>Ga0209829_10000208_pt1 | contig 54219 bp, 35 predicted proteins | sample C_140205_EF_Meta_FD_187311 | JGI IMG/M metagenome (GOLD analysis project Ga0209829, IMG submission 187311) | Freshwater microbial communities from Lake Croche, Canada to study carbon cycling - C_140205_EF_MetaG (SPAdes) (version 2) | ecosystem: Environmental > Aquatic > Freshwater > Lake...
GCGACGATCCCGCGATGGGTGTGGAATTCAGCTCCGGTCGCGAGAATCATCGTGTAGTGCCGGCCCTTGGGGTCGGTCAGCTGGACCCGGTCACCGACAGCGAACGGCCCGGTCCTACGCGGGGCGTCGTCGGTCACAGCACGCCAGCCTGCCACAGCCGGAGTGCCGCGGTTGCCCCGGTCAACGCAGCCCTATGCTCACAAGACTCGCAACTCAACCGTTCGGTGAAACCTGATGAAGATGAATGCCGCCGTCCTGTGGGACTACGAACAGAACTGGAGCATCGAGGAAGTCGATCTCGATCCGCCGCAGGCCGGCGAGGTTCTGGTGTCCTTCGAGGCCACCGGGCTGTGCCACTCCGATCACCACATCCGCACCGGCGACCTGCCCGCCCCGGTGCCGATCATCGGCGGCCATGAGGGCGCAGGCGTCGTGCGGGAGGTCGGCCCCGGCGTCCGCGAACTGAAAGTGGGCGACCATGTGGTGGCCGCCTTCCTACCGGCATGTGGTCGCTGCCGCTGGTGTGCGACCGGGCGGTCGAACCTGTGCGATATGGGCGGCAACAGCCTCATCGGACTGCAACCCGACGGCACCTTCCGCCGGCATGCTCGCGGGCAGGATGTCTACGCCGCCATCGGCCTGGGCACCTTCGCGCCCTACGGCACCGTGCCGGAGGCGTCGATGATCAAGATCGACGAAGACATTCCGCTTGCGCAGGCCTGCCTGCTGGGGTGCGGTGTCACCACCGGTTGGGGGTCAGCGGTCAACACCGCCGACGTACGCCCCGGTGACACCGTGGTGGTGATCGGCTGTGGCGGGATCGGCAGCGGCGCCATCCAGGGGGCGCGCCTAGCCGGGGCCGAGAAGATCATCGTCGTCGACATCGTGGAAGCTAAGCGGGACAAAGCTTTTGAGTTCGGCGCTACGCACTTCGCCACCTCGATGGCAGAGGCCACGGCGCTGGTGGCTGAACTCACCCGCGGCGTCATGGCCGACTCGGCGATCCTGACCGTCGGCCTGATCGAAGGACCGATCATCACCGAGGCGTTCGATATTGTCTCCAAGGGCGGCGCGGTAGTACTGACCGCACTGGCGCCGGTCGCCGATGTGACGCCCACTCTGCCCACAGCGATGATCACGCTGTTCCAGAAGCGTCTCCTGGGCAGTCTGTACGGCGAGGCCAACCCGCGCGCCGACATACCGCGGCTTCTCAGCCTGTACCGCGAAGGCAAATTGCTGCTCGACGAGACCATCACCGCCGAGTACAAACTGGACGAGATCAACGAGGCCTACGACGATATGCTCGCCGGCCGCAATATCCGTGGCGTGGTCATCCACGCGCACTGATTGCTCTACAGCGCGCTGGTGGCGTACGCGACCGCGATGCCCGCGACAGCCGCAACGACATCCTCGCCCAATGCGATCGGCCGGTCCCGACCCTCGTTGGCTGCGACCAGAGCGGTGCGTGCCGCATAGCCGCCGAGGGTGCCCAGTACCGCGCCGATCATGCCCGCACCCAGGCTGCCCCAGCGGTACCCCCACGCCGTTCCAAGCACGGCGCCCGCGAAGGCGCCGCACGCGATCCGCACCAGGAACTGGGGCGCGCTCTTGCGACTCGGCAGGGTGGGCATCTTGTCGCTGACGAGCTCGGCGACCGCCAGCACCGTGAGAACAGCCACGGTCGCCCAGTGGCCCATCCACGACGCCCACGTCCCGGACAGGTTGATCCAGTGCAGGAAAGCGGCCCAGGCGAGGACGGCGGGGGCGGTGAAGGCCCGCAGACCGGCGACCACGCCGATCAGCAGTGCCAGCAGCAATACCAGCGCATGCGTCATGACCGGGACGCTAGCACGACTAGAAGCGGCAGAACCTGACGTCGGAGGCCAGGATCGCCTTGGCTCCGATCGCCGCGATGCGGTCCATGATCGTGTTGACCTCGCGGCGCGGCACCAGGGCACGCACCGCCACCCAGTCCGGGTCGGCCAGTGGCGCGATGGTGGGTGACTCCAGACCGGGGGTGATGGCGGTGGCCTGCTCGAGCACTGCACGCGGGCAGTCGTAATCGAGCATCAGGTATTGCTGGCCGAACACCACGCCCTGCACCCGGGCCGCAAGTTGATCGCGTGCCGCACGGTTCTCCTCGGCGTCGGTGCGTTCGATCAGCACCGCTTCGGAATCCACCAGTGGTTCACCGAAGGCGACGAGATCGTGCAGGCTCAGCGTTCGCCCGGAACCCACGACATCAGCGATTGCATCAGCCACCCCCAGTTGCACCGAAATCTCAACGGCACCGTCGAGCCGGATCACGGTGGCCTCGATTCCTTTGGCCGCCAAATCTTTTCGGACCAGATTCGGGTACGCCGTCGCGATACGTTTACCGGCCAGGTCCGCCACCGTCCACGATCTTCCAACGGGCCCGGCGTAGCGGAAGCTCGACGAGCCGAAGCCCAGTGCCAGACGCTCAACCACCGGCGCATCGGATTCCGCTGCCAGATCGCGGCCGGTGATCCCGAAGTCGAGTTCGCCGGAGCCGACGTAGATCGCGATGTCCTTGGGCCGCAAGAAGAAGAACTCCACGCCGTTGGCCCGGTCGATGACAGTCAGATCCTTGGGATCGGTGCGGCGCCGGTAGCCGGCTTCGGACAGGATCTCAGCGGCCGATTCGGACAATGCCCCCTTGTTGGGGACTGCGAAACGCAACATGATGGGTCCTACAGCTTTCGGTAGACGTCGTCGAGGCCGAGCCCGCGGGCGATCATCAGCACCTGGGTCCAGTACAGCAGCTGGCTGATCTCCCCTGCCAGCGCCTCATCGGATTCATGCTCGGCGGCCAACCACACCTCACCGGCCTCCTCGAGGATCTTCTTGCAAAGATTGTGAACGCCGCCGTCGAGTGCCGCGACGGTGGCGCTTCCGACCGGACGCGTACGGGCCCGTTCACCGAGTTCGGCGAACAGTTCCTCGAAAGTCTTCACCGGCCGGATTGTTCCACGCTGGACCAGCCGCAGTCACGGCGGTTTCCACCGCGCTGCTGCACCCGAGGTTCAATCAGGCGGCGGTCGGCCTCTTCTCCGTGACCTCACCCTGCATATCTTCCAGCGCCACACCCTTGGTCTCGCGCACCCAGGTCCACACGAAGAGGAACGACAGGATGGCGCACAGCGCATAGAAGCCGTAGGCCAGGCCGAGGTGGTTACGCAACTGCGGGAAGCTGACGGTGATCAACCAGTTGGCCGCCCACTGCCCGGCCGCTGCCAGGCCCAGCGCGGCGGCGCGGATGCGGTTGGGGAACATCTCGCCGAGCAGCACCCACACCACCGGACCCCAGGACATACCGAAGGCCACCACGAACAGGTTCGCCGCTACCAGGGCGATGGGACCCTGAGCACCAGTCAGGTGCGGGATTTTCATGCCGCTATCGGTGAGAACGCTGCCCGCGGTGCCGAAGATGAAGGCCATTGTCGCCAGGGTGATGGCCATCCCGGCCGAGCCGATCAGTAGCAGTGGTTTACGACCGACCTTATCGATCAGTCCGATTGCCACCAACGTTGTCGCGATATTGACGATCGAGGTGATCACCGTGATCACGAAGGATTGGCTCTCGTCGAAGCCGACCGCCTGCCACAGCACGTTGGAGTAGTAGAAGATCACGTTGATACCGACGAACTGCTGGAAGATCGACAAACCCAGGCCGACCCAGACGATTCCGTACACCCCACCGCCGGGCTTACGCAGATCACTCCATGACGGCTTGGTCTCGCCTTCAAGCGTGCTCTCGATCCGGTCGATGGTGATATCGAGGTTCTTCTCCCCCAGCAGCATGGTGAGTACCTTGCGAGCCTCCGGAATCCGGTGGCGGGCAACAAGATAGCGGGGAGACTCCGGAATGGTGAACGTTAACAATCCGTAGATCACCGCGGGTATGGCCATCATGAAGAACATCCAGCGCCACGCCTCGAGACCCAGCCATAACGTCTTCTCGGCACCGCCGGATAGACGTTGCAGGAGGTAGTCGATGGCCAGCGAGATAAAGATACCGCTCACGATTGCCAACTGCTGCAGCGAGCCCAGTCGGCCACGGATGCGCGCAGGCGAGGTTTCGGCGATATAGGCCGGCGCAATTACCGAGGCAACGCCGACGCCGATCCCGCCGACGATGCGGAACACCACAATCATCCAAACGCTACCTGCCAGACCAGTGCCGATCGCGCTGATGAGGAACAACACCGCGGCGATCTTCATAACCGAGATCCGGCCGATGCGGTCGGCCAACCGGCCGGCCGTCATGGCACCGACGGCCGCGCCGAGCAAGGCCGAGGCCACGGCGAAGCCGAGCGAGGCGTTGTTAATGCCGAAGTGCTTCTGAATCGGATCCACCGCGCCGTTGATCACCGCGCTGTCGTAGCCGAACAACAAACCTCCGAGTGCGGCGACCGACGCGATCCGAATCACTCCGCGGCCGGAACCGGTGTCCTCGTCGTCGAAAATCGACGGCGCATCGCTGGTTGGGCCCTGACCGGACATGGGGAGTCCCTTTCCGCAAACTATCCAAAACGTGTGGAGATACGATTACACAGTCAGCATCAACGCGGTGTGAATCTCCCGCAATCCAACGACGTTCAGACCGCGCAGCGACGTGACATGACGCCGCCGTGGGCTGCCCGGCACGTCAACATCGTTGGGTACCACCAGCACCGGACACCCGGCGTCCTCGGCTGAGGCCGCCCCGGTGACCGAGTCCTCAATGGCCAGACATTGCGCTGGATCGAAGCCCAGCAGTGTGGCGGCACGGACGTAGGGATCCGGCGCGGGCTTGGCACGCACCACCTCGTCACCGCACACACTGGCCGCGAAGTAGTGCCGGCCGATGCTGTCCAGCGCCCGTTCGGTGAGTGCCCTCCGGGTGTTGGTCACCAGCGCCATCGGCACGTCAGCGTCAGCCAGGGTGTCGAGTAGTTCGCGCGCGCCGTTGCACCACGGCAGTCCGCCGTCGAAGAGATCCCCGGTGTAGTCATGTAGCCAGTCGGAGTGCGCGGCCATCTCATCTGGATCGGGGTCCAAGCCGAGATCGGTGTAGACCATCTGCATCAGGCTTTCGGCAGAACCGCCGACAGTCGCCGCGCGCATGGCCGGGGACAGCTCGCCGCCGAGCCTTGCATATAGAACATGCAGCGCCACTTCCCAGAGTTTCTCCGAGTCGACGAGCGTGCCGTCCATGTCGAACAACACCGCACGCATGTCCGTAATTGTGTCACTCAAATCTGTCAGACCGAAGTGCAATGCTTGTTCCATGTCCTCGATCGCTACGTCACCCGACGTCGACGCCGCACCGTCAACCGACGTGGACGTGACTCCCGGTGAACGGCTCGGCGTTCTCTTCGAGCAGCTTTCGGAGTTGACCGGTCAGCGCAACGCAATCGATGGGCGCATTGTCGACATCGTTGCCGAGATCGATAGCGCCGGACTGTGGGGCGCTACCGGGGCCCGATCGGTCACCGCCCTCGTGGCCTGGAAGACCGGCGCCTCGCGCGGCAATGCCGCTGCCATTGCGAGCGTGGCCCACCGGCTGGAAGCCTTTCCCCGCTGCGCCCAGGGCATGCGGGAGGGCCGACTGTCGTTAGACCAGGTCGGTGTGATCGCCGCGCGCGCGAGTGACGGGTCCGATGCGCACTACGCACAACTGGCCGAGGTCGCCACAGTCAGCCAACTCTGCACCGCGATCAAACTGGAACCGCGCCCTGATCCCGGCACGCGGCCCGATCCGCAACCCGCGATCACCAAAACCAGCGATGGCGCGTTCGATTTCTGGCGGATTACCCTGCCGCACGTTGAGTCCGCCACATTCGAAGCTGCCCTCCAGTCTCACCGCGACGCACTGACCGCAGAGTGGAAACACGACCGAGACGGTGGCGGCGCGGCACCGGACAAAGCGGATTGGAGCACGGGGCAGCCCCCGATGCCGACCACCATCGACGCCTTCATGCGATTGGTGGAGACCGGATGGGATGGCGAGGTTCAACGCCGGCCCCATGGACAGCGCACCAACGTGGTGGTGCACCTCGATGTCGACCAGAAGATCGGCGCACTGCACCTCGGCCCACTGCTGCCCGAGTCCGAGCGGCAGTATCTGACCTGCGATGCCACCTGTGAAGTCTGGTTCACCCGCGACGGCGAAGTGATCGGCTCCGGTCGAACCACCCGCACGATCAGTCGTCGTCTGCGCCGTGCGCTCGAGCACCGAAACCCCACTTGCGCCGTCCCCGGCTGCGGAGCCACCCGCGGTCTGCACGCGCATCACATCCGGCACTGGGAAGACGGTGGCGAAACCGAGTTGAACAACCTGGTGCTGCTATGCCCCTACCACCACCGTTTGCATCATCGAGGCGTCATCACCATCACCGGGCTTGCGAGCCACCTCGTCGTAACCGACAGCGACGGCGAGGAACTGAGCCCCGGTTCACTGGCCCGACCGCCCAGCGGCCCACCGCCATCCGTCGCGCCCTGCCCCGGCCCAACGGGCGAGCGGGCCGACTGGTGGTGGTATGACCCCTTCCAACCGCAAGCTCCGCCCGAAACCTGAACGATGCAGAACTCGCGACCGGGAAACCGGGAAGAGCCTCAATCCTCCGGGTTATAGCCGAGGTTGGGGCCGAGCCAGCGCTCGGCTTCGGCCAGGGTCCAGCCCTTTCGCTTCGCGTAGTCAGCCACCTGGTCCTGGGCCAGCCGGCCGACCACAAAGTACTGCGACTGCGGGTGTGAGAAGTACCAACCGCTGACGGCGGCACCGGGCCACATCGCCATCGACTCGGTCAGCTCAATGCCGGTCCGCTTCTGCACGTCCATCAAGTCCCAGATCGTTGTCTTCTCGGTGTGTTCCGGGCAGGCCGGATAGCCGGGGGCGGGGCGGATCCCGACATACTTCTCGCCGATGAGAGCCTCATTGTCCAACTGCTCGTCAGGCTGGAATCCCCAGAACTCTTTACGGACCCGTTGGTGCATCCGCTCGGCGAACGCCTCTGCCAGCCGGTCGGCGAGCGACTCCAGCAGGATCGCGCTGTAGTCGTCGTTGGCGGCCTTGAACTCATCGATCTTGACGTGGCTGCCAAGCCCCGTGGTGACCGCGAAGGCGCCGACGTAGTCCGGCAGTCCGGTGTCCTTGGGCGCGATGAAATCGCCCAGGCTCCGGTTCGGGATGCCGTCACGGTGCTCGCCCTGCTGACGCAGGTTGTGCAACGTGGCCATCACCTCGGTACGGGTCTCATCGGTGTAGACCTCGATATCTTCAACATCCGAGCCGACCGCGTTCGCGGGGAAGAACCCGATCACCCCGTTGGCGGTCAGCCAGTTCTCCTTGATCAGGGTGTCCAGCATTGCCTGGGCGTCGTCGTAGAGCTTGCGGGCAGTCTCGCCCGACACCGGGTTGTTGAGGATGTCGGGAAAGCGGCCCTTCATCTCCCAGGCGTTGAAGAACGGCTGCCAGTCGATGTACTCGCGGAGTTCGGCGAGGTCATAGTCGCCGAACTCGCGTACGCCGAGGCCCTGTGCAGGCACGGGCGGGGTGTAACCGGCCCACTCGATCGGCGTGCGGTTCGCGCGGGCCTTCTGCAGCGTCAGCATGGGTCGCTCGTTCTTCTGCGCATGCCGTTCGCGCAGCGACGAGTAGTCCGCCTCGGTGGCCTCCAGGAGCGCGGGCCGCTGCTTGTCGTCGAGAAGCGCAGCAGCCACCGGCACCGACCGGGAGGCATCCTTGACCCACACCACCGGGCCTGATCGGCGCGGCGATATCTTCACGGCCGTGTGAGCGCGCGAGGTGGTCGCGCCCCCGATCAGCAGCGGGATCTGCAGTCCCTGACGTTCCATCTCGACGGCGAAGTTGACCATCTCATCCAGGGACGGGGTGATCAGGCCGGAGAGCCCGATGATGTCGGCGTCGTGTTCTTTGGCCGCGTCGATGATTTTCTGCGCGGGCACCATCACACCGAGGTCGATCACTTCAAAGTTGTTGCACTGCAGGACGACTCCGACGATGTTCTTGCCGATGTCGTGGACGTCGCCCTTGACGGTGGCCATGATGATCGTGCCGTTGGTGTCCTTGGTTGCAGAGGAGCCGGACTCCGTCTTCTCCGCCTCGATGTACGGCAGCAGGTAGGCGACGGCTTTCTTCATCACCCGGGCCGACTTCACCACCTGGGGCAGAAACATCTTGCCGGCCCCGAAGAGGTCACCGACCACATTCATGCCGTCCATCAGCGGGCCCTCGATCACCTCGATCGGGCGACCGCCCGCGGCGGCGATCTCGGCGCGCAATTCCTCTGTATCGGCGTCGACGTTGGCGTCGATACCTTTGACCAACGCGTGGGTGATCCGCTCACGGACCGGAAGGCTGCGCCACTCGGCAGCCACGGGGTCGTCGGCTTTCTCCGAGCTATTGAACCGCTCGGCGATCTCCAGGAGCCGCTCGGCGGCATCCTCGCGGCGATTCAGGACCACGTCTTCGATCCGGTCCCGCAACTCGGGATCGATCGTGTCGTAGGGCACCAGCGCGCCGGCGTTGACGATGCCCATGTCCAGGCCGGCCTTGATGGCGTGGAACAGGAACACCGCGTGGATCGACTCGCGGACCGGGTTGTTGCCCCGGAAGGAGAACGACACATTCGAGATGCCGCCGGAGATGTGAACGCCGGGCAGGTTTTGCTTGATCCAGGCGCAGGCCTCAACGAAGTCGATCCCGTACGTCGCGTGCTCCTCGATACCGGTCGCCAGCGCGAAGCAGTTCGGATCGAAGATGATGTCCTCGGCCGGGAAGCCGACCTCGTCGGTCAGGATCCGGTAGGCCCGCCCGAAGATCTCTTTGCGACGTTCCAGGTTGTCGGCCTGACCCTTCTCGTCGAAGGCCATCACGACGACGGCGGCGCCGTACTTGCGGCACAACCGCGCCTCGCGCACGAACTTCTCCTCGCCCTCCTTCATCGAGATCGAGTTGACGATCGGTTTGCCCTGCACGTTCTTCAGGCCCGTCTCCATCACCTCCCACTTGGAGGAGTCGATCATCACGGGAACGCGGCTGATGTCCGGCTCGGCTGCAATCAGCTTGGTGAATCGGTCCATGGCGGCGACGCCGTCGATCATGCCCTCGTCCATGTTGATGTCGATGATCTGAGCACCCACCTCGACCTGTTGCAGGGCGACCGACAGCGCGGTGTCGTAATCCCCGGCTTTGATCAGATTGCGAAACCGTGCGGAGCCGGTGATATTGGTGCGCTCACCGATATTCACGAACAGCGAATCATCGGTGATGTTGAGCGGCTCCAGGCCCGAGAGCCGGGTGGCAACGGCAATGCGCGGCACTTTCCTCGGGCTCACGCCCTCGACGACGCGGGCGATCTCGGCGATATGCGGCGGCGCTGTTCCGCAGCAACCGCCGACCAGGTTGACCAGACCGGCCTCGGCGAACTCGGCAAGGTAGCCGGCCTGATGCTCCGGGGACTCGTCATATTCGCCGAAGGCGTTGGGCAGACCGGCGTTGGGATAGCAGGAGACGAAAGTGTCTGCAATCCTGGACATCTCGGCGATATAGGGCCGCATCTCGGGAGCGCCCAGGGCGCAATTGAGGCCGACGGCGATCGGTTGCGCGTGGCGGATCGAGTTCCAGAATGCTTCGGTGACCTGACCGGACAACGTCCGGCCGGACGCATCGGTGATGGTGCCGGAGATGATCACCGGCCAACGGCGTCCGCGTTCTTCGAAGAGTGTCTCGACGGCGAATACCGCCGCCTTGGCATTCAGTGAGTCGAAGATCGTCTCGATGATCAGCAGATCAGAACCACCATCGACCAGTCCGTTGGCAGCCTCCAGGTAGGCGGCCACCAGCTGGTCGTAGGAGACATTGCGGGCACCGGGATCGTTGACGTCCGGCGATATCGACGCGGTCCTCGTCGTCGGCCCGATCGCACCGGCGACATAGCGGGGCTTGACCGGCGTGCTGAACTCGTCGCAAACCTTGCGGGCTAGGGCCGCGCCGGCGTAGTTCAACTCGTAGGCCAACTCGTGCATGTCGTAATCGGCCAGCGACACCGAGTTCGAGTTAAACGTGTTCGTCTCCAGTATGTCCGCACCGGCGTCGAGGTATTCGCGGTGGATTGTCTCGATGATGTCGGGCTGGGTGAGGGTCAGCAGATCGTTGTTGCCCTGAAGAGCCGTCGGCCACTCCGCGAATCGCTCGCCGCGATACCCGGCCTCATCCGGCCGATCCCGCTGGATCGCCGTGCCCATCGCGCCGTCGATCACCATGATCCGCCGACGCAGAGTCGCCGTCAGTTCGTCGGTGCAATCGGGGCGGATATCGACCTCAGGGCGGATGTCTTCTGGAGCGCGCAAAATGAATCCTTCCTCAGCGGAAGGCGTCCTTAACTCTGCCGAGCGTGGCGGATTCCGCGGAAACCCGGACCCGTTGCAACGCCTCTCGACCACCTGAGTCTACGACGTGACCCGGATTGACGTCTCCCCAGCCGCCATGAATCGCGGCTCGGCGTTGGGGTGGGTAAATCACCTTCGATGGCGGCGGCGCCGGTCCACTTGCGGCTCACAGCACACCAGCAGGGCTTACGCTGGGTAGGTGACGTCGTGGAACTGGGCCAATGGCACTGTCGGCGGAGGCAGTGGAGGTCAAGGCCCCAATCTGCCCGACCTCCACAACACCGTGATCGTCGCCGCGTTCGAGGGCTGGAATGACGCCGGCGACGCGGCCAGCGACGCGTTAGAGCACCTCGACGCAATCTGGGAAGCGCTGCCGATCATCGAGATCGATGACGAGTCCTACTACGACTATCAGGTGAACCGTCCGGTGATCCGGCAGGTCGATGGCGTCACCCGGGAACTGGTGTGGCCGTCGATGCAGATCTCACATTGCCGCCCGCCGGGGTCGGATCGCGACATCGTCTTGATGCACGGCGTCGAGCCGAACATGCGCTGGCGCAGCTTCTGCGCCGAGTTGCTCGCGATCGCGGACAAACTCAACGTCGACACCGTGGTGATCCTGGGCGCACTGCTGGCCGATACCCCGCACACCCGTCCGGTGCCGGTATCGGGAGCGGCGTACTCACCGGAGTCGGCCAAATTCTTCGGACTCGAGGAGTCGCGCTACGAAGGACCCACCGGGATCGCCGGTGTCTTCCAGGACGCCTGCGTGGCGGCCGGCATTCCCGCGGTGACGTTCTGGGCCGCGGTGCCGCACTACGTCTCGCAGCCGCCCAACCCCAAGGCCACCGTCGCACTGCTGCGCCGGGTCGAGGAGGTTCTGGACATCGAGGTGCCACTTGCCGACCTGCCCACCCAGGCCGAGGAGTGGGAAGATGCCGTCACCGAGATGACCGCTGACGACGATGAGATCGCCGAGTACGTGGCCAGCCTCGAGGAGCGTGGCGACGCCGAGGTCGACGTCAACGAGGCGATGTCCAAAGTGGACGGTGACACCCTCGCCGCGGAGTTCGAACGCTACCTGCGCCGCCGCGGCCGGTAGTCCGAGGGAGCTACCTTTGCGCCAGCTCTGGCCAGGGGTTATCCCGCCAACCGGTTGGTTGCCCGTACATGAGACACTGTAGGCAACGCCGAATCACATCGAATCGAGGTCACATGAGACTGGCACTGAGCGAGGCCGACACGGCTTTCCGCGACGAGTTGCGCGAATTCTTCACCACGCAGATCCCGGCTGAGATCCGCGAGCGGTCACGCAGTGAGGGTGCTGGTTTCCGCGAGGACCTGGTCACCACGCAGCGCATCCTCAACAAAGCCGGACTGGCCGTGCCCAACTGGCCGGTCGAGTGGGGCGGCAAGGACTGGACGCCACTGCAACACCAGATCTGGGCCGACGAAATGCAACTGGCCGGCGTCCCCCAGCCACTGACGTTCAATACCGGCATGGTGGGACCGGTCATCGCGCAGTTCGGTTCCCAGGAGGTCAAGGAGCGATTCCTGCCCGCAACGGCTAACCTCGACATCTGGTGGTGCCAGGGCTTTTCCGAGCCCGAGGCCGGATCCGACCTCGCCTCGCTGCGCACCACCGCGATGCGCGACGGCGATCACTACATCATCAATGGCCAGAAGACGTGGACGACGCTGGGGCAGTTCGCCGACTGGATTTTCCTGCTGGTGCGCACCGATCCCAATGCGCCGAAGAAGCAGGCCGGTATCTCGTTCATCCTGGTGGAGATGAATACGCCGGGCATCACACTGCGGCCGATCAAGCTGATCGACGGCAGCTACGAAGTCAACGAGGTGTTCTTCGAGGACGTCCGGGTCCCGGCCAACCAGCTTGTCGGCGAGGAGAACGCGGGCTGGAGCTACGCCAAGTTCCTGCTATCCAACGAACGCACCGGCATCGCTCGGATCGGCACTACCAAGCTGTGGCTCTCTGAGGTCAAGGAGCTTGCCGCCAAGACCCCGGTGGGCAACGCCAGCCTGCTCGACGATCCGCTGTTCGCAAGCCGCGTCGCCGAGGTGGAGGGCGAAGTGTTGGCTCTCGAACTCACCCAGATGCGGGTCAGCGGAGACGAGGCCAGCGGCAAACCGAACCCAGCGTCGTCGATCCTGAAGCTGCGTGGCAGCCAACTGCAGCAGGCCGTGACCGAACTACTGGTCGAGGTCGCTGGGCCGGACGTGCTGGCAGTCAATGCCGGGGAACACAATGCCGCGGCGAGGTACCTCAACTTCCGCAAGACCTCAATCTATGGCGGCAGCAACGAGGTTCAGCGCAGCATCATCTCCGCGACAATCCTCGGCCTCTAGAGAAATATCGAGACACGACGATGAACTTTGATCTGACCGACGAGCAGCAGATGCTGTCCGACACCACCCGCGAGGTCCTAACCCGCACGTACGACACCGAGAGCCGCAACAGGGTCGTCGACTCCGAACTGGGCTGGAGCCGCGAGGTCTGGCAGCAGTTGGCCGAGATTGGAATCCTCGGCCTGGGCTTGGACCCCGAGGAGTCCGGTCCGATCGAGGTCATGGTGGTGATGACCGAAATCGGTCGGCGCTTGGCTCCCGAACCCGTTGCAGCGGCGGCGCTGGTCCCCGGCGCTGTGATCGCCGCCCACGGATCCGCGGAGCAGCGCGCACTGCTCGATGATGTGGCATCCGGTGAGCGGCTACTGGCCTTCGCGCACACCGAGCACGGCAGGCGCGGTTCGGCCGAATTGGCAACGCGCGCAAGCCAACAGGGCGATTCCTGGACGCTGACGGGGCGGAAGAGCCCGGTCCTCGCCGGTGACTGTGCAGATGTCTTCGTCGTCAGCGCCGCACTGCCCGGTGGCGGCTCCGGACTGTTTCTCGTCGACGGCTCCGCGACAACCCGTCATCCGTTCCGGACCTTCGACGGCAACCGCGGCGCTGACATTGAATTCGACAACGCCGCCGCCCAGCCGCTGGGTGCCGGCGGGGACGTAGCCGACCATATCGAGGCCGCAGTTTTCCGCTTCCAATCAGCGCTCTGCGCCGAGGCAGTCGGGGCAATGGAAGAGTCGCTGCGACTGACCACCGACTATCTCAAGGCCCGCAAGCAGTTCGGCGTGCCGCTCAAGACGTTCCAGACGCTGACCCAGCGCGCCGCCGACATGTACGTATCGCTGGAGCTGGCCCGCAGCATGAACTTCTATGCGGCTATGTGCGTCGCCGACGGACGCTTCGATCCACTGGTGGCGGCTCGGGCCAAGCTGCAGATCGGTAAGTCCGGCCGGCACATCGCCCAGGAGTCGATCCAATTGCATGGCGGCATCGGCGTCACTGCCGAATACCCGATCGCGCACTATGCCGCACGACTGACCGCCATCGACCAAACGCTGGGTTCCTCCACCGACCAGTTGCGCTACCTCAGCGGCCAAGTGGGCGAGTACGGGGTTGCTGTCCTCTAGGCGAGTAAAACCGGATGTTGTCAATCGACCGCCAACTCCAGCGACTCGGCCCGAAGATCTGTCGGCTTTTCCACACCCGGACAGCATCGCAACAATCAGCAGGACGATTGTCACAATGATTTCTCCGCACAGCACTCTCCAGCTCTCCGCTTATCCTAAAGCGCGATACCCAGCAGAGCGTCAACTGCGGTCGCTAGTGAAGCCGGCGCTGATGCGTCGTGACCGCCGTACTCCAGCGCATCCGTCGCCCAACCATCCACCGCGGCAAGGGCTTTCGGGGTGTCGAGATCATCAGCCAGGTATCGCCGCAGCCGCCCGATCACGTCGGACGAATCCGGGCCCGCCGGCATAGTCGTTGCAATGCGCCATCGGTGCAACCGTGCATTAGCTTCGGCCAGCACGTCATCGCTCCAGAACCGGTCGCTGCGATAGTGCCCGGCCAGCAGTCCCAGCCGGATGGCCGCCGGGTCCACGCCGTCGCCTCGCAGCCGGGATACCAGCACCAGGTTGCCGCGACTCTTGGACATCTTGTGGCCGTCCCAGCCAATCATCCCGGTGTGCGCGTAGTGCCGGGCAAACCGGCGTTCCCCGGCGGCGCATTCGGCGTGCGCGGCGGAGAACTCGTGGTGCGGGAAAATCAGGTCGCTGCCGCCGCCCTGGACGTCGATCCCGAACCCGATGCGGCTCAACGCGATTGCCGCGCACTCGATATGCCAGCCGGGGCGGCCGGGTCCGAATGGGGACGGCCAACTCGGCTCGCCGGGACGCTGTGCGCGCCAGAGCAGCGCATCGAGGGGGTCGGCCTTGCCCGCCCGGTCCGGGTCTCCCCCGCGTTCGGCGAACAGCACCGCCATGGTGTCCCGGTCGTAGTTGGACTCGTACCCGAACTGCACGGTGGCGTCGGCCCGGTAGTACACATCGGGATTGACCGGATCGTCCACGACATACGCGGCACCGGAGGTCAGCAATTTTTCGACGACTTCGATCACTTCGTCGATGGCCTCAGTGGCACCGATGTAGTCCTGTGGCGGCAGCACCCGTAGCGCGCTCATGTCCTCGCGAAACAGCTGGGTCTGCACCGAACCGAGGTCGCGCCAGTCAACACCGTCGCGCGCGGCCCGTTCGAATAGCGGATCGTCGACGTCGGTGACGTTCTGGACGTAGTGCACTGTGTGCCCGTTATCCAGCCAGATCCGATTGACCAGATCGAATGCCAGATATGTCGCGGCGTGGCCGAGATGCGTTGCGTCATAGGGAGTAATACCGCAGACGTACATCGTCGCGGTATCCCCCGGTGCCGTCGGCCGCACCTGCCGGTCGGCGGTGTCGTAGAGCCGCAGCGCCGGCCCGCGCCCGGTCAGCTCGGGGATGTCGACGGTCGGCCAGGCTTGCATATCAGCTCGCCAACCACATGGCATCGAGGAGAAGGTCGGCCATCTCGGACCGACACATCAGCAGATCGGGGAGATACGGGTCACGCTGGTTGTAGCGAAGCGGCGAGCCGTCGATTCGGGTGGCGTGCAGACCGGCCGCCTGCAGCACACCGGCCGGCGCCGCCGAATCCCACTCCCACTGACCACCGGCGTGGATGTAAGCGTCAACGTCACCGCGGACAACCGCCATGGCCTTGGCACCGGCCGAACCAATCCGGACGAACTCGATGTCGAGTCGGTCGCGCAGACGCCACAGCACCGCGGGCGGCCGACTGGAACTGGCGGTGATCCGGATCGGGCCCGACGACGACAACGGCGGAGTCTTCACCGTGTCGCTGCGGTGGACTTCACCGACGGCCGGCAGCGACACCGCCGCATCGGTGATCGCTCCCTCAGTACCGCTGGTGCGCTGCCAGAGCGCGACGTGCACCGCCCAGTCCTCGCGGTACGGCAGCGAGTACTCCCAGGTGCCGTCGAGTGGGTCGATGATCCACACCCGGTCGGCCTGTAGTCGTTTCAGGTCGTCGTGCGCCTCCTCGGACAGCACCGCGTCGTCGGGGCGTTCGGCATGTAACCGCCGCAACAGCAGCGCATTGGCGGCCACATCGCCGGCATCGCCGAGTTCGTAGGGGAAATCGTGGCCAATCTGTTCGCGCACTGCCAGGAGCAGCCTGCCCGCCTCCTCGGCCAGTTCGGCAGCCAACTCGGCATCGGTGAGACTCACCCGGTCAGTATCGCCGACCACCGGCCGACCCAACCGCACGCCCCGTCCTCGGCCGGTAAATTGAACCAGTGCGCACCGTCATCCTGCTGTCCGCAGCAGCCGCGGCCCTGGTGGGCTGTAGCTCTGCCACCGTGTCGGATCCACTGGTCGGAACGACCTGGCGACTCGTGAGCATCGAATCGATGAGTGACGAACAGCCGACCATCACGATTGACGATCCCGCGAAGTACTCCGTGACCTTCGGCGCCGACGGGCGCGCGGCCTTCCAGGTCGACTGCAATCGGGGCAACGGCAGTTGGACGGCCGCTGCCGCCGCTTCGGATTCCGGCAGCCTCACCTTCGGCCCAATCGCACTGACAAAAATGTTCTGTCCGCAACCATCGATCGGTGCCACCGTGGCAGCCGATCTCGGCAGAGTGCGTAGCTATCTGGTGTCCGATGGCAAGCTGCACCTGTCGATGGAGGCCGACAGCGGGATCATGCACTGGGAGCCGCGAACGGGTGCTAACGCGCCGGGCGACGGTCAGTAGGTCCGTCAGTCAGGCTACCGTCAGGTCGCCGCAAGTGCTTCCCGCTGGATAGCTACCCAGGCGATGATCTTGCCGGCGTCCTTGAGCGGGAACATCCGCCAGTTCATGATGAACGGCGTTCCGTCCTTGCGATAGTTCACCGCGCGGCCCTCGAACCGCCCGCCAGTCTTGAGCGTCGAGCTGATCCGGTCGATCACCTTTCGGTCGGTGCCGGGGCCCTGAAGGATGCGCGGATCCTTGCCGATCACGGCCGACGGGTCGTAGCCGGTGAGTTTCTTGAAGGCCTTGTTCGCGTAAATGATCCGCCCCCGGGCGGAGGCATCCGTGACGAGGATCGAATCGAAACTATTGTCGGCGAGCAACTTCAGCAGTGTCAGGCCACCTGTCTGTGAACCGATCGCGTCAATCAGTGACGAAGCCATGTCATTCTCCCGCCGTCGTGGTCGGCTGCGTGTCCGACGGTGTCACTCTAGCGCTGCGTATGCGCCGGCTGACCGCGCAGGCAGTCGGAGCCCGGGCCAGACGTTCCGGCCGCTGCCCGATTCACAATTAACCGTCCGCGACTCGCACGCCCACTGCGACGGCCTGCTGGCTCCCGGTGACCCGCGTCAGGTGACCCTTGGTGCCCTCGTCGTCGATAAGGATGACGTCGCCCGCGGCCAATGACCGCGCAGTTCCGTCGCCGACGGTCACGGCGAGCGAACCGGACAGTAGGAAGAACCATTGACGGTAGGGCGAGGGATGCCAGGGCCCTGACCAGTCGGGGGCAAAGCGCAGCACGGAGAATCCCTCGGCAGGCATGAAGTCGGACACTTCCAACGGTGTTGTCGGCGGAGCAAAGTCGCGCGTCTCCAGTGGCAGTGTGCAGTCCTCGAAATGCGAGACGCCGGAGTCATCCACGAAGATCCGGACGTAATTCAGCGGAATGACCATGACTGTGATGTTACTTTCGCGCCGACAAAAATCCGGCTAGCCGCCCAGGCAGCCCGGGCCCAGAAGAGCCTTGAGGTCCCCCATCAATGCCGGCGACGGTGTCACCCGCAACGACTGATCAAGTTCCAACGTGGTGATGCGGTCACCGCTGATCAACCGCAGATGAACCTGGGACACACCCGGATGCCGGGCCAGCACCTGCTTGAGCGCATTGACCTTGTCGAGTGTGCACTGGCGGGTCGGCAGGCTCACCGCTAGTGGTCGATCGGGCTGAACACTGGAGAAGTCAGGCACCACAAGATCATTGGCGATCAAGCTGATGCGATCGTCCTGGATGCGCACTCGTCCGCCGACGAGCACCACCGCGTCATCGGCGATATCCGCCCCCACCAACGAATACGTCTGCGGGAAGAACATCACCTCGATACCGCCGGTGAGATCCTCCAACTGGGCCGAGGCCCAGGGCACCCCACTTTTGTTGACCCGCCGATTCACCGAAGCCAGGATTCCCCCGACTCGGACCTGGGTGTCGTTGGCGACATCGCCACTGAGAATCGTCGGGATAGCATGATCGACCTGGGCGGCCAACAGGTGAGCCACGCCGTTGAGTGGGTGGCCGGAGACGTACAGGCCGAGCATCTCCCGTTCCAGCGCAAGCCGATGCTTATCGTCCCATTCCTCGTCGGGCACCTTGATGGTGAAAACCGATCCTGCACCGTCGTCCGATCCATCGCTGAAAAGATCGAACTGGCCCATCGCCTGCGCCTTCTTGGTGCCCAGCACCGAATCGACGGCGTCCGTATGCACCAGAAACAGACCCTTGCGCGGGTGCGCCAGCGAGTCGAAAGCGCCTGCCTTGATCAGCGATTCGGTGACCTTCTTATTGCAGGCCGCAACGTCGATCTTGTTCAGATAGTCAGAGAAGTCGGTGAACTTTCCCTTTGCGGTTCGGGTGGCGATCAGCGAACTGACGACATTGGCGCCGACATTGCGAACCGCACCGAGGCCGAACCGGATATCGGTGCCCACCGAGGCGAAGTTCAATTCGGACTCATTGACGTCGGGCGGCAGAACAGTGATACCGAGTTTTCGGCAGTCGGCCAGATACACCGCTGCTTTGTCCTTGTCGTCACCTACCGAGGTGAGCAGGCCAGCCATGTACTCGCCCGGATAGTTCGCTTTGAGATACGCCGTCCAATACGAGACCAATCCGTAGCCGGCCGCGTGCGACTTATTGAACGCGTAATCGGCGAACGGAAGGATGGTGTCCCACAACACTTTTATGGCGCCGGCCGAGAATCCGTTGGCCTTCATACCGTCGGAGAAGCCCTCGTACTCCTTGTCGAGAACATCGCGCTTCTTCTTGCCCATGGCCTTACGTAAAATGTCGGCTCGCGCGAGCGAATAGCCCGCCACGCGCTGCGCGATTCGCATGATCTGTTCCTGATAGACAATCAGGCCGTAGGTTTCGGACAGGATGTCGGCAAGTGGCTCGGCCAATTCCGGGTGGATCGGCTTGATCGCCTGCCGCCCGTTCTTACGGTCGGCGTAATCGTTGTGCGCGTTGACTCCCATCGGCCCCGGTCGGTACAGCGCCAGCACGGCGACGATGTCGGCGAAACCAGTGGGCTGCATGCGGCGAAGGAGATCGCGCATCGCGGCGCCGTCGAGTTGAAACACTCCGAGGGTGTCCCCGCGGGACAGCAGCTCGTAAGTGGCCGGATCATCGAGTGCGAGTGTCTCCAGCACAACCTCGACGCCCCGGTTCGCTTTGATGTTCTCCAGCGCGTCGCCGATGATCGTGAGGTTGCGCAGGCCGAGGAAGTCCATCTTCAGCAGCCCGATGGACTCACACGAGGGGTAGTCCCACCCGGTGATGATCGCGCCGTCCTGCGGACGCTTCCACAGCGGGATCACATCGGTCAGCGGCTCCGAACTCATGATCACCGCGCACGCATGCACACCGGCGTTGCGAACCAGACCCTCGAGTCCGCGCGCAGTCTCGTAGATCGTCCGCACATCAGGATCGGCGTCGATCAACCCACGCACCTCGGCGGCCTCTTTGTACCGCTCGTGGGTGGGGTCAGTGATCCCGGACAGCGGAATATCCTTGGCCATCACGGCCGGCGGCAGCGCCTTGGTGATCCGGTCGGCGATAGCGAATCCCGGCTGCCCATAATGGATTCGGGCAGAGTCCCTGAGTGCGGCCCTGGTCTTGATGGTGCCGAAGGTGATGACCTGCGCGACGCGGTCGGTCCCCCACCTCTCGGCAGCGTAACGCACCATCTCCCCGCGTCGGCGGTCGTCGAAGTCGATGTCGATATCGGGCATGGACGCGCGTTCCGGGTTGAGGAAGCGCTCAAAAAGCAAGCCATGCTCGATCGGATCGATATCAGTGATCCGCAGTGCGTAGGCAACCAGCGAACCCGCGGCCGACCCACGACCCGGGCCGACTCGGATATTCACCGAACGTGCGTAGTTGATGAGGTCCGACACGATCAGGAAGTACGAGGGGTATCCCTTATCGCAGATCACACCGATCTCGTAGGCAGCGCGCTCGGCATATTCGATTGGCACGCCAGCCGGAAAGCGGCTACCCAGACCGGCATCCACCTCGTGTCGCAGCCAGGTCGACTGGTCGTGACCATCGGGCACCGGGAACACCGGCATCCGGTCGCGCGGAGCCCACACATCTTCGTAGGACTGCACTCGTTCGGCGATCAGCAGAGTGGAGTCACATGCCTCGGGGATCTCACCATCCCAGAGCGCACGCATCGCGGCCGCCGACTTCAGGTAGTAGCCATCGCCGTCGAATTTGAACCGGGTGGGGTCCGACAGCGTCTTACCGGTCTGCACGCACAGCAGGGCCTCATGGTTGTGCGCGGCGTCGCGTGTCACATAGTGGCAGTCGTTGGTCGCCAGCGCGGGAATGCCCAGTTTGCGGCCGAGTTCCAGTAGTCCCTCACGGACCCGACGCTCGATGGTCAGTCCGTGGTCCATCAATTCCAGGAAGTAGTTCTCCGCACCGAAGATGTCTCGCCACTTGGCGGCCGATTCCAGCGCCTCGGCTTCCTGGCCCAGTCGCAGCCTGGTCTGCACCTCGCCGGACGGGCAGCCGGTGGTGGCGATGATGCCCGCGGCGTGCTCGGCGATGATTTCGGCGTCCATCCGCGGCCACTTGCCCAGTTGGCCCTCGAATGAGGCCCGGGAGGTCAGGGTGAATAGGTTGCGCAGGCCGGTGGCATTCTCCGCGACCATGGTCAGGTGGGTGTAGGCACCGCTGCCGGAGACGTCATCGGACTTCTGGCCGGGATCACCCCAGAGGATCCGACGGCTGTCGAAACGCGACCCGGGGGCGACGTACGCCTCAACTCCGATGATGGGTTTGATACCCACCTTGGTCGCAGCGGTGTAGAACTCGCTGGCGCCGAACATGTTCCCGTGGTCGGTCATGCCGATCGCGGGCATCTCCAGCCGCTGGGCCTCGGCGAACATGGGCGTGATCTTGGCGGCACCGTCGAGCATCGAATACTCGGTGTGGTTGTGCAGGTGCACGAACGACGGGCTGTCCATAGGAGGGTCAGTCTAGGACTGCCCGGGGACGGCGCCGGGCGTGTCGCGGGTCGTGTCCCACGGATCCAACCCGGGAGCCTGGCTCCGCGCCCCAGTTCGGCAGGTCAGCGCTTCTCACCCAGCATCCCCGCGATCTCCTTGGCCTGCTCCGCGGTCAACTCGCCGGAGAGTTGGAGCACCTGGCCGTCGATCGGACCGCCGATCTTGGGACCCCACACCACCGTCGTGCCGCGGACGAACGCCACCTGTTGGCCCACCCGAGCAGCAGTGAATTCGGCGAACTTCCGCGATGACTCCGGCGTCATGGTCATCTGCACCAATTGGACCCCGGTCAACGGGTTGAGGAATGAATCAACGTTGGTCAGGTCCAGGCTCAGACCCTCTGGGCCGAGTTCATAGACCGCGGTCTTGTTGATATCGCAGATGCGGGTGGGCTGATCAGGCGGCGGGGGCGGCGGCGCGGGGCACTGCGCCGGCGTTGTTACGAATGCGCTGACCACGGGCCGGACCGGCAATGGCTTGATGATCAATGGGGGGGCGGTGGTCGTCGGAGCAGTGGGCAGATCGGGTTGCTGGCCGGCCTGGCGCGCCTGCAGCAGGCCCAGTGCCATCGGCACGATCGCGGCTGCGGACGCTATCGCCGCGAGTATCGCCATCAAGATCCGGCGATTCCGTTGATTGGTTTTGGGGTTACTCATGTTGGGGTCTAAGTTACCGGCCGCCGCCACGGCAGGTGCGAATCACGACACCGGCGGCAGTCACGACTCGGTGCGCAGCACGTCGAGTGCGTGCTGGAGATCGATCGGGTAGGGGCTGGTGATCTCGATCCAGCGACCGTCGGCGGGGTGCGCGAACGCCAGCGAACGCGCATGCAGCCACTGCCGCTCCAGACCCAGTCGCTTGGCCAGGACCGGATCGGCGCCGTAGGTGGGGTCACCCACGCAGGGATGGTGCAATGCGGCGAAATGCACCCGGATCTGATGGGTGCGGCCGGTTTCCAGGTGGATGTCGAGCAGGCTTGCCGCCCGGAACATTTCAAGCGTGTCGTAATGGGTGATGCTGGGCCGGCCGCCCTCGGTGACCGCGAACTTCCAATCGTTGCCGCGATGACGCCCGATCGGCGCGTCGATCGTTCCGCTGGACGGGTCCGGATGTCCCTGCACCACAGCGTGATAGCGCTTGTCGACGGTGCGTTGTTTGAATGCTCGCTTAAGCACCGTGTAGGCATGCTCGGACAGCGCGACCACCATGACGCCGGAGGTGCCGGCATCGAGCCGCTGCACGATGCCCTGCCGTTCATGGACACCCGAGGTGCTGATCCGGAAACCCGCCGCCGCGAGGCCGCCGAGCACAGTCGGGCCGTGCCAGCCCATCGTTGCATGCGCGGCGACTCCGGGCGGCTTGTCCACGGCGACGATGTCATCGTCGGAGTACAGAATAGTCATGCCCTCGATCTCGACCGGCGTATTCTCCACCGGCGGAGGCGATTCCGGCAGTGTCACACTCAGCCAGGCGCCGCCGGCCAGTCGATCCGATTTACCGGCCCGCACACCATCGATCTCCACACCGCCGTCCTCGGCAACCGCGGCCGCGACGGTGCGCGACACACCGAGGAGTCTGGCCAGACCGGCGTCGACCCGCAGGCCGGCCAGACCCTCGGGAACCGGCATCGACCGCTGCGTCATCAGGTGGGTTCGGGCGCGGGGTCGGCGGGTTCCTGCGGCCGGGACATCTGCGGCCTGGATTCCTGCGGACTGGGATTCTGCGGCCTGCGCCGGACCGGACTGTTGAATTCATAGCCGAAAACCGAGAGCACGACCAGCAGCATCGCCCCGCCGACCACAGCCGGGTCGGCGACGTTGAACACCGGCCACCACCCGATCGACAGGAAATCGACCACATGGCCGCGCAGCGGTCCGGGAGCGCGGAAGAAGCGGTCGACCAGGTTGCCCAACGCTCCGCCCAGGATCATGCCCAGGCCCACCGCCCACCATGGCGACACCAATCGGCGGCCCATCCAGATGATGCCGACCACCACGCCCATGGCGACCACTGTCAACATCCAGGTGTAGCCGGTGGCCATCGAGAACGCAGCACCGGAATTACGGACCAGGGTCCAGGTGACGGTGTCGCCGATGATCGATACCGGTTGACCCGGCACCAGCAACCGCACCGCCAGCACCTTGGTGACGATATCCAGCAGCAGAACCGCAGTTGCGATCGACAGCAGCAGTCGAAGGCGTCGACGCGGCGGGGTCCCGGCCTGCTCATCATCGCCGCCGGTCACCGGTTCGGCGCTGCGCATGTGGTTCTCGGTCACGTCACCATCATCCCCCAGTGCCCTGATCCGACCGCTGCGGTGCCGCGGACTGCTGCAATGATGACCCCATGCCGCACCTGGTCGTGATCACCACCGGTGGCACGATCGCAACCAGTGCCGACCCCGACGGCGTGCTGCGCCCGACGCGCACCGGCGCCCAACTCGTTGACGGTCTCGACGTCCAGGTTGTCGATCTGCTCTGTCTGGACAGTTCCGAACTCACCCCGACCGAATGGCTGCAGATCGGATCGGCGGTCAACGCCGCGGCGGCCGACGGCGCCGATGGCATCGTGGTCACCCACGGAACCGACACCATGGAGGAAACAGCATTCTGGCTCGACCTCACCTACGGCGGCGATGCCCCGGTGGTGTTGACCGGATCGTCGCGAGCGGCCGACCATGCCGACGCGGACGGCCCCGGCAACCTTCGCGACGCGCTGGCGGTGGCGGCCAGTCCGGAAGCCCGCGGTTCGGGTGTGCTGGTGAGCTTCGCCGGCGCGGTGCTGTCCCCGCTGGGCACCACCAAACAGGGTGGCCCGCAGGTATTCGGATCGACCGCACAGATCGGAGAAATCTCCGGCGAGACCTTCACCGTGACCACCACGAAGGAGCGGCCCTACCTGGGCCCGGTGACGTCGGCACCCCGGGTGGATATCGCGGCGGCCTATCCGGGCGCCGACGGCACCGCCATCGACGGCTTCACCGCCGCCGGTGCGCGTGCCATTGTGATCGAGGCAATGGGATCCGGGAATGCGGGTTCATCTCTCATCGACGCTGTGGCGCGGGCCGCGCGACGCGGCGTCGCGGTGGCAGTGACCAGCCGGGTGCCGGGCGGTCGCGCCCGGGCGACCTACGGACCGGGCCACGATCTGGTTGCGGCCGGGGCTGTGATGGTGCCCCGACTACGGGCCGGCCAGGCCCGCGTCCTGCTAATGGCCGCACTGGGCGCCGGTCTACCCGTCGACTCCGTTATCTCCCGCTGGGGTTGACGGCCAGTCGAGGCTGTCCCTCGGATCGGAGCCCGTCAGGTCCGGTGTGCCGATCGCGAAGGTCCGCATCACGCCCGGCCCGGTGGCGCGGGTCTCGAACCGCACACTGACCACACCGTGCCCGGCGCCCTGCACCCACCCGTGACCGAACACCGGGTGTGTCACGTCGTCACCGATACGCCAATCGTTGACCTCACCCGTCGGCGCAGGTAGCGCGGTGGCGGATGAGTCAGGGTCGCGGTTGTCAAGGTCGCGGTTGTCAAGGTCGCGGTTGTCAAGGTCGCGGTTGTCAAGGTCAGGGGTGTCAAGATCGGGGAACAATGACTCCTGCAACACATCGCTGAGGCCGGAAAACCCAACGCCCACAAGGCGAATCGGGCCGATATCACTGGGATCGAGCAGCAGACGGCGCGCCAGGGACGTGAGCGTTCCGGCATCGGCCGTAGCGTAGGGCAGCGTCGCCGATCGAGTCAGCGTCGAAAAATCGGCTTTCTTCAGTTTGACAGTCACGGTGCGGGCGCCGCGACCGTCGCGCTCCAACCGACGATGGGCATGCTCGGCAATCGGGCCGGCAGCATCACGCAGTTGGCCGAGAGTTGTCAGATCGGCGTCGAAGGTCGACTCGGCACTGATCTGTTTGGCCTCGGCACGTTCTGTCACCGGCCGGTCATCGATACCGCGCGCCAACATCCGCAGCGCCGACCCGCCGGCACCGCCCAGAATGCTGGCGGCCTCCGCGTCAGACAACGCCGCCAACTGTCCGACCGTCGCTATGCCGAGGCGGCGCAACTTCTCCCCGGCCACCGGTCCGATACCCCAGAGCCTGCGCACCGGGAGGCCTTCCAACAGCGACCGCTCCTCGTCGCGCCGGATCACCCGGATACCATCGGGTTTAGCCATTTCCGAGGCAATCTTCGCGATCTGCTTACCCGATCCGGCTCCGACCGAGGTGACCAGGCCGGTCTCCTGGCGCACCCGAAGCCGCAGCTGCGCACAGAATCGTTCGACATCGGCGGCCGTTGCACCGGCGAGATGGGGTGGCTCGCCGAATGCTTCGTCGAAGGACAGTTGCTCCAGCACCGGCACCATCGCCCGAACGGTGTCCATTACCCGCCGGCTGGCGACGCCGTACACCGTGCCGCGGGGTGGTAACACCACCGCCGCCGACCCGATCAACCGGCGCGCCTGGTGCATCGGCATCGCCGAACGAGCACCGAAGGCGCGAGCCTCATAGCTGGCACCGGCCACCACGCCGCGGCCGCCGCGCCCACCGACCAGAACCGGTCGGCCCCGCAGCGTCGGGCGGGTGAGTTGCTCCACGGACGCGAAAAATGCGTCCATGTCGAAGTGCAGCACCCAGCGGGACTCCACAGCCGTGGATGTTAACGGACCAGCACCGAGACCGGTGATCGTGGGAGCCGCGGCGGTGCGATGGTGGTCTGAGAACCCCAAGGCGGAGCGGTATTTTTCCGACAGCCGCGAGCGCACCTGGTAGGTTTCCTCGCGTGAAGTTCAAGGAACGTGCATCCGACGATGCGCTCAAGGTAGTTCATGGAATCGGGCCGCGGCTTCAGAGCCGCATCTACCCCGTATTAACCAGGCTTTCCGGCGGTGAGCTGTTGCTGATCAACAATGGCTACGAGGAAGACCCACCGATGGGATTGCCGTTGGAGGCCTCTGACGAGTCGGGTCGCTACTCCATCCAGCTCTACAACAGCGTCGCGACCCAGACCGACCTCGCCGGCAAGCGCGTGCTAGAAATCGGATCCGGACATGGCGGCGGAGCTTCCTACCTCACGCGTACCCTGGCCCCGAGCAGTTACACCGGAATGGACTTGAATCCGGCCGCGATCGCCCTGTGCCGAAAGACGCATCGAGTGCCCGGCTTGGATTTCGTTGAGGGCGATGCTCAGAATTTACCCTTCCCCGACGATTCCTTCGACGCGATAGTCAATGTCGAGTCCTCGCACAACTACCCCGACTTTCCGCGTTTCCTCGCCGAAGTCGCGCGCGTGCTACGACCGGGAGGACATTTCCTCTACACCGACGTCCGGTACAACCCCGACATTGCCGACTGGGAGGCCAAACTGGCCGACGCCCCGCTGCGGATGGTTTCGCAGCGAGATATCAGTGCAGAGGTCGCTCGAGGGTTGGAGAGGACCTGGGAGCACTACTGGCGCGGCGTGGTAGACCGCCGGACACCGAGACCGCTGCGTCCCATCGCCCGAAATCTCGTCGGCGGTCTGACCTTGAGCAATGCCCGCAGGCTGCAAGAAGGCGAAATGTCCTACCGGATCTACGACTTCACCAAAGACTGACGCGTACCGCCGGTAGGCGGCTACATCTTCGCGATAGCCACCCGAATGCCATCGCCAATCTCGATGCCGTCGGCCGGTTCGCCGAATTCGAAACTCGTGGCCAGTACCTCCCCGGCAATCAGATCGCGATGGGCTTCGGCCCAGCCGGCCCGCGCAGTCGGCACTGCCATCATCACGCTGATCCGATCACTAACGTCGAGTCCCGAGGACTTGCGCAGATCCTGAAGTTCCCGGATGCGGTCCTTGGCCCATCCCTCAGCCTCCAACTCGGGTGTAACGGTGCCGTCGAGGACGACCAGCCCATTCCCGCCCGGTAGGGCGGCGGTGAACTGCTCGTCGGCGGCAACCAGTCGGGAGCTGTACTCCTCGGGCAGCAGCCGCACCTCGCCGGCACTGAGCGTGCCATCGGGGTTCACCACCCCGGCCCCGGCCTTGACGGCTCTGATGGCGTCCTGGACCGCCTTGCCCAGCCGCGGGCCCGCGGTCCGGGCGTTGACCGTCAGTTCAAATCGTCCATAGCCGGCGATATCGTCGGTGAGTTCCACCGCCTTGACATTGAGCTCGTCAGCTATCAGTTCGGCAAAGGGTGCCAGGATCTGCGGATCATCAACCGCCACAATGAGTTTCGACAGCGGAAGCCGAACTCGCAACTTGTTCGCCTTGCGTAACGAGGACGCCGCGGAACACACCTCCCGAACCTGGTCCATGGCGGCGACCAGATTCGGTTCTGCCGGAAGCGCACCCGCCTGTGGCCAGTCGGTCAGGTGCACCGAACGTCCGCCGGTGAGACCGCGCCAGATCACCTCCGTTGCCATCGGCAGCAGCGGCGCAGCCAGTCGGGTGGTGACCTCGAGGACGGTGTGCAGCGTGTCGATGGCGTCGGGATCCTCCGTCCAGAACCGCGAACGCGACCGGCGCACGTACCAGTTCGTCAGCACCTCGGTGAACTGGCGCAATTGCTCGCATGCCCCGGAGATATCGCAGACGTCCATGGCCTCGGTGAGACCGTCGCGTAACGCCGCCAGCTTGGCTAGGACGTATCGGTCCAGCACGTTGCCCGCATCAGTGCGCCAGGAGCCGATGCTCGGGGCGTAGAGCGCCAGGAAGCTGTAGGCGTTCCACAGCGGCAGCATCACCTGACGCACACCTTCGCGGATTCCCTGCTCGGTAACGACCAGGTTTCCGCCCCGCAGGATCGGCGAGGCCATCAGGAACCAGCGCATGGCATCCGAGCCGTCCCGGTCGAACACTTCGTTCACGTCGGGGTAGTTACGCAGCGACTTGCTCATCTTGGCACCGTCGTTACCCAGCACAATCCCGTGTGCCACGCAGGTTTTGAATGCTGGGCGGTCGAACAGCGCGGTCGCCAACACATGCAGGGTGTAGAACCAACCCCGGGTCTGGCCGATGTATTCGACGATGAAGTCGCCGGGGAAATGGCCTTCGACCTGCTTATCAGGGTTGGAAGATTCGACACCGCGGAACCAGTCGTCATTCTCGAACGGATAGTGCACCTGGGCGTACGGCATGGAGCCGGAGTCGAACCAGACGTCGAAGACATCCTCGATCCGTCGCATCGTCGCCGCACCGGTCGGGTCATCCGGATTCGGACGAGTCAATTCGTCTATGAAAGGTCGGTGCAGGTTGTCCGGCCGGACGCCGAAGTCTGCTTCCAGTTCGTCGAGGCTGCCGTAGACGTCGATGCGCGGGTGGGCCGGGTCATCGGAGGTCCACACCGGAATCGGGGTGCCCCAGTAGCGGTTTCGCGAGATCGACCAGTCCCGGGCCCCAGACAGCCACCTACCGAACTGACCGTCCTTCACGTGTTCGGGATACCAGGTGATCTGTTCGTTGAGTTCCACCATCCGATCGCGAAAATCCGTCACCTTCACGAACCACGACGACACCGCGCGGTAGATCAGCGGATTGCGGCACCGCCAGCAATGCGGATACGGATGGTCATAGGTCTCATGGCGGATCAGCACAGGCTTATTCGCCGCGGCCGGTCCGGTGCCGTTCTTCAGGTCCCGGATGATCGCCGCGTTGGCATCGAATACCTGTTGGCCCTGGTAATCGGGCACGCTCGCGTCGAAGCGGCCCCGGGCGTCCACCGGAGTGACCGGGGTGATTCCGACGGTGTCGGTGGTGGCCTTGTCGTCCTCGCCGTAGGCCGGCGCCATGTGCACGATCCCGGTGCCGTCCTCGGTCGTGACGAACTCCCCGCGCAGTACCTGGAATGCGTTGGCGGAGTCGGCGAAGTACGCGAACGGCGGCAGATAGCGCAACCCGATCAATTGCTCACCGGTATAGCTGCCGAGGATCGCGGGTTCCTCCCCCAGTTCACGCACGTACGCCCCGAGGCGTTCACGGGCCACCACCAGTCGCCGGCCATCGACCTCCACGACGACATAGTCCATCTCGGGGTTGACTGCCACCGCCTGGTTGGACGGCAGTGTCCAGGGTGTGGTGGTCCAGATCAGCAGGTAGGTGCCGTCGAGGTCGGAATCGTTTGCGGCGATGAGGAATCCGACGGTGACCGCCGGGTCCTGGCGGCTCTGATAAACGTCATCATCCATCCGCAATTCGTGGCTGGACAGTGGAGTCTCGTCGTTCCAGCAGTACGGCAGCACCCGCACGCCCTCATACGCCAGACCTTTGTCCCAGAGTTGCTTGAACGCCCAGATGACCGATTCCATGAACGGCAGATCGAGGGTCTTGTAGTCATTGTCGAAATCCACCCAGCGGGCCTGCCGGGTCACATAAGCTCGCCACTCGGCCGTGTACTTGAGCACTGAGTCCCGGCAGGCAGCGTTGAACGCACCGATGCCCATCGCCTCGATTTGTGCCTTGTCGGTGATCCCCAGTTGACGTTGCACCTCGAGTTCGGCGGGCAGTCCGTGGGTGTCCCAGCCGAACCTGCGCTCCACCTTGTAGCCGCGCATAGTGCGGTAGCGCGGAATGATGTCCTTGACGTAGCCGGTCAGCAAATGGCCGTAGTGCGGTAAGCCATTGGCGAACGGGGGTCCGTCATAGAAGACGTATTCTTCGGCCCCGTCGCGGCCCTCGATGCTGGCGCGGAAGGTGTCATCGGCAGCCCAGTACTGCAGCACCTCACATTCGAGGGCGGGAAAGTCCGGCGGGCCGCCGGCGTGCTTCGGGTAGCCGTTCTCTGTCACAGTGCCGTCGGTCTCCGGTGCCGTTGGGGCACGGGGACGACGACGCGCGATGCGCGAGCGCCGCGGTACCACCCCGCTTACGCACGCGCGCACGCGTACGTCGCTCTTTACGGGCTGTGACGGGCCCCGACCGTCCGGTTCTACTGGGCCCGAGGGTCTCGGGACCGTTCTTCCGGAGGCTCCCCGGTGATAGCCGGATCAACGCCGTTGGGGTGATTCTAGCCGCACAGCCGGCCCATACCGGGTGGGCCACTGTCGCGGGTCACCCGAGTTCTCACCGCAGGTCACCTAACATGGTGCAGTGGCTCGAACCCGCCGTCCGGCACAGATAGCCCCAGACGTAGGAGCCGAGGACATCGAAGGCGGGGGCTTCTTCGGATCCCTCGGTGGGTTCGTCGTGCGCTGGCCCTGGTTGGTGATCGCGGCCTGGATAGCACTGGCGATCAGTCTGACCGTGGCCTTTCCGCCATTGGCCGTTCTGGCGCAGAAAGCGCCAGCATCCATCCTGCCGGCCAATGCGCCCTCGGTGGTCAGCCAGAAGCAGATGAGCGAGACTTTCAAAGAGGCCAGCTCCGACAACATTCTGCTGGTAGTCCTGACCAACGAACGAGGATTCACGCCGGCCGACGAGGTGATTTATCGCAACCTGGTCAGCGCACTGCGTGCCGAGACCGAGGACGTCGCAGCGCTGCAGGACTTCGTCACCACGCCACCGCTGCGCGAGATACTCGCGAGCAAGGACAATAAGGCTTGGCTGCTGCCGGTCAATATCGTCGGCGAGGTGGCGACGCCAAAAGCGATCGCCGCGACGAAGCGCGCCATTCAAACCGTGCAGAACGGCGTGGCCGGCACCTCGTTGCAGGCTTACACCACAGGACCGGCCGGCACCTTCAACGACATCAAGGACATCGGCGACCTTGACATATCCACTATCGAGATCGCCACAGTGTTGGCACTGCTGACGATTTTGCTGATGGTGTACCGCAACCTTTTGACGATGATTTTGCCGCTGATCACCATTGGGGTGTCCCTGGTGTCAGCCCAAGGCGTCGTGGCGGGTATGGGCACGCTCGGCCTGAGCGTATCCTCCCAGACCATCGTGCTTCTCACCGCGATGCTCGCCGGCGCCGGCACCGATTACGCGGTTTTCCTCATCAGCCGTTATCACGACTATCTACGAACGGGCACGGAGTCCGATACGGCCGTGCGCAACGCGCTGGCCTCGGTAGGCAAGGTCATCACCGCTTCCGCCGCCACCGTCGCGGTGACGTTCGTGGGCATGATCTTCACGAAACTGACGGTCTTCTCAACCGTCGGCGTCGCCCTGGCCGCGGCCATCGCCGTCGGATGTGCGGGCGCACTGACCTTTCTGCCGGCGCTGCTGACGCTGGCGGGCCGCCGGGGCTGGGCCCGGCCGCGGCGGGACCTGACGGGCCGATTCTGGAGGCGGTCGGGTATCCGAATCGTGCGCCGCCCAGTGATCTACCTCGCGACAAGCCTGGTCGTCCTGGCAATCCTTGCCTCCACCTCGCTCATGGCGACGTACAACTACGACGATCGCAAGGCCTTGCCCATCACGACCGCAAGCATCCAGGGATACGACGCGATCAGCCGGCATTTTCCGTTGAATGCCAGCCTGCCGCAGTACATCCTGATCTCGTCTCCACATGACTTGCGCACCCCCACTGCGCTGGCCGACATGGAGCAGCTGGCCTACCGGGTGAGCCAGGTTCGCGACATCGACATCGTTCGCGGGATCACCCGACCCACCGGAGAATCTATCGAACAGGCCCGGCTGTCATTCCAGGCCGGCGAGGTCGGAAATCCGCTGAACCAGGCTGCGCAAGCGATCAATACCAATACCGGCAACCTCAACACCCTCGCGGGCGGCGCCGACCAGATTGCCGATGTACTCGGCGGAATTCGCGGCCAACTGGGGCAGACGCTGGCCACCGTCAACTACCTGGTGCGTGCGTTGGCGTTCATGCAGAACCAGTACGGCACCGGCAAGGCACTGCCAGGGTTCGAACTGGGCAGCGATCCGCTCAACACCATCCACGGCCTCGGCGGCCACATGGGGGTGAATACCGGTGACGCCGTAGCGGCATACGACAAGTCGATTGCGCCCGTCCTCAAAGCCCTCAACGGAAACGCGGTCTGCGACGCGGATTCGGAATGTGTGGCTACTCGCGCCCGCCTTCAATTGCTGGCCGAAGCCCGCAACAACGGCACCCTCAACCAGATCGCCAACCTCTGCAGCCTGCTGGAGGGGGTACCGGGTGATCCCACCGCATTGCCGGCCGAGCAGCCGATGCCGACACCCGTGATCCCGGGCAAAGAGAAGCCCGGTCCGTTCACAACCACCGGCGGCGCGCCCTCCCCGGGTGGCCTGGGTTCGGCGCCCTCCCCCGGCGGCATGGGCCCAGCGTTGGATTCGATCAGTCAGAGCCTTCAGGCAGCCGGGATCAGCAATCCAGCAGAACTGGAGTCCCAACTGAACCAGCTCCAGCAGGGCATCGACTTGCTGGCCGTTGCCAGTCGCCAGGTGGCCGATGGCGTCGCTCTCCTGGTCGACCAGACTAAAAGGCTCGGCGTTGGCCTCAATCAGGCATCCTCGTTTCTGCTATCGATGAAACGCGACGCCACCACCCAGTCGATGGCCGGCTTCTACATACCGGGGCAGATCCTATCCGGCGCCGAATTCAAGAAGGCCGCCCAAATCTTCATCTCCCCGGACGGCCGAACCGCACGCTACCTAGTTCAGAGCAAGCTCAACCCGTTCGCCACCCCGGCGATGGATCAGGTCAACGAGGTTCTCGCTGCAGCGCGCGGAGCCCAGCCTAATACCACCCTCGCAGACGCCTCGATCAGCATGACCGGCTTAACGGTGACTCTTCGCGACACCCGTGACTACTACCTTCAGGACTTACGACAAATCGTGACAACGACGATTCTCGTTGTCCTCAGCATTCTGATTGTCCTCTTGCGGGCGCTGGTTGCACCGCTGTATCTCATTGTCTCCGTGATTGTTTCATATCTTTCGGCGCTGGGCATGGGCGTGGTCATGTTCGAATTCATCCTGGATCAGGAATTACACTGGAGCGTGCCGGGCCTGACGTTCATCATTCTGGTGGCGGTGGGTGCGGACTACAACCTGCTGCTGATATCCCGCATTCGCGACGAATCCCCGCACGGCATCCGTTCCGGCGTGATCCGGACCGTCGGCCAGACCGGTGGAGTTATCACTGCGGCCGGGTTGATCTTCGCGGCCTCGATGATCGGTCTGCAGTTCTCCAGCATCACCACCCTGGTCCAGATCGGCTTTATCATCGCGGCCGGCATTCTGCTGGACACCTTCCTGGTCCGAACCATCACCGTGCCGGCCATTGCGGTACTGGTGGGCAAGGCGAACTGGTGGCCGTCGAAGTGGCAGCCACCAGCACCGAGCCTGCGAAAGAGGGCTGAGGTACCCGAACCGGTCGGCGCGACGACGAGTTGAAGACCGCCGGACGCGGATGTCCGGTGGGACAACAGGATCGGTAGTAGTCCGGCTCCGGGCAGTAATGTGGGAGCCCATGTGGACGACGGTGATAATCCTCGCCCTCGCACTTAACTTGGAGCCGAATCGGCTCGGGATTATCGGACTCCTACTCCTACGTCCTGACCCGGTCCGTCAGTTACTAGTATTCCTCTGCACCAGTTATCTGTGGAACTTCGGTGCGGGTCTCATCATTCTTTTCGTCATCAATCGCGGCGCCCTCCTGCACGGAGCGTCAAGCAGTGCCGTCATGCAGATCGGAGTGGGTGCGCTGGCGCTCATTGCGGCCGCCATACTGTTCACCAACATCCCGATGCCGGGCAGCAAGGCCCGCGCCTCGGCTCCAGCGGGTCAGTCGGGCGAATCCACTGGCGTGCCCTCAAGCGGACTCCCACTCGTCGACAACTTCGCCAAACGCTTCGGAAAACTAGTGCAGGGGCGTTCCCTGTGGTTGGCGGCGGCTTTGGGAGTCGGCATCGCACTGCCCTCGGTCGACTACGTTGCCATGCTGCTGTTGATCGCCGCATCCGGCGAACCGCTCAAAGTTCAGGTGGCCGCGCTATTCACCTTCATGACCGTGGCGAACACCATTTTGCTAATCCCGATGTTCGGCTACATATTCGCCAGGGAACGGACGGCTCGCATACTGGAGAACCTTCGCTCCTGGGTACTGGCACGCAAGCGTCGCGACTACGCCGTACTACTTGCCATCGCAGGTGCCATGATGCTGGGAGTCGGAGTCCATCGCCTCTGATCAGGCCAGCCGGCAGTACTGTTTGAGGTTCAGTGCCTCAAGGTAGTCTCTGTCAACTTTGAGCGCAGAGTCCGCCGGAGAGTTTCGCTGCGACGTCAGGGGTTCGCCACCGCTGAAGAAGTAGTATTTCGGGGCGTCGCCGAAAGTACATCGGTCACTCAACTGCGCATAGTGGTCCTTGCGGAGATAGAACAGCGAGCGATTGACGAACACCGGTACGTAGTTGTCGATGAAGTAGTCATCGTGGGTGATTCCCGACTCCTGGGTGAAGGAGGAGTGCAACTGGATGAGGTCTGGGCGTTGGGATCTCAGGTAGTCCGGAAATCCAGCCCACCCGGTCTTTGTGAGTTCGCTGTTGGCCAACAGCCCGAGATCGAGGATCTTGATTTTCTCGCAGCACAATCCGGGTTGGCCCACATCGGTAACCAGTACCGAGATCTGCGGCAGATCCAGAAGTGCCCGAACGCGCTCCATGGCTTCGCCATTGGCGTGGAATGCAGAAAAGGAGTACACCTCGACTCGAGGATCGTCGCTGAGGAGTCGTGCCGTCCGCATGGCCATGCCGGCAGTGTCGTAGGCGATGAGGCCGACGCACGGGACGAGGAACATGCCGGCGATGGCCAGTCGGGAACCGACGCCCAACCTACCTCGGAACTGGTCGGGAATCGGCACCGAATGCACTGCAGCCACGACTAGCACGATCAACGCCGACATTCCCATCCGGCCCGGCAACGTGAAGATGTTGGCACCGAACACGACCGTGAATGCAAAGAAAGCAGCCGCGTAGGCCAGGCCGAAACTGATCAGGACCGGAACGTCACGAGCCAGCGCACGGCTCTTGAGTCGGGCCAGCTTGTATCGGAGGCTCTGACCGGAAACTCTCAGCAGGATAAGAAAGACCACCACCGCGGGCAACGCGGTGACCACCGGCTCAAAAACCCATCCATAAATCTGCTGGCCCCACCACGCCGGCGACGGATACGGCGGTGAGTACGGCGGCATCTGTTTCGCAATCATCGTGTTCGTGAATAGAACAGTGCCGAAGACCACGTAGCGCACTACGACAAGGACCGCGACAGAGACGACCGGCGCAACGATCATCGCAACCAGCGATCGACGATTCCGCGGAGACGACAGCACCCATACTGCGATGACTCCGACACCGACGTACCCGGTTGCTTCCAGCCGAATCCACGGCACAAGTGCCGCCAGCATGGCCAAACTCACCCAGTGCCGACCGTCGTCGTCTCGGAGCAGGACCAGAATGCCAAGTACGACCAGACACAACAGCGACATCTCCATGCCGTTGCCGGTTTCGGAGCGGATCGGCCCCAGCAGGAACACCAGCAGGGTGATCCACCAGGCAGCCCGGGGAGCAGCCGGGCGGATCAGTCGATAGAACAGCACCGCCGCAGCCGCAGAGCACACCGCAGCCACAAATTGCGAAGCGAAGTGAAACCAGTAGAAATTCGGCGCTAAGGCCTTGTACACACCGGCCATCATGAGAAACCACAGCGGACTGGTCGCGCCCTCAACCTGTTCGGACACCGGCGTCAGGGCGATATGTCCGGTCTCGGCGAATGTTCGGGAGAATGCGAGCGTGATGAACCCGTCATCCCATGCCTGCACACCGACAGCCAGCGCAATGGCGAGATGGGCCACCAGCACAGTGCTGAACAGCACCCCAACGGTCTGCAATCGAGGTCGCGTGTCCTCAGCCGCAGGTTCTAGCACGGTGGCAAATTATGCCAGAAGGCCGCTAGTCGATCGCCGCGCTGAGTCCGAACTCCGCCAGCGTCTGCTGAACCAGTGCGCGTAGGCGTGCCTTCGAGTTCTCCTCGCCGAGTTGATAAGCCTCCACTGAGATTGAGATCTTGCCGTTGATGCGGCCGGACACTACGACCAGCTGGCCGTGGGAGCGCTGCATCTCACCGATGGTGACGTCGCTGTCGAGTGCGCGGATGAAGACGTATTCGGCCGGCGTGCCGTCGACCCGAGCCAGATCCGGCGGGAGATCACCCAGATTGGAGCATGAGATAGGCAAGTCCTCGGAGTAGGCGAACATCAGGTCTGCGACACCCTTGACGGACCCCTTGGGCAGCCAGGGAATCAGCGCGAGCAGCTCCATGGTCGGATCGGGCTCGTTTTTCGCCTTCTCGCGTGCCTCGCGGACCCCGTTGCGGGCCTCGGTGAGATCGGCTGTGACCCTCGTTGGATCGACCGTCGCGCTCGCGAATGCCATCGCCAAGGCGCGATCGTCATCGAGGCTCTCTCGGAGGTTGATCGCGATCATAAGCGTCACCGAACCGTCGGCTTCACGTTGTCGACCCAGATGTTCACCAAGCTTCGCGGCAAAACCGGCCAGCAACGAATAACTATTGCCACCAAGGGATTCCGCCTTGGCGTCCCATTCGGGAATATCCACATAAATGGCGACGGACGGAACGACGACATGGCGTCCGTCCACCGGGCCGACATCTGCGGCGCGGGCGCGGGCGAAGTCGTCACGCTTGGACCGGATCATCTTCGCTGCCTTGACCGCCGTGCGGACCGTTAACGGAACATCCCGCAGGGCCTGACGAAGATCGGCGGCGATGGCCTGACCGCGGGTACGGGATCCCGGGCGGTCATAGCCGGTTACACGGACATTGCCGGTGATCCCTTCGAAGACCGCCATCAGGGCGCCGACACCATCACCGATGACATGCGATGCAACGATGCTGGCCGCGGTGGACCCGTCGTCGAGGGGTTGCAGTGCCAGGTGCCAGCCCGGCCCACGTTCGGGGTCGATGGGCAGGCTTGTCAGTTCGTCCGCCCAATCCATCAGCTCGGCGCGGGGCCGCGACCGCTCGGCAACGTGGACCGGTGGCGGCGGGCCCTCCGGTTGCACCCAGCGCGGCCGGCCGAACGGCAGCGGTGATCGCTCGATGAGCCGGCTGCCCAGCGACGCATAGAGGTTGCGGTGGAATCGCCGGAAGCCCTCGTGATCGAAGGCGTGCTCGTAGACCCAGACGCATTGCATCAATTGCCCGCGCCCGGTGGCTCGCTGCAACTCGAGCGCGGCATGGTCGAGGAACTCCAGCCGATGCTCATTAACCTGCTCGGCCTCCCGCCGACGCAGCAGCCGTCGTTGCGGGCGGGTCTGAGTTGTCACCGGTTCCTCTTTCGACTGTGCGGTTTTGAACTGTGCGGTTTTGAACTATGCGGTTTGCAACTATGCGATTTGCAACTGTGCGATTTGCAACTGTGCGGTTTTCAACTACACGATCTCGCCGGTGAGACCGAACTCGGCAAGCGTCTGAGCCACCAGTTCACGCAGCCCGCGCTGGGAGTTGTGGGCGCCTGGCTGGTGACTTATCACCGAGAGCGAGATGATGCCGGCGATGCGACCGGCAGTGACGGTCAGGATGCCGCCCCGGCGATCCAGGGACTCGCGCGTGACGTTGCGGTCCACGCCCCGGAAACTGAAGTACTCCGCCGCGGTTCCGTCAGCGCGATTTAGTTCGGGCGGTAGGTCTCCGAAGTTGGACACCGAGACCGGCAGGTCGGACGAGAAACCGAAGGCGACGTCGACGATCCGGCCGAAGGCCCGCTTCGGAACGAACGGCAGCAGGGGCAGCAGTTCCACCACCTCGTCGGGAACCTCGCGGGCGGTCTTGAGTCCGGTGCGGATCGCGGTCCGTACCCCGGTCAGGTCGGTGGTAATGCCCTCCGGGTCGAATCTCACGCTGGCGATCGACACCACGTTGCCGCCGGTGTCATGAAGGCCTTCCCGTTCGCTCACCGGGATCATCAACGTCACCGCGCCGTCGGAGCCGCTGGTCCGCCCGAGTTGCTCGGCAATCCTGCCGGCAAATGCCGCAACCAGCGAAAAGCTATTGCCGCCAAGGCTTTCGGCGAGGGCATCCCACGCGCCGACGTCGATGAAGATCGACGTCGACGGCAGCTGGGCGGTGCCAGCGGCTGCCGGGAGGGCCGGTCGCGACGCCGACGGTTGGGACAACTCGCCCCGACGCTGAACGGCTACCTTGACGGCCTTTCGAATGGTCCGACCCAAATCGGGGAGGTCGCGGGCGATCTGGCGAAGGTCTCCCACCACCGCCTGTCGCCGGGATCGCGACCGGGGCTGCGGATACTTGATGTCTCTGGAGGTGCCGTTGACTGCATCCACCGCCGCCATGAAGGCACCCACCCCGTCGGCGATGCAGTGGGACACCACCAGACTTACCGCCGTGGATCCGTCGGCGAACCGCACAGCGCTCATCCGCCAGCCCGGCCCCCACTGCGGGTCCAGCGGCAGTTCCACCTGCTCGTCGGCCCATTCGAAAAATTCGCTCCGCTGACGACCGGACTCAGCGATGTCCAACTCGGCCGGCGGCGGTGCGGCCACCCACCGGTGGCGGCCGAAGGGCAGCGGCGAAGGCTCGACGGACCGGGCCATGAGGCCCCGCCCGAAACCGCTTTGGAAGCGTCTCAGGCCCTCGAGATCAACCGGGTGCTCGTAGATCCAGAGCGCCTGCATGACCGCTTCCTGGCCGGCCTCCCGCAATCCCAGGAACAGAGCCTGATCCGGGTAGGCCAGTACGTTGTCCGGTTCCGGGTTGCGCTCGCCATCGGCCACGATGGTCACACCTTCGCCTTCGGTATCCGGGGAGAAGACAGTGTGTCCGCTCGGCCTTCGGCTGCACGCAGGTAAATCATTTTCATGAAATCTACGTACTGCGCCACCGACTCCCGAGCAACCGGGTTATCGGGGTAGGCCACGGTGACTGTGGTTCCGGTATCGCGCCGATTGACCCACATACCGATCTGATTTGCCGCCCCGAGGTCGGTGTACAGCTGACCGTTACGCGCCTGCCACTGACCCATGACTACCGGATCCAACGGAGGCAGACCGATATCGAGATAGGACAGCATCGGGACGCCGGGACCTGGTTTCCTGATGCCGGGCACCGAGGCGGCCAACTCCAGCACCCGCTCGATCGGAACATTAGCCAGGTGCGTGCCGGTGTCGAAGGCGGTTTGGGCGGCCCTGGCAGCCTGTTCAAACGACTTTCCCGTCACCGGAACTGCAATCGGGACTACGCCGGTGAACCAACCGGTGGTGATCAACTCGGCCGGGGTACTTCGGGTCGTCGTCGGAGTGATCACCCGGTAGGTATCAATGCCGGCTAGCTCCCGCTCCGCGATTGCCGCACAGGCGAACACTCCACCGATGAAGCGAACCCCCACCGAGGTGCAAACCGATTCGAATCGATCGGTTTCGTGAGCATCCATCAATTGCACCGTGATGAGATCGCCGGTGTAGGGTAATGACGGATCACCAAGCGGCAGAGGGAATTTGGGGAGGGTGCCGCCACTTTGTTGCAGAAATTCAATCCACTCGACAACTTCTGGGGAATGCAGCGTCAGCCCTTCGGTGTAGACACGTTGACGAACGCAGTAATCGTTGTAGCTACCGGTCTCCGGAAGTCGAATCGGTGCGCTGCCTTCCACGAGCGCCGAATAGTTCATATTCAGTTCGACGAACAAATTAACCATGAACATCGCGTCGGCGTGAACATGATCGATACATGCGTAGAAGGTGAAGTGATCGGCACGCTGGATCACACCGAATCGGAAGCAGTCCCATTGCAACGGACTGGGCGTGCCAAGAATGTGCTCTCGCCACTGGGTTGATGTCATCTCGCCGAGTTTGGTCGCGACGTACTTGATATCCGCCGGATCGGTGATCGTATGCCGGATCACACGATCGTCGTCGTCAAATTCGAACCAGCTGTGATAGGTGTCGTGGCGGCGCAGATAGGAGTTGATCACGTAGGTCATCGCCCGGATGTCGCAGCGCCCCGCAATGTTCCACGACGGGATCAGCAGGCGGGCCATCTCCAGCCCGTTCGCCGAGTGATTTCGGTAGGTCCGGATGTGCTGCTCCTGCTGGTAGCTGGCCGGCACGTCCGTCGCCGGGGCCTGAGCAACCTTGCTCGCACATGCAGGAGACGGGCCCCACGACACGACTGACCCCGGCGAGTCCGCCCACTCATTGATTGCCGTCAGCGCAACCACTGAACTGCTCCTTGATTGGATCCCGTCAGCGAACTGACGTGATGACACCGGCCAACGTCTCGCACAGGCTATCGGCCAGCGCGCGAACGGTGGTGATGTCCATGGATCGAACACGGATACCAGTCTCCGTCTCGATCCGGGTACGCAGCTCGAGGTTGCCCAGCGAGTCCAAACCATACTCCGAGATGGGCCGATCTGGGTCGACCGACCTGCGTAAAATCAGGCTCAGTTGCTCGGCGACCAGACGACGGACCATCGCAGGCCATTCGTCGCGCGGCGCCGATTGCAGCTCAGCACCGAAGCTGCTGGAATCGGCCGGACGGTCCGCGGTCGACTGGAAAGCCTCGGCGAATGGACTGCGCTGGGCCAGATCCGTCAGCCACGGCGTGCCAATCACCGGCGCGTAGCCGGTATGGGCGCGGTTGTGGCGCAACAGCGCCTCGAAGGCATGCGCGCCCTCGTCCGGGCTGATCATCGTGGTGTCGCCACCGGCCGCCAAATGGGCACCTGCGCCGATCTCGCCCCATGCCGCCCACGCGATCGCGGTTGCAGGCAAACCCTGGCCGCGTCGCCAGTGCGTGAACCCGTCTAACCAGCTGTTCGCCGCCGCGTAGGCGCCCTGCCCGGGTGAACCCAGCAGGGCCGCCGCCGAGGAGAACGAGCAGAACCAGTCCAGCGGTTGGGTGGTGGTGGCCCGATGCAGATGCCAGGCCCCGTAGACCTTGGGTGCCCAGTCCCGCTCGAGAAGCTCGTCGGTGATGTTGGTCAGGATCGCGTCCTCGACCACCGCGGCCGCGTGCAGCACGCCGCGCACCTGGAGTCCGGTTGCGGTGGCCTCCGCCACCAGGCGGTCGACGGTGTCGGAGCGTGCGATATCACCACTGACCACTTCGACCTGAGTGCCCGCAGCGCGCATCCGCTCGACCTCCGCCAGCACCGCCGGCTTCGGCTCCGACCGGGAGTTGAGAATGATACGACCGCAGCCAGCAGCCGACATCTTCCCGGCCAGGAACAATCCCAACCCGCCGAGCCCGCCGGTGACGATGTACGCGCCATCGCTTCGGAACACCCGCGCCTGCTCCGGCGGGATCACCACATTGCTGTGGCCGGTCCGCGGAATCGAGAGCAGAAGCTTGCCGGTGTGCTCTGCCGCACCCATCACGCGGATGGCGGTGGCCGCTTCGACCAACGGGTAGTGCGTGGTTTCCGGCTGCGGCAGAACGCCTTCGGCAGTCAGCCGGTAGACGGTGGTGAGTAGCTCGCGAATCTGGGCCGGGTGCGTCGAGCACATCAGTGCGAGGTCCACGCCGTAGAAGGAGAGGTTCCGACGGAACGGGAAGAGGCCCATCCGGGTGTCGGCATAGATGTCCTTCTTGCCGATCTCGACGAACCGGCCGCCGAAGGCCAGCAGCTCCACACCGGCCCGCTGGGCAGCGCCGGTCAACGAATTGAGCACGATATCGACGCCATATCCGTCGGTATCCTGACGGATCTGGTCGGCGAAGTCGACGCTACGCGAGTCATATACATGATCAATACCCATGCGGCGCAACATGTCCCGGCGGTCTTCTGTGCCCGCGGTGGCGTAGATCTCTGCTCCGGCGAGCCGCGCGATCGCGATAGCTGCCTGGCCCACGCCGCCGGTGGCGGAGTGGATCAGCACCTTGTCGCAGGACGTGATCCGAGCCAGATCCTTCAGTCCGAACCAGGCGGTGGCGGCCGCGGTCGACACCGCGGCGGCCTGATCATCACGCAGCCTGAAGGGCAGTTTCACCGCCACATCGGCATCGCACGTCACGAAGGTGCCCCAGCAACCGTTCGGCGACATACCGCCGACGCGGTCGCCGACCCGATGTGCGGTGACGCCCGGCCCCACGGCAGCCACCACTCCGGCGAAGTCAATGCCCAGCTGCGGATTGCCGGCGAAGCTCGGATAGCGACCCATCGCGATCAGTACGTCCGCGAAGTTCAGGCTCGATGCGGTGACGGCCACCTCGATCTGACCCGGTCCGGGTGTGATCCTCTCGAACGCGGTGAGTTCGAGTGTCTGCAGGTCACCCGGCGTGCGAATCTCCAGCCGCATGCCTTCGCGCTCGTGGTCGACGACGGTGGTGTACCGCTCCTCCGGCCGGAGCGGACTCGGATAGAGGTGGGCGGTGTACCACTGAGAGGCACGGAATGCGGTCTCGTCCTGATCCGAGCCGAGCAGCAGCTGGTCGGCGACATACTTGATGTCGGTCGTCTCGTCGACGTCGATCTGCGTCGGCCGCAGGTGCGGGTGCTCGGCTCCGATGACGCGCAGCAGGCCGCGGACGCCTGCCTGTTCGAGGTTGGGCCGCTCGCCGGCGAGCACCGCCTGCGCGCCCCGGGTCACGACGTACAACCTCGGCGGATCGCCGGCCACCTCGGTCAGCTCCCGGGCAATCCGAACCAGATGACGAACCTGCGCGCCACCGCGTTGGGCCAGCTGCTCCTCGGGGCAGCCATTGCGCGGCGGCGCGACGATGACGACGTTGCCCACGCCGCCTGCGGCGAAGCAGCCGGCAAGCCGTTCGGCGTTGGCAGCGTGGTCGGCGTGTTGCGGCCATGCCATCGCGGTCACGTCGATGTCGTTCAGCTTCAGCATCTGGGTCAGCGAGGACGAGAGGAGGTCGGTGGTGTCGGAGGTGCTCAACACCAGCCAGCTGCCGAGGTTGAGGTGCTCGGGCAGCGCGGGCAACTGTTGCTTACTCCACTCGACCGCCTGCAGGCGTTCGTTGAGGACACGCTCGCCCTCCGAACCGCCGGTACCCATCGACAACCCATCGACGGCGAGCACGACCGTGCCGTCCTCGTCGAGCAGTTGGATGTCGGCCTCCACACCCGATCCGCCGATCGAGACGATCCGGGTCAGGCAGTAGCGCGCCGTGTTGGCCGGACCGCATGCGCGCAGCCGCCGGATACCGAGCGGAAGCAGCAGTCCGCCGGTGCCGGTGTTCTGCACGCCGGGGTGGGCGGCGACGGATTGAAAGCAGGCATCCAGCAGTGCAGGGTGCACGTGGTAGGCACTGCGCTGACCGCGGATCGCACTCGGCAGGCCGATCTCGGCGAGCACCGTATCGCTGCCATCGTCGCCGGCGTTGACCGCGCTCAGCGCTGCGAACGCCGGGCCGAACTGCACACCACGGGTGTCGAACCAGTGGCGGATGTCAGCGCCGTCGGCGCGGTGCGGATGGGCGGCACGCAGAGTGTCCAGATCGTAGGCCGCCGGCTGGTCATCGTCGACGATGCCGTCCAGGGCCTGCAACACCGCGCTGGCCCGCCGCTGCCGCTCACCGTCCTCGTCGGTCTCGACGACGAACTCGAACACGCCGGGCCTCTGCATGGAGGCGACCGCATTGACTGGAGTCTCGTTCTCCAACAGCAGCATTCGCTCGAATCGAATGTCGCGGACTTCGGCGGCGTCACCCAGGGCCACCTGGGCTGCCGACAATGCCATCTCGCAGTAAGCGGCACCCGGCATCGCGGGAATGTTGTTGATTTGATGGTCCACCAACCACGGCAGTGCCGCGGTGCCGACCTCGGCTGCCCAGACGTGCCGTTCCGGCTCTTCCAGCAGCCGCACATGTGAGCCGAGCAACGGGTGACCCGCCACCAGGTGGGTCCCGGGACGCTGATCGACGCTCAACCGTTCCAGCATCAGCGGACGGTGCGCCCAGATCGGGAGGGGCGCATCGACAAGCCGCCCGCCGGGCAGCAACGCGGCGAAATCAATTGCGGCACCGGCGGCGAAGATATCTCCGACCAGGGTCCGAAGTCCGTGCGGCAGTTCCTGACCACGGCGCATCCCCGCCACGGCGGCCACCGCCATGTCCAACGTTGCCGCGGTCTGATCCACGGCGCGGACCAGCAGGGGATGCGGAGACAACTCGGCGAACACCCGGAAGCCGTCTTCCAGCGCGGCCTGCACGGCAGCCGAGAACCGAACCGTATGGCGAAGGTTGTCGACCCAGTAGTCCACATCGCAGTCGGGCTGCTCGCGGGGATCGAAAAGCGTTGCCGAGTAGTACGGAATCTCCGGAGTCAGCGGCGTGATGTCGTCGAGCATGCCGGCGAGTTCGTCCAGAATCGGCTCAACCTGCGGGGTGTGCGACGCGACGTCCACCGCGACTTCACGCGCCATGATCTCGCGTTGTTCCCATTCGGCCACGATCCGGCGGACCGTCTCGGTGGCACCACCGATCACCGTGGACGTCGGCGACGCCACGACGGCGACCACCACATCCTCGATGCCCTGTTTCTCAAGCTCCTCGCGAACCTGCTGAGCGGGCAATTCGACGGCGGCCATCGCACCACCGCCGGCGATTTTCAGGCAGAGCAGCGACCGTCGACAGATGACCTTCACGCCGTCCTCGGTGGACAGCGCGCCCGCGACCACCGCTGCGGCGACCTCACCAAGGGAGTGACCGATCACCGCGCCGGGCACCACCCCGTAGGACGTCAATGTGGCCGCCATCGCGACCTGCATCGCGAACAGGGTCGGCTGGACGCGGTCGATGCCGGTCACCGTCTCCGGCGAAAGCATCGCCTCGGTCACCGAGAAGCCCGACTCGGACGCGATCATCGGATCCAGTTCGGCGATCTTGGCGGCGAACACCGGTTCGCCTGCGAGCAGGCCGGCGCCCATGGTCGCCCACTGCGAACCCTGGCCGGAAAACACCCAGACCGGACCGCGGTCGTCATGGCCCACCGCCGGCTGGAATGGGTCGTCGCCGCCAGCGACCGCGCGCAGGCTTTCCACCAGGGCGGACCGACTGTCTGCAATCACCGCGGTGCGCACCGGGCGGTGACCGCGCCGGCGGGCAAGGGTGTAGGCCAGGTCGCTCAGAACCAATTCCTCACCGGCGGCGTCGACCCAGTCGGCCAGCCCCTGCGCGGTCTGACGAAGCCCGTCCGCCGACGAGGAAGTCACCGGGAACACCAACTCCGCCGACGCCGAATCAGGTGCAGTGAGGTGCGCGGGACCGACAACGAAATCCGGAGCCTGCTCCAGAACGGCGTGGACGTTGGTGCCTGACATGCCATAGGAGGAGACGGCCGCGCGGCGCGGCGCGTTGCTGTCGTCGACCGGCCACCCGGTGGTCTCCTGCGGAACAAAAAGACCCGTATCGATCGCGGCGAGGTGTTCGGGCAGGCGGTTGAAGTGAAGATTCTTTGGCACGACGCCGTGGTGAACCGCCAGCACGGCCTTCATCAGACCCAGCACTCCGGCCGCGGACTCGGCGTGGCCGAAATTGCTTTTCACCGATGTGAGTGCGCAACGTCCGGCAGTGCCGTAGACGGCCGACACACTGTTGTATTCGATGGTGTCCCCGACCGGGGTTCCGGTGCCGTGCGCCTCGACCATGCCGATCGTGGCGGGATCGACATCGGCTGCAGCCAATGCCGCGCGAAAGACGGCAACCTGGGCGTCACCGGACGGCGTCAGGATGTTGTCGGTACGGCCGTCCTGATTCGACGCCGTTCCCCGGATGACAGCCAAAACGCGATCACCGTCACGTTGCGCGTCATCGAGCCGCTTGAGCACCACGACACCGCAACCCTCGGCCCGGACGAAGCCGTCCGCCTCAACGTCGAAGGAGTGGCAGCGACCGGTCCCCGACAACATGCCCTGCCCGGACGCCGAGGCGTAGAGGCGGGGGTCGAGCATCAGCATCACGCCGCCGGCGAGTGCCATATCGCTCTCGCCGTCCTGAAGACTGCGGCAAGCTTGGTGCACCGCCACCATGCTCGACGAGCAGGCGGTGTCCAGTGTCAGCGCGGGACCGTGCAGTCCGAGGGCGTGTGCGACACGACCGGAGGCCATGCTGAACGGATTGCCGGTGAACGCGTAGGCCTGATCGAACACACCGGCATCACTGGTGATCATCGCGTAGTCGTCGTGCGACATCCCGATGAATACACCGGTGGACGTGCCGGACATCGATGCCGGTGTGCGACCGGCCTGTTCTACAGCCTCCCAGCAGGTTTCGAGCAGCACTCGATGCTGGGGATCCATGGCGATTGCTTCACGTTCGTTTATACCGAAGAAGTCTGGATCGAAACCACTGACGTCACCGAGGAACGCGCCCCACTTCGACACCGACCGGCCCGGCACACCCGATTCCGGGTCGTATGAATCGTCGGCATCCCAACGGTCTCCGGGAACCTCGGTGACCAGGTCGTCACCGCGAAGCAAGGCTTCCCACAGTTTGTGGGGCGAGTCGATGTCGCCCGGGAGGCGGCACGCCATCCCGACTACTGCGATGGGTGTCAGGGTTCGGGGCACTTCGAGTACACCTCGGTTCTCTACGTCAAGTCGGATGCGGCAGGTACCACCGGGCTAACCGATGCCGGGCCGATCGGGCTTGAAATCAACCCGGCGTTGCCAGCACTGGGCTCAGACTAACCGATTCGATGAACTAATGCGAGTTTTTTCTTCTGTTGCGGAAATTTTTTTCATCCCAGTTTTAGCGCATCCCGCAACCCCGGTCGAAGCCCCAGTTTTTGTTAGCTGGAGCCGGAGCGGCCTCGACGCCCACCTAGGCGCCGACTGTCGGTCGCACGCGCCCGGTTATCTCGATAAAACAGCTGTTCAAAGCATCTTTACAGATCATCGAAACCCGGTCAGCAACGTCGCTGCGAGCATCCGGGAAGCAGGTGTCAGTCACCTCATGAGTGGTTGCGGCACGATGTGTTCGTAATTTTTTATCAAAGACCTTCTATTACGGCCGCCAGCAAACACAATAATGCGGTCGATGATATTAGTGTCGAACCCTGTAAAGCCATCACCAAATACACCGATGAAACGGAAATGTCCATGGGCTTCACGGTGGCCCGGGCCGAGGATCCGCCAGCCCCTTAGCTGAGAATATCGGCTACCTGATCTTTGGTTAACTTAAGCTTTTGACCAGGTTTTCCCAGCAAGATCGGAACTGTACGGCAACTAAACTGAGAAACGGCTGAGAACGTAGATTCTGGCTAAAGAAAGGTTTGTATTGGCTATAGAATATCGCTTACTTTCCGACTTCCAGAGATCAGCACAGGGGAATTTATACGACACCAGGCAAAACTAGCGATCTCCGGTCTGGAGTTACGCAATTTTCGGCGGCAAAAATTAGCTGATAAACGGCCAAGGTATTCCATTGGCGGGCGATCCGGCGTTAGTTACCCGCGACAAACCTCACCGGCGCCGACGGGCATGAACGTTAGCCAGATCACTCCACGACCCGGCGTGGCGGTCGGCGGCGACCGATCAACCGGCAGCCATCCCCGTTGCGGCCGGGCCGAAAGCCGAGCCGAACTCGGTGACCGAATTGAACCCGGACTTGCGGGCGTGTGCGGCGCCGCGCCGAACCAGGGCGGCGATCCCGACGAATCCGGCCTGGTCACCGAACAGCAGAGGGGTGAGCAACCGGTTGTGAACAAAGGCAACAGCCAGGCCCGCCTCGGGAATAGCCCAGCCAAACGAGCCACCGAGGCCGACGTGGCCGAAACCGGGCAGCACGCCCGGCACCGACAGCCCGTGGTATCCGAGATGGAATGCCAACGGCACCATCAGGTTGCGATCGGGCCGCAGGCTGCGGCGGCCGGTCAGCGCGGCTACCCGTTGCGCGGATAGATAACGTCGTCCGTCGATCTCGCCGCCGTTGGCGATCGCGCCATACATCCTGGCCAGGGCCCGCGCGGTGGCAACGCCGTTGGCCGAGGGAATCTCACTGTCCAGCAGGGGCGTATCGCCCTGGACGACCGCCCGCATGCCGGGGAAATACATCGAGCCGAAGGCGCCGGAGCGCTCCAGCGCAGCGATCCGCGGCGCAACCGCATCGAACAACGGATTCGGCAGGTTCAGTTGCGGACCAATGATGCGCGCGACGTGGGTGGGTGCGCCCTGCGGCGGGCGGCCCAGGTGGATGCCGTCGGTATTGAGCGGTCGGGCCACCTCGGTTCGAATCAGTTCGCGCATCCCGCTACCGGTGACCGAGCGGGCCAGTCCGGACATCAACCAGCCGTAGGTCAGGGCGTGGTAGGCCGACCTGCCGAGGTGGCGGTCGGCCGGCGCGGCTGCGATCCGGTCCTCCATGGTTCGGTGGTCAAGGAGTTCGCTTTTGCCGACCCCGCGCAGGTTGGACAGCCCCGCCCGGTGCCGCATCACGTCCCGGACGGTGATCCGTCCCTTTCCGTTCGCACCAAACTCCGGCCAGTACTCGGCCAGCGGGGCGTCGTAGTCGATCAGTCCGCGATCGGCGAGCCGGTGAATAACGGTGGAGGTCACGCCCTTGGTCGCTGAGAACACCATCGGGGCGGTATCGGCCGACCACGGGACCCGGCCACGTCGATCGGACCATCCGGTCCAGACGTCGACGACGGGTTTTCCGTCGAGGTAAACAGCGAGTGCCCCGCCGCCGAGTCGGGCGTGCGGAAACAGATTGGCAAATCCGCGGACTGCGTGGCCGAAAGCGGGGTCGGCGGCACCCCGAACCCCGCGGGGCAGGGGTGCAGTATTAGCGTCGGAGGTCGCCGTGGCCACCAGGCGAATTTACAAGCACGATGCGCCCCTGTCCTGAAATGTTGTTGATCCGTTAACTTTCCCGCTCAGCGGCGTCCAGGATCAGCTGAGCGGCAAGGGCGGGGGTCAGTTCCCCGTCGCGGACCTGGCGTTCCACCTCGGCCCGCAGTTTCTTCACTGTGGGATGGGTGAGCACCCGGTCCAGCACGGTGTCGCGCACCATCGACCAGGTCCAGTCCACTTGCTGCGCGCGTCGCCGAGCGTCGAACTCCCCGGCTTCGGTAAGCACCTCGCGATGCTTGAGCACGGTGTCCCACAACTGGATCAACCCGTCACTGTGCAGCGCACTCATCGTCAGGACCGGTGGGCGCCAGAGTGTTTCGCGGGGATAGATCAACCGAATCGCCGCCGCCAACTCCCGCGCCGCGGCGTTGGCTTCAATGATGTGTGCACCGTCGGCCTTGTTGACCACCACGATATCGGCGAGCTCGAGCACGCCTTTTTTGATCCCCTGCAACTGATCTCCGGCGCGGGCCAGGGTCAGGTAGACGAACGTGTCGACCATGTTCGAGACCGTGACCTCCGACTGCCCGACCCCGACGGTCTCCACCAGAATGACGTCGAAGCCGGCGGCCTCGAGTAAGACGATGGTCTCCCGGGTGGCCTTGGCCACCCCGCCGAGGGTCCCGGAGGTCGGCGACGGCCGGATATAAGCGTCCGGATGCACCGCTAACTGCGCCATTCGGGTCTTGTCCCCCAGGATCGACCCCCCGGTACGGGTCGACGACGGATCGACCGCCAGCACCGCCACCCGGTGACCCCGACCGATCAGGTACATGCCGAGCGCCTCGATGGTGGTGGACTTGCCCACCCCGGGAACCCCGGTGATACCCACATGCATCGCATGTCCCGCGTGCGGCATCAGCTCGAGAAGCAACTCCTGGGCCTGTGCGCGATGATCGGTTCTGGTCGACTCAACCAGTGTGATCGCACGTGCCAACGCAGCACGGTCACCTTCGCGGATCGCTGCGGCCAGCACTCGAACGTCGCTGTCGGACTCCATCAGCTCAGTTCGTAACCCAACCGCTCGGCCAGCTTGTGCAACAAGCTCACCGCGGCGTCGGCGATCACCGTGCCGGGCGGGAAGATCGCGGTGGCACCCGCGGCGTACAACTCGTCGAAGTCGCCGGGCGGGATGACTCCACCCACCACGATCATGATGTCCGGCCGGCCGACCTCTGCCAGTGCCTCACGAAGCGCGGGCACCAGGGTGAGGTGGCCGGCGGCAAGTGACGACACACCCACAACGTGGACATCGTTGTCGGCCGCCTGCCGTGCCACTTCGTCGGGTGTGGAGAACAATGAGCCGACGTCCACGTCGAAACCGATATCGGCGAACGCCGTTGCGATGACCTTCTGTCCGCGGTCGTGACCGTCCTGGCCCATTTTCGCCACCAGGATCCGAGGCCGACGACCGTCGGCCTCAGCGAACTTCTCCACCAGGCGGGTGGCCTCCGTCATGCCAGTAATTCCGTCTCCTGAACTCACTGCGCCGTGCCTTCCCCCGTGCCCTCCCCCGCGGCTCACTTCCTCGCGGTACACCCCTGAGATGGTCCGGATCTCGGCCTGGTGACGCCCGTACACCTTTTCCAGTGCATCGGAGATCTCTCCCACCGTGGCCTTTACCCGCGCGGCCTCGATAGCCAGTGCCATCAGGTTGCTGTCCAGACCGGACCCCACGGGCTGTCCGGCTGCCCGGGTGAGTTCGGCCAGCGCCGCCTGCACCGAGCCCTCCTCGCGTTCCGCGCGAAGTTGCTTGAGTTTCGCGAGTTGTTCGGTTCGGACCCGGCTGTTCTCCACCTTGAGAACGTCGATGTCCGTGTCCTCATCGACCTGATACTTGTTCACACCGATCACCGGTTGCTGTCCGGAGTCGATTCGGGCCTGGGTTCGCGCCGCGGCCTCCTCGATGCGCAATTTCGGAATGCCGTCGCTGATCGCCTGCGCCATTCCCCCTCGCTCGGCCACCTCCGCGATGTGGGCGCGCGCACGCTGGGCCAACTGATGGGTCAGCCACTCGACGTAATAGGAGCCTCCCCAGGGGTCAATGGGCCGGGTGGTGCCGGACTCCTGTTGCAGCAGAAGCTGCGTATTGCGAGCGATGCGCGCGGAGAAGTCGGTGGGCAGTGCGAGCGCCTCGTCGAGCGCGTTGGTGTGCAGTGACTGGGTATGCCCCTGGGTGGCGGCCATCGCCTCGATACAGGTGCGGGCGACGTTGTTGAACGGATCCTGAGCGGTAAGCGACCATCCCGACGTCTGCGAATGTGTCCGCAGTGAAAGGGATTTGGCATCTTTGGCCCCGAACCCAGCAACGAGTTCGCTCCACAGCAGGCGGCCGGCCCGCAACTTGGCGACCTCCATGAAGAAGTTCATTCCGATGCCCCAGAAAAATGACAACCGCGGCGCGAACTTGTCGACATCCAACCCGGCGTCCACACCGGCCTTGAGGTAGTCAACTCCGTCTGCAAGCGTGTAGGCCAGCTCGAGATCAGCTGTGGCGCCTGCTTCTTGGATGTGGTAGCCCGAGATCGAGATCGAGTTGAACTTGGGCATCTTGATGCTGGTGTAGGCGAAGATATCCGAGATGATCCGCATCGACGGCTGCGGCGGATAGATATAGGTGTTTCGGACCATAAACTCTTTGAGGATGTCGTTCTGGATTGTTCCTGCCAGTTTCTCCGGTGGCACGCCCTGCTCCTCAGCGGCAACCACGTACAGGGCCAGGATCGGCAGCACCGCGCCATTCATCGTCATCGATACCGACACCGCCGAGAGGTCGATTCCATCGAAGAGTTGCCGCATGTCCAGGATCGAGTCGATGGCCACACCGGCCATCCCGACATCGCCCTGCACTCGCGGGTGGTCGGAGTCGTAACCACGGTGCGTGGCCAGATCGAACGCCACCGAAAGCCCCTTCTGGCCGGCTGCGAGATTTCGGCGGTAGAAGGCGTTGGAATCAGCGGCGGTGGAGAAGCCTGCGTACTGGCGGATGGTCCACGGCTGGTTGACGTACATGGTTGGGTACGGCCCTCGGATGAAGGGCGGCGCGCCGGGAAAACTATCCAGCGGATAGCCTGCCGCCACCACGGCCTCCCGATCGGCACCGGTGTACAGCGGTTTGACGACGATGTTCTCCGGGGTGTGCCAGTCCAACTGCTCGGCCGTGTAACCGTGGGCCGCCGCCGCGGCTGCGACGTGGCCGGCTACTGCTCCTGGCGTGGGAGCGGCGGCAGCACGTTCACCATGAAGTGGTACATCGGCGAAACTCGGGATCACACCCGCACCGGCGTCAACGTCGCCAGAGATCATTTCGGTCATGCCTCCAATCCGTCCAGCAACGCCGAAAGCGCATCAACCGCATCGATTTTGGCCGTGAGGAAGGCGTCGGGTCGGGCTTCGACAGGGACGTCGGCTATCGCCTTCTCCGGACCGGCGAGGTAGATCCGGCGAACACCGGCCGCGCGAGCCGCGGTCACGATCGCCGCCACCTCATCGCCGTACCGGGCGTCGGTCCCGCAGATGACAGCGACGGAAGTTCCGGCATCGCGTACGGCCTCGCCAACCACGCCGGGTTCGACGGTTCCCGGATTGACAGCCTCAACTCCACCGGATGCCAACAGGTTCGCAGCGAAAGACGTCCTGATGTTGTGCTCAGCGAGCGGGCCCAGCGGAAGCAGTAGTGCCCGCGGACGACTGCCGGTGCGCGCCAGGTGCGCATCGGAGCGATCGCGTAACACCTCAAACGGGTGGGCATAACGCAATCCAGTGGACGGCAAACTGGTCTGCGGCAGCGGCGGTTCGGCGAGATTCGGGAATTCGCTGACGCCGGTGATGGCAGTACGCCGGTGTGCGATATCGTCGGCACGACGAACTTGCACCTCGCCGATCTGCTGGGTGATATAGACAGCCGCTTGCCGGAAACCACCGCGGGTTTCGACCTCTTTGAGATGCGACCATGCTTGCGCGGCAAGTGTTTCGGTGAGTCGTTCGACGTACCATGAGCCACCGGCGGGGTCGAGGACGCGGCCGATATTGGACTCCTCGAGTAATAGCAACTGAGTATTGCGGGCAATGCGCCGCCCGAAGTCGACGGTCGTTCCGGGGAATCCACCGGGAATCGCTGCATCGAATGGCAGGACCAGCACGGTGTCAGCTCCCCCGATGGCCGCTCCGAACGCGGCCACGGTGGTGCGCACCATGTTCACCCAGGGATCCCGTTGAGTCATCATCGCCGCAGACGTGACCGCATGTACCGTCGCCGCGCCGTCATCAGGGTGGCCCAACACGTCGGCCACCCGCGCCCAGAGTTGCCGGGCCGCACGGAACTTCGCGATGGTCATGAACTGGTCGGCGCCGGCGGCCAGTCGGAAGCTGATCTGGTGCAGTGCGTCGGCGGCATCTATGCCGGCTGCAGTCTGTAGGCGCAGGTAGTCAATGGCGGCGCAGATCACACCCGCCAGTTCCCAGTCGGCACCGGCCCCGCGGTTGTGGAAAGCGGGTCCGTCAATGGTGATTGTCCGCACACCGCGCTTGTCGGCCACGGCGGAGGCCACCGCAAGGACCTCTTCGACAGTGCTTGTGCCAGACCCGCTGAGTGCGGCGGTGAGCGGGTCGGCGCCGAGATCGATAGACATCGCTGCGCGTCGTGCGTCATCGGCTCCGGCCACCAGCGCAAGCACCGTCTGCGCCGCGGCCGGGAAATGCGCACCGGCGTCCAGCAGTACCGGCGCGAGTTCGAGGTAGACGCCCTCCAGCCAGCGGTCGAGTTGCTCGGGCGCCACCCCGCCGTCGCCGACTCGCAGCACCAGTGCGCTCACGCCGTCGACGAGCGCGCCGAGGACGGCGGCATTGCCCTCCGGGGCGGTACCGGTGAAGTTCGACGCCGGGAACTGCTCGGCAACCTTCCAGCCGGCCAGTACGTCACGGTGGCGGTCAGCACCGCGCACGAACGGCCACTCACCCGGCAGCGCCGGTTCGCCGATGCCATCAAGCGCGGTGTAGAGCGCATGAACCTCAAAGCCCTCGTAGGTCGGCGAGTCCAGCAGTCGTTCGGGTTCGTCGGGGAGTTCGGACTGATCCCGCCGACCGCTCTTGGTAAGCACCTCGGCGACGGCACTGCGCCACCGCGCGCCCTGCAGTTCTACCGACACCGGCGGCTCCCATTGTTCTGTGGCAGCCAGCGCCGCCTGATCCCAGGCTAAAGGATCGCCGTGCGGTCAGCGTCGCGTGTTCCCTGGTGACTCGGCTCACGATTCGCCGACCCGAAACATGCGGCCCGTAACCTTGGCACACGTGACAATCCCCGGCGCGAGCGCTCTGCGCAGAGTGGGTACGGCGTTGATCGTTACCGCCCGGCAGGTAAGCCGGACCCGGA
>Ga0209829_10000209_pt1 | contig 54135 bp, 42 predicted proteins | sample C_140205_EF_Meta_FD_187311 | JGI IMG/M metagenome (GOLD analysis project Ga0209829, IMG submission 187311) | Freshwater microbial communities from Lake Croche, Canada to study carbon cycling - C_140205_EF_MetaG (SPAdes) (version 2) | ecosystem: Environmental > Aquatic > Freshwater > Lake...
ACTTAAGACATGAGCCATTGAACAAGAATGAACAAAGTATTTATAAAACCATTGATACCTTAAAATCCATCCCCTTGTTTAAATCCTATACAAGAAATATAGAATTTTTAGTGGACGGCTATCGTAAATACAACAAAATAGAAATTGGTCCTTGGTACAAATGGATTAGTGGTAACCAATTAGAAAATACCCGTTTACGATTTGATTTAGCTACCACCAATTTATTTGATAAAAGATGGAAACTTTCTGGCTACTTAGCCTATGGTACTAAGGATCAAAAATTAAAAGAAAAATTTGCAGTCCAATATACTTTTCCGAAATCAAAGGGCATTGCCCTACAATTGTCTTATTTAAATGACTTGGACAATGGTAGGGTAAGATTTAGTGAAGAAGATGCAAGTATAGACAATATATTTTCCCAAACTTTAAGAAGACCCACCATCCCACAAAAATTTTTAGGGATAGAAGAAATGAAAGCTTCTTTTTCCAAAGAATGGACCACTGGATTAAGCAATCAATGGACCTTGGCAAGAACCGAATACAATCCTTTTACGCCTTTGCCAAGTAAAACTATTTATCAAAATGGGGCCAATCAAGCCATCGTCAATACCGATCTATTGTTTAGGGTCAGGTATGCTCCAGGAGAAAGAAAAATCAACAGCAATAGAAGAGTGCTTCGCCTCAAAGGGAATAAACCCATTTTTGAATTGAGGGTGAGCGAAGGTATCAAAGGTGTCTATGGTAGCAATTACCAATATACCAAAGTACATGCAGGCATCGAACAAAAATTCAGAATCCCCAATTTTGGAGTGATTAGCTACAACGCTTATGCAGGAAAAATTTTAGGAGACAGCCTTCCCTTTATGTTGTTAGAATTACATCCTGGCAATGAAGTATATGTGTACAATAAAAATGGATTTAACTTAATGAATCGATTTGAATATTACAGCGACTCTTATGCAGGTTTTCAAATGGAACATAATTTTGAAAAAAAGCTCATCAATCTAATTCCATTTTTGCGCAAAACAAAAATTAGACAATTTTGGACTTTTAAAGGGGTGATAGGTGAAATGAATTCATCCAATAGAACTTTTAACAGAACAGAATTGGGGCCTTATCAATTAAGGTCATTAAAGTCTAAATTTTATTTGGAATATGGTACGGGCTTTGATAATATTTTTAAATTCTTTAGGATTGATTTTGTATGGAGACAGGCGCCACCCAATCCAGCAAATCTTAGTCCTTCAAGAATTCAGCCCATTCAAAATTTTGGCATTTTTGGTAGTGTAAGATTTCAGTTTTAGTGACTACTGTTCCATTAAGTTTTTTAATTTTTTAGACAGGAAGAACAACACAATAGATGCAGTGCCTGCCATAAAAACAAAGAACATAAAAAACTCATGTAAGTTGTTAATTTGATAACCTGCAAAAGAAGTATGCTTGCCATTTTCAGGATACAAAGCACTAAATACGCCTGCTAATTTATTCGCAAATGCATTGGCTGTAAACCACACTGCCATTAACAAAGAGGCGAATTTAATAGGTGCTAATTTATTCACTAAAGACAGGCCAATTGGCGATAAACATAATTCTCCAAAAGTATGCATCATGTACATCCCTATCAACCAGATCATACTTACTTTAATACCAGGCCCTACTCCATCAACCCCTGTGGCAATCCACAAATAACCCAAGGCCAATAAAAATAAACCCGCTGCCATTTTATAAGGAGAAGAAGGTTCGTGTTTGCCCAACTTGATCCAAAGCCATGCCATCAAAGGTGCTAAAGTCACCACAAAAAGTGAATTCAAAGATTGAAAAAAACTAGAAGGGACTGTAAACCATCCGACATTTCTTTGCGTTTGCTCTTCTGCAAAAAAAGTTAAACTTGCCCCTGCTTGTTCAAAGGCACTCCAAAAGAAAACGACAAAAAAGGAAACCACAAAAATAACCGACACTTTTTGTTTTTCTATACTACCTAATGATTTATCTGTAAATACAATAAAAGCAATCAATAAAATACAAGCCAAGAGTAAATAAAATAAATAGCTCACCACTTTTACATCAATGTAAACCAGCGCAATCATGATTAAAGACAAGCCCAATAAAAATAAAATCATCACTGGAATTTTTTGAAACCATTTAGGGGCATCTGCAGGCGCTTCGCCTAACAATTTGCCTTCTGGATCTCTTAAATATTTTTTCTGAAATAATATTTGCGTCACTACACTTAACAACATCGCTATCCCTCCTGCAAAAAAAGCCCATTTAAAATCGCCCGATTTGCCTGTATCTCCAAAAAATCCACAGACAAAGGGCCCAATGGCCCCTCCTGTATTGATGCCCATATAAAATATGGTATAGGCTGCATCTATTTTTTTATCTCCTTTGGGATACAACTGTCCCACTAAACTTGAAATATTAGGTTTGAAAAATCCATTGCCTGCAATCATGAAGCCCAAACCTGTATAAAACAAAGGGGTGGCCAATGCTGCATTTTCATAAAAATGGCCGCAAAAGAACAAGACAAACTCCCCAATAGCCATCACCAAGCCGCCCACTATGATGGAGCGATGGTTACCCCAATATCTGTCGGCGATATAACCCCCTAAAAGCGGGGTTAAATAAATCAATCCTGTATAGCTTCCGTATAATTGAGAGGCCAAAACCTTGTCAAAAAACAGGGCCTTGGTTAAAAACAAAACCAAAATAGCACGCATGCCATAGTAGTTAAAGCGTTCCCACATTTCAGTAGCAAACAAGACGTACAATCCTTTGGGGTGTTTTTGAGTGGAGGCCGACATAGTATGTGCTTATTTAATTGACTCAAATTAATAAAATCCATTCAATAAATTTTACTTTCGTGCTTTAAACCCAGATATATGAATATTTTAATCATTGGAAGTGGTGGCAGAGAGAATGCTTTGGCTTGGAAAATGGCGCAAAGCCACCAATCTGGCGATATCTATATAGCTCCTGGCAACCCCGGTACTGCTGGATTTGGCACCAATGTACCCATTCAGGTAAATGATTTTGCAGCACTGAAAGTACTGGCCATTGAAAAAAATATTGAACTCATTGTGGTGGGTCCAGAAGAACCCTTGGTGCATGGGATTTATGATTTTTTTAATGAAGATCCTGCTACTTCCTCCATTAATGTGATAGGTCCCTCTGCCCAAGCTGCTCAATTAGAAGGAAGCAAGGCCTTTAGCAAACATTTTATGCAAAGACATAAAATTCCAACGGCAGCTTACGCCGAATTTACCATGGACAATTATGAGGCAGGTTTGACTTATATAAAGGCTCATCGTCTTCCCATTGTATTAAAAGCCGATGGCTTAGCCGCTGGGAAAGGCGTAATTATTGCCCAAACCCATGCAGAAGCCTTAGCTAGTTTTAAAGAAATGCTACAGGACAAACAGTTTGGCGAAGCCAGCTCAAAAGTAGTCATAGAGCAGTTCTTAGAAGGTATTGAAGTAAGCGTATTTGCCTTAACTGATGGTCAACATTACCAAATTATTGGCCATGCCAAGGATTACAAAAGAATTGGCGAAGGCGATACCGGATTGAATACAGGAGGCATGGGCTGTGTAAGCCCCGTGCCTTTTATGGATGATGACTTTATGCAAAAAGTAGAATCAAGTATTATACTACCTACCATTCAGGGCATCCAAGAAGAAGGCCTGGTGTACAAAGGTTTTGTATTTTTTGGCTTAATGAATTGTGGCGGTATTCCTTATGTGATAGAATACAATTGCAGGTTGGGCGACCCTGAAACAGAGGTAATTCTACCAAGATTGCAAACCGACTTAGTAAGTCTTTTAGCCGCCACCGATAATGGCACTTTGGAAGATGTGAATATTCAATACCATGAAGGCTTTTTTGCCACGGTCATGGCTGTAAGTGCTGGTTATCCAGGGGCTTATCCAAAAAATTTAGCCATCCAGGGTATTGAACTTGCAGCAAGCTTGCCAGAAACTTATGTGTTTCAAGCTGGGACTGGCTTTCAAGAAAATGAAGTGGTTACCAAAGGCGGTAGAGTTTTAACCGTCACCGCTACTGGTAGCAGCCTAAAAACTGCCGTCATCAATGCAGAAAAGGGTTTGTCCAAGATTCAATTTGAAGGCATGTATTTTAGAAAAGATATTGGCTATGAGTTTGCTTAATTTTTTTCAAAAAAAAATTATCGATTCATTTGTAAAAAGCTTTGTAGTGTAAGGATTTTAGATGAATTTTGTTACATTCAATCTGAACTATTCAAATACTGATGCACAATGGGCTTATTTAACTTTTTTACGCAAGAAATTGCGATGGACTTGGGTACCGCTAATACACTGATCATACACAATGATGAAGTAGTAGTCAATGAACCTTCCATTATTGCTTTGAATAGAAACAATATGAAAGAGGTTTTAGGCGTGGGTAAGAAAGCTTTGTTGATGCATGAAAAAACGCACGAAAGTATTAAAACAGTTCGACCATTGAAAGATGGTGTAATTGCCGATTTCAACGCTGCTGAATTAATGATTCGAGAGTTGATGAAAATGATTTATCCAAAGAAGCCATTATTTCCTCCAAGTTGGAGAATGGTTATTTGTATTCCTTCTTCCATTACTGAAGTAGAAAAAAGAGCGGTACGTGATAGTGCAGAGCAAGCAGGCGCCAAAGAAGTATATATGATTCACGAACCTATGGCAGCTGCCTTAGGAATTGGTATAGATGTTGAAGAACCTGTAGGAAATATGATTATTGATATTGGGGGTGGTACAACAGGTATTACAGTGATCGCACTTGCAGGCATCGTTTGTGATCAAAGTATTCGTATTGCGGGTGATGAATTTACCGCAGATATTATGGAAGCATTGAGACGTTATCATAGTTTATTGATTGGTGAACGAACTGCAGAACAAATTAAAATACATGTGGGCGCAGCATTAAAAGATTTAGACAATCCTCCAGATGACATGCCAGTCAACGGTCGTGACCTAGTAACAGGTATACCCAAACAAATCATGGTTACTTATCAAGAAGTAGCAGAAGCCTTGGATAAGAGTATTTTTAAAATAGAAGAGGCCATTTTAAAAGCCTTAGAAACTACTCCTCCAGAATTAGCAGCAGACATCTATCGCAGAGGTTTGTACATTACAGGTGGTGGTGCATTGTTGCGTGGCTTAGATAAAAGATTGAGTCAAAAAATTAAATTGCCTGTGCACATTGCAGAAGATCCGCTTAAAAGTGTAGTGCGCGGAACAGGTATCGCATTGAAAAATTACCAACGTTTTCCATTTATCATGAGATAATATCGAATGAAGAATATCATTGGGTTTATTAGACAAAATTTTACTTTCCTAAGTTTCATGATACTGCAAATTGTATCACTGGTCATGTTGTCTTCCTACAATAAAACTTACCAAACATTTTTTGGAGGCTGGAGCAATCAAGTCACAGGCAATATCAATAAGCAATACAATAGCTGGTCTTATTTTTTTAATTTAAGAAATACGAACGCAGCCTTGATTGCTGAAAATGCGGCACTCAGAAATCAAATGGGACAAAACTTTGTTCCATTTGATACTACTAAAAAAGCAGGCACCCTTGTTTTAAGAAAAGACAGTCTTGAAAAAACAAGAAAATTTTTCTACTACCCGGCCAAAGTGGTGGGCAATACGTTCACGCTTCAAAAAAACTACATCATCATTGAAAGAGGTGCTTTGCAAGGGGTGAAGAAAGACATGGCGGCCATCAGTACAGACGGTAGTATTGTAGGTGTAGTGGTGGAAGTGAATGACAATTACAGTAAAATAATGAGCTTGCTTCATCGCAACAGCAAAGTAAGTGCGATGTTAAAAAAAGACAAGATCGCAGGCAGCATAGAATGGGATGGAGACAACCCCAGTGTACTCGTTTTAAAAAATATTTCCAAGAGTGCAGCACCTAAAATTGGCGATTCGGTCATTACCAGCCCTTACTCTTCCAATTTCCCATCACAGTTAATGATTGGCAGAGTCAGTTCGATCATCAAAGACCCTTCCAGTAATTACCTAACTTTAAACGTAAAATCTACTACGAATTTTTATAATTTAGAATACATTTATTTGGTAGAAAACAAACGCATGGCCGATCAAAAAAATATAGAAAAAAACGAGCCTAAAAATGAATAATCTTATAAAGAACTCTTTTAGGTTTGTCTTGTTTTTATTCATTCAAATAGTGATACTAAATGAAGTGCCTCCATTGCATCAATTCATTACCCCTTATTTGTATTTTTTATTTTTGTTGTGGTTGCCCTTTGGCACCAAAAGAATTACTTTAACCTTACTTGGATTTTTTACTGGCTACACTTTAGACTTATTCACCAATACCCCTGGCTTACATGCAGCCGCTTGTACCCTATTGGGTTATTTTAGACCTACCATTTTAAGTTTGCTATTGTCTCAAGAAGCTTCTGAGGAAATCAACAGAGAACCTAGTATTGGCTCCATGGGTTGGGGACCTTATGCTTTCTACATTGTCTCTCTTACTTTTATGCATCATTTCTATTTGGTTTTATTAGAGTGGTTGCAATTTGGTTCCATTGGTTATTTTTTAGGCAAAATAATTGCTAGCACACTCATCAGTGTACTTTTAATTTTCTTAGTAGAATTGGCCATGAATCGAAGAAAAATAAAAAGATAACCTACTGCTATGTCTATGTACAATTCCAATCGAGGTCGCATCATTCAAATCATCATTGGAATTGTTTTTGCCTTCATTATTATACAATTGATAAGCCTGCAAATTTTTTCTTCAAAATATGTATTGGCTGCCAACAACAACGCCATTTTTAGAAAAATAATTTACCCCGACAGAGGAATCATTTTTGATCGTAAAAAAAGAGCCTTGCTTGAAAATACCATCAGCTATGACTTAGTCGTTATCCCCAATGAAGCCAGGGGGGTGGATACCGCTACTCTTTGCGATATCCTAAAAATAAGCAAAGAAGAATATACTAAAAGAATGATCGAAGTGATTGTAAAAAATTCAAGAGTTAAATTAGGAATTTTCGAACCCTTTCTTTCTACGGAAGTATATGCACAAATTACAGAGAACCTTTATCGTTTTCCTGGGTTTTCTCTATCAGAAAGATCCATAAGAAATTATCCTTACAATACAGCCGCGCATGTTTTGGGTTATGTAGCCGAAGTAGATACCAAATTTTTAGAGAAGCATGCAGAAGAGGGTTATGAGATGGGTGATTATGCCGGCATGACAGGTTTAGAAAAACAATACGAGTCTATCTTGATGGGACAAAGAGGTGTGAAAAGATATTTAAGAGACAATAAAGGAAAAATACAAGGGGCTTTTGAAAAAGGGCAGTTTGATACCTTAGCCATTGCAGGAAGAAACTTATATACGAGCATGGATGTGGAAGTACAACAATTGGCAGAAAAATTATTGCAACATAAAATTGGAAGTGCGGTAGCCATTAATCCTAAAACAGGAAGTATCATTGCGATGGCTTCAAGTCCAGGGTACAATCCTAATTTATTGACGGGCAATCAACGCAGAAAAACCATTGGCAGGTTGCTTACCGATACCGCCCGTCCGATCTACAATCGTGCCATCAAAGGGCAGTACCCTCCGGGATCTACCTTTAAACCAATGGGCGCATTGATTGCATTGGACGAAGGCTTAATTACTCCAAGTTTTGGTTACAATTGTTTTGGCTTGTATACTTCCTGTGGCGACCCCAGAAAATGTGAACACCACAATGCTGGACATGCGGCTAATTTACAATTGGCATTAGCCAATTCATGCAACTCTTATTTTTTACAGGTATTCAGAATGGCCATTGACAATCCTAAATACCACAATGCAAAATTGGGTTATTTGAAATGGAAAGAATATGTAAATGGTTTTGGATTGGGAAGAAAATTAGGTATTGATTTACCTAGTGAAAACCGAGCAAGTATTCCTGATACGGCGCAATACAATAGAGATTTTGGTGGTGCCAAATATTGGAACAGTTGTTATATGCTTACCTTAGGAATTGGGCAAGATAGAATGACAGCTACGCCTTTACAATTGGCCAATGCCATGGCCTTTATTGCCAATCAAGGTTATTATTATACACCTCATTTTGTGGACAGTGTAGAAGAAGAAGATGAAGTAGATAAAGAAGCACTTTCAAAATTTAGAACCAAACAAGCAGTCACTAAAATACCTAAGGAATATTTTGATATCATTAAAGAGGGGATGCATGATGTAACTGTTTATGGAACGGCAGCATTTATTAAAGTACCCGGTCATCAATTTTGTGCCAAAACAGGAACAGCACAAAATCCACATGGAAAAAATCACTCTTTGTTTGTTTGTTTTGCACCCAAGGACAATCCTAAAATTGCCGTAGCGGTGATCGTGGAGAATGCTGGTTTTGGTGCTACTTGGGCAGGACCTATTGGAGGATTATTGATGGAAAAATACTTGAATGATACTTTGACTAAAGAAAGTAAAACCAAGGTGGATTACTTGTCTAATGTAGACCTCATGCCTGCCTCGATTAAAGATTGGTATATTAGAAACAATAAAACTGAAATGCTAACGCCACTCAATTTAAATAATGATGATTTTGCTGATATTTGGGACATGGAAATGGTTTCTGAAACAGCCCCCATCCAAGCTAAAATAGATACCGTAAAAAAAATAGATAGTTTTCAAAAAAATCAGCCACCTACAGCGCCAAGTCCAGCTACCCAAAAAAATAAAGAAAGCGCATTGAATCCTAATCAAAAAAAGAAAAAACATAGTTCAAAATAAAATGTCAGCAAAAACCAATACAGATTTTTCTAAAGGCACAGACCTAGCAGTCATTGTGCTTTATTTGCTGATGGTGGCCATTGGTGTGCTTTGCATCTTTATGGTAGAATACAATCCAAGCGTCAACTGGAGTAATACTTTTTTAACTGCTAAAACCAATTTTAGCAAACAAATTTATTTTGCCATTTTCTGCGCCTTCATTGCCATTTTTATTTTGCTCTTGGATAGTAAAGTGTTTACCGCTTTAGCCAACCTATCCTATGTAGCAGGCATCTTGTTGATGCTGGCTACTTTTGTTTTAGGTAAAAACATCAACGGATCAAAAAGCTGGATTCCTATTGCAGGTGGATTTAATTTGCAACCTGCTGAATTGTGTAAAATATTTACGGCGCTATTTATCGCCAAATATATTTCCAAACCCGAGACCGACTTTAAAAAATTAAAGTCACACTTAATTGCAGGTGCTGCCATTTCACTGCCCGCTGTTTTGTCTATCATGCAACACGAAATGGGCCTAGCCTTGGTCTACAGCGCATTTATCTTCGCTATGTATCGAGAAGGGCTTCCTCCAGTCATTTTAGTGGTATTGCTTTCTTTTGCTATTTTAGTCATTGCCACTTTATTGCTTGAGCCAAGCGTACTTGCTATTATATTGACTGCGATTGCTGGTTTATTTATTTTTTCGATGATCAAAAAATTCAAAAAAAATAAAAATAAAATTTTACTCGTCCTTGGCATTTGGGGTATTTGCTTTGGCACCGTTCGCTTTGCAGTACCTTATATTTTCAACCATGTATTTGAGTGCTATCAAAGTACTAGGATTTACAGCATGGTAGGAAAAGAATACGATTGCGCGCAAAATAAAAAATCAGCTTCAAGTGCTGGTGAGCACCACGGCAAAAAACCAGACGATTACAATGTCAAACAAAGTAAAATTGCCATTGGCTCTGGTGGATTTTGGGGAAGAGGATTTTTAAAAGGCACCCAAACCAGAGGAAAATATGTACCCGAACAACATACTGATTTTATTTTTACTTCCTTAGGTGAAGCATTTGGTTTTGTAGGTACTTTTATTTTTTTAGGTTTGTATTTATTTTTCTTGTTCAGGTTAATACGTATTGCCGAAAGACAAAGAAGTGCTTTTTCAAGAGTTTACGCCTACAGCGTTGTGGGTATTTTCTTTTTTCATATTGCCGTTAATATAAGTATGACCATTGGCTTGTTCCCAGTAGTGGGTATTCCTTTGCCTTTGATTAGTTATGGGGGGTCTTCCTTATTAACTTTTACGGTACTGTTATTTATTTTATTAAGATTAGACGCAGACAGGCAAATGGTGCTTCGTTAATGCTTATTTTTGCGCCATGCGTATTCATCCTTTAGCAGAAGGCAGTTTTTTTGTAGACCAATCTAAGGTCTTTGTCCCTTTTGATAGCAGCCATCAACAAGTTGAGCATAGACCAAAGGTGAGTATTTTAGTAGAAGTACAACCCTTTGTGGTCATCACCGAAAGGGACATCATTTTATTGGATACAGGATTGGGCTACCATAACAAAGAAGGTATTTTACAAATTCATGCCAATCTGATGTCACTAGGCATCAATCCATCTTCCGTCACCAAAGTATTCTTAAGTCACTTACACAAAGATCATCTAGGCGCCATCAGTTATATACACCCCATCCATCAAGAAAGATATATCAGCTTCCCCTACGCGAAATACTATGTGCAAAAAAGAAACTTCGACGAAGTGATAGAGAATTCCAAAGACCCCAATGTTAGAACACAGGTGGAAACACTTGCTGGTTTTAGTGGGGTACAATGGTTGACAGAAGACGAAGGGATCATTGATGACCTTATTTTTTATCAAGTAACAGGTGCCCACAGCCCATTTCATCAAGTTGCATGGATCAAAGAAAATGGAGAAACCCTATTTTTTGGTGGGGATGTAGCGCCTCAATTACAACAAATGAAATCCAGGTTTGTGGCCAAATATGACCTTGATGGTAAAAAAGCGATGGAATACAGACGTGCATGGTGGGAAAGAGGCACCAATGAACAATGGACATTTGCTTTTTACCACGATCTTCAACATCCAACACATCTTCCTAGTAAAGAAATTTAAAACGAACATTCATTAGGAATCAATGCTGGCAAGGCTTTCCTAATTCCAAACTTTATTTGTAGTACCTTTGGTACGCAAATTATGTCAGTTACCAACAACAGCTATTCACAACAATTTAGAAGAAATGTATCTGATAAATACATTATCTACAATAGTTTATTTGCAGCATTGCCTTATTCTGGCGTTGCTAATGTGGGTGCTTTGCTTCCCCTACTTTTACAAACCTGCGAGGAAGGTTATGCCAAAGGGAAATCGCCCAGCGAAATCATTGACTATTTTTTTAGCAGGCATACACAAGTAGAAACTGAAACAGAAAAAATTGATCACTTGTTTAAATATGTACAATACATAGAAAGACAAGTAGTTTTATTTGATGCCATTGAAGATGCAGCCTTTACTTCGGTGAACGATATGGAAGGACCAGGCAGTGTAAAAACTTTATTGAGAGATGCTAACTTTACTGGTAAAAATCAAGCTTTAAAAAACAAACTTGAAAATTTCAAAGCCCGCATTGTTTTAACAGCTCACCCCACACAGTTTTATCCCGCCAATGTATTAGGCATTATCCATGACATGGGGGAAGCCATTGGGAAAAATGATTTTCATACCATCAACCAATACATTCAACAATTAGGGCTCACCCCCTTCTTTAATAAGAAACAACCTAGTCCACAGGACGAGGCATTAAATTTAATGTGGTATTTGGAAAATGTTTTTTATCATGCTATTGGCAATATATACAGTGGTATTGTGAATGAAGTATTTGATGGTCAATACACAGGCAAAAATCCATTTATTGAATTAGGTTTTTGGCCAGGTGGAGATAGAGATGGCAATCCATTTGTAAATGCAGCCACCACCATCAATGTAGCCAAGGGATTAAGAAGTAGTATTATTGTTTGTTATTATAGAGATGTAAGAAAATTAAAAAGAAAATTAACTTTCTCAGGCATCGACTTGCTTTTAACTAATCTAGAAGCCAAATTGTATGAAAATGTTTTTAGAGCAGATGAAAGTCATCCAATTGAAAAAGAAGAAATCATTGCAAGCTTAGAAGCCATCAAGAAAAAAATCATTGATGAGGACCATTCCCTTTATTTATCTAGATTGGAAAGTCTTTTACATAAAGTCCATTTATTTGGTACTCATTTTGCTTCCTTAGACATTCGTCAAGACAGCAGAATACACCATCAAGTACTAATGACCGTACATGAAATGTTGCTGGCAAAAAATGGCAAAGGTTTATTTCCAAAAAATTATACAAGTTTAGCCACTGAGGATCAAATCAATCTATTGAGTCAGCTTTCTGCTCAATTAAATCCAAACGATTTTACAGATACCATCACTAAGGATACTTTAGAAAGTATTTATGCCATTCAACAGGTGCAAGCCATGAATGGAGAAGCAGGTTGTCATAGGTATGTGATTAGCAATTGCCAATCAGAAATAAATGTGATGGAATTGTATGCACTATTTAGATTGTGCGGTTGGGACGAAAATTTAGAAAAAGTAGACATAGTTCCTCTTTTTGAAACCATTGATGATTTAACTGCTTCAGAAGCCATCATGGATCAATTGTACCAACAGCCTTTGTATGCAAAACATTTAGCGAATAGGAATGGACAGCAACCCGTCATGTTAGGGTTCAGTGATGGTACCAAGGATGGTGGTTATTTACAAGCCAACTGGAGTATTTACAAAGCAAAAGAAACCCTTACTGCCATTTCAAGAAAGCACCATATCATAGTTAAATTTTTTGATGGGCGTGGCGGACCTCCTTCAAGAGGCGGCGGTAAAACCCATCAATTTTATGCCTCCATGGGCAATCAAATTGAAAATGATGAAATTCAATTGACTATTCAAGGGCAAACCATTACTTCTAATTTTGGTACCATTCATTCCGCGCAGTATAATTTGGAACAATTGCTCACCGCAGGCATAAGTAATGAATTGTTTGCCGATACCAAATTGCAATTGTCCGAACAAGACCGTTCTATTTTAGAAGAATTAGGCAATATTAGTTATGCGTCTTATCAGCAACTCAAGGAAAATCCTTTGTTCCTACCTTATTTACAAAAATTTAGTCCTTTAAATTATTATAGCAAAAGCAATATTGCAAGTAGGCCCGCTAAAAGAGGCAGTGGTACTACTTTAAGCTTTAGCGAATTAAGGGCTATTCCTTTTGTAGGAAGTTGGAGCCAGTTGAAACAAAATGTGCCCGGCTTTTATGGCGTGGGCACTGCCTTACAAGTGTTGAAAGAAAAAGGTTTATGGAATGAGGTACAATCTTTATTCAGCAATATTTCTTTTTTTAGAACTTTGATTGACAATAGTATGATGAGTATGGTGAAGTCAAATTTTGCCATCACCAAATACATCGAATCAGATACCACTTATAACCCCATTTGGCAAAACATCAGAGAAGAATTTAAATTAACAACACAATTGTATTTAGAATTAAGCAATACCAAAAGTTTAATGGAGGCTGATACCGTATCCAAGCATTCTATTTTATTAAGAGACCGCATTGTGCTTCCCTTGTTAACCATTCAGCAATATACATTGTGTAAAGTACAATCGCCTGTTTTGGATGTTAACTTATTGGCTGCTTATGAAAAATTATTGACTAGAACCATGTTTGGGGTCATCAACGCAGCAAGAAACTCCGCCTAATTTATAGCGCACCATTGTCTTTCCAGTTCCACAAATGCAAGCAGGCATAGGTTTTAAAAGGGGCCCAATTAGCTGCTTTTTTTAGCATTTTTATTTTCAATTCTTTTTTAGTGGTATATTTTATTTTGTACAAACCAATCATGGCTTGTTGAATGCCTAAGTCGTCCACGGCAAAAACATTTTCATGACCCAGGCTAAACATCAACAACATTTCTACAGTCCAGCTACCTACCCCTTTGATTTGGGTTAACAAAGCAATCACCGCTTCTGGCTCCATGGTGTACAATTGCTTATCGGTGATCTTTTGCTCTATAAAAAACCGAGCCACGTTTTGAACATAGTTTACCTTGGCAGTACTTAGTCCAATGCTACGTAGGGTTTCCACTGGGGTATCTATGACTTCTTGCATACTCGGTTCATAACCATGGTACAAATTCAAAAAACGTAAAAAAATAATTTTTGCCACCTTGGTATTTAATTGCTGACTTATAATACTTGCAATTAGCCTAACCCCCGTTTTTTTTCGTTTCTTTAAAGCATAAGGTTCGCCTTTTAAGAGGGGGGCGAATTTTAGATCCTTTTTTAAATGTTGCTGATAAGTCATGGCTGTAAATTAAGGCGTTTTTATTTATTTGTCTTAACTTTTCAATACAATTAAAAGCAAATTAAATTTTATGAAAAAATATTTTCTACTCATGGCCGTCTTATTAAATACAGGGCTTTTCGCACAAAATAAAGAGGAGCAAGCCATTCGCACAATACTATCCAATCAAATAAATGCTTGGAACAAGGGGGATTTAGCCTCATTTATGATTGGCTATTGGGAAAATGACAGCTTAGTGTATGTGGGCAAGAATGGTCCTACTTATGGCTATGCTACTACTTTAAATAATTACAAAAAGAATTATCCAGATACCAGCCATATGGGCAAACTTAAATTTGAACTGATCAGTTTAAAGCCATTGAATAAGGATCACTACTTTGTATTGGGAAAGTTTTATTTAACCAGAACGGTAGGCAATGCTAGCGGTTATTTTACCCTCTTGTTTAGAAAAATAAATGGAGTATGGAAAGCTATTGCAGACCACAGTAGCTAATCAAAAATACTCGCTTCAATCTATTTTAATTCCAATGGGATGGCGCCAAATTTTGTATAAAATATAAAGTAATCCTATCAAGCTAAGCAGTAGAAAAATATAATATACCATATTACCTAATTGCCAACGATTGCCCACATAGGCATAGCCCCACATTAGGCCAATGGTACTATTCACAAGCATCCATAATACCACAAGTCCAATGGTACGTATGATTCGATTTAAAAATTGTAGTAATTGTGGTTCCATAAAAAATAGTGCTAATTAATCTAAACTTTGTTTATTGGTGGCTGCCGCTTTTAACAAACGATCAAATTGAGCAGGAGTTAAATCATTGTAGAAATAATACACAGGATCTACTTTTATATTTCTTTTGATGACTTCATAATGGCAATGAGGCCCAGTACTTTTTCCAGTATTACCGATGTAGCCTATGACTTCTCCACGTTTAATATTTTGGCCTGCTTTAACTTTTACACGCACCATGTGCCCATAGAGGGTTTGATAACCATAGCCGTGATTGATGACTACTTTGTTTCCATAGCCATCGGTATTGAAACCGGCCATTTGTACCACCCCATCTGCTGTGGCATAAATGGGTGTACCAATTGGGGCCGTGAAATCTAAGCCCTGGTGGAAACGAATGTCTTTGTATACTGGATCTATTCTATAGCCAAAACTTCCTCCAATTCGATTTAAATTTTTATTGCTCACAGGTTGAATGGAAGGAATGGCTTTTAATAATTTTTCTTTGTTTTTTACCATGGAATTAATTTCCACAAAAGACTTGGTTTGATAAGCCATTCTTAAACTCAAATTATTTAATTGACTGATCATGTTTTTAAGTAAGTCTGAATTGGATAAATTTTGTATCAATCGAACTTCCTTTTGCGCCTCCATTTCTTTCACCCTTGCACTGTCAGGTATAGGACTAGATTCAAAAATAGATCGGTACACTTCATTGTCTCTATGCTCTAATTCTGCCATCTGTAATTCCAATTGCTTGAGTTGCGCGTCTAATACACTGTAATTTTCCTTATAGGTTTGATTTTGTTGGCGCAGTAATTTTTCCTTTGGTGAATCAATGTATTGGAACAAAACCACTACAATAATCACCCCGGTAACAATAGAAGCTGCGATAAAGCCAAAAAGCTGTAAAAGCCTTACCCGTAGGGGAACTTCTACCTTTTCAAATCGAAGGGTATGTGTATTAAAGAAGTATTTTATTTTCTTCATCTAAAAGTTCTATTATTTGACCTAAAAGGTCATAAAAAAGCCCTAAATCCTTACCTTTGAGGTCATTTTAAAAAGCATAACAAATATAGCTTTTAAGACCAATACAGCCTAAAATTAAGCTACATGAGGAAGAGCCCTGAAATAAGACAACAATTTTTAGATTTTTTTGCATCTAAAGGGCATGCCATTGTTCCTTCCGCACCCATTGTTGTAAAAAACGACCCTACGCTCCTTTTTACGAATGCGGGCATGAATCAATTCAAAGATTATTTCTTGGGCAATCAAGTGCCTAGTCATTCAAGAATTGCGGATACACAAAAATGTTTACGCGTAAGTGGCAAGCACAATGATTTGGAAGAAGTGGGCGTAGATACTTACCACCATACTATGTTTGAAATGTTGGGCAATTGGAGTTTTGGGGATTATTTTAAAGGAGAAGCCATTGAATGGAGTTGGGAATTATTAACAAAAGTATATGGTATTGATCCTGCAAGATTATATGTAACTGTTTTTGAAGGAGACGCTTCTGAAAACTTACCTGCTTCCAGCGTAGCATTAATGCATTGGAAAAAATGGGTAGCTGAGGATAAAATAGTGTACGGCAATAAAAAAGATAATTTCTGGGAGATGGGTGATACCGGACCTTGCGGACCTTGTAGTGAAATACATGTAGACATGAGATCTGAGGAAGAGATCGCAAAAATTCCTGGTCGTGATTTAGTGAACAAAGATCATCCGCAAGTGATTGAAATTTGGAACAATGTATTTATACAATACAACAGAAAAAAAGACGGCAGCCTTGAACCACTTCCTAATAAACACGTTGATACCGGGATGGGCTTTGAAAGATTAGTGCGTGTCATTCAAAATAAAAAAAGTAATTACGATACGGATGTTTTTACAGGTACTATTGAAGTGGTTGAAAAAATCACCAATAAAAAATACGATTACAGCGATACCAAAGAGGCCGTTGCCTTTAGAGTCATTGCAGATCATATCAGGGCCATTGCCTTCACTATTGCCGATGGTCAACTACCAGCCAATACGGGCGCTGGTTATGTGATACGTCGTATTTTAAGAAGGGCAGTAAGGTATTATTATTCTTATTTAGATTACAAACATCCCTTACTTCATCAATTAATGCCTCAGTTGGCAAAACAATTTGAAAATGTATTTCCTGAATTAACAGGTCAGTTAGATTTTGTAACTAAAGTAGTAAAAGAAGAAGAGGAAGGCTTCTTGCGCACTTTGGAAAAAGGATTGAAGCGCATGGATGATATTATTAGCACGCATGAAAAAAATGCTACTATCGAAGGTAAATTGGTCTTTGAGTTGTTTGATACTTTCGGTTTCCCTGTAGATTTAACTAGATTGATTGCTAGTGAAAATGAATTGCAAGTGGATGAAGCAGGATTTGAAAAAGAAATGCAGCAACAAAAAAATAGAAGTCGGGCGGCTACTGCTATTGATACAGGTGATTGGATACAAATAAATCCCGATAAGGAAACCAGCTTTGTGGGTTATACTTCAATGGAAGCTACTGCCACTATTATAAAATATAGAAATGTAAAGGCCAAAGGTAAAGAAGCCTATCAATGGGTTTTATCAGAAACACCTTTTTATGCAGAAAGTGGCGGACAAGTAGGTGATATAGGTAGCTTTCAATTTGAAGATGGTACAAGTATTACAGTAACAGATACTAAAAAAGAGAATAATTTATTTATACATTTCACGGAAAGCTTACCGGCTAGTATTTCAAATAAGGTAAAAGCCACTGTAAATGCACCTGCTAGAAAAGCAACTACCTTACACCATTCAGCTACTCACTTATTACATGCTGCGCTTAGAAATATTTTAGGTAAGCATGTAGCTCAAAAAGGAAGTTTGGTAAATGCCGATCAACTAAGATTTGACTTTTCACATTTCGCCAAAATGACTGCAGAAGAAATTAGCCAAGTTGAAACCATGGTGAACGCTAAAATAAAAGAAAACATTCCTGTAGTGATTAAGGAAATGAACAAAGAAGAAGCCATTGGACTAGGTGCGATGGCTTTATTTGGAGAAAAATATGGAGACAAAGTGCGTGTGGTGGTCATGGATCCGACTTATTCCATTGAGCTTTGCGGAGGTACCCATGTGGGACATACTGGCGAAATTGAACATTTTATTTTGAAAGCAGAAGCTTCTGTAGCGGCTGGGGTAAGAAGAATTGAAGCAGTGGTAGGAAATGCTGCTCAATTGTATCTAACACAAATGAATGAAAAATTACACAAACAAATTGTTCAATTGACAGAAGCATGTGCTAGCCTAGCTGCTCAATTGTTGATCAACTTTCAAGCACCTGAGTGGAATGAATCAAGCAGCGTTGATGTTTTGAATGATACCATTGCTTCCTTACAAGCAAATCAAAAAGAACTCTCTAAAAAATTAGAAAGTAGGGAAGCCTTGTTAGTGAATGAATTAACTAGTCAATATGCCAATCAATTTGAAACCATTAATGGGATTGCTTTTTTAGGGAAGGAAATACAATTATCAAGCGCCGATAACTTAAAAAAATTAGCAGTGGCCTTGGGCCTTACTCAAAATAATCATTGTATTATACTAACCGCTAAAATGGAAACAAAAGCAGCAGTGGTACTTTCTGTTAGTGAATCATTGAGTACTGCTATGCCTGCCACTCAAATCATTAAAGATAAAATTGCGCCACTCATTAAAGGTGGCGGTGGTGGCCAAAAAACATTGGCATCCGCAGGTGGTCAAGACGCTACACAATTAGACAAAGTCATTGAAGTGGTAAAAGGATTACTCTAGCAAATGACAAAAAATGGTACTTTTACATCATGACGCATTCCTCTAAATACGAGGCAGTAATTGGCTTAGAAATTCATGCACAATTGGCTACCCAAACTAAGTTATTCTGTGGCGATTCCACTGCATTTGGTGCTGCGCCCAATACGCAAATCAGTCCCATCACCATGGGTCATCCTGGCACTTTGCCAAAGACCAATGAAAAAGCCATTGAGTATGCCATAACCATGGGCCTTGCTTGCGGCTCAGCCATTGAGCAAAACAATTATTTTGCAAGAAAAAATTACTTCTACCCAGATCTTCCAAAAGGCTATCAAATTTCTCAGCATACCACACCTATCTGTGTAGGTGGTAATGTCACTATAAAAACCGTGGATGGTGAGAAAAGTATTCAATTAAACCGAATACATTTAGAAGAAGATGCAGGAAAAAGTATTCATGATCTTTCTGAAACAACTACCTATATTGATTTAAACAGAGCTGGCACGCCCTTGATTGAACTGGTGACTGAACCCTGTTTGCATTCTGCAGAGGAAGCCTTTTTGTTTGTCACTGAAATCAGAAAATTAGTAAGATGGCTGGGCGTATGTGATGGCAATATGGAAGAAGGTAGTTTGAGATGCGATGCCAATATTTCTATTCGATTAAAAGGAGAAAAGCATTTGGGTACCAGGGTAGAAGTAAAAAATTTGAACTCCATTCGCAATATTAAAAAAGCGATCGAATATGAAATTGAAAGGCTAATTGAAATTACCGAAACTGGAGGCACCATCCTTCAACAAACCAGAAGTTTTGATGCTAACAACGATACTACTTTTTCTATCAGAGACAAAGAAGATGCCAATGATTATAGGTATTTCCCCGATCCAGACTTAGCCCCTTTTCATTTGACGAGTGAAAGTATCGAAGCTTTGCGCACAAAATTACCTACCCTACCCAATGCTTTACAAAAGCTGTGGAAGACCAATTTCAAATTGTCTGACTATGATGTGGAGCAATTGAGTGAAAACAAAGAAGAGGCCAACTATTTTATACAATTAACATTACTTAGCAATCATTACAAAGCCATTGCCAACTGGATCTTAGGTCCCATTAGGGCTTATTTGAATGAGCCCAATGCCAGTTTTGAAAAATTAAATTTGATTCAGCACCAGTTAGTAGAATTAATTGATTTGGTAGAAACCAATCAACTTAATTTCTCTGTGGCCAGCAATAAAATATTGAAAGAAATTATTGCAACGCCGCAATCCCCTTTAGCCTATGCTACTGCAAATAATTTATTACAATCCAACTCCACTGATGAAATTGAAAATTGGGTGAATCAAGTTTTAGCCAAGCATCCAGAAAAGGTAATCGAATACAAAAAAGGAAAGAAAGGTTTGATTGGCTTATTTGTAGGAGAAGTAAAAAAAATAAGCCAAGGAAAAGCCGATCCAAAATTAAGTACCAGCTTGCTTGAAAAAAAATTAGCAGAATAAAGTATTATTAAAAAAATTAAACCTAAGTTATGCGTATTAAAATTATTTCAACAATTATATTAAGCGGCTTGCTTTTTTGTGTGGGCTGTAAAAATAAATCAAACGAAATTACTTATTCTATTACAGGTCAAATTCAACATTTAGGGGCTGTAAAATTATTATTGCAAGAAGTGCCTTATGGCGGAAAACCCATTGTCACCTTGGATTCTGTTAGTTTAGACAAAGACGGAAACTATGCCTTTACTTTTATTGCCAAACAAGAAGGCATCTACCGATTGGCTACAGAAAAAGATTTTGAAATCATCTTTGTTAATGATGAAGAAAACATACAAATCAAAGCGGATGCCAATAATTATCAATCCTTCTCGGTAAAAGGTTCAAAAAATAGTAGCACCCTGTTGGAGTTTTTAAAACAGTATCGTAAAAAAGATTCTTCCTTGTTTGCTACTTTGTACAATTTAGATGCCTTACAAAAACAAAATGCCAAAGACAGCAGCATCTTCTGGTTACAAAAACAAAAAATAGCTAAAATTGAAGATTTGAATAATTTTGTTGAAAGTAATATTAGTAATTCAACTAGCCCTGCCATTATTTATTATTCATTAGGCTTAGGCATGAGATCGATGGAATCTGCTAAGGTATTGGCCTTGGCTAAAGTAGCGGCTGAAAAAACAAAAGCAAATTCCTTGGTAGAATTTGTAGCCTTATTGAGCACACAAGTACAGAGCAATACCAAGTCTAGTGCAGCAGCTGTTGGTAATACCGCACCTGAAATAGCCTTGGCCGATCCGAATGGAAAAATTATTTCCTTGTCTAGCTTACGTGGTAAATATGTCTTGGTAGATTTTTGGGCCAGTTGGTGTGGCCCATGTAGAGGAGAAAATCCAAATGTGGTAGCCGCCTATGAAAAGTACAAGAAAAAGAATTTCACTGTACTTGGGGTATCTCTAGATGACAATAAAAGCAATTGGTTGGAAGCCATCAAAGAAGACAAATTAAATTGGCAACATATTAGCGATTTAAAAAAATGGGAAAGCATAGTAGTAGGAGCTTATCAAATCGAAGGCATTCCTTTCAACGCATTAATTGATCCCAGTGGAAAAATTATTGCAACAGAATTAAGAGGTAAGGCTTTGCAAGATACACTAGCCAGTGTATTGCATTAGAGCAATACTCATAATAGCTTTGCAGCCATCCATTTTATTTTTGCTTGATAAAGGTTTTTATTAAAGCAGGTAACAAAATCAAATTGGTAAAAGTACTCACAACTAGGGTCAAAGAAGTAAGCCAACCCAGGGCCTTGGTTCCACCAAAATCACTGAAACAAAAAATAACAAACCCTGCTACAAGCACCATGGAAGTATAAATGATGCTAATGCCGGTATGTTTAATGGTTTGAATTAAAGTAACATTGACCTGCTGATTCAAACGAGGTAACTCTTGTTTGTAATTGATTAAGAAACGAATGGTCACATCTATCGCAATACCTAAGGCTACGCTAAATACCAATACCGTAGATGGTTTTAAAGAAACCCCCACCCAACCCATGATGCCTGCTGTAATGAGCAAAGGAACTATGTTCGGTATTAAAGAACACATCAAAATAGGAAAGGACCTAAATAAAAACAGCATGCATAAAGCAATCAATAAAAATGCCCAAAAAATTGATTCGCCTAAACCACGAATGATAAAATTGCTTCCTTCTAAAAAAGTAACACTGCTTCCTGTGATTTGAATATTGTACTTACTACTATCAAAAATAGATTGGGTAGCACTGTCTAATTTTTTTAAAAAACCTGGCAATTGAGCACTGCCAATATCTTTCATATTTACACTTACCCTCGTTTGACTTTTGTCTTTGTCAATAAACTTGCTCAACAATTGCGCAGGTCCAGTAACTGCCCCATTGGCGGTTTGATTGAATTGTAAATAAGGTGCTATAAAGGCCATTTCAGTGGCTGTGGGCACTGTATAAGCCAAACTGTCTCCATCATAAAAAGCTTGTTTGGCAAATTTAATGCCATCCAATAATCCTATGGGCTTGCCCAATTCAGGTTGATGACTTAAATAAACATTCAATGATTCTATGTCTTCTAATGGATGAATACTTCTAATTAAGCCATTTCTTTTTTTAGTATCTACTACAATTTCCAAAGGCATCACGCCTCCCCCTTCTTGTTCAAACCATTTTAAATCGGTATACAATTGATCCTTCTTAGGCAAATCATCCACAATGAAGGCTTCTTTCTTGATGCGCATGACTCCTAAGACTGCAACAATGAGCAATGCCAATGTAATCCCAAAAACCCATTTGGTATGATGGAAGGTCCATTTTTCTATTTTGATCAAAATATGTTCTAAATATTTATTGTCTAAATATTTGACCTGTTGAGGCTGGGGTGCTTGTAAATAAGTTAACACTGGCGGAATGAAAAATAAACTAATTAAAAACAAAGCCATGATATTTAAACCCGATACCCATCCAAATTCTTTTAACAACGGACTTTTAGTAAAAGCAAAAACAAAAAAACCAATGGCTGCGGTAAGGTTACAAAACAAAGTAACAATACCCATTTTACTTACCATTTGAACAATTGCTTGTTCTTTATTGTTGGTTTCTTTATATGCCGTATGGTACTTATTTAAAAAATAAATACAATTGGGAATACCGATGACCACTATCAATGGAGGTATCAGTGCAGTCAATAAAGTAATTTTTTGTCCCATCAATACCATGGTACCAAAACTCCAAATTACACCCATCACGACTACGGCCAAACTTAGAAGGGTGGCAGAAAGAGATCTAAAAAACAACATTAGGGTAATGGCAGACAAGAACAAGGAGCCAATTAAAAACCATACCATTTCTTTTTTAATTCTATCAGCCAAAATAGTTCTGATATAAGGCAGCCCACTAACATGAATCCCCATGCCTGTTTGATGCGTAAACGAGTCTAATTTATTTTGTAACAAGGAAATGATATGTGACCTAGCCCCACTATTGATGGAATCGGGCTTAAAGCTAATGGCCATGATGTAGGAATGGCTATTGGGATTGTACAATAAATTTTTATAAAAAGGGAGTTGCGCTAAGCTTGCCTTATTTTTTAATAAAACTGTATCATTGTCATAAGGCGGATTAAAAATTTTACTTGGAATAAATTTAGACTGCAGACTGTCTTTGACAATGGTATAAGCATAGGGCATGCTCAATACCTCTGTAGTGCCAGGGATTTGTTTTATGGATTGATGCAGTTGATATACTGCATTGAATACCCGCTTGGTATACATACTGTCTGTCTGAAACCCAACCACGACAGTCGTCCCGTCTACACCAAATTTTTTTACAAAATTTTTATAAATGACAAATTTTGGATTGTCTTCTGGAATGGCTTTAGTAAACTCATAACTCAATTTTACCTGAAGCGCAAAATACCCCATGATTAAAGTAAGTAGGCCCAACACCAATAAGGAAGCTACTTTATATTTAAGAATAAATTGACCCAGCTTTAGCCACATAGCGTATTTTTTAAATTATAAGATCCAAACAAAGGCAGCTATTTGGGTGATAAGACCAATAGCAAAACCAAGTATCAATTCATTTTTGGTATGATCGCTTACGACCATTCTTGCACTCATGACCAAGGCCGCGAAAATGATGGAAAACAATATCCAAACTAAATTATTGACTGGATAATAGCAACCTACCAAAATAATTGCCATAAGCAAGCCGCTGATGCCCATGGCATGTAAACTCACTTTCATAAAATTATTCACAGTAAGTCCAATGGCACTTGCAATGAAGATTCCAAAATAAAAATATTTTAAAGCCAAAGGCTGATCGGTAAAATTTCTGCTTAAATAGTACATCCACCAATAAAAAAACATCACAATCACATAGGGAATGATTCTGTCTTTTTGGGTACGTAAAAAAATACTCTCCGTAAATTTTAGTCTCCACAATAGAAATACCGCAAATGCAGGAAAAAATGCAGTCAACCAAAAAACACTAAATAATTTTAATTTTAGTTGCCAGTCCGTAATGCCCACAAATTCAAAAGGAACCAAATACATCAAATAGATAAAAAAATAAGTAGGAATGAATAAAGGATGAAATACATAGGAAATGGCATTGGCCATGTAGCGAATAGGTTGGGGTGCTTTGTTTTCCATGTAATGATTTATAGGATGGCTAAAGTTCTTTTCTTAACCTAGCCACTGGAATATTTAATTGTTCACGGTATTTGGCTACTGTTCTTCTAGCAATATTATAGCCTTTTTCTTGCAATTGCTCTGTCAATTCATCGTCACTGAAAGGTTTGTGCTTGTCTTCCGATTCCAATAATTCCTCTAAAATAGCTTTCACTTCCTTGGTACTTACTTCTTCGCCCGTATCGGTAGTCAAGGATTCACTAAAAAAATATTTTAATAGAAAAGTACCAAATTCAGTTTGCACGTATTTGCTATTGGCTACCCTACTCACCGTAGACACATCTAAATTTGTTTTTTCAGCAATGTCTTTTAAAATCATGGGCTTTAACTTAGTAGTGTCCCCACTCATAAAAAAGGCATCTTGATGAATCAAGATGGCATTCATTGTTTTTAATAAGGTCTGTTGTCTTTGCAAAATCATTTCAATGAACCATTTGGCTGCATCAATTTTTTGCTTTAAAAAAAACACGGCTTCTTTTTGTGCTTTGTCTTGTTTATTGCCTCTGTCGTATTCTTTCAGCATTAATTTGTAATCGTCGCTAATGACCAAGGGAGGGGCATTTCTACTATTTAAGATTAAATCTAATTTTGTATTGTTAATTAAGACAGTAAAATCGGGAATGATGTATTTGTCGGCCTCGCTCATATGCCCTGTTTCAGCGCCTGGCTTCGGATTCAAAGAAATAATTTGATGCAATACTTTTTTAATTTGCGCCTCCTCTAAGTGTAAACTTTTCTGTATTTTATCGAAGTGTTTTCTAGTAAACTCTTCAAAATATTTTTCGATAATTGTAATGGCCAATAAGGTGTCCTCCTCTATCTCTTCGGCCTCTTCTTTTTTTCTTTTTAATTGAAGCAACAAACATTCCTGCAAGTTTCTGGCCCCAATACCCGGTGGATCAAACTGTTGTACTTTTAATAAAATGGCTTCTATTTCTGTTACCTCTACGGTCAAACTTTGTTTGAAGGCAAGGTCATCCGCAATGGATTGCAGGGCTCTTCTTAAATAGCCATCGTCATCTAAACTTCCAATAATTTGTTCGGCAATTTTATAAGCCTGCTCTTCCAAGGCCAACATACTCAATTGATCCATCAAAATTTCATGTAAACTTAATTCCGCTTTTATGGGAATTACTTTGTCATTGTCGAGTTCGGGATAATAATCATCCTTGGTTTTATAATTGGCTACCTCATCATCATCAAAATCATAATTGCTTAATTCTTCATTGCTCATTTCAAATTCATCCACTGGAATGGCTTCTTCCTCTTCTGGATTACCGTCCAACAAATCGTCTTTCATTTCCTCCACCGATTTCTCCATATCCCCTTCCAATAAATCTGCATTCATTTCCAAGGCAGGATTTTCTTCTAATTCTTCCTTGACTCTTTGTTCGATTTGAGCAGTAGGCACTTGCAACAACTTCATGAGTTGAATTTGCTGCGGTGACAACCTTTGTAATTGTCTTTGATGCAAGGATTGCCCTAATGACATAAACAATTACTTTTAAGAAAGTGCTTTAAGTAATGTAGCTAAAAATAAAGCTCCTTTTTCATGTACTTGCGCTTCTGTCCACAGTAAACTAATTGCGGTAGAAATGCACTTACTCATTACAGCATCACTCTTAGAAAAATTGGCGTTTTGTAAAGCAATCAATGCTTTTTGTTGGGCATCAGATAATGGATACAAACTTGTGGCATTTTTTAAATGATCCCATTTTCTGATATAATGCCAATTATTCGCATACCAATAAAAGTTGCCAGGCAGGATGCCCGCTTCCTTGAATGCAGCAATTACTTTTTCAGTATCCGCTTGACTTGGCAAGAACCAAGTTAAGAAGCTATAACTATCCCCTGCTGGATCAGGCACCACTCTAAATTGAATGCCCGGGACTTGTTCTAAGTAGGAACGTAAAATCTGATTGTTCTTTTTTTGAATCGTCAAAAAAGTATTTAATTTTTTAATTTGTGCTAAACCCACCGCAGCGTGTAATTCACTAATACGAAAGTTATAACCTAATGCGGGATGCAAATCGGCTCCTCTATCTACGCCTAGATGATCATGGCCATGGTCTGTAAATGCATCCGACTTGGTATAGACTTCTTGATCATTCGTCATCACTACACCTCCTTCACCACAAGTAATTGTTTTTACAAAATCAAATGAAAATGTTCCTGCATGTCCGATCGTACCTAAATGCTTTCCTTTATAGGTACCCCCGATACTTTGACAAGCATCTTCTAATAAAATTAAATGGTGTTCTTTACAAATGGCCAACAAAGCATCCATGTCCGCCATACTTCCACACATGTGAACAGGCATCACACATTTTGTTTTTGGTGTGATGGCAGCTTTGACTGCAGCTGGTGATAAAGTCAAGCTTTCATCAATATCTACTAATACAGGGATGGCACCCATACTTAAGATGGCTTCGAAACTGGCCACAAAAGTAAAAGCTGGCATTATTACTTCGTCTCCAGCCCCCACCCCTAAAGCAGCCATGGCTGTAGTCAACGCTGCTGTACCACTTGAAGTTAACTGGGCATAAGAAGTACCAAATTGAGTACAAATGGCTTGTTCCAGCTCTTTTGATTTCCAAATTCCCTTTCTAGGGCCATCAAATCCATAACGCATCAAAATGCCGGTCTCTAGGACCTCATTTACTTCTTTTTTTTCTTCTGCTCCAAAGAATTCAAAACCTGGCATAATTCTTGATTTTTAATGATAAACAAAGGTAGTTTAAAAAACGAAAATTGGGTGTTTTTCAGTAATTTGCGGCCGTAAAAAACCCTAGTGAACTTATGGAATACAGCAAATTGATCTCCGTCTCAGGCAAGTCTGGATTATTTGAATTATTAACCAGCAAAAGCGATGGCGCCATTGCCAAATCTTTAGAAAATGATAGTACTCAATTTATCAGTTCTAGAGCCCATCAGTTCTCTCATTTAGAGAGTATCGAAGTGTTCACCACCCGCGAAAACGTATTTTTAGCCGAGGTATTCCTGGCCATGGGCAAGTCCAAAGAAGCCCTGCCAAATGATAAGGATCCTAAATTGGTACAAGCCTATTTTAAGAAAGTCTATGCTAATATGGATTTTGATCGTGTTTATCCTAGCGATATGAAAAAAATGATCAAATGGTTTGCACAATTGCAAAAACATGAAGTTACCCCAACACTTCCTGAAGTGGACGATGAAGCGTCTGAAACTGTGGCATAGTCTTTCCCAATTATACGCTCCAACTATCTTATATAAAAAACTTACGCATCTTAGGGTAAGTTTTTTTTTATGCTTAAATTGCAAGAGCAGCCTTTGCTTAAGGAATTCATTTGTATTAAAGACAAAAAATGAAAAAATTATTTTTACTGATTTTTATTTTAGCCCTCCTAGTTGAAAATGGAATATCCCAAACGAAGCAGGAAAAGAAATGGGTACGCCAACAAATGGCTTCGCTTTCTTTAAATGAAAAAATTGCGCAGTTAATGATCGTAAGGGCACATAGCAATTGGGACCAAAAAAAAAGAGATACATTAAGCGAACTCATCAAAAAATTTAATATTGGTGGATTGTGTTTTTTTCAAGGCGGCCCTATTAGAGAGGCCCTGCAAACTAACTATTATCAGTCTATTGCAAAAACTCCAATGTTTATCAGTATGGATGCAGAATGGGGTCTGGGCATGCGTTTGGATAGTGTAGATATGTTTCCTAGACAACTTTCTTTAGGTGCCATCCCCTCTTCATCTTTAATTTATCAAATGGGTGTGGCGGTTGCCGCACAATGTAAAAGAATGGGCATCCAAATTAATTATGCGCCGGATGTGGACATCAATAATAATCCTTCCAACCCTGTCATCAATGACCGCAGTTTTGGACAGAATAAAGAAAGAGTCATTCAACATGGCATAGCGTACATGCAAGGATTGCAAGACAATAATGTAATGGCTACCGCAAAACATTTTCCTGGCCATGGAGATGTGGCTGTAGATTCTCATGTTGATTTACCCATCATCAATAAATCAAGAGCAGCCTTGGATTCTTTAGAGTTAGCCCCATTTCGTGCTTTGATTGATGCAGGTGTAGGATCGGTGATGGTAGGACATTTGTATGTACCAAGCATCGACAGTACCCCAAAAACGCCTACTTCTTTATCGGGCAAAGCCATTCATGATTTACTAAAAAAAGAATTAGGATTTAAAGGGATTGCAGTCACAGATGCATTGGACATGAAAGCGATTGGTAATTATTTTCCCAATGGGGAAGCCAATGTACAAGCCTTATTGGCTGGCAATGACCTACTCTGTTTGCCTGGAGATATTGAGCAATCCATAAAAAAAATAAGCACTGCGATTAGAGAAGGTAGATTAAGTAGAAAAGACATCAATCAACGCGTAAAAAAAGTATTGACTGCTAAATACAAATATGGATTGAGCCAAATTAGTCCTATTGACACCAACAACCTGCTTGCAGATTTAAATAAATCGGTGGGCAGTATCAAAACAGCAATGGCCTTGCAGTCTTTAACTTTTGTCAAGGCCAATGCAGGCTTACCGTATCTTAGCCAAAATAAAAAAATAGCCTATTTGGCTTTGAATCTTACCGGGGCCAATACCCTTACAAAAGCTTTAGAAGAAAACTATCAAGCAAAAATATTTTATGTCAATGCCAAAGACAGCAATGACTTGGCTAATTTAAAAACCAGTCTTTCCTTATTTGATCAAGTCATTGTTGGTCTTCATAATTACAACAAGAGACCTGCCAATCGTTTTGAAATTCCTTCCTGCATTATCAATTTACTCAATGAAACCCAGGACAAACATTGGATTCATTTGATCTTTGGTAATCCTTATGCGGTGGCTAATTTTAAAGGCATTGATAATATTTTATTCGCCTACGAAGACAACCTATATACACAAAAGGCTGCCCTGCAATGGCTGGAAGGCAAGCTGCAAGCCACAGGCCAGTTACCTGTCACTGTAAGTGATAGCTTGTTGTTTGGTGCAACGAATAAAAATCCCACCGCTGCAACCAACCACGAAAAATTAGACAATGGAAAGCAATTGGCTTTTATTGATTCGATGGTAATGGATGCCATTGAAAAAAAAGCCATTCCAGGTTGTCAGATTTTGGTAGCCAAAAACAATAACATCATTTTCAATAAAGCCTATGGGCATTTGGCGGGAGTAGGTTCGCCTGCGGTGGATTTAGAGACAGTCTATGACTTGGCCTCTGTCACTAAAGTAAGTGCCACCACCGTGTCCATTATGAGATTACTAGAAGAAGGCAAGCTTAGATTGGACAATACCATTGGTGATTACCTGCCTTGGGTAAGGGGCAATGAAAAAGAAAAAATTACCATTAAAGATTTACTCTTGCATCAAGCAGGGCTTTACCCCTACATTAAATTTTATGAATCACTTTTAGAAAAAGACGGACAGTTTAAACCCGGCTTGGTCACTCAAGTAGCAGACAATACGCATCATCAAATGATTACTCCATCGAAATATTTATTGGATAGCTGGGAGGACAGCATTCGTAATAAAATTCTTGAAAGCCCCATCAGCACGCCAGGTAAATACATTTACAGCGATAATGATTTTATTTTTTTAGGATTGATAGTAGAAAAAATTTCCGGCATGTCATTGAATGAATTTGCCACTCAAAATTTTTATGGACCACTAGGTATGAAGGCTACAGGATTTTTACCACTACAAAAAACTGGTATTGATAAAATTGCTGCAAGCGAAATAGACAATTATTATCGACATGAACTAGTGCAAGGCGCGGTGCATGACGAAGGGGCTTCGGTAATGGGGGGTATTGCAGGCCATGCAGGTTTATTTAGCAATACTACAGACTTAGCAAAAATGTATTTGATGCTATTGAACAAGGGACAATGGGAAGGCCAAACTTATTTTAATGCCAATACTGTTAATTTATTCACCAGCTATCAAACCGATAATAGCCGCAGAGGACTTGGCTTTGATAAGCCCGAGAAAAACAATGCAAGCAGTAAAGATCCTTACCCTTGCTTAAGTGCCTCCCCAAGTACTTTCGGACATACCGGATTTACTGGAACTTGTGTTTGGGCAGACCCAGAGAAACAATTGTTGTTTATTTTCTTGTCCAATAGAGTGTACCCTACTAGAGACAGTAAAGCATTCAATGCCTTAAGCTTAAGGACAAAAATTCAAGAAGGGATTTATGCTATTTTAAACTAATACTATGTCGAAATTCCTATTTATATTTTTTATCTTACTCAGTCAATTTGAAAAAATTGAAGCACAAAATGCATGGGGTGCAATTGGTCAATGGCGAGAACATTACAATAATAGGAGTATACAACATCTTATTAAAGGAGATAAAATATATGGAGCTACAACCAATCAAATTTTTAGCATAGACAATAAAAAAAATATTGAGTTGATAGGCAAATCCAATGGATTAAATGAAATAGGCATCGCTGCTATGGCCTGGGATGATTTGAATCAACAATTGGTAATTGCATACAACAATAGCAATATTGACATCGTAAAAGGAGACAACACCTACAATATCAATGATATCGTTGTATCCAATTTATATGCCAATAAAAAAATAAATGACATTAAAATATTGAATGAATGGGCACTACTCTCTACCAATTTTGGTATAGTCGTGGTAGATTTGCTCAAGCATGAAATTAAAGACACCTGGTTCCCCAATAACAACCGACAAGCCATGGTCACCTATCAAACTGCACTCACCAAGGACAGCTTGTACGCCATAACAGAAGAAGGTTTATTTAGTAATGCAATTAAAAACAATTGGATTGGTTTGAATGGGTGGAATAACTTAACCAATTACAATCATTTAGCATTGAATAAAATAAGTAGCAATGCTAATACTGTTATTGTATACAACAGTCATTCCCTATTTCAATTACCCAGCACTTCAAGCCTGTATACCAACACTGGCAACATCCATCAAGTAAACATGAATGCCACAGGGACTATTTTATTGACCCTCACTTATACAAACAGCGGTGCTTTATTAAAATTAAATGCCGATAAATCCACTGCTGTTCTTATTGATTCTACCCAACTGTATTATCCAACAGAATCATTGACAGATCAAAATGATTTTTGGGTGGCAGACAGTAGCCATGGATTGTTATTAAAAAATACTTCAACTCAATGGATTGCCATCAATGGGCCCACTGACTACATTAGAGGAAAATCCTTCATCAACGAATCAGTTTTATTGGCCCCCTTCAATGGAAATGCAGATGGATTCGCCGCTTATACTTCCGCAGGTTGGAAAAACTATACCAAATACAATTCCACCAATTTACCTAATTGCTTTGCAGGCACCATTGATCCTAAAGACCAAGGCTGGTGGTTGACTTCAAGCGCAGGATTGATTCACTTCAATCCAAGTACCATTGCCATTGAAAATAGCCTTCCTTCCAATGCAATAGGGGATTATAAAGATATTCAATTTGGCAGCGATGGAAAATTATGGGTGCTACAAGATCAACAAGGATTGTTGTTAAAAAATGACAATGGCTGGAACAGTTATCTGCTGCCCAATAGTTTTATTAAAAAAGGTTTAAGCAATATGCTCGTGAGCAAACAAGGACAGGTTTGGATGATTGCACCTCAGAACCAAGGATTGTATTTGTATCAATCAACACAAGTATACAATACAGCATTTTGGAAACAGTTGACTACTTCAAAGTCAAGTGGTAACCTACCAAGTAGCCATGTGACCAGTTTAGTAGAAGACTTGGAAGGAGCGATATGGGTGGGCACAGACAATGGCATTGGCATTTTTAATTGTGGAGATATCTCCAAAGAAGTTTGTGATGCTTACTTGCCTCCTATAAAAAATACCAATGGATTTGTAGGATTGCTTTTTCAAAAAGAAACAGTGAATTGCATGGCCGTGGATGGGGCCAATAGAAAATGGATAGGTACTAACAATGGAACTTGGTTGTTAAGTGCAGATGGAAGAGAAATTATTGAACATTTTACAAAAAACAATAGCCCACTACCAAGTGATACTTTATTGCAAATTTTGATTGACCCCAATCAAGGAGAAGTTTTCTTCAATACCAATACCGAAATGGTGAGCTATAAAGGCACTGCCACCGCAGGTGCCAAAACACAAAACGAAATTGCTATCTATCCAAATCCAGTAGGACCTGAATACCATGGTCCCATCGCTTTTAAAGGATTGGTAGAAAACGCGATGGTAAAAATTACAGACTTAAATGGAAGACTGGTATTTGAAACACGTGCCTTAGGTGGACAAGCCATTTGGAATGGAAAAACTTACGAAGGTCAAAAAGTAGCTTCTGGTATTTATTTGGTATTAGTAAGAGATGATGCAGGCAATGAAAAAGGAGTAGGAAAACTGGTTATCACCAGCGGACTATAAAAAAGAAAACAATAATTTTTATTGTTTTGCCATGTCAAAATTCTTAAAAGACTTGAATTTTAAATACCCTTGTTCACCAGGTACAACATGGTACATTATTTGTCTTACTTTATTGGTGGGTTCTTTGATATTGGTATCCAATTCAAAAATGGGAAACTTTCTAAATAAAATACCTTCTACCAATTTAAATTCATCTTTCCCTCTGTAGCCCTTGCTTAATTGCATATCATTAGAAATGTCTGGAAAATAAATGGGTTCTAATCTTTCATTATTTTTTGAAGAGATGCTGAATACATTGGCTTTGTCGGTTTTGTCTACGATGTAAATGACAATATCCGGGAATCCATCATTGTTTAAATCGTCTATTTCTGCACTGACTACCCTGCCCTTGAGTTCTAGATTCACTTCCCTGGCTTCTGTTTTAAAACCAATAGGTCTTACGTTTAAAGTATTCAAATCTTGCAAACGATTCAAACAATTGATGCGGTAACCCGCTTTACCAATTTTTAAAGTACTGTCATACTTGGCTAATTTTTGACCATCCCCATGAATGGACAAAAAAAGCAAACCAAAAAATAAACATTTATTCATATTTAAATTCTTTACTTACCAAAGTTAATAGAATAGTTTTAATTTTCCATTCAAACCAACTGATCTATGTCCTTCGAAATTCAAGTTGCTCCGCTAGTAGATTTTGAAAAAATAAGGCTAATTGATGCCGAAAATGGTAGTTGTGTTGAAATTACCACCAAGGGCGCCCTTTTGAATAGTTGGCAGGTTCCAAATGGAACAGCTAGGATACAACTCATTGAGGGGAACGATTTTACCAATGGTTGGGAAGCCTATGAGTCCAATGGCTTTAAGAGTGCTAAGATGTCTCCTTTTGCTTGCAGAATGGAAAATGGCCAGTACCAACACCATGACAAAAAATGGACGATAGAAAAATATTATTTAGGAAAACATGCGATACATGGCATTGTCTATGATGCTTTGTATTCCATACAATCTACGCAAGCAGATGCGCAAGGCGCTGTTGTTGTTTTGAAGCACCATTACCATGGCGATGACAAAGGATACCCTTTTGATTTTAGTTTACAAATTAAATGGCATTTACATCCAAACAATCAACTCACTGTGGAAACTATCATCACTAATTTTGCCGAAGAAGCCATTCCCATCATGGATGGATGGCACCCTTATTTTACTATAGGTGCTAGTATAAATGAATCTTATTTATCTTTTCGAAATGTAGGAAAAATTGAATTCAATCAGGCACTGCTTCCCACTGGAGTCCTCTTGGAAGATAAAATTTTTGATCATCCAACAAAACTGAATACCATTGAATTAGACAATTGTTTTATTTTAGATCCAGCCCATCCAACATGTACCTTAGAAAATGAACAAATTAAATTAGTAGTGCAGGCAGGATTGAATTATCCTTATTTGCAATTGTATACACCACCTCATAGAAAAAGTATTGCCATAGAAAACTTAAGTGGCATACCTAATTGTTTTAATAACAAAATGGGGCTCCTTGAATTGAAGCCCCATGAAAATTTAGTTTTTAAAACCAGTTACCAAGTTTTCTTAAAATTATAAATCAACCACTGCGGTAATGCTTACTTCAATGTTGACATTTCTTGGTAAAGTTTTTACAGCCACTGTTTCACGAGCTGGAAATTGCCCAGTAAAATAATTGGAATACACTTCGTTTACTTGAGCAAACAACTGCATATCACTTAAGAAAATGCTGGTTTTGACCACATGCGCAAAACTTAATTTGGCTTCATCCAAAATTGCTTTGATATTTTCCATCACCTGTCTTGTCTCAGATTGGATATCTGTTAAAACCAATTCTCCATTGGCTGGGTTAAAAGCAATTTGACCACTTGCAAACAAAAAGCCATTGGCAATAACGGCTTGGCTATAAGGCCCAATGGGTGCAGGCACTTTACTTGATTGAATGATTTCTTTTGACATAGGATTAAATTAAGATTGCAATTTCTTGTTTTTCTATCAAATCACCACCTATTTTTGTAAAACATTTTAAATTCATGGCGACCTTATTACACATTGATACAGCTGGTGAAAAAGCCATGATTGCCTTTACGCAAAATGGAGCCATCCTGGCTAGTAAAGAAAATCTTCTGTCCAATACGCATGCGGCCTTTGTTCAAGCAGGTATTAAGGATTTGGCTGATACCTATCATATCAACTTAGTTGCCCTCGACGCCATTGTGGTGACCATGGGTCCTGGTAGTTATACTGGCCTTAGAGTGGGATTGGCTACTGCTAAGGGATTGGCCTATGCCTTAGAAAAACCTCTGATAGGTTTATCTACCTTGGCCTTATTGGCCAATGCGGCCAAAAGAAGTCCTGAATTTTCTGCCTTAAAGAATTTGCAAATTTTTACGATGATTGATGCCAAAAGAATGGAGGTTTTTGGGGCAGTATTCAATCAAGCTCAAGCCATTACATTGAAAGAACAGGCCATCGAATTGAGTGCTGACTATATGAATAATTTAGTAAAAAAGGGACCCGTCTTATGTATTGGCAATGGCGCAGAAAAAGTTAAAAATATCGACACAGCTCCATCTGTCTACTTTAGTGATCTTGCTTATAACTTAATGGATTTCATTGAATTAGCTGAAGCCAAGCTTAATACAGAAAATTTTGAAGACATTGCCTATTCCAGCCCGGCCTATTTGAAAGAATTTTATCAAAAGAAGCCTTAGTAAAGGGCTAAAAATGGGATGAGCGGTTTAAACTTAATTTGTTGAAGCTAATCTAAGTTATTGTTAAATTTCATACACAAAGCTCAAATCTTTAGCTATTTATATATTATTAAAAAGTTATTATTCGTTAAAAATTGTAACTTTGTTCTGCAATTTTAGTTCTTAAACCCCCCTTAGTTATTATTGTCATGAACCAATCCTTACCCCAATTACAATTAGCCAATGGAGCTAATCCAGTAAAAGTAGATTTATTACACAGTAAAAAAGCAGCAATGATTTTACGTGCATTGAATCACAAACTGCGTCAACAAATTGTAAAACTTATCGACGAACATCAAAAAGTGACCGTGACTGAAATTTATGTGAAATTAAGATTGGAACAATCTGTTGCTTCACAACATTTAGCTATCTTAAGAAGAGCAAGCATCGTATCTACCATTCGTGAAGGAAAATTTATTTTTTATACGGTTGATTACAATCGATTGGATCAAGTAAATAAATTCATTGAACAACTTGTTGGATAAAATGTCTTTGTCAATAGAACAATTTAAAGCTTTGACAGAAGACGAATCCGTTTTCATCATTGATACAAGACCTGCCGATTTATTTGCAGAAGGTTATATTCCCAACGCATTAAATATTACTCCTGCTACTGTAAAGTATGCCATTGCCATGGGTATGCTACATAAAGAAACACCTATTGTTTTTGTTTTTGAAGATGATTTAGTGGAAGAGACAATGGCTTATTTCACCAAAGCCGAATTCACTCAAATCAAAGGTTATTTAGAAGGTGGCTTTACCCATTGGTTGGCCAATGAAAAAAAGATGGATTTAATCATTGAAGTTGAAGTTGATGAACTCGCTATGGATATTCCCTTTGATGAGTACCTAATGGTATTGGATACAAGAGAAGAAAATGTTTTTGACAAACAACATATCAAAAATTCGGTTTCATTGCCTTTGTATGAAATGTCTGATCCTGGCAGTATGTCGGAACTAGACGAGCACTTTAATATCTACATTCTTACGGACAATGGAGAAAGCAATACTTTAACTGCCAGTTTATTAAAAAAACAAGGCATACATAATATAAGAATAGTTAAGGGCGGCTGGAAAGAATTGTTAGAAATAAAAGACAAGTTTAGCTTCGAAACCACTAAGCTAAAACCTGAAGCTGAAGATCCCTTGTTAAATTAAAGCAATAGCCTTTAATCTACCACCAAGTTGCTATGCTTTGAGGCATCATACGTATACCTCCAACGACGATGTGTCCATAAATAATTGGAGGGATTTTGCTTAATTTTTTCTTCCAACACTTTTACATATAAGGCGGTCAATTGCCCGTCTTTAAAATAATTAGGGGAAGTAGTCATTAGCTCATAATGAGAATGGTAGTACCCTCTCTTAGTGCTGTAAAAATGAACAAATACTTGTGCAGTATTGTTGAGCTTGGCCCCTTTCTCTGGACCTTTCACAAATGGAGTGAGTTGCCCGAAAAAGTTGACCCAATAAGCAGACAAGGGATTGCCCGGATTCTGATCGGCAGCCAATGCCATGGCATAACGTCCCTTAGTAGCAAACTGCTGAAACTGCGCACGAAAATTAGTCGCGGGAATCATGATGCTTCCATATCTTTTTCTTAAGCCCAATATCATTTTGTTGAAATGAGGATTGCTTAGTGGCATGTATACGCCAATGAATGGATAGCCGCCATATTTGGCTGCACCCCAATTGGCAAATTCCCAATTAAAAAAATGTCCTGCCATGATTTGTACATTTTGTCCTGTCTTGTATAGATCTGTTAATACTTCGGCATTAGACGTAAATCTCTTATTGAAGGTTTGGTCCGACATGGACAACAACTTAAAAGTTTCTATAAAAGAGTCGGTGAATTTTTGATAAAATTCATTCGCAATTTTACTTCTTTCTAATTTGGTTTTATTTGGAAAAGCAATGGCTAAATTTTGTTGAACCACGTTTACTCTGTACTTGATGATTCTTTGAAGTAGAAAAGCAACAAAATCACTTAACCAATACATGATGCGCCAGGGGAGCAAGGAAAATAAATAACAAAAACTATAAATGATAAAATACATGTGCTGAATTAAAAAAGTAAATTATAGAGGCGCTATCCAAGCACCATGTTCTTTTAATAATTGAATTAATTCATCCACTGCTACGGCGCTATCAATATTTCTTTTCATCACTTCCTTGCCCTTGTACAAAGTTATCTTTCCTATTCCACTTCCTACATAACCAAAATCAGCATCTGCCATTTCTCCAGGGCCATTCACAATACAACCCATGATGGCAATTTTTAAACCTTTCAAATGACTGGTGACACTTCTAATTTTAGCCGTGGTTTCTTGTAATTCAAATAAAGTCCTGCCACAACTAGGACAAGAAATATATTCTGTTTTTGAAATTCTAGTTCGAGTGGCTTGTAATATGCCAAAAGCAGTGGTATTTAAAAACTGCTCCATGGAATGATTGCTAAAATAATTTCGGCCTGAAACTTTACCGCCCTCCATCGTCAATGCAAAATCGGTATATATGTTTTCATTGACGCCCAAAAACAAGCCATCTCCGATACCGTCTAATAAAAGCGCACCTGTTTCTGTAGCAAAATGAATCAAATGCTGATCGGCACTGGTCCAGGCACTCTGCGTCATTAAAATAACGGGGTTTTTAATATTCAACTCCATCATGCGCACTACCATTCTACGCACGGCAGGCATGGCATGTGCCAAAGGACTACTTAAACAAAAAACAACCGATTTGTCTTGGGCTATTTCCAACAATTGTTCTTCTCTGATACCACTTTTGAAGCCATAGCAGTCCAACAAAACAAAATTGATAAAAGCACTTTTACGCGTAGCTTTTAAATATTCTTTATAATCAAAAATAGGTAAGTACTTGCTGCGGTCTGTAACAGTTTCCCACAAAGCCGGCGTGGTCATCACCCTTAAAGTGCCAGGCAATTCAAAATCCAGCAATGCATTTTCTATGTAAATAAAATCTGCAGCAGCATCTGCAATGGTCCATTTATCCGTAATAACATCATATTGATAACCGATGGAAATTAAATCATCGGGCGTAATGGTTTTTTTGTGTCTATAATCTGCAATCACCACCGGTACTGATTTTCCACCAATGGTTTGACTGGAAATGGTATTTCTTCTTTTGTATTCAAAAGGATTGTAGGTTAACTTTTCGATCGATGGTATGTGTTGAATCCCTTTCAATCGATTGGCAGGATATCTTTTTACTAAATCTTTGCAAACAGGAATTTCTAATTCAGGATCTTCTGTCAAACTAACACGAATGGTATCTCCAATGCCGTCTTCTAATAAAGTACCAATACCAATGGCGCTTTTGATACGACCATCTTCTCCATCCCCTGCTTCGGTCACGCCCAAATGCAATGGATAAATTTCATTGAATTCGTTTTGCATTTGTTGAATCAACAATCGATAGGCTTGTACCATCACCAAGGGATTACTCGATTTCATGCTTAAGATGATTTGATGGTAATCCAAACTTCTCGCAATACGCAAAAATTCCATCGCACTTTCGACCATGCCCATGGCGGTATCACCATACCTACTCATGATACGATCACTTAAAGATCCATGATTGGTACCAATGCGCATGGCTGTTCCGTGCTTCTTACAAATCAAAACCAAAGGAGAAAATCTTTCTCTGATTCTTTCAATTTCTTCTAGGTATTCAGCATCGGTATATTCAATTTGTTCGAATTTTTTTTTGTCTACATAATTACCTGGATTCACCCTTACTTTTTCAATGATGGTGGCAGCTATTTCAGCAGCGTTGGGTGTAAAATGAATATCCGCTACCAAAGGAGTGGTATAGCCTTTGGCACGCAGTGCCGCTTTAATATTCGCTAAATTTTCGGCTTCATTTTTACTCGGTGCAGTGATTCTCACGAGTTCGGCACCTGCTTCGATACAACGAATTACTTGAGCCACCGTTTTATCCGTGTCTAAAGTATCGGTGGTAGTCATGGTTTGCACACGAATGGGATGGCCCCCGCCAATGATTAAATCACCCACTTTTACCTCACGGGTAATCAAACGTTGATAGCTGGTTAAAGAATTACAATATTGTTCCATAAATAGTATACATAAAGATAATTATTTTACTACCCTAAAGCCAAATAAATGCGCAAGCTAATTTATCTAAGTCCTTTTAAAAAACCTTGTTCTAATAAGATGTTTTTTAGCAAAGGGACCGCGGATTTAGCAGGGCTTGCATTGGTGGAGCCCTTCTTATTGCCATGGGTATTTAACACAAAGAAATAGATATGCTTGTTCTCTTCTTCATAGCCAATCACCCAAGAAAGATGGGTGCTGCTGTCACTGGCTTCTATATAACTTAAGTGATAATTACTATTGTCTTCTTTTGAAATCATTTTTTTGAATAATTCCTGAGAACGCTTCTGAAAAGGTAAGGATTTAAAATACAATCTTTTGATTAGGCCCAATTGCTCATCTGCAGTAATGCGCAGAGATTGATCTTTCCAAAATTCATTTAAATTGGCGCTCACTATTCCTTTGCCATAATGAATGGAATCAATGGCTTTGATAAGGGTGGGTCTTCCTTGCGCTTCCATTAATTTTTGAAAATAGACTACCGAATCTGTACTTATCCAAGTACTTGGATTTGGATGGATGGTCCCCTTGTCTAAAGCAATCAAACTAGGTAGGATAAAAAAGGTATTCAATGGCGCATAAGCAGAATCTTTGTAAGAAGATAAATTAGCAATCGTAAACTGGCCAGATCCATTTTCCAATAAAGCAAAACTTCCCTCTACCCCAGCGCTGTCCAAGAGCTTTGTAATGGAGGCATCCGTTTTTACATTGTTGGGAGAACAGGCAAAAAATAAGGTGGCAAAGGCAAATAAAGTAAAAAGCTTGGAATTCATACTACAGTTTTAAAGAGGTACAAAATTACCACATAATACCAATAAAAACACCCCCATCTAGATAAATCAGGATGGGGGTGTCGTATCTTTTTTTTGGCTTAATCTATGCCTAATAGTTCTACTTCAAAAATCAAAGTAGATCCTGGTCCAATCACTGGGCCAGCGGAACGCTCCCCATAGGCCAATTCAGAAGGAATAAACAATTTCCACTTACTGCCTAAGGTCATTAACTGTAACCCATCTTGCCAACCTTTGATCACCCCATTTAAAGGAAAACTAATGGGTTCTCCTCTTTGAACAGAACTATCAAAAACAGTTCCGTCAATTAAAGTGCCATGGTAATGCACTTTTACTTTGCTGTTTAAAGTGGGTTTGGTGGTATCATGTCCAGCTACAATCACTTGGTATTGTAAGCCTGATGATAATTTTACCACACCTGGTTTTTTTGCGTTTTCAGCTAAAAAAGCTGCGCCTAATGCACGATTTGCTGTGATTTTTTCTTGACTCATTTTATCTTGGTAGTTTTTAATGCAATTGTCTAATAAGCTATCTGGGATAGCTGCTTTGGATAAAAATCCTGCTTCCAAGCCTTTGTTGAATACTGCCACGTTGATGTCTTGTAATCCTTGGCCTTTCATGCTTTGAGCGATTCTGTATCCTAGTGCATAAGAGGCACTGTCTTTGCTATTTTTAATAAACAAAGGGGGTGTTGCAGTCATCGCAATTTTAGCATTGCCCACTTTTATTGGCTTAACTGGAGTTGTTTTAGTTTGCGCCATCGCAGTAATGGATACGAAAACTAAACTTAAAATAATTACTGTTTTTTTCATGGTATATTTTTTCTTCTTTAGAGGTTCAAAAGTACATTTAGGATTTCAATTATTGGCTTAAAGTGTCAATAATTCTTTAATTTGTTGCTCTACTTTAACAATTTCCATCGCTGCCACCACTTTTTGCATACTAGCAGCAATCTGCGTGGTGCAAAGATTGCCGATGCTTCCCTCATGGGTATGTTTCATTTGCGTGGAATAAGTAAAATTACCCGCTTCTATGGCCAAACCTACCTGTTTGTAAGCGTCCCTAAAAGGCATCCCACCAAGTACCAATTTATTCACTTCTTCCACACTAAATAAATATTGATATTTAGGGTCTTCCAGCAAATCTTTTTTCACTTCCATATTTTGAATCATTAAAGTAGCCATGGCGATGCAGTGCTTTAATTGGGAAAAGGCAGGAAACAAATTTTCTTTCAATAGTTGTAAATCACGATGATAGCCAGAAGGTAAATTCGTAGTCATCATCATTATTTCATTAGGCAATGCTTTGATTCGATTGCAATGGGCTCTAATTAATTCAAAAACATCAGGATTTTTTTTATGTGGCATAATGCTGGAACCGGTAGTCAATTCTTCGGGAAATTGAATGAACCCAAAATTTTGATTCATAAACAAACAGGCGTCCATACTTAATTTAGATAAAGTATCTGCAATATTGGCCAAGGCCATCGCTGTTACTCTTTCGGCTTTGCCGCGTCCCATTTGCGCATACACCACGTTGTAATTGAGATTTTCAAAACCCAATAATTCTGTGGTTCTTTTTCTATTGATAGGAAAAGAAGACCCATAGCCTGCAGCCGATCCCAAAGGATTTTTATTGACAATGGTATAGGCCGCTTGCACCATGGTCATATCATCCACCAAGCTTTCTGCATAAGCGCCCAACCATAAACCAAAGGAAGAAGGCATGGCCAATTGCAAATGGGTATACCCAGGTAATAAATCATTTTTATGCGCTTCACTTTTTTCTTGCAATAAAGTAAAGAAAGATTGTACTGCTGCACTTAGGGTGATTAATTCGGCACGAAGAAATAATTTGATATCTACTAAAACTTGGTCATTTCTACTTCTTGCGCTATGAATTTTTTTTCCAATATCTCCCAAGCTTTCCGTTAACAATAATTCAATTTGTGAATGAATGTCTTCTACCCCTGGTGCTAATGTAAACGCACCTGCTTGAATTTTTTGATAAATTTCTACCAGCGCTTTCTTAATTTGTTTTTGTTCTTGTGCTGTAAGTAAACCCACTTCCGACAACATGGTGGTATGTGCAATAGATCCTAGCACATCATAAGGTGCCAAATAAATATCCATGGCTTGATCATTGCCAATGGTAAATTTTTCAACCAATGCCGAAACATTGCTATTTTTTTGCCAAAGCTTGCTCATGATTAAACATTTTTTCTAGTAATTGAATATAAGAAACAATCCCCTCTTCTATTTCACTGAGGTAGATAAACTCATCGGCCGTATGGCTTCTGGCCGAATCTCCAGGACCCATTTTTAAAGCAGGGAATGGCATTAAAGCTTTATCAGAAGTGGTTACCGAACCATAATAGCCTTTGCCTAAAGCAATGCCTGATTGAATCAAAGGATGATCTAATGCAATGCTAGTTGAGCGCATTCTTACACTTCTTGGGGTCACTTCTGAATTCACATTCGCTTGAATGGTTTTTAAAACTTCTTCAAAACTATACAATTCATTCACACGTACATCCACCACCAATCTACAAGTGGAAGGAACTACATTGTGTTGTTTGTTGTCTGTTTCAATAACAGTCACCGTCATTTTAACCTTGCCCAATAAAGGAGAAACTTTATCAAATTGATCATTTTTAAACCATTCAATGTCTGCTAGTATTTTATACAATGCATTTTCGCCTTCCGCTCTTGCCGCATGACCCGATTTTCCAGTAGCCACTACATCTAGAACCAATAAACCTCTTTCTGCAATGGCCATTTCCATTTTGGTAGGCTCACCAACAATTCCAAATTGAATAGAAGGTAAAAGAGGTAATACCAATTCAATGCCATCATGTCCTGAAATTTCTTCTTCTGCAGAAGCTACTAAAATAATATTGTAAGGTAAATTTGGTTGGTCATAAAAATATAAGAATACTGCTATCAAACTTACCAAGCAACCTCCTGCATCATTGCTGCCTAAGCCATGCAATTTTCCTTGTTCTATTAATGGATGGAATGGATCAAGCGCATACCCTTTATTAGGCTTCACTGTATCGTGATGAGAATTCAATAATAAACTAGGCCTACTTGCATCAAAATGTAAATTTTTAGCCCAAATATTATTTTTTATTCTTTCTACTTTTACATTTCTTGCTGTTAAAAATGCTGCGATTTGGTTTGCAGTTTTATCTTCTTCTTTGCTAAAAGAGGGAATGGAGATTAAAGTTTTTAATAAATCAATGGCCTCCTTTTGTAGCAGTTTTATTGTTTCTAAATTATTTATAATATTATTTGCTGCCATTATAATTGTATTGTGGTACCAGCTGTACCATTAATTAATTCATTCATTTTTTCGGCCTTACCAATGATGACAGATTGTACCCCATTTTCAAGGGCTTGGTAGGCGTTGTCAATTTTAGGAATCATTCCATCCAATATGACTTTTTGATCTTTAAGTGAACCGTACAACAGTCGATTGATGTGTAAAATGACTGAACTGGGATCCTGAATATCCTTAAGCACCCCTTCTTTTTCGAATCCATAAATTAAATGCACATGGTAAGTCGATGCCAATGCGGTGGCAATACTTTGTGCAATGGTATCTGCATTGGTATTGAGCAATTGTCCATTTCCATCATGCGTGATAGGCGCAATCACCAATCTTCTATTTTTTGAAAGTAATTCAATTAATAAATTGATATTGATTTGATCTATATCCCCCACAAAGCCAAAATCAATGGCTGTATTAATTCTTTGATGTGCTTGTATTAAATTTCCATCTACTCCTGATAATCCAATGGCATCTACCCCTTTGGCTTGCAATTGTGCCACTATATTTTTATTGATGTAGCCCGCATACACCATGGTCACAATTTTTAAAGTGGCTTCATCTGTAATACGTCTGCCCTCTACCATTTTTTGTTCCACCCCCATACTAGTGGCAAGGCTGGTAGCCAATTTCCCGCCCCCATGTATTAAAATAGCTTGGCCTTTTACTTGCGTAAAAGCTTGCAAGCAAGCAGTTAACAATGCAGGATTGTCAACAATATTGCCTCCTATTTTAATAACATATAATGATTCCATATTTGACTTAACTATTTTTTAAAATTTCAGCTAAGACTGCTTGTGCTGCCCAAACTCTATTCGAAGCTTCTTGGGTGACCAAACTATTTGGACCATCTAATATTTCATCACTCAATTCTACATTTCTCCTTACCGGTAAACAATGCATTACCTTGGCTTGATTGGTCAATGTTAGTTTTTTATTGGTCATCATCCAACCCTCATCAGTGCTTAACACCTTTCCGTATTGTTCATAGCTGCTCCAATTTTTTACATAAACAAAATCAGCGTCTTTCAAGGCTTCCTCTTGATCATTTAGGATAGTAGCACCTTTGGTAAATGCTGTAGAAAGTGCATAACCAGCTGGATGAGCAATCACAAAATTAGCTTCCCCCCATACATTCATCCATTCACTAAAACTATTGGCCACACATTGTGGAATAGATTTAATATGTGGGGCCCAGGTTAAAACTATTTTAGGTTTTTTATTTTTTAAATTTTCATTCGAAGCCACCGACTCTTGAATGGTAATGAGGTCTGTTAAAGATTGTAAAGGATGAAGGGTTGCAGATTCTAGACTTACAATAGGAATACCCGCATACTTGATAAATTGATTGATGATGTTTTCACTGTAATCATCTTCTTTATTGACCAAGCTAGGAAATGTCCTAATGCATAAGATGTCAAAATAATTACCCAAAACCGGTGCCGCATCTTTAATGTGTTCTACCGTAGTTCCATTCATCACAGCACCTTCTGCAAATTCCAATGCCCAGCCCTCTTTATCTACATTAAAAACAATGGGTTCCATGCCTAAATTTTGTGCTGCCACTTGTGTACTTAATCTAGTTCTTAAACTTGGATTTAAAAACAAAAGTCCTATGCGTTTGTTGGCCCCTAAATGCTTGTCCAAAAAAGGTTGCGCCTTATAGGCCAATGCTTGTTTGACCAAGGCATTGATATTTGAGACATCATTTACTGAAATAAATTGTTTCATAAATTTAAGCAGGGGTTTGTTTCAATTGTTGAATGGCAATATTCAATCTGTTTAAAAATAAATCAATGTCTTGTTTGGTAATGGCTAAAGAAGGTAATAGTCTTATTACATTGGGTTTTGCCTCTCCTGTAAACACTTTCATTTCATTCAACAATACTTTACGAATCTCTTCTAGTCCAGCTTCCATTTCAAAACCAATCATCAAGCCACGACCTCTCACTGTTTTCACGCCAGGGGTATTTTCTAAAGCATGTATTAAATAAGCGCCATTTTCTGCAGCCGCTTGTATTAAATTTTCTTTTCGAATCACTTCAATCACAGCCAGTGCAGCAGCACATGCCAAAGGATTACCACCAAAAGTAGTACCCAACAAACCAAATTTTGCTTTGATATGCGGGGCAATTAAAATGGCCCCAATCGGAAATCCATTGCCCATGCCCTTGGCCATGGAATAAATATCCGCATCCACACCTGCTGTATCATGTGCAAAAAATTGTCCAGAACGACCATAACCACATTGAACACTGTCTGCAATATACACAGCACCTGCCCCATCACATTGTTTTCTGATGGCTTGTAAAAAAATAGGACTTGCTTCGTAAATACCTGCAACCCCTTGAATGCCTTCCACAATCACAGCAGCAATTTCATGCCCCATAGTGGTAAAACAATTTTCCAAAGCTGCCAAATCATTCAAAGGCAAAAAAATAATATTGTCGGTCTCATTCACAGGCGCCACAATACTTGGATTATCCGTAGCTGCTACGGCCAAAGAAGTTCTACCGTGAAATGATTTTTTAAAAGCAATGATTTTTTTTCTTCCAGTATGAAAGGAAGCTAGTTTCAATGCATTTTCATTGGCTTCCGCACCACTATTACATAAAAACAATTGAAAATCTTTTTTGCTACTTATTTCATTGATCGCAGTAGCCAATTCTTCTTGGATTGGCATTACTACAGAATTGGAATAAAATGCAATGGCATGCAATTGATCTTCGATGCGCTTAACCCAATGGGGATGGGTATGGCCGATACTAATGACTGCATGGCCACCATACATGTCTAAATATTCTTGCCCTTGGTCATCCCAGACACGACTACCTGCGGCTTTCGTGATAGCAATGGGGTTTAAAGGATAAACATTGAATAATGACATTGGTGTAATTAATAAGTGGATTAAAAATAATTGGCTTTTAATTGAAGCCCGGTGGTTTCATCTAGACCAAAAATTAAATTCATGTTTTGAACTGCTTGCCCTACTGCCCCTTTTAATAAATTATCCAAAACCGCATGAATGGCAATTTTATCCACCTGCTTTTCGATATGAATTAAACATTTATTGGTATTCACTACTTGTTTTAAATCGATATTATTTTTACTCACCTGCGTAAATGCAGCCTTCGCATAATAATTTTCATACATTTCATACAAGGCTTCCAAGCTCAAATTGCTTGACAATACTGAACTTACAAAAATGCCTCTGGTAAAATCTCCTCTCCATGGAACAAAATGAACAGCTGCTTTTTTGTTTGCTTGCAACTGATTTAAGCTTTGTCCAATTTCATGAATGTGCTGATGTTGCAATGTTTTATAGGCTTGGATATTATTAGCCCTCCAACTAAAATGATTGGTCGCTGTTAAACTTTGGCCCGCTCCAGTAGATCCTGTTATACCTGTGGTAAACACATCAGCCAAAGCTCCTTGCGCAGCCAAGGGCAACAAACTCAATTGAATGGCGGTTGCAAAACAACCGGGATTAGCAATATTTTGTGCAGCTACAATAGAAGCTTTATTTAATTCTGGCAAACCGTATACAAATTGTCTATCTACTACGACAGCATTTTCAGCCAATCTAAAATCCTGAGACAAATCAATAATTTTTATACTGGATTTAATTTCATTAATTGCTAAAAACTTTTTTGCATCTCCATGACCCACACATAAAAATAAAACATCTATATTTTGATCTAGCTCGCTGGCAAATTTCAAATCGGTCTCTCCCATTAAATCGGTATGCACTTTGCTCAACAATTCACCTGCGTTGCTTGTACTATGCACAAAAGAAATATGGGCATTCGAATGGCGCAATAATACACGTAGCAATTCGCCACCTGTATATCCCGCTCCTCCCATTATTCCAATTTTTATCTTTTGCATATAGTTATTTTTTATTCGAATCTTTGACCTGATGAAAAATACTTGTTTGATTGCCAAATATTTTGGTAAAACCTCTTACGTCCGCACCTGTCCATCCTGTATTCATTTCTCCATACTTACCAAACTTTGAACTCATTAAATCATTGTCAGATTCAATCCCTATAATTTGAAAGCGATAAGGATTCAATTGTATAAAAACATCCCCAGTGACTTGCGCTTGCGCATTGGTTAAATAAGCTTCTATATCACGCATCACTGGATCTAAAATTTGCCCCTCGTGCAGCCAGTTGCCATAAAAAGAAGCCAACTGATCCTTCCAAGACAATTGCCATTTGGTCAATACATGTTTTTCTAAGGCATGGTGTGCTTTTAAAATCACCATCGGGCCAGCCGCTTCAAAACCTACTCTTCCTTTAATGCCAATAATCGTGTCGCCTACATGGATGTCCCTGCCAATGCCATAGGATGATGCAATGGATTGGATGTATTGAATGGCTTCAGTGGGATGCGCAAAAGTTTTTTTATTGACTGTTTTAATTTCTCCTTTTTCAAAACCAATCACCAATTCCTCTGTTTGTCCTTCCTTGGTCATTGGCGTTGGCCAAGCAGTTTCTGGCAAGATACCTTTGGATTGCAAAGTTTCTTTACCCCCCACACTGGTACCCCACAACCCTTTGTTGATGGAATAGGCCGATTTTTCAAAATTCATTTGCACCCCCTTGCCTTTTAAATATTCAATCTCGGCCTCTCTGCTTAATTGCAAATCACGAATCGGGGTTAAAATTTCAACGCCTGGAATCATAATTTGGAAAATCATATCAAAGCGCACTTGATCATTGCCTGCACCTGTGCTACCATGTGCTACTAATTTGGCACCTAATTTTTTAACATGCTCCGCAATGTGCAAGGCTTGACTCAAACGCTCTGCACTTACGCTCAAAGGATAGGTATTGTTTTTTAAAACATTTCCAAAAATTAAATATTTAATGATGCTGTCATAGTAACCTTTGACTGCATTCACTGTCGTATGAGTTTTCACTCCTAAAGTATAAGCATGCGCTTCTACTTTTTTTAATTCTTCTTCAGTAAAGCCGCCCGTATTCACAATTACACTGTGCACTTCCAATCCTTTATCCTGCGTTAAGTATTTTACACAAAACGTAGTATCTAAGCCGCCGCTAAAACCTAAAACAACTTTTTCCATAAGATTTATTTTTTTCTAAACCAGTTCAATAATTTGCTTTCTTTTATTTTCATAAAACGCTCATACAAATTGGCATTCTTTGAAAATTCAGCCACTGTTGCTTCAATAGGATGTGCTTGCTTTGGTTCGAAGAGCATCGCCGTGCACATACAATTCTTACGCTCTTTACTCATCAATATTTCATAATTCACACAGCTTTTACAACCCGCCCAAAATTCTTCATCGTCTGTAAGCTCACTATATGTAACGGGTTCATAGCCTAATTCACTATTTATTTTCATGACCGCTAATCCCGTAGTCAATCCAAATATTTTTGAATCTGGATATTTTTCTCTTGACAATTGAAAAATAGTTTGTTTGATTTTTTTGGCAATACCTGTTTTTCTAAAAGCAGGTGCTACAATTAAACCACTATTGGCCACAAACTGACCATGTTGCCATGCTTCAATATAACAGAAGCCTACCCAAGTACCCTCTTCGGTATGCGCGATCACCGATTTGCCTTCAATAATTTTTTTGGCCACATATTCAGGGCTACGTTTGGCAATACCAGTGCCACGTGCTTGTGCCGAAGAGGCCATTTCATCTGTAATCGCATTTGCAAAAGAAGCGTCCCCACTATGGGCAACGCGAACTATTATTTTCTGTTCCAATGAGCTTTAAATTTTAAGGAAAAAACAATGCTGGCGGAAGAAGGTGATTTTGGTTTTTTTTCCACTGATAGGGGCAACTGCCAATTGCTCGTCCTATCAGAATCCACGTCGGCAGAAAAATCCGACGATCATGGGCATGGGGCTTGGTCCATTAATTACAGGTACTGGTGCATTAAAAGCACTAGCTAAAGATGTATGTAATTGTACCTGTTTCATTGATATAGCTCCTTTTGTGTAGGAAAGAGTGCATAAAAGTATAAAATAAAATAGACAAATGAAGCCAAAGATGCCCTCAAATTTCCCCTTAGGCTGATTATAACTGAAATAAGGCCTTAAAATGAATGCCTGTTAGTTTTTTGATCCCTAATAGATGCGTAAATTTGATGCAAATTAAAAGATATGAAAATCATTTTAAGCAGTGGCTTGGCGGTATTGATTGTTTTGACCCTTGCTTGTGGCCAAGGCAATAATAGTGCAGCCACATTGGATACAAGTAAAGTAGCGATGGCTGATACCAGCGCTGAAAAATCTTATCCTGTTTCTTTAGTGAATAATAAAAAAGATCCAAGTTGCGGTATGCCAGTAACTGCTGGCATTGGAGATACAGCCCATTATGAAAACCATGTCCTAGGTTTTTGTTCAACAGAATGTAAAAATGAATTCTTAAAAAACCCTACCGCTGGTTTAGCTGCCGCAGAAATAAAATAAATTTTCTTGGCTATTGTTTAGCTGAATAAATACGCAATATCATCCTTGGTCAAAGATTTGACAAAGCCCACTTCGTCTGAAATCAATTCTTTGGCTAAATTTCTTTTGCGTTCTTGCAATTTCAATATTTTATCTTCTACCGTATCATTACAAATCATACGATACGCAAAAATATTTTTTGTTTGTCCTATTCTATGGGTTCGATCAATGGCTTGCTGTTCTACCGCAGGATTCCACCAAGGATCTACGATGTAGACATAATCGGCAGCGGTTAAATTCAAACCTACTCCACCTGCTTTCAATGAAATTAAAAATACCCTGCAATTGTCATCATTTTGAAAACGATCAATGGCGCGTTCTCTTTCCTGGATGGTACTTCCGCCATCAAAATATTCATAATCAATACCCAATTTTTTCAATTGTTCTTTGATCAGCGCCAACATCCCCAAGAATTGCGAGAACACCAAGGCCTTGTGACCGCCAATGTTTTCAGCTATTTCACGCGTTAATTCGTCTAGTTTTACCGATTCATTAGGATAGGCTTCGTCTTTTAAAATAGCTGGACTATCGCAAATCTGTCTCAACTTCATCAAGCCTTGTAAAATGGAAAGTTGTGATTTTTGGATGCCTTTTTCTTCCACCATCCCAATTAATTTATCGCGATAATCATTTCTGTAAGCTTCATAAATTTTTCTTTGCGCATCACCCATTTCACAATACAAAACCATTTCTTGTTTTTCAGGTAAGTCTTTGGCTACTTGTTCTTTGGTTCTTCTTAAAATAAAAGGGAATACAAATTTACGTAAATGTTCTTTTTGCTCTTGCTCATCAAATTTATCAATAGGCATTGAGAAATTATGCTTAAAATATTCTACGGTGCCCAGCATGCCAGGATTCAAGAAATTCATCTGCGCATAAATATCAAAAGTATTATTTTGCAAAGGCGTACCACTTAAACATAATTTATTGGTTGCTTTTAATAAGCAAGCCGCCTTGGTTACCTTACTTGCAGGATTTTTAATGGCCTGACTTTCATCCAAGATCACATAATCAAAATTTACTTCTACAAACATTTTAATATCGCTTCTTAAAGTACCATAAGTGGTAATGATTACTTCCACTTCTTCCTTTAAAATTATTTGCTTGTTCCTAGTGCCTCCATGATGGATATGGTAGGTTAAACTTGGTGTGAATTTTTTTAATTCGTTTTGCCAGTTGTACAACAAAGTAGTGGGACATACCACCAAGGCCACTAACTTGCCATTTTTTTGTTTCAAATGTTGCAAGAAAGACAAGGTTTGAATGGTTTTACCCAAGCCCATGTCATCTGCTAAGATGCCTCCCCATTGTACATCATGTAAATAATTCAACCACTGAAAACCACTTATTTGGTAAGGACGTAAAATAGGCATTAAGTGTTCAGGAGGCGTCACATCCGCAATGGCATAACGTTCTCTAATTTTTTCATACTTGCCTTCCAACTGAAAAATTAGTTCTTCCTCATCTCTTTGTTGGTACAATTCATCCAATATTGAAAAATGATACTTACTTAATTTCAAATTATCGGCCTTGCCTTCGCCCACTTTAAACAACAAGGAATATTTATTCAACCATTTTTCAGGTAGCACCCCTAAACTTCCATCTTTCAATGGCACAAATTGTTGTTTATTGGACAACATATTTTTAATGTCTTGAATAGACACTTTTTGATCTCCGAAAGAAATTTCTACTTTGGCATCAAACCAATCGGTATTGCTGCTAATGTATAATTTAGTAGAAGGTTTGGCAGTATTGAATTTAAATTGCTTTAAATATTCGGTACCAAATAAAGGGATTTGTTTTTCTCTAAGGGTATCAATAAATAAAAAGAACCAATTGTTCTTTAATACTTCCGCACCCTTCAATGCCAATACATTGCCTTCATTAGGGCGTATAAACCCGGAATGTAATTGTTCAATGATATTCATCAATTGTCTTTCTGCAGCCAAGTCTCTTTCTAAAATAATAATTTTATCGCCTACTTGCTGAATCACGGAAGGACCATCTTCTTTGTTGACAATAATATCCTTATAAGCAAACAGGGGTTCAAAAAATAAATAGTCCCCGTTTTCTTTTAACAAGATTTGTAATTGAGGCTTTACCCCTTTTAGCTTTTCTTGAAGGACATTTTCTAAGGCCACTTGGTATTTTTTAGACAAAGGCAATAAAGTACTTTTTAAATACGCAGGCCACTTATCTAATTCAATTTCATGAAATCCTTTGGGCATGAATTGTTCTACCCAAGACAAATCTTCTCTATTTTTCCAAACAAAAAATTGATGGTGGTATTGAAAAATGAAATTAGACTTGGCATGATTTTCTTCTAAAGGAATATTGCCCTCAGGCAGGTTTACCCCTGCATAAATTAAATAACTATCTGCTTCTTTCTCAACTTTGAAACTTGGCTGAATGGTATTGAAGACCAATTCGGCTTTTTGCAAATTAGCCGTGGTAAAGGGTTTGTTCTGTGGTAAGAAAAAATTAAAAGGATGCTCCGATAAATCTCTCCATACTTTTTCCAATTTGGGATGCAGGTATTCCTGTATTAATTCTTTGGTTTCATCAGGCAAACTCTCTTCTTCCGAATGCACGATGGTATCCCATATTCCCTGGAAAGGAGAATTTTTATTTAAATACTTGGACATTTCTGCCGTCTGTAATTTCTTAACTAATTGTATTAAATTTTTATCTTCTTCATTAATTAAAGCGGGTACAACAAATTTTGCCAAGTCTAGTTTTTCAACTTTGCCAACAAAAGCAGTCCCTTCTTCATTTACTTCTCCCTTGATGACATTAAAAACAAGGTAGGGATAAGCAGTAGTTTGATGCTGCATCACAATACCAAAACGCTCCTTAACGACCTGCTTGGTACTTGGCTTTTCCTCCTCTTCTAAATTCCAGTCATTGGATTTAGGCCTGTTGATGGTATGGGTCGTATTTGAATTTAGTTTTAAAACTTTTTCATTTAATACTTTTAAAAAGGGTTTGCCATCATGGTAGATGAATTCAAACTTGTCTTCAATATAATCATCTAATGTATACCCATACAAAGCCAGTAATTTGTTTTTCTCTCTGTCCCAATTTCGAATGGTTTCAAAATAATCGGCTCCTTTTAATTGAAACAACTGGAGCAAGAGAATGGTCTTATGTAAGCAAAGCGGGTATTCGGTTTCAGACAAACAATCACAAGAAGTGTCAAAAAATCTTTCTTCATTTTTTTGAACAATGATGTGGTTGGTTTTTCCTTTGTCATGAAACTCTGCTACTACTTTTTCATTTTCACTTTCAATAATATGCGGCCTGATTGATTTTAAGGTCTCTTCCGCTTTTTCAAAAATAGCCTTAGAACACAACATACGGATCATTTTTAGATCCAAGCTCTTTGTTCTTAATAAGGTATGGGTGGTTTTATAAGCGGCAGGTTTGTAATCCAGTAAATTCTTGTCTAGTAAATCTTGTACATAAAATAAAGCGGCTGCTTTGTGCCTACATACTTCGGATAAATTATAAGGACAACCACATCTTAAGGATAAAGTAGCAGCAGATTTAAAATTCTCAATGGTTACTTTGTAATAGGTGCTGTAGCCATCGTCTTTTACTCTGCAAAAAATGCTGCCAATTAAAGGATCGAATTTTGCTAACTCAATGTTCTTGAGTGCAAATATTTTCTTGCCTCTACGTATCACTTCTTCAGTGCCGTAGCTATAAATGTGTTTTACTAAATAGGGTAATGCCATAATGGTACAAAAAGCCCTTAAAAAAGGGCAATTTGCAAATGTA
>Ga0209829_10000210_pt1 | contig 53997 bp, 44 predicted proteins | sample C_140205_EF_Meta_FD_187311 | JGI IMG/M metagenome (GOLD analysis project Ga0209829, IMG submission 187311) | Freshwater microbial communities from Lake Croche, Canada to study carbon cycling - C_140205_EF_MetaG (SPAdes) (version 2) | ecosystem: Environmental > Aquatic > Freshwater > Lake...
GATCTACTAACTCCCAACATCTCCGCCTCTCTCTCCACCTCGGCCACAAGGGAGCGGAACTCACACTTGCGGAGCGCCTCAATAAGCTCCGGGTACCGTAAAGCTACCTTCATCTCGTTGATGGGCGAGGGGAGCGGCAAATCGAGATCCAGTGCGACCATCTGACGATTTTGGAGGATCAGCTCTCGCGAAGCCTCGACTTTCTCGCGCACCTTCGGATCCAGGGAATTGGATGAGAGGATGGCATCGAGCGAACCATACTGGTTGATCCACTTTGCGGCCGTTTTCCCGCCTACTCCAGGGACTCCGGAAATGTTGTCCGCTGAGTCGCCTGTGAGCGCAAGGACATCGGCAATGAGCGATGGCTCCACCCCCCACTTCGCGGTAACCTCCGGGATTCCGAGCAGTTTGAAGCCCCCGTTCCCCTCACCCACGTCAGCCTTGGCTGTGGAGTAGATGGAGACGCCGGCACGGACCATCTGCAGGATGTCCTTATCGTTCGTCGCCACCACGCACTCAATGCCCTGACGACAGGCCTCCATCACATAGGAGGCGATCAGATCATCGGCCTCCGTGTTTTCCAGGAAGACGCTTGCCGCGCCAAGGAGCGGGACTATTTCCTGAATCGGCTCCTGCTGAACCTCCAGATCATCAGGCATCTCGTCGCGGTGCTGTTTGTATTCCGGTTGCAGTTGTGTGCGGCGCTCCGGGAGGCCCGCATCCCATACCACAGCGGCGTAATCCGGCTTGAGATCGGCGAGCATTCTTTTAAGTGCCTTGACAAAGCCATAAATCGCATTGGTCGGCTCCCCCTTGGAGTTCGTCAGTCCTCGGATCGCAAAGAAAGAGCGATAGAGGTAGTAGTGACCGTCCACAAGCAACAGGCGTTTTCCTCTTTTATCCTCACGATCATCATCCTGAACAAGCCCACTCATATCCATGAATAATCTCCAGAATTGTCTCCCTCCCCCACCTTGGAAGTTTCGGGAGGGATCGTCATCATCAGTAGCGCTTTGATTGGTTCCATTCGTTGCGTTTGCCCGTCGTCTTGATTTCCTTGGCTTTAATTCTGGCGGGATGCATCGGAGAGGGAAAATCAAAATGCCCTAGATAATGCGCATCATCCACGATTTAAGCCTTATCTCTTTGAAATCATGACTTCGGTCTCGATGAAAAGATAGGGCGTATCGATTCCATCCAGCAATCCTTGGAATAGCGAGTTTTAAGCTTTTCCCACCCGGCTTTACCCATCGCCTCTCCTAGACCGGGATTCAGGAGTATTTTAAGGAGGGCCGCTGAGAGTTGCTCTGTGGAATCAGATGACGTGAGAAGCCCGTCATAGTCGTGCGTGATGATTTCCGGTAACGCTCCGATCCTGTGAGCTACAACTGGGCGTCCCTTTGCCCATGCCTCCAGCACCACCATTCCAAAGGGTTCCTTCCAGACTGAGGGAATGATGGTGCATGCAACATTCCTCCAGATTTGAGCCATCTGTTGATGCTCAAGGAAGCCAGTGAAGCGCACATTCTGCAGCTTTCTATTTCTGACAATCTCCTCAAGAGCGGCACGTTCTGGGCCATCACCCACAATCCAGAGTGTTCTTCCACAATGTTGAATTTTCTCCCATGCCAGGAGCAGTCGATCGACTCCTTTTTCGGACGAGAGTCTCCCGACATACAGCGCATCCCCCTCCTTCGGATATGGCGGCAACTCTTCCGCCGACTCGAGAAAGTGTGGAATCACCGTGATCCTTTCCTCCGGAATGCCCATCAGCACATGTTCTGCTTTCTGAGCCTCACTGATTGCAATCCAGTGATCGGTCCGCTGGAAAAGATCCATTCCCCTTGCACGCGATGTGATCGCGCCCATGATACCGCTCTGGACATGACTTTCATGCCAGCAGGCAGTCTGGAGAGCTGGTAGAAAGTTCCCATGCATGCAGCGCTGACATGCTTTTCCATGATTGAGAAAGAATCCGTTTACACAGCCCAGACGGTAATTGTGCAGGTAATGAACAACAGGGATTCCCAACTTGAAGGCCAGTTCGTAGACAGCGGGGGACATCGCTGGGAAGACGTTGTGGATAAGCCAATATTCATAATGCCCAGCTTCTTGGTAACACTTCAGTTGCTTGACGATGCTCCAATTGTAGTAGGCCTTCAGAGTCGAGATACCTTTGTGAAGGATCCCACCGGAGAATGCATCAGCGCTTGATGTCTTGAAGAAACTAACTTCGAAATCTCGATGCAATGCATCCCCGATGCGATAAACACTTCCCTCCTCCCCCCCATATTCCCTGTATTGGGAGAAGATCTGAAGAATCCTTGGCCTGCCTCCTGGCGGCGGGGATGTGATCAGCTTTTTATCCAAGTTATTGGTTGCCATTATTAAGCAGCATACGAGTCCGACGCCATAAACAAGTTATCAATACGGATCGATACCCGACGATTCCTTTAAGGAGTCTGATAATGCTTTTTCTCCGGACTGAGTTGCAGGTTCCGAATTTCCTCTTCCGATTCGCTGAAGGAGCGAGCCAACTGCCATCATTCCAAGTAGCGCGACGATGAAGACAAGGTAGCCCGCAGCCATATGAAACCAAGACGGATGCTCGAGGGGGTCTTTGCCGAGTGCAAACTCACTTCCGAAAGCGACCGTTCCGAGTGTTAACATCAGGATTCTTGCCAGATTTCCAGCAACAGCAAGTGGTGGGGTGCAAAGAAAAAGGAGCCATTTTCTCCAAGATCCCCGAAGTGTGAAGTGAGCGAAAAGGGCTCCCACCATCATCAGCGCAATAAGTGATCTGATTCCGCTGCAGGGATTGGCTACATCGACCGCGAACTTTTTCCCCGCAGTGAGATGCAGTGCCGCGTCGGGCGCCGAAAGAATACCTGTACCCATTAGGACAGCAGGAATGCCGATCACGTTAAGAAAGATAACGCTGATCTTGGACATCAAGTAACGAAGCGGCAGGGCCACCATCATGTCGAGACCTGGGAGCGGAATGGCAAAGAGCAGGAACGCAAGAGGGAATGAGAGTGCTCGTAGAAACTCAGGTCCAAGTAGCCACCAAACGCATCCGGCAAGGACAATCATGATACTGATCAGGCCGACAAAGGTGACGTCCGCCTGATTTCCAGCCCAGTAAAGCAGCAAGCCTAGAACAAGGAGCGGCAATCCACCCCAAGCGCCGGAAGGCTTTATGGAAAGAAGTCGCTCTCGATCGCTGTAGATGATGAAAAGGACGCCCGGAAGGATAAGGAAGCCGTGTCCCATGTCCTCATTCTCATTCCAATTGCTCCATATGTATTTCCCAAGGGAATACGTCTCTACTCCAACTCCATAGCTGTACTGAAGGGAAAGCAGTAGCGTGAGCAATGCCACACACGTCAGCGCACAGAGAACCAGTTCGTTAGGGAAGGAATTCGGGCGAAGTTTCATTGAACCACTTACTTCATTAACTTGGGGGCGACTTCAGAAATGAAGCCGATGATCATTCTCTGGGTTTCTTGCAAATCAAGGCCACCCGACTTGAATCCCTCAAGAACGGGCGCACTCACTGCGATGTAAGCCCAACGGTGATTTTTTCGGTGGATGATCCGATCCCAACTCGTCAAGAGCAGGCGCATGGCATGGGAGGAAGTGGTCACTTGATTTCCGACAAACCAGTAGCAATAAATACTTTCGAGTGTTCGCGTGAATCCCGGTCGGACTTCGAAGGGACGCGAAATGAAATCGGCCATCACAGTAATGGAACGTCCGTTTGACAGAGTGACAGGAATAGTCTGGCGACGGTTGATCGTCCATCCTTGGGCAGGTAAACAGAGTTCCGGACGATGAATGCTTCTCTTTTCTGCTCCTGCAAGCACGATCTGGGCATTGAGAATGTCACCCTTGGAATCAGTGTAGGTTTTTTTCACAATCGCCGTGTCCTTTGGGAGGACATATTTTTCTCCTTCAGAGACGGCCTGATCCTTACCGATGAACTGTGCTACCTTTATAGGGAGTTCCATGATGACTCCTCCCTCGGTGACGGAGTTGACCGAAGTAGTGAAACGAAATGCTGTTGCTGTAATACCGCCCAGTAAAATTACTACCGCAATGCGAAAAAGGTACGATTGTGGTGTAGTCATCAGTCTAAAGGTTATCTAAATGCCGTATCTTTGAAATGAACATCGAGACCTCATTGGGATGCACTTTGCGATTTCAGCTGCTGAGATTAATGAAGTCAGTTTTTTGGATTCTTAATGGGATGCACTGTCCAGCATCCACGTTCTCTCCCTGACTCCACAGAGACCAAGCGGGAAGGCAGATTGGAGATTAAATGCTGCTGATCATTCCAAGCACGGACACGGAAACCGAGGTGATGAGCGAGTGTTGGAAGAAAGAGTTCAAGATAACAGGAGATTTCCTGCGGGCATTTCGCTATGGCAAGAAAGGCCTCCCTCCTCCAAAATGAGCCCGTTCCAAGCATGGAGAGAACGACACCGGTCTCATCGCGTCGTGAAAGCGACTTCCAAAAAGGCAGGAATGCAGGGTCAGTTTCATGGTAGAGCATGTGGTGGTTACTTGTTCCGTCGACCCTGTAGAGCCAGTGCCCCATCACATCAGCTTTCTCATTGGTGATCGCCTTCACCTGAAGGCGGTTCAGGTCACTCGCCAATGGCACATGATCGTACTCGATGAGATACACGAAATCAGGCTTCTCATTCTCGACGATCTCAGACATTGCACGGAAGATCCCTGTGTATGATTGCCGCTCTCGCTGATTGTCCTCAACGCGCAGGCTGGAATCTTGAATAAAAACCTTCCTGGGATAGTCCAGTCTTTCGAAGGCATGGGATGTGCCTCCGAAGGCAATCCAGAGATCCTCTGTCCGGCAGACCTCTTTCCAGTTTCCCAGCAACTCTCGCAAGGCTTCATTGTCATGGAAATGAGTCAGCACCACATTGATAACACGCACTGATTGATTATCCGTAACTGGAGTGGTCCCTAAGCGCTGATAGTCGGGACGAGGATGAGTCGTAAATCCGATCGGTTGCTTCCAATAAGTGAGGCGTCCTTGGGGCAAAAACCTCGGGATTAACGGTGGCAGGCCCGAATGCCCAATCAGATTGGCACTTCCGCCCCATCCAAGGAGAAGTCCCCGACCAAGACTCTCCCCACTGACATGGTCACGGATCTCTGAGGCGAAGAGATCTACCACTTTCATGAAACTATTCCTGACCATTAGCTTCAATTGCTTCCAGTAAGGCCCTGCAGTGTCCAAAAAGATGTAGTAGAGGAAGAGTGTGTTCCACTTCAGATATCGCCCCATTAATCTCCGGGGTTCGCTGAGCATTCTGTAGACCCAAGTCATCCCGATCCGCTGCATCCAGAGTGGAGCATCGGACTTCATTCCGGCATTCACATCAAAGGCGAAGCCCACAGCCAGAAACACCCCGTGATCCACGAGCGGTTTGACCCTGTGGATCCAAGCGTACTGCTTAGGCGTTCCAAGACCCACCCAGATGAAATCGGGACGCTTTTCCTGAATCTCCCGAAGCACCTCTTCGTCATCCTCAAGAACGCCTTCACCTGTACAGTTCCCGTGAGTGCTTCCGATGAACTTGAGGGAGGGATTCAGTTTCAACATCCGCTCCATGAATCTTTGTCCGCACTCCCGGGATCCACCCACCAGGTAGTGGGTCTTTTCCTCCGGGCATGAAGCCAGAAACTCCCTTGTGAAGGTGGGACCATAGACACGATCGATGAGACAGGCTCCCTTGCGGTTCATCGCCCACACCAGCGGCATGCCGTCAGGAACTGACACATCGATGCACACCGAGAGCTTATTAAAGGTGGCGTCATGCCTGCACATCGTCACTATTTGAGTGTTAGCAAAATCCAGCGCAATGGCCCCCTCCTCCATTGAGTTATGATTTATCAGCATCGAAGAAAGCTGATCGTAGGTTGTTTCCATCAAGGGAGTGCCGAGTATTTTCGTGCAGTCGGCTTTCTGAATACGCTGCGAGAACTCAATGGGTGAAGGTGAAGGCGCAACAACCGATCCTCTGGAAGGCCAGTTCCACCCGATCCTTGATGCATGGAAGATGGATCGACTGCCACCAACCCGATGAATCGCGTAACTCAACGAACGCCTGCGGTAGGCACCTGCAAAGAGTTTTCTGATCCTGTGCCTCATGATGACCGGCATCCTCATCCAAGAGGGCGGAGCATCAGGCCCTTGGCGCCATGCTTCTCCCTCTTTTTTGGCCAAGGGAGACTCGCTGGTGTTCCTCCCGGTGAAGGTGAACGTGGCCAATGGTCGCTGGCACGACTCGACAACAGCCCCCGACTTCAGCAAGCGCTCCATCCACTCCGCGTCACCGATGGATCGCCAACGTGTATCAAAGCAACCCGCCTTTGAGAGGATCCCCTTCCTGTAAAAGCTGGCACAACTCAGCGTTCCGAGGTGAACAAGCCGGGTGTGGAGTGCAAGTGGCGGAATGCTTCTTCGATAGGCTAGTGCATTGCCATCCATGTCCGTTAACAAGGCGTCGCCACAGAGGATCTCTGTCCTCGCGTGTTCTTCAAACCATTGCGCGACATAACGGATCGTTCCTGGCAAATACTGCTCGTCACTGTTGATCCAGGCCCAGAGATCGCCGCTTATCCGGGCGATTCCCTTGTTCAGGGCATCGTACATGCCAGCGTCCGGTTCTTTGAACACGCGAAGCGTATAACCGGACGCACTGCGAAAGTGCAAAAGTTCAAAGGTCTGAAGGTGTGAAATAAAATCGCCGCCATATCGCGACTTAAGTTCAGCCCCAACCTCCCTTGCAAAGTCCGCAATCCCCGGAGTCCCGCCATCTTGGATGATGTGCTCGATCGCCAAAGCCGAACGAGCAGGAGATTGCAGATTGGAGATTACAGACTGGGTTCCATCTTCCCCCTCATCTTCCGAATCAGCCATTCCTACTTTCCCACTTTTTACATTCGCACTTTTACACCGCGTGCCGACTTGGTCGGCAACGCTCGCAATACACAGCTTCAAAAGGTCAAGCTGTCCGTAACTCGGAGTGATGATGGAGATCATCATGAGGTTAATTATAAAGCCCGATTTTCCCGCAAAGGATATTCGTGCCACTTGGGCTCGGGAGTGCCTGCTTGCTTTCGGAAGAGATCATGGAATGCGGCGGTGCACACGACAAACACCCCTTGGGAAAAGATACTCATTTTCTTCCCTGGCCGAAGCGCCTGGAGATCGATGCAGGCAACACATTAGCTGCAAGTCGTAAAACCCATCTGGGCGTCAAATGCCCCAGTATCTCCACGGGTTCGCTACGGCATCCCTTCAGGATTCTTGCGGCTTGTGTCCGACTCGCCTCCGAAGGCTTTGAGGCTACCTTGACCGCGGCAAGCAGGCCCTCCTCACTGACTTGATGGAGCATCACGCGGTAGTTGTCGAGCGCCTTGATGTATGGAACGAACCACTTTCCTTTTCTAAAATTCGCGTCATGGGATAGGATCCTGCCGCCCACCTTCAGGAGTGGATCCAGAAGATAAAATTCATCGATCTGCTCCCTCGGAGAGTCGCCTCCATCCAGAAAGACAAAATCGATTTCAGGAGCGTGTCCCTGCGATGCGATCCACTCGGGAAGTTTTTTTTGCGAGAGCCCCAAAAGCGGCGTGAAATAGTCCATTCCCTCTGGCAGCGCTTCGCTTATGTTTGCGACCATGCGTTCATAGATGCCCTCGTCGGCCTCAACTCCCCAGAGATGTCCCGTGCCGGCTCGAACAAATTCCTTGAGAATCACCATGGTGCTCCCTCCCCCGAGCCATGTCCCCACCTCCACCGCAACCATCGGGGGTGTCTCGCCCATGACAAGGTATTGCCCGATCAGATCGCGCTCCCGGGCATTCAGTTGCCCATCGACTTCTGAGGGTGAAACCGGTGACGTTGCCTCGATTATTGGTGCGGGATTGCCCATGGTTATGATTTCTAATGTTGAGGTGATGTTTAGGAAATCAAGGCCAATCGCTGGAGGGAATCATTGAGGACTTTCATGACGTGTTCTGTGGATGGACGAGAGGTGTCATTCGCGACAACGAATGTGGGTATACCGAAGATGTTCCACCGATTGCAGTTGTCGATCCTCCACTGGTCAGGGGCCCAAATCAGGATGGGAGTCCCACACAGCTGGGCCAGATGCATGGGACCGCTCAATTCCCCCGCCAGAATCCGGGATGCCCCGATCATCTTGGCGCTGGTGGCGAGATCCTCGCTCCGGCAGTCCTCCACCCCTTCCGGGCAGTGGGAATAGAGCGGATGGCCGACACAGCGGACGCGGAGCCCTTCCTGCAGGCAAAGGGATGCCAGCTCGTCGCACATCTCGAGCGGATAATTCCTCGAGTCATCGGGCCCCTCCTTGTGGATCCGGCGGAAATGAAACGCCACGTCACAGGAGGGACCTTCCAGCGGTTTCCTGACAAGAAGCTCAAATTTCTGCGTGAGAATGTACTTCCGGTGGTATTGCGTGCAAGTATGCCGAATACCCAGCATGTCATAATTCCTGAGGCCGAGCTCCGCAGCCTTGGTCCGCGCGATCGCATCAAGCTCGCCGGGAGTGAATCTGCCGTGCTTGTAACCAGCTTTTTCGGGCGGGATCCCGTGAAAGTGCACCTTGCAATCCGGATAGAGTAACGCCCTTCCGGGATAGGTGATCACATGGACTTCCCGGTATCGGGGAACGCATGACCGGATGCAGGCCTGCCAGTCCATAAGTTCGTGACCGAACTCCCCAACGTAAGGACCCGCCAGCAGAATCTTTCGTGGAAAGAACCTCATCCTGAGCCCCTGAACCGCCCCAATGATCTTGTCCAGGAGCGTGAAACGGTACATCGCGTCCGCGCTCTTCGCTCGCATACCGGGGGAAGAGGGTGCGCTCATCTCCAGAGAGGAAGGTGCTTCATTGGAAAGCTTCATTTCATCTATTTTTGCCAAATGATCCAGCAAAGAACCTTTGGAATGGCCGATAGGTCAATCCCGTGCCATATCTGGATCGGCCCCGCACACGGCGTGACGGCCCTTCCACTGCCCCTCCCGACCCATGGATAAGCCCTCCCTCATCGTCGTAGCGGAAAGCATCCATCCTCATCTCGGGAGCGAACCGGGGAAGGGTTGGTGGTGGTCCTGCGCATTGAGCTCCTTTTACAGGCTGCACATCATCACCACACCCGCTGCCGCCGAACTCTGCCGGGACGAGGAGAGACCCAGAAGGGACGGATGGACCTTCCATCATCCAGGAACCAGAATCGATGATTGGGCGTTTCCTCGCGGTTACATCCAGTACGGGCGGTGGTTGGCCGAAGCCCTCGCTATCGCCCGGAACATTAAGGACTCCGAACACGTCGTCGGTCTCTGCCATGTGAACATCGGCTCCTTCAGAGTTCTGCCCCGATACGATCTGCTGGGCATCCCCTACACGCTGGGACCCTTGGGCGGCGGCGAGTGCTCCCCGGTTCGTCTACTCCTGAGCAGAAAAGCCCCCTTCTCCCATAAATGCTCGGAATTGGCTCGCCCGATCCTGAACAACTCCTTCGCGCTGATTCCATCGCTTCGGAAAACTATGTATGGAGCCTCCATGGTGCTTGCCACCTCGCTTGAGACCGAAAGCGTTCTGCGCAGGATGGGAGCACGTCACACTCAGGTCGTCTTCCCCGATGCCTATGATCAGGTAGTGGATTTCGACGGCATATTGGCCGTGCGTAAAACTCAGGTAGAAGAGCTTCCGGAGTGCATCCGATTGCTCTGGCAGGGCAGACCCCTGTGGTGGAAGGCGCCGGATCTTGCCCTCTCCGTGCTCAAGTCCGCCCTGGATCGCGGAGTCAGAGTGCGCCTCACCATGATCTGCGACTGGAAATCCAAGGTCGGCATTGCCACCAGGTCCATGGCGGAGAATCTCGGCATCTCCTCGCATGTGGAATTCCTCGGGTTCATGTCCCGGGATGAGCTTTTGCGGTTAGCCAAAGATCAACATGCCTTCCTGGCAACCAGCATGCATGATTCAGGGGGTATTCCCTTGATCGAGGCCCAGGCCCAAGGACTACCCTGCATCACCCTTGCATTGGGTGGAAACAGAGATGCAGTTTGCCCTGATGGAGGTGTTTCAGGCGCGTTTCCGAGCACGAGGGAGTTCATGAAAGCCACGGTCGATCGTCTGACGAAATGGCAGGGAGTACCGCAAACATGGCTAAAAGACTCCGAAAGTTCCTTGCGATTCTCGAAAACCTTCGGCATTCAACGGATTCAGGAGCAGGTCAGGGACCAAATCGCTCCCTGTTTTCCCGGTTGATCAGATCAGACGACGCAGCAGCCGGTATCCTGAGCATCTCAACATCCAGATGAAGAAGTCGGATGGTTTATTGAGTCAAGAACCTCGCGGTAAATATCAAGATGTCTTCTGGCAATAGTTTCAGGTGCGTACCGAACACGCATTACCTCGACAGCCTCTCCGGTTTTTTCCGCCCCGTTAAGTATCCAACGGGCAATCGATTCCTCCAATCCTTCCCAATCCTGCGGAGGCACCAATTCCGCAGCTTTCACTCCCTGAATGATATCGGTCATTCCTCCGACGGCGAATCCGAAAATCCGAAGGTTACGGGCCAATGCCTCCGCCACCACGAGACCGAATGCCTCCTCGGACGGGACATGCACAAGCGCGGAGGCAGCGTCCAATCGGGCGATGAGATCCACGGACGGAAGGTTGCCGAGATAACGGGCATAACCTGCGGTCTCGGCCTTCCGGATTTCTCGAAGAAATTCGACACCATAGGGGCTTTCCTCATCAATGGATCCGGCAAAATCAACGGCAAACCGAAGCCCCCTTTGATGAAGGGCATCCAGGACGCGGAGAAGACCGACTTGCTGCTTGTAGGGGGAAATCGTTCCAAGGCAAAGCAGAAGAGGCGTGCCTTCGGGGCGGATTGCGGGGGGGGGTTCCAAAAATACCGCCCGGATCGCATTGGGAACCAACCAAGTCTTCGACGCGACCGGTTCGACCATCAGTCTGGTGTATACGGAGTTGCAAAGGACGCCCTGGGTCCTTGCCAGTGCAAAGCGCTCGAGTTTTGCCGCCATCCAGTGGAAGCTGCCCGGTTTGGCACCAACAGCCTTGGCGACGGATCGCATGTTGCCGTGAATCGTCAGGACATTGGGATATCCGGAAAAGACGGCGCTGACCGCACAATCCCGCTCTGTTCCCTGACCATGGACGATATCCGGATTGATCTCGCGAAGTTTTCTCCGAACCGCCCTGATGCATCCCTGGTAGCCGGTCCTGAGCCATCCGATCTTCGGAACATGAAGGGAATGATACCAGATGTTCGAAGCCAGTTTCTCCGGAGCATGCAGAGGCTGCTGCGTGCAGGAAATGACATGGATTTCGAAGGGGGAAACTGTTCCTAGTTCTTTGTTCCTAGTTCTTTGTTCATCATTCTTGGCTCGTCGTTCCTGAGTTGAGGTTTCTTGTGCTCCTGCAACATCACGCTGATTCTCCGAATCCCCCGATTTCAGAATTTCAGGATTTCCTGCTTTCTCATTTTCCTGCTCCCTCTCCCCCAGCATGCGGAAACCGTCCAGCAGTGCGGTCGGAGCTGGCCCGAAATATGGTTGGAAATCACCATAGCGACGATGGGCGTCTCTGTTATCAGTCGTGAGGAAGGCTATCTTCATTTCCCGGATGGGATCTTTCCGTACCCCTCCTGCATTTCCGCGAGGATTTGCAAATATCTCTCAGCCACCGCCGGTGCCCCTACCCTCTCTTTCCACACGGTGGCAATGCGATGAGGATCCCGCCCCCCTCGTTCCCACTCGTCAACCTCGGCCCCGAGGGCGTCGGCCATGTGATTAGGTGTCCGCAGGTAACTGACGCTGCCCGATTCGCAGGATGCGAAATAGGAACTGCTGGGAATCTGCGCTGGGCCGACAACACTGCATCCGCAGCAGAGGGCTTCCGCACCCGCGATGTTGAACGTCTCAGAGTGTGAGGTCAGCAGGTAAACCTTGGACTCCCTCAAATGCCGGTTCAATTCCTCATGACCGAGTCGCCCGAGCATCGTGAAGCGACCGGGAAAGCTACGCTCCATCATTATACCTTCGTCCTCCGCCCCCGCCCCCGCAACCAGAACGCTCCATTCCGGCTCATTCCGGAGAAATCGTTCTGCCGTATCCCTGAGCAGTTTCCATCCTTTCACCGCATCGTCCCACCTTCCGACCGCAATCACTTGATTACGCTTGGAATCGGCAACCGAGAAACCCATGCATTTCATGTTCACAGGATGGGGTATGGTCACCACCCTTGGCATGGGTTCGGCATCATACATCCTGAGAAACCGACGAACCCTGGCGGAAGCCACCGGAGTTTCGGCGGCATAGACGGGCACCCGCTCCATGCATCGCACCATCGGCTTATCAAGCAGTGACGGGAACAGGTACGTCACCAGAAATCGTGCCGTAGCCTCGGCTTTTCGGGGAATCCCGCTGCGGATCGGGTGCTTGAGGTCGTAGTTTACCCAACTCCTGCGAAGGCTGTGCCACGGATAGATCCTTGGCGACTTCACCCCGTCGGTGTCGAGTTTCTCGATCACTGGACACCCGACGGAAAGTGCGGCCCTGCGGATCGCATCATACCGGGGTGCCGACCAGGTGTTGATGACGATGGCATCGGGTCGCTGGGTGCGCCACCAAGACGGCGATGCCATTTCCTCCCGAGATGCCTCTAGAAGCGGCATCCCCACAGGAGGAACCTCATTGCCTTGGATCGTGCAGAACCGCACATCGTGTCCCATCCTTTGCATGGCCAACACGACCAACCCAAGATCCCTCTCCCAAAAGGAACCATTGTTCGAATAGGCAAGGGGAATCGCAAAGATTATCCTCATGGGCGTCTTGGGGTTGGATGCAGTGCCTGTGATATCCTGAGAAAAACGCCAAACAATGCCTCCCTGTTTTTCTCCGCATTGAACTCGTCTTCGAGGCATTCAAGGATTTGGTCACGGAGTTGATCGCGCATCTTTCCCCGAGGTAAAAGATCATGAAGATCAGCGGCCATGTCGATTGGATCGACAGCGCTGATAACAGGTGAGAACGGATGATTCATCGCGAAGGAGGCCAGCGTGCTTTCCGGATGAGCAACGCAAAGAACGGGAAGTCCGGAGGCGAGAGCCCGGGCAAATTTGCAGGGAAAACTAAACTTATTATATCTTGGATTTGAATCGTTGATTGCCATGATGGCAAGCCCCCAGTCGCAGTCCCGATATCGTCGTTCAAGTTCCGCCTCGGGGAGATATCCGTGTTCGACAATCAGGGCGGGATCGAACCAGTCCCGCAGTCGGTAGGAATGTGATCCGAAGAGATGTACCTCGACCCTTCCCCTCGTTGCCCACGGAAGCATTTTCAAGGCCGCAATGAAACATGCAAATGTGTTTTCTGAAATGATCGTGCCCGGGTATCCGATCCTAATTTTATCATCCTTGCGCCGGAAAACTTCATTCCTTATGCGCTGCATCTCCTCAGGTTCGGCACCGCAGTGGATGATCAGGTCGTTTTTCTTTCCCGACATTCTTTCCATCTCCCGACCGATCTCCTTTGAGTAGACATCACGACTGGCGGATTTCGAATAGAGATCCTCCATCATGCGCTGAAACCTGGCGGCCCGCCGAGCTCCCAACGCACCAACCTGTCCGTCCGTATCCGCCATGTCATGGACGGTGATGTGCCAAGGGATCCCAAGTTCCGGGATTACTCGGTGCAGCACGGGAATCGACCAACCGTATCCCAAGATCCAAAGAAGATCCGGCTTTTGTTCCGCGATAAAGCGGCGGAGCTTCCGGGCGGCCAACGGAACCCAGAATGTCTCAAGAAGGAAACACTTCATTGAAACGAAACGCCTGTGGGGAACAAGGCGCCTTGGCAACCCTCCTTCCTGATACGTCCCCACCCTTTCTTTCGTGTGCTTGGGGGAACGGCCCGAAATCGACCACCAGGAAACCCTCGTGGGATCCACGCCACGGAGCAGTTGATAAAATAGCCAGGGACTTCCTCCCGGAACATCAGGGGGAAATGCCGTTGCAACGAGGATCTTGGGATCAGGCCTTAGTTTCATGAACTTCGTTTATTTTTATTCCAAGCGGCATTCCTGATCCGCCTGATCACCCCCCGGTGGCGCCCCGCGAGGCACATATATCCCAAAAACTCACCGATCGCGCGATCGAACTGAAGCACACTATTGCAGCCCTCGGTACCCTTGACGCAGGTAACAGGCAATGAGCAGAAAACCCTTATCAGATCCCGAAGGGCTCTTACGGATTGGAAGAGCCAGCTTTCCCTGAGACGGCTCCGCAGCGCAATCCCTTTTACTCGGCCGTCAAGACCGAGCCGATAGGCATTAAGCAGCGGAGCGGCGCGCCCCATCCCTTTCATGAGACGGCGGGCATAAGACCAAGAAAGTCTACCTTCCGGAATGAAATGCCTCATCTTGAGTTCGCTGTCGTAATGAAGTCGCCATCCGGAAGCGCGCAGGGCAAAGCAGAGTTCAGAATCTTCACCTCCCGTAAGTCTGGTGCCCTTGCGTCCAGAACATGAGAAGAAAAACCCGTCTTTCCAAAGCCGCTTCAAGGCGTCTTTCCTGACGCTTAGTCCCGCTCCCCATAGGAGAGTTCCCATGGAATTCGTGATGTCCCCGTCCTGTTCATGCTGCTTACCAACTGCGTAGAATGCAGTGATCGAGTAAAACCAGTCAGGTGGGGCAACTTCAAAGGCGGGTAATGAGGGGCCACCTAGCAGGGCGGACGCTGGATTACCGATAAAATGATCATGTACACGCTGAATCCACTGCGGGCAAACCCAGTTATCATCGTCAATGAAGGAGAGAAAGGCGAATCCAGAGGAATCAATACCGCGCGCTCTAGCGTGACTAAGCCCAACTTGCGGCTCTGAAACAACCCGCAATTTAACAGATGGGCGACTCCAGTGCTCCCTGGCTACTACCTGCGTATCATCTGTTGAAGCATTGTCGATGATCACTACCTCCCAAGGAATGGATTTATCAACTTTCTGTGCTGCAAGATGAAGCAATGTTTCGGGTAAGCGACCTGCGCTGTTGTGACAACAGATGATTACAGAAACACCAAATTGCACATTGGACATTTATTAAAAGGGTGTTGTTCAATCAATTAAAGCAGGGATTTCATTCATCGTTTTGCATGGAGATCGCACCAGCATTCCCTGCCGATTGACTGATGATATTCATGATCCCGGCTCCATATTTTCAAAATATCATCTTGGTTCATCCAGAATCCTGCCAAATCTTCTCCATAACTTCCTGAGGAGCCTTCTCGAAACTCCCATTCGGGGTTTATTTTTGATTTGAAGACTTTGTGGTTATTCCACAAATGGCATTCACTTCCTAGAGATATAACAATAGCTGCCACCTTTCGTTTCACTCTTTTTGCGATCGTGCGATTCTCAATATTCTCATTAGCTACCCTAGTAAGGGAGCGGAATATTTTTTCGCTAGCCGCAAGTGATGTTGAATTAGGAACTATGAACCCATGTTGTGAAACTATTTTGAATTTTTGATACCCAATTTTGGATAATTCAAGAGGCAGGTTCTCTGAGAGTGTCATCTCTACGGAAATGTATTCCGGTGCAGATTTTTTTTGGAGTTGACGGATGCAAATGATGTCATTCCCCTCAATATCTATTTTTGCATAATGCGGAACCCCATGTTGCTCAATTAGGCTACTGAAAGTCTGACAAGTAATCTTTATCGGAGTAATTTCATCACCAAATCGACCGGCTATCTTTTTATCAAACGAATTAAAATGCGTTCGTTTTGCATTAATCCAAAAGGTGGCTTCACCATTTTGATCTGCGATGCCAATATTCTTGATCACGAGGTTTCCCAGCAAAATATCTTTTTTGAATCTTTTCCCTGCAAGTGCAGCCAAGGTTGGATCAGCCTCCACTGCAACCACCCTAAAACCACAAGACAAATAGAAAGCCGTATCGTCCCCGTTGTGCATTCCTATATCGAAGACGAGTGGAGAACTGTCCAGATTCATTGCATTGGAGAGTTATTACGAATCGGTTACGTGGAAAGAGAAATATCCTAAATGATGACAGCTGTCTCAGGAACTAGAGGAGATCCACAGCGATCCAACTGTCTCTGCACCGCAGTCACAACGTGCTCCGGCTCGATCATCCGCATGCACTCCCGATCATAATCGCACCTGTTTCTCTGCCAGCATGGGGAGCAGAGTGTTTTTCCCAGAAGGTTCTCATTGCACTCGTAGCCCGAAACTGCTGGGTTTTCACGCCCCCCGAAGACAATCACGGCCCGGCAATCAACGGCACGAGCCAGGTGCATCTGGAAACCAACCTGTCCAATGAACACCTGACTGCGCGAAAGAATCGCAGCAGATTCACGCAAGGAAGTCTTCCCCCGAAGGTCGATGACCCCTCTTAGAGGAGGATCTTGCTCATTTCCAAGCTGCACGAAGGAAAGTTCTCCTCTCAACTGATCCACCACTTGCTGGAACCGTTCTGGATACCATTCCTTGTTTTTCATCACACCCGGCCCTGAGGCTAGCCCTGCGGATTGGATCACCACCTGCCTCTCACAGATTCCCCCCCGCTGCATCTCTTTGGTAGTCAAATTCAGATAGGGACGCAGTTCGATACCGCCGGTAATCCCCGCGATACGGCACATGGTAGTAATCATATGTTCATCACGAAATACATCTTTGTCGGAGTACTGATCGTAATTACTGAATTGAGGAATGATCGTGGAATATCTCGCGTAAAGTCTTCTCCCAACCGTTCGGTACCCGCATCCATACACGGCATGGATATCGGAATTTAAATCAAATAACGATGGATGCCTACTAAACATGACAATCCGTCCTGCTCCTCGCTTCTTTAATTCGCGTGCGACCGCCGTGCACAGGAGGTCGTCCCCAATTCCATGGCCAAAGAAGAGGACATGCTCCGGTCGCCCCATCCACTCATGCTGGATTCCGGCGATCGACCGAGAGATTAAGTCTTTGGCTTTCAAATCGGCTCGCGGAAAGCGCAGATTAATCCGCCCCGTTTTCAACAAAGAACACCGAGGGGTGAGCGTAGCGATGCGTCAGAGAATATCTCGGCGGCTCATGATGATTCTCTGCCGTATGGGGAGCGTCGAAATGTCCGTCCATCAGATCCTCCCTAACGAAGAACGCATTGATTCCAGTGATGTCGCACCCCACAAGGCTGTAGCCGAATTTCCTCCCCAATAACTCGAAGGCTTTCAGACTGGCACCGAACTTCTGGGTGTAGTCCCATCCTCCCTGCTCTGAATAGGGATGAATCCATTCCAATCCGGGCGGAAAAGCCGCGTTGTATTCCACCACCACGACCCGTGGGCGGAAACCCTTCAGGGCAGCCCAGATGTGATAGGTGTTCAGATCGATATCGAGGGAGAACAGGTCGACCTCTTCCGGAACGCCCATCTCCGAGAGAAAGCCCACGATATTGTCCGGTGAAACGAAGGTCTGACGCACGTTCAGGCGCTTGGATGTTTTTGGCATTTTCAGTAACTGCGACTCAATGAACCGCACGCAGTCGGCGTCACCTTCGATCCAGCAGCCGCTCCATCCCGCGGAGAGCAACGATGCCGTGTTGTTTTCGGAGCCATTACCCACCCCTATCTCGAGAAAGGTGCGGGTTGTTGTCCCGATCCGTCTGAAGATCTCGGCAATCATCCCGTCCTCGAAGTTCTGTGAGAAATACTGTGCCCCGTGGACCAGGAGACGGCGCGGATCACGGTAGCGTTGATTGCCGGCCTTGATGGACTCGATTGCCTGGACTGCCGAGGATGTCGCCATCAACCGGTCATAGGGCCACCGGTGGTTGAGTTCGGCCTTGATGGAGAGAAGATCCCGGATTACGGGCAGTCTCTCGTAGAGATTTCGAAGTTTGGTTTTCATGAGGGTTCGGTCTGCAGTTTGTCCCAGGCCACGGGAACGCGGACCACTCCCCAGCGGTTGTTCTCCATCTGGAGGTTGGGATTATCGTCCACGATCTCGGGGAGGAGGATGCCTTCCACGTGATCGCAGTGGTAACTTTTCTCATTCATAGAGAGCGCCAGGAAATAGGACTCCATTTTCAGAAAACGCATGGGAATCCGGAAGGTCAGTCGGTAAGTCCCGGGCCTCAGATCGGGAAGTTCATGCTCGTCGCAATAGGCTTCTGAAAACACCCTCATTCCCTCCCCGTGGACCAGGGCCATCGCCACATTCAACTGTTTGACGGGATGCAGAATCTCGATCATCACCCTAACTCCCAATTCCTCCGCGGGTCCGATGGTCAAAGCTGCTTCCCCAGCGGGATTAAGAAAACTTACCTCGCGGAACCGCGCCCCTTCTGGGCGCCTTGGACGGGGATAGTCGGCGAGATCAACGGTTGTCGGCGAGGCTCCCCCCTGACCCAGATAGGCACTGATCGCCTCGTGCGGCGACCCGACGAAACCGACCTTTCCCTTGTTGAGAAACAATACCCTTTCGCACATCTGCCTGACCGCCTGCATGTTGTGGCTAACAAAGAGAACCGTTCTCCCACCTTCTTCGGAGACGCTCTGCATCTTGCCCATGCATTTTTTTTGAAACTCGACGTCCCCAACGGCCAGCACCTCGTCCACGATCAGCACCTCCGGATCCAGATGGGCCGCCACGGCGAAGGCAAGCCTAACGTACATCCCGCTGGAGTAACGCTTGACTGGGGTATCTAGGAATTTCTCTACCTCAGCAAAGGCCACAATCTCATCGAATTTCTTGCGAATCTCCGCACGGGACATCCCGAGAATGGATCCATTGAGGTAGACATTCTCCCTCCCGGTCAGTTCAGGGTGAAAGCCTGTTCCCACTTCCAACAGACTTGCTACCCGCCCGTTGATCTCGATTCTCCCCGTCGTCGGCTCTGTGATCCTCGCCAGAATCTTGAGCAGTGTGCTCTTGCCCGCCCCGTTCCTGCCGATGATGCCCAAAACCTCTCCACGCTTCACCTCAAAGGAGACATCCTTGAGTGCCCAAAACTCCTCCACCTCGTCTCCCCCCACTACCTGACGACCTGTAAGCATATCCCGTGTCGTTCTGGCTAGGCCTCTTACATTCCTTGCAATCACATCCCTCAGGGCAGTGTACTTCTCCTTCTCCCCCTGATGACCAAGAAGGTAGCGTTTGGAGATGTTTTGAATGGAAATAATAGAGTCGGACATGAGGAAACTGTTTTTAGTTCTTGGTTCGCGCTTTGTCGTTCGTCGTTCTTGTTTAATCGTGTGAAGAAGTAGGTGGTTTTGCATTCGTGATCAGGTATTTGATCAGACCACCAATTTTCGATTTGCCATGCTCAGCCAGAGAGAACAATTCCTCAAACTCTGTTGAGGAAAGATACTTCTGATCTAGCGCAACATACAGTTGGCTTTGAACTTCTGTGCAGGATCGCTGCGCATATCTCAAAAATCTCACAACCTCGGCATTGCTTCCGGAATCAAATCCCTCAGCCACATTGTGCATTACAGATCCAGCAGCTCTCTGAACCAGGTCTCTCAATCCAAAATCACGAGAGAACTTTTCCCTTGAAGACAGAGAATAAACCTTTCGAGTAAGTTCTCTTGCCAACTGCCATCCCTCAATTTCTTCGAACCGTGTGATTTTCATGAATTGGCTTTGGGGTCAACAACGAACGAAGAACCATGAACTAAGAACAGTTCTTTTAAATCAGATCCGCAAAGCTCTTTTCCATTTTCCTGAAGCTGGTGATGCCGAGCCAGAGAAAGAAGACGACGATGGCTAGGCTGAGGAGAAATCCAGGGATATAAAGTGGGCTGTAGCCACCCAGAATGCACCAGCGGAAGCCGTCAATGACACCGACCATAGGATTCAGTGAGTAGAGAAGACGCCACTTCTCCGGGACTACGCTAGAGCTGAAACCGACAGGAGAGATGTAGAGGCCGAACTGTACCAGAAAGGGAATGATGTAGCGGAAGTCACGGAATCTGACATTAAGAGCCGTGATCCAGAGCCCGGGGCCAAGGCTTGCAAGGAAAGCCACCACAATGAATCCCGGAAGCAACAGAATCTGCAATCCAGGAAGGAAGCGATACCATACCATCATCCCGATAAGGATTAGAAAGCTGATCAGAAAATCGATGAAGGAGGTGACCACGGCTGCCGAGGGGACAATCAGGCGCGGGAAGTAGACCTTGCTAATCAGATTCGCATTCCCAACGAGACTTCCGGAGGCTTCTGAAAGCGCTGTGGAGAAGAAGGTCCAGGGGAGCATCCCGGCAAAGACCATTAGGGCGTATGGAGCAGAGCCCGCAGTGGGGAGCTTGGCGAGTTTCCCAAAAACCACGGTGAAGACAACCATCGTGAGGAAGGGACGCAGGAGCGCCCAGAGCACCCCGATGACCGTCTGCTTATAGCGCACTGTGATATCACGCCATGCCAGCACGTAAAAGAGTTCCCGATAACGCCAAAGATCTCGCCAGTAGCGGGATTCTGATTTGCCCGGTTCGATGACGAGGGTTTCTTCTTTCATGATGAAAGGGATTCATTCCGGGATTGCCGGCGGGTCGGCAATCCTGCGGGAATCATGTCTCTCGCCGCTTGGGAAAACCATTCTACAAAAGAGACATCGAGCATTTTTAGCACCCCGACCGAGTACAGTTGGTTCACGAGTTCCATTCGGAAATCCCCGAAAACGAAGATAAAAAAGAACGGTTGGAAGATCAGCGGAATCCCGATGAACAGAGCGCAGGTCTGGAATGGGCTTCCCCAAGTTTTCTGGATTAGCAGGTACGCATAGCGCGACGTCATGAACATGAGTGAAAGAAAGAGGAGAAGCCCGATAATTCCGACGAATCGGATCGAGGAAACGGGTCCGCTGTGAAAGTCACCATTAATCATGAAGGCCTCTTGGGCGGCCATATCCCCCCCGTACGCCTGACCTCCCGACCTCATAGCGGAAGCCTGAATCTCAAAATCTTGTCGCAGTAGACCGAATCCGTCACCGAAGACCTTGTTGCGAATGTAGCGGTCGGAAGTCAGGACCGTCTCCCACATCTTAAACCTCCATTCGCTACTGTCCTTGGCAGAAAGAACCGCATTTTCGTCCCATTTCCCCGGAAGAAAGGAAAGGGTTCGCTGGAAGGTGAAGGGAAGGTGCAACCCACTGTAGCTTGCCGCGACGGTCATCAGGAGAATGAAACCACCTAGGAAAACCATTTTGAGGAATCCAGTCGTTTTTTCCCGGAGAAAAACAGATGTACCAGTCATCAAGATCACGAGAATGAGCGCGTCACGAAATCCGCTCAACATGACCATGACGAGACCCGATAGGTAGGAAAGAAGGCTCCTGAGATGATGAAGGCTGAGCAACTGGAAGGGGTTCAGAAGAGAGACGGTGTAAAGACAAACCATGGTCCCGAAATAGGACAAGAAGATCAGTCTGTCCTCGCCTATGGAAACATCACCCAAAACACCTCCCCCCTCTCCGATAAGCGCCCCGCTCGCACCAAAGCCGCTGTAAAACAGCGCAAGCTTTGCGCCGATGCCCGGCATGAACATCCCGACCGCACCGGCAAAGGCTCCAAATCCCGCCACGGCAAGGATCATCTTCGGCAACCGGAACACATAGCGAAGATCGACCCTTTCCCGGCTCAGGATCAGGTAGACAAAAACACCGAGAATCACGTCGAGATAAGGTCTTCCACCCACGCGCTCCCCTCCTCCGATCGCCGCGACACCAACAGGATTCCTGAAAAACACGCTGGCTAGGTAAAGAAGGTTCACCAACACCCAGAAGTCGATCATTCCGAACGTGCGGCTGCTGAGACGGCGCTTGAACACAAGATCCGCGATGAACAGTCCGCTTGCCACGATTAGCACCAGTTGCCTCACATCGAATGGAAGAGGTAGCACGCTGATTTTTCCGTTCAAACCCCAACAGACGGGTATGAGTAGGTAGATCGATTTTCCTAACCCGAAAACCACCGACAACACTAAGAGTCCACCCAGCACCGCAGCAATCGGCAGATAATTCTCATCGGCAACGTAGTTGCCCGAAAATAAAGCAAAGACGAGGCCGAGGCCGATCACAATAAAAAGGCCCAATCGATGGACGTCGAGTTGCCGGAACATGATGCGAATTGAAATCCTGATGCGAGCGGCCGTTATTCCATATTGGGAAAAACGGGAGGTTCAATGTCTGCCTTTGCGGCAGCGACGAAGTCACGGGAAAGTTGAAGCGCCTCCCCAATGACGGCCTCCATGTCCATGTAACGGTAGGTTGCAAGCCTTCCAAGGAATGTGATTCGAACCCCATCCGTACCTGACCCCGGTCCCTGAATGGATCGTGCCATCTCACGGTAGCGCCCGAGTACCTTCAGATCAGCTGTCAGACGCTTGGGATAGAACGGAGGATCGTCGCTCCCGGTCTCCCGGCTGTACTCCCGGTATACGGCTGTTCCGTCATGTTCCTCCCAAGGGGCAAAATGCTTGTGCTCGTGGATCCTGGTCCATGGAACGGACTGTTCGGTATAATTGATCACTGCGGCACCCTGGTAGTCGGAGGCTTCCGTTGAGACGCGCTCGAAATTCACCGTCCTGTATCCGAGCCTGCCCTCCGAATAGTTGAAGAAAGCGTCGATCGGTCCGGTGTAAAACCGATGATTGAACGTTTCCCTTATTTGCCCTCCCCCCCTCGGAACAAAGCGCTTGCCCAGAGTGACGGTGACGGCGGGGTGATCGAGGATGTTCGCAATGACACCGGTATATCCCTCGACGGGAATTCCCTGGTGCTTTTTGTCGTAATAGTTGTCGTCGTAATTGAACCGGATCGGGAGTCGATTCAGGACGGAGGCGGGCAACTCTCTAGGATCCACACCCCATTGCTTGAGGGTATATCCCCTGAAGAAGGTTTCGTAGAGTTCCCTACCCATCATTTTAAGGGCCTGCTCTTCGAAAGTCGCGGGTTCCGCAATGGATTGATCACCGAGGGATAAGATGAAGCGCCTAGCCTCGTCCGGCCCCATGGCCTTGCCGAAAAACTGGTTGATGGTCAGCAGGTTGATCGGCATGGAGAACACCCCCCTCGACGTCACCGCCTTCACACGGTTTACATAAGGGCGAAACTCTCCAAAGCGCTTCACATAGGCCCACACATCATCGTTATTTGTATTGAAAATATGGGGTCCGTAACGGTGAACCATGACCCCTGTCTGCGAATCCCTCTCCGTGTGGCAATTCCCACCTAGATGATCTCGCTCGTCCCATACCTCGACATGACACTCCATTGTCTCAACCAGTTGCCTTGCAAGGACGGCTCCTGAAAAGCCGGCTCCGACGATGAGGAATTTGGGAGGCTTGCCGCTCATGATGGTCACGCAGTATTGCCGGATAGTCCTATCCCTAGGGATGATTTGGAATGGAAAAATGACCTTCAACCCCGGGCACAATGACAACCCATGGGCACGGTTCCCTGCCGCCCAAGATGGTGATCCATTCCTTCCAGACAACCTCTCCTTTTATAGACCGTGCATACTCTTCCGCGGAGAGATTGGATCTGGTGAAAATACCCTCCTCCGAACCCACGATGCAATTGATCTCTCCGGATGGAGAGTCAAAACTAACTTTGGTGACTAAATCCAGCACACGCCGCTCCCCAAAAGGCTTCCACAAAGAATATTCAGATTCGTTTCCCGTCCCGGCAAAGCCTATCCTTTTTGATCCAGATGGAAGGTGACCTCGAAGCTCAACCAAACTGTCCGATCGGTTTCCATAGACCTGGTAAACGTTTTTAATTCTTGTGACCACAGACTCCGAGACATGAAGGGACTCCGCTGCATCAATCAGAAGTGGTATCGGTATTAAAGGGCGGGCAGGATTGAGTGGAAGTGCTGGAAATACAGAGAGGGCACAAGCTAGTGCAAGCAATCTCCACCAGCGCTTTGAAATCAGAAGCCCCTGGGATCTAAATGAGAGCAAAGGGATTATAAGACCGACATAATAGGGAGATGCTAGTCTAGCCGCCGACTCCGAGCCCATCTTAGCCATGAAGACCGCCAGAGCAACGCACGAGAGAAGTCCGAAAATCATCGCCGGATGCGAAAATCCTCCCTGAAAATTGCGGTTGACTGAGAAAAACATCCCCACACAGCAGAGAATAAAGAGTCCTGCCCCTAACCCCGCCCCCTCTTCAGTGGCTAGCTCTCCAGCAGAAAGGCTCACTCGGGGATATTGATCCCTTATACTCCGCAAGGGCTCTTTCATAAACCACTGTGTAGCCACGGTGTTGTAGGATTTTACAACAGGAAAGACAGGAGGCACCAAAGCCCCGAAACTCAGTTCCAGAAAGTTACCTGTTAGCCCCGCAATGGGATTGGAAATCTTCATCTTTTCCGAATTATTCGGATCGCCCGTCCAGTCGCCCGTATAACGGATATTCATGAGCGCTATCGGCAGGAACGAGGCGCTGCAGGCAATGATCAGCAGCAGCAGTGACTTCCATGGTTTTCGCAAAAGGATCTTCACCATCCCCGTCACGAGAAAAGCAAGAGGGAGGAGCAAGGGGAGATTGGAGGCCTTGGCTCCAGTCATGAGCGCCGCAGCGAGAATGGAGAGTGCGGCATACGACCAACTCGACATCTTCACCGCACGCAGGGCAAAAGCTGCTGATGCCATGAAGTAGACCGTAGCGAACATGTCGTTCCCAATGCTACCCGCTTGCAAAACAAAACAATAAGCGGTCGGCAGGAGCCACATCCAATACCAAGCCACACGCCGTCGTATTCCCAAGCCCGCCAGCACTGAGTAGATGAGACCCGGCAGGAGGGCATACGAAATGACATTGATCAGGAAGAGAAGCCTGTCTGTTTTAAATAGCATCAGTAGTGGTGCAGCAAGCCACTCGAATCCCGTGGCACTGTAGTCCATTCGGATGTTAATCCCTCCGATCCAGTGCCATCCGCCGGCGGCCCCCCAATGCAAGACGCGCGGAAGGCGATAACAAAGAGCATCATAATTACTCGGGGCATGGAGCAGACCTCCGATGAGCGCTGCTAAGAAATATATCAGGTAAACTATGGGTATTGGTCTCCGAAAACGCCGTAATAACTTAATCAAGGGTTGGAACGACTTCGAGATGACGATTTGAGCGCCCTGTCGGAGGATACCAACAGTTAATATTCCAAAGATCAGTAAGGAAACGGTGTATCCCGCCGCGTTCAACTGTTTAAATAAAGACAAGGCCCACCCACTGGAGATGAGCCAGGTGCTCAGTAAAATCCAAAGAGCGTAGAGGATCACAAAAGATTAAATCTGGATTTAGCTGTTATGTTTGAATCGCAGCATCAACTTTAGTGCTTGTTAAATCCATACTTAATAATGCACCGGATCGCACTCATGCCATCCTTCCATCCGATTTTTTTCCCCTCAGCGTAGGTCCTGCCGTGGTAGGAGATGGCCACCTCATAGATACGGACATTGAGTCGCGCTACCTTAGCTGTGATCTCGGGCTCAAAGCCGAAGCGATTCTCCTCTAACGTGATGTTCTGGATGATTTCTCGCCTGAAAACCTTGTAGCAGGTCTCCATGTCCGTGAGATTCAGGTTTGTGAACATGTTGGAGAGCAGGGTGAGAAAGTTATTTCCCACGGAGTGCCAGAAGTAGAGTACTCGATGCGCCTCTCCGCCGATAAACCGCGATCCAAAGACAACGTCAGCTTTTCCTGTCAGAATTGGTTTCAAGAGCACCGGATATTCCTCGGGGTCATACTCCAGATCGGCATCCTGAATGATCACGCAGGGTGCTGTGGCATGAGAGATGCCAGTGCGTAAAGCGGCACCCTTTCCCTGATTCACTAAGTGTTCCAAGACGCGCAACTTGGGTAAATTACAGGCCAAGCGAAGCAGAACCTCGCCCGTTCCATCGGAGGAGGCATCATTTACTGCGATCAACTCCGCCACTTCAGGCTGCTCAAGAACCCTGCTGATCACGGATTCAACGGTTTGTGCCTCGTTATAAACCGGCATCACGACGCTGAGACAGGGTGTATTCATGGGGAGACTAGAATGTAGAAGTGGTATATGTGAGTTTGGAGTTGGGGGAGAAGTATCGATCAGAACTTTAGTAACTTATACATTCCGGCTTTCATACCTTGTCCTGAGTCTCTCAGACTCTGCCAAGGCCATCCCGACGACTTGGTCCATGTTGTAGTAACGATAGGTGGCGAGGCGTCCCACGAAGCTCACGTTGGATAACTCCGCGGCTTTGTCGGCGTATTTTCTGTAGAGCGCGGCGGTCTCCGGCGTGAGGATGGGATAGTAGGCTTCCTTGCCAGGGGCGTAGTCGTCAGGATACTCGCGGACGATCGTCGTCTGATCACACCGCTGACCAGTAGCGTGCTTAATCTCTACAATGCGGGTGTAGTCCTCGTCATTGGGATAGTTTACCTGCATGGCGGGTTGCCAGTAGCCGGGCTTGCCTGAGATCGCTTCCCTCCCCTTCAGCTGCTCCGAGGTGAAGGATTCGTTCTCGAAACGGAGGGATCGGTAAGGAAGCGCCCCGAAGCAATAGTCGAAGTACTCGTCGACTGGCCCCGTGACGATGAGGTGGTCGTGAGGCATCTTCCCGATCACATCACGGTAGTCGGTGTTGAGCATTAGCTCGACGCCGGGCGAAGCCTCTAGGATCCGATGGAACATCTTGTGATAACCCTCCTTTGGGAGAGCCTGAAACTCCTCACGTAGATAGCGGTCGTCGCGGTTGGTTCGGATGGGGATGCGTCCGCAGACGGAGGCATCGAGATCTTTGGGATCCTTCTTCCACTGCTTGAGTGTGTAGTTTTTGAAGAATTTCTCATAGAGCTCCCAGCCGACTTGGGAGATGATGACTTCTTCGGAATTGGTTGGGTTCTCGATGGGGACGCGCTTGGAGGCGAGCCATGCCTCGAACTCTTCACTGGTACTCTCGCGGCCGAGGAATTGCTCGAAGGTGTTGAGGTTGATCGGAAAGTTCCAACAGCGGTCATCTGAGTGGCTGAGGATCTTGTACTCGACAGGATGCCACTCTGTGAATCGCGAGAGATACTCGACGATCTGGGGTGCATTCGTCCTGAAGTAATGAGGTCCGTATTTGTGAACCAGCACCCCAGCCTGATCGTACTCATCCTGGGCATTCCCCCCGATGTGATCCCGCTTCTCCACAATGGTGCACCTGGCCCCGCACTCGTTGGATAGACGTTCGGCTAGAACAAGTCCGGAAAACCCGGCACCGATGATTAAAAAATGTTTAGGCATTTTTTAGTGAAAGGTAGGAACGTTAAAAGTAGCAAGGTGGGAAGGTTGTGAGCTTAGTCCTTGCGCAAATGTTTTTGGAAAGTAGCTATCCGTCTGGAAATCGTCTCATAGTCGCCTCTTAAAGAAGCGGCTACCTCTTTTGAGAGTATTCCCAGGACTTCAGAGGCGTAAGTCATACTTCTGACCTCGCCAGCAGACCCTTTGGCAAGATCCAAGAAGTGAGCAAAGTCCTTTGATGTGCGGCGTTCAAATCCTTCACTGATATTATTCATTACTGACAAAGATGCCCGCCGCATCTGATCCCTAAATGAGAAATCGCGACAGCTTTCCAAAGACAGATAAACAACCTTCGTGAGCCGTCGAGATTCCTTCCATATCTCAAGTTCCTCGAATCGTTCAGCGAAGTTCATCCTTTGCATCTCCTACTTTTATACCTTCCCACATTTTACATTCACACTGCTTGGGGTTGCTGCGGCACGCTGCCGCCCTTGGCGCCCATGAACCGGGGCCTCAGGACTAATTTCATCTTGTTCTTCAGGGCTGCCATGCAGCAGCTGTGTACTTTGATTCACTAACCGAGAAATCGTCTGATGATCGGAAGGAAGGTTTTGGCACGGCGGTGCCATTTCGAGGCCCTGCCGATTCGAGTTTCCAAGATTTCACGTATCTCAGGCGTCAGATCGGGAAATTTTCTTTCCAGTTCGGCGAGACGACCGGAGGATCGCTCAAGTCGCGGCATGAGCTGCTGTTTGAGGAACATGGCGACAAATGGACGGAGCTCCAGCTTGGCTGAATAGCGCGTCAGGCGCGTACCGTCACTTTTTTCGGGAAGAATTGCCTCAAGCTCTGTCAGCCTCCGGAGACCTTGGCTCGCTGTACCGGTGCTGATGCCCAATCTCACCACGATCTCCTCCATGGAGAGGGGGAGCGGCGAAGCAAAGAGGAGACCGTAAATGGCCCCCAAGGAGGAGGGGTTTCCAAAGAGGTCTGCAAGGTCGGCGAAGATAGCCGCCATCTCCCTCTGGATAGGAAGAAGTGAATCAGTACCCGTTGACTTATGGAGCTCAGCCGTGGGCAGAGAGGACATATCAATAAGATAGACAGACTTAATTGTAATTTCAATTCAAAATGAAATGAATAACCCCTTTGGGGGCCAGCAAAAGCAGCGGGGCTTTTTCTAACGTCTTCCTTTCACTTTTCGCTTTCCTACCTTTTCCTTTCGTACCTTTTACCTTTCACTCAACTCCATGGTCACCATCACCTCCACGTATGACGGCGGACTCCGCTGCACTGCAACTCACGGTCCTTCAGGCGTCACGCTCATCACCGATGCCCCAGTGGACAACCATGGAAAAGGTGAAAGTTTTTCTCCCACGGATCTCGTGGCCACCGCGGTGGCCAACTGCATGATGACAGTCATGGGGATACCTGCTGAGCGTCACGTTATCGACCTCAAGGGAACCACTGTCACGATTAGTAAGGAGATGAGTTCCGATCTGCCCCGCCGAATCGTTGCATTACGCTCGGTCATGACCATCCCCCTCCCCGCCGATCACCCACAGCGTGACCTCCTGGAAAATGCCGCCAAAGCCTGCCCTGTAAAGCAGAGCCTTGATCCCAAGATCGATGCAACGGTGGAGTTCAGGTGGGTCGGCTGATATCCGCCAAAGCGGATATCAGGAAATGATGAAAGTTGCCTTAACGGCCGCGAAGCAACGGCCGGGCAAACAAACCTGAGATCTGAAGAAGTACTTATTCAAGCAAGTGAAGGGAAATCTTCGACTTGCCCCCATTCAGGTTTCAAGTTTCAGGTCTCATCCCTCCTTGTTATTGTATCCACAGAAAGCTGACGCCGGGATTGGACCGCCCTAAGTCACGGTCGCTCCTGAGTTCCGGAGCCACCGTGATCATCTCGAGAGAGGTGGCATGGAAGATCGAGAATTCCTCTCCCGACGCGAATCCAAGGATATCCCCGTCACGCTGATACTCCCCAAAGACCTTGCGGAGACCTGTCCTGAGAACTCCTCCCCGGCCACCTGATCCGTAGCCATGAATAATCTTAAGCACGGAGATCCCATCACCGTGGCAGCGTCTGACCTCCAGGAGGAGTCGCCTCTTTGCCTCCTCCAAGGTAGGTAGTCCCTCCTTGATGGTGACCTCACGAAGCGCCGCCATCCCTTAATTGGTCTTGAAGACCAGTTCTCCGCCGGAGACATCAGCCTTGATCGTCTGCCCCTCATGGATCTTTCCATCCAGGATCTCCATACTGAGCGGATCAAGGATCTTCTGCTGGATGACTCTCTTGAGGGGTCTGGCTCCGTACGCCGGATCATATCCCTCCTTGGCCAGGTAGGTGCGTGCTTTGTCCGTAAGCTCCAGATGAAGCTTCTGCTTTCCAAGGCGGGTGGCAAGACGAGCCAGTTGAATATCGACGATCTTGGTGATCTCCTTGTCGGTCAGACGATCGAAGATGACGATCTCATCAACACGGTTCAGGAACTCCGGACGGAAGTGACCTCTTAGCGCTTCCATGACGCGCTTGTTGCGTTCTTCAACCGCGAGTTCCTCCATGATGAACTGGCTTCCGATGTTGCTGGTCATGATCAGGACAGTGTTCTTGAAGTCCACCGTGCGGCCCTGACCATCCGTGATGCGGCCGTCATCCAGTACCTGAAGAAGGACATTGAAGACATCGCCGTGGGCCTTCTCCACCTCGTCGAAGAGGACTACGGAGTAGGGCTTGCGGCGGACAGCCTTGCTAAGCTGCCCCCCCTCCTCGTAGCCGACGTACCCAGGAGGCGCTCCGATGAGACGTGCCACGGTGTGCTTCTCCATGTACTCCGACATGTCGAGTCGAATGATGGCGTTCTCGTCATCAAAGAGGAACTCAGCAAGGGCCTTGGAGAGCTCGGTTTTTCCGACGCCAGTCGGACCGAGGAACATGAAGGATCCGATGGGGCGGTTTTCCTCCTGAAGCCCGGCGCGTGCCCGTCGGACGGCGTTGGAGACGGCCTTAATGGCCTGCCCTTGGCCAACCACCCTTTCAATAAGGCGCTCCTCCATCCTGACAAGCTTCTGACGCTCTCCCTCCTGGAGATTAGAAACGGGAATTCCGGTCCAGACGGAGACGACCTTGGCAATGTCTTCCTCCGTCACCTCTTCCTTAAGAAGTGCTGATGCCCCACCCTTGGCAAGTTTGGCATTATGCTCTTCAAGCTTTGTGGTGAGTTCTGGGATCCGACCGTATTGGATCTCACTAGCCTTGGAGAAATCACCTTGCCGCTGAGCAGTGAGCAGCTCGTTTTTGAGGGCCTCGATCTGTTCGTTGATCTTTTGGGACTTTCCTATTTCTTCCTTCTCCTTTTGCCAGCGGGCTTTGAGTCCGGAGGCAGTCTCCTTCGTTTCCGCCAATTCTTTCTCAAGTTTCTCAAGTCGCTCCTTGCTCGCGGCATCCTTCTCCTTACGGAGGGCCTGCTTCTCCATTTCGAGCATCATGATCTGCCGTTCCATCTGGTCGATCTCGGTCGGCATCGACTCGATCTCGATCTTCAGACGTGAGGCAGCTTCATCGATCAAATCGACCGCCTTGTCAGGAAGAAAGCGATCCGAGATGTAGCGATGGGATAGGACGGCGGCCGCCACAAGAGCGGCATCCTGAATCCGGACACCGTGATGTACCTCGTAGCGTTCCTTGAGCCCGCGCAGAATTGCAATCGTATCCTCGACGCTCGGTTCCTTCACCATCACAGGCTGGAAGCGCCTCTCCAGAGCGGCATCTTTCTCAATATACTTGCGGTACTCGTCGAGTGTTGTGGCTCCAATGGTGCGGAGCTCTCCGCGAGCAAGCTGAGGCTTGAGAAGGTTGGAGGCATCCATCGAACCCTCGGCGGCTCCCGCCCCGACGATGGTGTGCAACTCGTCGATAAAGAGAATAATTTCACCTTCCGATGAGGTGACCTCCTTGAGGAAGGCCTTGAGGCGATCTTCGAACTCCCCCCGGAACTTAGCTCCGGCAACCATCGCGCCGATATCCATTGCGACAACACGCTTGTTTTTCAGCGATTCGGGGACATCCCCGCCGACGATGCGACGGGCAAGCCCCTCGACGATAGCCGTCTTACCAACACCCGGCTCTCCGATGAGCACGGGATTGTTCTTCGTTCGGCGTGAAAGCACTTGCATGGTTCGGCGAATCTCTTCGTCGCGTCCGATGACCGGATCAATTTTCCCTTTACGGGCAAGTTCCGTCATGTCGCGACCATACTTCTCGAGCGCCTGGTATTTCCCCTCAGGATTCTGATCGGTGACCCTCTGGCTTCCTCGCACCTCCACAAGAGCCTTCATGAGCCCCTGATGGGTGACGCCGCTTTCCTGAAGCATCTTGGAAGCGGCGCTTTTAGCCTGACTCAGTGCCAAAAGATAGTGCTCTGCGGAAAGAAACTCATCTTTCAGCTTGGCCATTTCCTCTTCAGCTCCATCGATCGTCTTGCGAAGTTCATTCCCCACAAAGGGTTGGGCGCCTCCATGCACCTTGGGAAGGCTTGCTGCTGCTGATTCCAACTTGGTGATGAAGGGATCCACACTCACACCCATCTTTTCAAGAAGCGGGCGGGTGAGACCCTCGCTCTGAGCCAGCAAAGCGAGCAGGAAGTGCTCGTTTCCGATCTCTTGCTGTCCAAGTCCCGAGCCGATATCGATTGCCGCGTTAAAGGCTTCCTGCATTTTGGCGGTGAATTTATCAGGTTTCATAGCGCAGGATTTCTTTTTGGGTTGTGGTTAATGTCTCGCTGGCGTCGTGATTTTGATCCCCTTTCGGAGGAAGGTTGGCACATCCAGATCCTCTCCCCCGATAATGGTCGGCTCACTCTTGTCGAATCGCCCTCGCTGGTAGCTCTCGAGATCGAGCGTTCCCTGCATCTGCTTGGCAGAGGATTTCTTAAGCGGTTTATCTGCTTTTGCAGCGACTGGTATTGATTGCTGTGAACCTCTCCTCGTTTCGGTCGCTGTGAGGCTGAAGGGTTTGGGTTCATTTGATTTGGCCACTATCTGAACACTCCCGCCTGAACTCGCCGTGATGAAGAGTTCCAGCGGTGATTCAGGGGATCCTTCTGATTGGACCCCTACTTTTATTAGACAGCGCTCCCCTGCGATCCGTTCAATTTCGGCAACCGCTAATTGGACTTCAGAGAAAGAGAGATCCTTGGGAGCCCTGAAAAAGAGGAGAACCATCTTGGCCTCACGAAGAGCCTGCCCTTTTCCCGGTAAACTTAGAAGAGGGCTTTTTAAGGCACGCTCCAGAGCCTCATGCAAGCGGTTCGAACCATGAGAGCTACCAAATCCAAAATGAGTAACCGAGCCAGGTACTCCCAGCACCGCGTGGAGATCGCTCCTCGTGATCTTAACCGGCCCGGAGGTTGCCAACATTCCCCGCATCGCTAAGAGAGAAGCGATCAACGTGCGGTCGGAAAGCTGAAAGGCTTCACCCACTGCCGATGAGGAGGGAGTTCCGCCCGAAAGTTGATCGTTATTGATCACAACCACGCCATCGCAGACAGCACGAAGTTTCTCCAGTGCTTCCAAGGCGAGATCCCGTTTTTGTTTTCCCTCGAAGGAAAAAGGCATCCCGACACACGCCAATGTGGGTAGACCGGCCGATTTAGAGCGGATCGCTAACGCTGGAAGCAAGAAGGATGCAGTCTCTCCACCCAATCCTCCGCAGAGCAGGACGGCTGAAGCACCGCTGATTGAACTGCCAAACTCATCATCAATGGAAAGAAAACCATCACCGAGATCCCCTTCCGGGACAATGAGCCGGTCCGCCACAATCGATGCAGACAATGACTCCGTGTCATTATTCACGACCAGCAAATCCCTCATTCCGGGATTTTCCACAGAAAGGAGGTCGAGAACACTCACCCCAGCATTTCCAATGCCTACAATGAGGCGGGATGGCTGTGTTTTGTTCATCGTGACCGCCTCCTGAATAGATCGCCGATGCTTGCGGTGAGTCGATCCATCATGCTTTCCGGGGTGCTATTTTTTGTGATCACCTTGGCGTATTTGGTAAGTCCGATCGCTGTGGAGTACTGTGGATTTTCGAAGATTTGGGTAGCCCCTCCGACATTTCGCGCGCGGGTCAGTTCGACTGGAAGCTCGAGAACGTCCTCCGCTACGGAAGCAATCCCCCTGAGGCGTGAGCACCCACCCGTGATCATCACCCCCCTGATCAGTCCAAGCATCCCCTCACCAGTTGACTCGATGTCATTGCGGATAAGTTCGAAGATCTCACGGACCCTCAGGTGAATGATGGTGTCGAGGGAGAATCGGTCAATCTCACACCCCATGAACCCAGGATCATTCTGCAGCGAGATGGTTCCCCCTTCACCACTGGAAGGGTCTGCAGCCGATCCCTCCTGAATTTTAAGAAGTTCGGCTCGTGCGATAGGAAGACGGAGCCCCACGGAAATATCACTCGTGATATGGTCACCACCCACAGCAAGAACGCCACTGTGCTTCACTGCGCCGTCGATATAGACAATGTAGTCGGTGGTTCCCCCGCCGATATCGATCATGAGAGCTCCATAGTTCTTCTGATCCTGATTTAGCACAACTTGCGCGCTAGCCAGTGAACTGAGCACCACATCCTCAATGCCGAGCTTCAGCGATTCAATGCAGCGGAGCGTGTTGTGAATGCGCGTCTTGATGCCATGGACAATATGAAAATCCGCTTCAAGCATGGCCCCCTCCGAGGTGAGGGGATCGATTACATTTCGGTTTCCGTCGACATGGTAGGCCTGGAGGATCGTGTGCAGGAAAATATTCGGCGGCGGCAGGGCAACCTCCTTGGCATTGGTCTCGACCTTCTCCAGATCTTCCGGCTCGATCTGGCGCTCCTCAGGGAGAACTAGCGTGCCGCGATTATTGAAGCTCCTGAGATGAGCGCCCGAAATTGCCACCCAGACATTCCCAATCTCGACGTTGGTCTTATCCTCGGCGTCGAGGATTGCTTCGCGCACACACTCCGTCACGGTGGCCAAGTCAACGATCTCGCCCTTTCGCACCCCCCTGGAGGGAGTCTCACCCACGCCAAGAATACTGATTGTTCCGTCGCTCCTGCCCTCGGAGACAATAACGCAGATCTTGGTGGTTCCAATCTCGAGTCCTACAAATATCTGATCGTTCGCCATGGTAATTGGAATCAGGAAGTTACAGGTTAGGAAGCTCCCTAATGACGTGCTGATTTTTTAGAAGTGGTTACTGGCGTTATTTTGGTGCTCCGGCTTTCCGGCGTTAGCACAAAGGTCACCGGCGTATTGCGCGAGAGCATTAGGTTAGCCGTATCAATCTTTCTGCCGGTCTCTTGGCAGTGATCGAGCAGCTTGCGAAGTCGTTCCAATTGCGCAGGAAGATCCTGATTGCCGAGCGTCCCAAAGGTGTACCGGGCATTGGAGGCATCCGTGACCACGGCCGCATAGGGCTTTGAGACATCCACCGTGCGAATACTAAATGTCTCCTGAGGCAACTCGGAGAGTGCCTGCTGTAATCGGATGGCAGTGGCCAGAGACTCACTCTTGAGACCCTGCCCAGAGATGGCGTCCGTCACATCGATTCCCTTGAGCACTGGCAGATGCAGGTAAATATCATCAAGCCGAGAAGGTTGCATCATGACCCCATCGCGATCGCAGAGATAGGTCTTCCCAGGAACGAATGTTTCGCCAACTTCCTCTCCCTCCGCTCCAGGGGTAGCAAAGAGAAAGACCGGCTTACGTCGTTCTAAGCCGACCTCGATTGTGTCGGGCAAGATCCTCTCCATGCTCACCGAGCGCACTTCGGGTAAGGCTGCAAGTTTGCGGTTCGCCTCATCGAGATCGAAGCTGAAGATATTCTTCCCCTCCGCAAATCCGGTCAGCGCGATGAGTTCCTCCTCTGACATCACCCCGTTAAGATGGGTGACAAGGTGCCGCAGCGAATACTCAGCGTTCTTGAAGAAGAATTTCTCAGCGGCAAGACGCGCTGTCACGCCAAGTAGAGCCACGACTATCACCACTGCGGAGACCTTCCACAGCAGAGCGCTGACCCTGTTTCGGCGCTGCCTCTTCATGCTCGCAGTGCGAACATTCAACTCCATCAGGTGATGTCGTGCTGGCGAGCGGCTTGCCCGTCGACGGTTACCGGTGGTGCGACGTGTGGTCATGCGCGGGCGGAAAGTGAAAGCGCTGCGATTCTGCAGCAAAGCGTGACGAAATCGAGCCCAGATGCTGCGGCAGCCTTGGGAAGGAGGCTTGTCTCGGTCATTCCAGGAATGGTGTTAATCTCCAGGACCGTGGGACCTTCAGAAGTAAGCAGCACATCGACGCGGCTATAGACGCAGAGTCCGAGTGCACGGACGGCGTCCAGAGCCACTGCTTGGACTGCATCCGTTTCGGCAGGTGTCAACGGGGCTGGCACAAGGTACTCGGTGGCTCCCTTTGTGTATTTGTTGATGTAATCGTAAAAACCATCATTCGGTTTGATCTCCACCACCGGCAGGACCTGATCCCCGAGTACCCCTACCGTTAGCTCCCTTCCGATTACCAACTCCTCGACAAGAATTTCCTTCCCGTGAAGGAGGCAGTCGGCCAATGCCGAACCGATTTCCGCCGAGTCGTGGATGAGATGAACCCCCACACTTGATCCCTGTCGCGGCGCCTTGATCACCATCGGAAGTGGTATCGTTGGGGATTCTCCAGCATGAAGAATCTCGGATCGAGGGGTGGGAACCCCAGCCTTCTCAAGCGCTTTTTTTGTCAGAATCTTGTCGAAAGCGATGCGGCTTTCCTCCTCACCCTCTCCCGTGTAGGGAATACCACGCTCACCCAGCACCGCCTGCAATCCTCCATCCTCGCCAAAGGTTCCATGGATCAAGTTAAAGACTAACTCAGTCCCCTCCGGGATGGAGATCTCTGTCCCAATTACCTCCACCTCGTCCACACGGGCACCAGCGGATCGTAGTGCGACAGCGACGGAGGCTCCGGAACGAAGTGAGACTTCCCTTTCCGATCCAGGGCCTCCCTTCAGGACAGTAAGGTGACGGTTCAGGGGATCAAATGATAACGATGGGTTCATTGGAAAATTGGGATGACATCGGGATCTTCGCCAATGATGCTCACCTCGGTCTCGAGTTCAATACCACGCTCTGCACGCGCCTTCTCCTTGATTCTTGAAATCAGAGAGAGGATTTCTGTGGCAGTCGCCCCACCATCATTCACGATGAAATTGCCGTGGACTTCAGAGACCCTCGCGGCTCCTATCGTACTGTTCTTGAGTCCGAGCTCATCGATCAGGCGCCCCGCCGATATATCGCCGGGATTTTTAAAAATGCAGCCGGCACTGGCAGCCGCAGGCTGGGTCTCTTTTCGGTGCTTGAAAGAAGATCCCATCAAGCCATCGATCTTATCAAGCGGAGCAGGAACTCCAGAGAGTGTTGCCGAGAGAGCATAGTGATCATGCAAAATCGGGACATTTCTATAGTGAACTTCGATTTCCGCTGGCGACCGGGAAACGATATTGCCGTCCCGGTCGGCGAAACGGATGCGCATCACTTGGTCAAAAGTTTGCACTCCCATAGCGCCTGCATTCATGCGGAGTGCACCTCCCAGATTCCCGGGTATGCCATCCATCCATTCAAACCCGCTCAGCCCCGCATTGCGGGCCACGGCAGCAAGTTGCTTGAGCTTCATGCCGACACCGGCAGTGATTTCATTGCCCTCCACGACAGACTGTGCAAAACGCCCCCTAGCCAGATGAATGACAACACCGGGGAAACCGCCATCGCGGACGATGAGATTTGATCCACGACCCATTACCATCACTGGAATTCCTTCGTCATGGCAAATGCGGACAAGCTCTGCAAAACCCTCTTCAGTTTCCGGTTCAGCCCAGAAACGGGCAGGCCCGCCCACCCTCATGGTGGTGTGCTTGGAGAGGGGCTCGGCGATCCTGATGGCCCCCTCACCCATCGCCTCCTGCAAGCGGCTTCGCAGGGTCAGTTCACGAACGAGAAAGGATCCCGCCTCGTGAATATTTCCAGCACCGAGGCTGATGACGAGGTCACCTTTTTTGATCTGTGGCGCCACGGCGATTCCCGCCGCCAGGACCGATGGCGCCTGGAAGATAGCGGCATGTCCCGCCTCCCTTGCCGCGTGGACGATGGTGCCTGCATCGATGCCGGGAATCGGTTTCTCTCCTGCGGGATAGATCGGGGCCACGTGGACGATGTCGGCCCCGCGGAATGCAGCGGCGAATTCGGGAATCAGGGCCGCCGTGCGAGAATATCGGTGTGGCTGGAAAAGGACCACAACCCGTCCTTCACCCCCCATGGCGCCACGCGCCGTGGCGATAGTGGCTGCAATCTCGGTGGGATGGTGTCCGTAGTCATCAAAGACTATGACCTCGGCATCCTGATACTTAAGTTCAAAGCGACGCTTCGCTCCCCGGAACGCCTCCAAGGCCTGGGCAATCGCAACGAAGGGCACCCCGAGATCCGTAGCTAGGGCGATTACGAGCAGTGCGTTGTGGGCGTTGTGTGCTCCCGGTATCCCAAGTTGAACGCTTCCGAGGAGCTGGTCCCCTTGGAAGACCGTGAAACTAGTGGTTAGCCCCCGCTGCTCAAGTCCCTCAAGCCGATAGCGGCAGTCAGTCCCGGTGCCCACAGCGATCGCACGTTCCTGCTTTGAGCAGACACGTGTGGCCCCTTCGTCGTCTGCCCAGTAGTAAACGTTACCAGATGTTTGTCCTGTGAGTTGGGTAAAGACCGTATCGATTGCCTCCAAATCGGCGTAGTGATCGAGGTGCTCTGGTTCGATGTTGAGAACGATGGCATGCTTTGGGTGATAGTACACCAGCGTCCCGTCACTCTCATCTCCTTCGGCAATAAGATGCTCTCCCTCTGAATCCCAGCGTGCATTCGTACCCAGGATCGGGATCTCCGCACCCACGTAGTGGGAGGGCTTAAGTCCACCAGCACGCAGCACATGGGCAGCCATGGCCGAGGTCGTCGTCTTTCCGTGCATGCCGCAGACTACCACACCCTGCTTACCCGACATCACCCCCGCGAGCACCTCGGCGCGACGTGCAAGGCGCTTCCCTTGTGATAGAGCGGCATCGTAAGCCGGATTCCCCGCGCGGATCGCTGAGGAGAAGATCACTAGTTCGGCATCGGCGACAAACTCCGCTCCATGAGGGGAGGCAAATACGAGTCCCTTTTTGCGGAGCCGCTCAACTTCCAGAGTATCTACCTTGTCGGAACCGCTGACTCGGTGGCCGAGCGCGAGTAACAAGGCGGCAATACCACTCATGCCCGATCCCGCAACTCCGATCAGATGGATTCTGCGTGGGATCGATCCGAGGAGGAAGGGTGCCAGCTTCATGTCCCTCTGCAACGGTGCGGTTGCGGTATCGGCTTCCTCTGTTGCCCTCATCGCGTGCCCTCCCCTGACATGCCCGCTTTCTCCAGCACGTCAGCTACCAATCCGGCCGCTCCCTGTGGAAGAACACTACGCGCCGCATCAGACATCCGCTCACGGCGGCGCTCATCGGCAAGAAGGTTGCGAATCATGAGAGCAAAGGCTTCAGGGTCTGCGTTCTGCTCCTCAATCAGCTCTGCCGATCCGGCATCACGAAACGACTCGGCATTACGGTGCTGATGGTGATCAGCGGCAAAGGGAAAAGGAATAAGCACCGAGGGAAGGGCAAATTGAGATAACTCGCTCAGGCTGGCTGCTCCGGCACGAGAGACCACGAGATCGGCGGCTGCGTACGCCTCGGCCATCCTGTGATGGAAAGGAGATACATAGGCCGGGATTCCCTCGCGTTGGTAATTGATCGCCGCCAAGTTATCATCACGCTCACCGGTGAGGTGGATGATCTGGACGTGTGGATCTGACTTACCTTGAAGGTCCCTACGCCGCTCCTTCAAGAAGGGGGCGGAACGGAAAAGAAGTTGATTGATCCCAGCAGCCCCCTGACTTCCTCCCATGACGAGGAGTGTTGGAAGGTCGGGACGCAGTCCGAATGCCTCCCTAGCCTCACCCTTGGAAAGGGGAGTCATCAGGTCCCTTCGAACGGGTGTTCCGGTGACGATGCAGTGACTTCCGGGAAAGGAGGCTTCGCACGACTCAAGTCCAAGGAGGACAGCGTCGGTCCAGCGCGCAGCCAGACGATTGGCGCGCCCTGCGATGGCATTCGACTCGTGCAGGAAGCAGGGGATCTTCTTGAGTCTGGCAGCGAGAAGTGGTGCCGCAGAGGTGAATCCACCCATACCAAGGACGGCAGCTGGCAGATAGCTGGAATAGAGCTGACGGCAGGTCGTAAAGCTCTCCCATCCACGTTTCAGGAATCGAGGAAACGCCGGCGAAAGGAGGGAGGGCATCCCGATGGAGGGAAGTTTCTCTCTTCGAAATTCGGGGTGATCCCGCAGCGCCACCGTGTCGATTTCCTTCTCCGAAACCAGCAGCAGAACTTCATGGCCTCTTTCGTGAAGTGTCTCCGCAACCGCAAGCCCCGGGAAGAGATGACCGCCTGTGCCGCCACATGCGATGAAGAATTGTTTTGGAACGGCCATGAGTACAAAAGATCTTAAATTCGGGGCACCGATCGTCCCGCAAGCACGACATGTCGCTCCGCAATAGGGGCGATCGGTGTACCGATACGATGAATGTTGACGAGGATTCCGACCATGAAGAGACAGACCGCCAGATTACTTCCGCCGTAACTGATGAACGGAAGGGGCATTCCCTTGTTCGGAAGCAACGAAGTGGTCATTCCGATATTGACTGCTGCCTGCAGGGAGATCAACAGGATGATGCCCATGGCGAGCAGTTTTCCGAAACGGTCCTTGGCATTGGCCGCAATCAACCCCCCGCAGAGGATGATCATGATGAATCCCACCACTACAAGCCACGTGCACCTGAGGCCCAACTCCTCACCGATCATGGGAAAAATGAAGTCCGTGTGCGCGTAGGGAAGGTAGAGCATTTTCTGCCGGCCCTCACCGAGTCCCAATCCCTCCAATCCTCCAGATCCGAAGGCAATAAGCGCCTGCCACTGCTGGAGTCCTTTGCCAAGTTTGTCTCCCTCCGGGTCCATGAAGGTCAACATGCGGGCGGCACGTTCAGGAATCATCATTGCCATCCCGATCAGCCCAGCTAGGCCGCATCCGAACAGCCCGATAATAAAAAGACTGTTGGCTCCGCCGATAAAGCAAACTGCCAGGGTGGTGGCACCGATCAGGGCGCTGGTTCCCAGATCCACTTCTGCGGCGATCAGGCCGACTAGGACCATGATCACACCTCCAGGAATGACAAAACCTTGCATGAAGTTCTTTGCATTGGTTTCAGGGCGAGAAAACCACCAAGCCAAAAAGAAGACTGCGGCGATCTTTGCCACCTCACTGGGTTGAAAGGCAGCGAAATGAAGGTTTAGCCACCGTAGCGAACCGTTGATCCGCATCCCAACATGAGGCACAAAACAGAGCATCAGGAGCAGGGCTGAAATTCCGTAGATAAACATCCACCAGTCTCTCCACCGGTGGTAGTCCACCAATGCCCCCGTCACACAGGCTGCCGTGCCAATCACAAGCCAGAAGCCCTGTCTCTTGACGAAGTAATAGATGTCGCCATGACTATCCTGCGCGAACGCACTGGTGCTGAAGAGCATCACGATCCCAAGGGTCACCAGACCCACGACGGAGATCAGCAGAAGGTAGATGCTGCTTCGCTGCATCGGTTCCTAGGATAACAATTCGCTGGACTACTTTTTCGATGGAGGCGGAATCATCAACTTCTGACCGATCTGCATCTTCTTTGGGTCGGTGATGCCATTTGCCTTCATCAGCTCTTCTTGGGAGATTTTGAATTTCTTCGCAATCTTCCAAGGGTTGTCCCCCTTGACCAATGTGTACTCCGTCATGCCGGCCTGAGGGGGTTGCTCCGCAGTAGTCGTGGAGGCGGTATTCGCAGTCTGATTGGCAGTTCCTGTCACAGCAGCTGCCGCTGTGGAAACGCTGGCTGCCACTTTTCCGGCTTGGGTCGAGACATCAGAGGCAGCTTGAGCGATCGCCTTTTCGGGGACTTTTAGAATCTGACCGACCTGGAGCACTGAATTACTGATCAATCCGTTTGCTTTTTCCAGTTCAGGAATGGCAACTCCGACGCTCGATGCGATTCGGGTGAGCGTGTCTTCCGCTTTCACCATGTAGGTTTTCCCAGTGGTTAGCGGAGAAGAGCTTTCCGGCGCAGTCGTTGCGGTTGCATCCTGAGCTGTGGCCGCCGATGCCTGTCGGGTTGCCGCACCCGCAGCGGTTGTCGTTGCTCCAACGCCGGCAGCCTTCTGGAGACTTCCCTTCATTGCGGCAAGAATCCCGGGCTTTTGCGTTCCTGCCGTTAGGACCTCTGAGGTGGTCGCTGCTTTCGGCGCCTTCGTCACTGCTGAGGGACTCTTTGCCGATGTTGTTGCCTTAGGTGATTCTGCAATCTTTGCAACAACTGGGGCGGCCTTCGGCTCCTCGGAGGGGAGCTGTTTCCGAGGCTCCTCAGGGCCCTTTCCCTTGTTCCCAGAGGACAAGTTTTCTTTCTGTCCCGTGGTTGCACCATAAGCTCCAGATGTCTTGGCGACTTTCGTGACGGACTGCTTTCCTGCCTTCATCGAATTGAATGCATAGAGCCCGCCGACGGCTATGACATGCAGCAGCAAGACAACCATGAATGCATGGGATAGCTTCATGTTTGGCTCTGGCCCGTAGTCATCGAACTCCTCGTCGTGCGTATTCATTGTAGCGGCACGTGCGCGGAGCCGACGGGTGCGTTTTGGAGTCATCGGATTCATGGCTTTGGTTGGTTGATGATGTTGTTGCTAAGGATGAGGCGGGTGTGATGTTGTTGGAAGATGGGAATCAGAAAAAAGTGTGTTTTGGGCATGAATTACGCGGGAAGCTGTTCCACTAGCCGTCGATACATCTCACCGCGCTGGACGTAGTCTCGAAACATATCGAAGGAGGATGTCCCGGGTGAAAAGAGGACGGTTGTCCCTGGCCGCCCCTTCTTTGATGCAAGTTGTACCGCCTCCTCCAGGCTTTCGACCAGAACGGAGGGAACCTCCTTCCAGTCATGGGCGATTCGGTGACGCATCTCACCAATGAGGATTGCCACGTCCACGTGCTCACGGACGAGCGGGGCGATCGGGGAAAATTCAAACCCCTTGTCCTTCCCGCCTGCAATCAGGATCAAGGGGCCCTCCACAGATCGAATGGCTTGCTCCATGGCATCAAGGGTGGTCGCCTTGGAGTCATTGATCCACCGCATTCCTCCACGCTCGGCAATGAATTCACAGCGATGCGGTGGTGGCGTGTAGCTGGAGATGGCTTTTGCCATTCTTCCCAGATCAGCACCGAGTGCAATGCCGGCACCAAAGGCAGCCATCACGTTGGCAGTATTGTGTGGGCCATGCAGTTGGGTCGTGGAGAGGTCTAGTATGGATTTTTCCAAATACATGATCTCTCTACCCTGGAGCGTGAGGTCTCCCTTTGGCGATGTGAGGCCAAAGGTGATCTTCTTGGCCTTAATCTTCGGAAGATCGTTTGCGAATGGTATGACTGCCCAGTCACTTTCTTTCTGATTTTCAAAGATCCTCAGCTTGGCCTCGCGGTATTCGTTGATGGAGGGATACCGATCGAGATGATTGGGACTGAGATTCAGCCAGAGAGCCACCTTTGGACGGAATGTCTTGATCGTCTCCAACTGAAAGGAACTCACCTCGACAACCAGGATGTCCCACACCTCACCTGTCATGATGAGTTCGGACATCGGCGTTCCGATATTTCCACAGGAAGCACATCGCAGTCCTGCTCCTTGGAGCATGAGCGTGGTTAGTTCCGTGGTTGTTGTTTTACCGTTACTACCGGTGATAGCTACCACCGGCCATTCACTCAGGCTGAATGCGAGTTCAAGCTCCCCGATGAGCGGCGTCCCTTTTGCCTTCACATTGAGGACAAGAGGCGTCGTCTCTCCAATGCCAGGACTTATAATGCTCAGGTCGTACTGAACTGGGTCCCTTGCTGCCCCCTCTCCACACACCACGGTAACACCCTCCTTTTTCAAGAGTTTCGCACGGTCCTTGATCAATTCGGACTCCCCGCTGTCACAAATCGTCACATCCGCACCGCACCGCAACAGCAACCTGGCTGCCGCGATACCGCTCCGCCCCAGACCGAGGACTACGGTCTTTTTTCCTGAGTAGGGATTTGCGGGCGAGCTCATGGAGTTTTCTGCAGTTCTTAACGAAGCTTCAGGGTAGCGATCCCTGCGAGTCCACAGACAATTGCAGTGATCCAGAATCGAACAGTCACGGTATTTTCCTTCCAGCCGGAGAGTTCGAAATGATGATGCAGCGGTGACATCTTGAAGATCCGCTTCCCTGTGAGTTTGAAGCTCGCCACTTGGAGAATCACAGAGAGCGCCTCTGCCACAAAGACTCCACCCACGATAGCCAAGAGAAGCTCCTGCTTACAGCAGATGGCGAGCACTCCCAAGAGGCCACCGATCGCAAGAGATCCTGTGTCACCCATGAATACTTTGGCGGGATGGCAATTCCACCACAGAAACCCTAGAGCCGCTCCCGCAAGTGCGAGACTTACTACCGCCAACTCCCCCGAAAACGCGTAGTAGGGAATCTGAAGGTAGCCGGCTGTCTTTGAGTTTCCTGCTAGGTAGGTGAACACACCGAAGCAGGCCCCAGCCATGACGGTGCACCCTGAGGCTAGCCCATCAAGTCCGTCCGTGAGATTCACCGCATTAGAACTCCCGACAATGATGAGGATGTAGAAGAGATAGGTCCACATTCCGAGAATCAGTACAGGACCCTTAATGAAGGGGATGTAGAGTTCCTGTGCCTGCTTTGCAAGTGAAGGGGAAAGTAGAAAAAACGTGGTGATTCCGATAGCCAGCAAACATTGAAGAAGAAACTTAAGTCTACTGCTGATTCCGTCGGAGCTTTTCTTGGCGACCTTGAGGTAGTCGTCGTAAAAACCGATGCCACCCAGGACAAGCACTGTCACCAGGCAGAGCCAGACGAAGGGATTATCTGGTCGCGCCCAGAGCAAGGTCGAGGCGATGACCGCACCGATAAGCAGTATCCCTCCCATCGTAGGCGTCCCTTTTTTGCCACCGTGGAGTTCGTTGAGACGATGAACCTCCTCGGCACTTCGGATCGGCTGTCCCAGCTTCAATTGAACGAGACGACGGATCAGCGCGTCACCGAAGAGCAGGCAGATAAGGAATGACGTTAACCCCGCGCATAGTGCGCGGAAGGAGATGTACTGGAAGACATTCAGCCCCTTGGTGATGGAAAACCCATGAAGCAGTGATCCGAGCTGGGAAAGGTAGTAGAGCATGAGATTTTTTCTTGGATGACTTAGCCAACTTAGACGAACTGCAGGAGAACCTCTTCCATACGGGCACTTCTGCTTGCTTTGAACAGGATCTGATCCCCTGGACAGGCGAGAGAGGAGAGGAGTACAGCCGCTGCCGTGTTGTCTGCAGTGACCCTGACATCGGACATGCCCCTTGAAGTAGCAGCCTCAGCAATGGCTTCTGCCTCGGATCCTACTGTGATCAGTGTGTCCAGAAGGCTCGCCGCCCGTTCACCTACTTGGGCATATCCCGCCTTTGCATGCACTCCGAGTTCCCCCATTCTTCCCAGTACGGCCACTTTCCGGCCAGCTTTTGGAAGTGAGAAGAGAGTCTCGAGTGCAGCCAGCATGGAGTCAGGGTTGGCATTGTAGGTATCATCCAGAAGAGTCACCCCCCTCTTCATTGACTGGCTTAGTCTTCCTTGAGTCAGCTCAATCCTGGCAAGAGCGTCAGCACATTCCTCAAGGGGGATGCCACACAAGGTTCCAGCTGCGACAGCCAAAAGGGCATTGCCGATCATGTGCTTCCCTGGAACCGGAAGGGATGCCTCCACACGACCGAACTCACCTTCGATCACAAAGCGACTTCCATGACTATCATGGACGAGTTGAACCGCTCTCAGATCTCCTCGTAGAAATCCCACTTCAAGAACCTTTGCCGACGTCCGGCTTCGAAGCTCCTCAGCAAGAGCATCCTCGGCTGGTATGATACCAAAGCCTGAGGATGGCAGTTTCTCCAGCAGATCTCCTTTTTCACGCGCTATCTCCTTGAGGCTTCCAAGATGCTCGATATGGGCTGTCCCCACACAGGTGATGATTCCAATTTGTGGGCATGCAAGTCCTGCCAACGGTGCGATTTCCCCTCGGTGATTCATTCCGATTTCCCAGACAGCCGCCTCATCTTCGCGATCAGCAGCAAGGATGGAGAGAGGAAGCCCAATCTGATTGTTAAGATTTCCGAGCGTGGCCGTTGTGCGCAGGCGACTACGGAGAACTGAAGCAGTGAAATCCTTGGTCGAAGTTTTCCCGCTGCTACCCGTTACCACGACTGAATGAAGCTTGAGTTGTTGACGCCACCCCTTGGCCAGATGAGTCAATCCCGTGAGTGAGTCGGGTGTCGCGAGAATACCAAAGTCCTGAGGAAGCCCAGCGGGTGCTTCTCCGTCACAGAGCGTTGCGACAGCACCCTTTGATGCCGCCTCTTCAATAAACTTATTTCCGTCGAAGTTTTCACCCCGTAGCGTGACGTAGAGGTCTCCCTCCCTGATCTCCCTCGTGTCTTTGCAGACGCGCAGCACCTGGGTGTCGGGATGACCCGCCAGCATGCTTGCACCGCTCATCGCGGCAATGGTGGAGAGGGACAGGGGATTCATCTTATCGCGTCTCCCCGAATTCCTTGTTCGCCATCGCCCTGGCGGTGACCGAAACGTCATTGAAGGGGTGCCGTCCCGTCGCCGTCTCCTGGTAGGCCTCGTGTCCCTTCCCGGCGACAAGCACGATGTCGTTCGGACCAGCGAGTTCAACCGCCCTTCTGATCGCGCTCTCACGATCGACAAAGCTTTCGTGACCCGTTCCACGCAACCCCTTCTCGCTCTCGCGCATAATGGCCAGCGGGTCTTCACTCCGCGGGTTGTCGGAGGTGAGAATCACCTTGTCGGAATATTGCTCAGCGGCGGCAGCCATGAGTGGACGCTTGGAGTGATCCCTGTCCCCTCCGCAGCCGAAGACCGTGATGATGCGTGAGGGATTCAGCTGGCGAAGAGACTTCAGCACATTCTGCAGGGCATCGGGAGTGTGCGCGTAATCCACGAAGGACTGGAAGTTGCGGTGGGCGGGAACACGCTCCAGTCTGCCCGGCACCTGGGGAATCGTGGCCGCTGCGGCAACCGCGCGACGGAGTTCCAATCCCATCGCCGAGGTTGCTGCAAGTGCCGCCAGTGTATTGTAGACATTGAAGAGCCCGATTAATGGGGTCCTCACCAGGTAACTCCGCCCCTTGGCATCGAGCCTGAAAACCGTCCCCGTGGCGCTGTGCTGGATGTTGCTCGCCCGGAAGTTGCAGTTGCTGCCCTGACCGTAGGTGACGACGGGAACACCGGTGATTTTATCCAGCAGGCGGCGGCCGTAGCGGTCGTCCGAATTGATGATCGCTCTCCCCTTCTTCACCTTCTGCTCTCCGAGCGCTGTAAAGAGGACTCGCTTGGCCTCGTAGTACTCCTCCATCGTCCCGTGGTAATCGAGATGGTCCTGGGTCAGGTTGGTGAAGACTGCGGCGTCGAATTCGACCCCTCTCACACGCTGCTGCACCAATGCGTGGCTTGAGACTTCCAGAGCCGCCGCGCGGAATCCTCCGTCCCTCATCGTGGCCAGCATGCGCTGGAGTTCGATCGCGCCGGGAGTGGTTCTGGGCGCCTCCTCGACGACTCCAGGCAGGATGTACTTGATGGTTCCCACCAGGCCGCAAGGCCTGCCGACCGTGTCGCAGAGATGACGGATGATCCAGGCCGTGGTGGTTTTTCCGTTCGTGCCGGTAACCCCTGCGACGGCAAGCGAAGAGGAGGGATGCCCGTAGAAGGCAGCGGCTAGATCGGCCAGCGCCACTTGAGCCACGGGCACACGCACAAGCGGGACATTGATTCCCGGAAGATCCTCACCGGTGACAACGGCCGCGGCTCCGCGGGCAATCGCGTCGTGAACGTACTGACTCCCGTTGACTTTGGTGCCCGGAAGGACAAAGAACAGATCACCCGCATTCACGCTGCGCGAATCGCAACTGAGGCCCGTGAGGGGAATCTCCGCATTTCCAATCACGGAAACGACGGTCGTGTTCCTGATCAGGGCCGCAAGGGTGACCGAAGGAAGTTGGGTGCTGTCTGAAAACTTGTTCATTATCTCTGCTTAGTGTGTTCCAGCCCTGGCAGTGCTGGCGTTTCCGGACTGCGCCATCACAACAGCCGACTCAGGTGGTAGATCGAGGTACCTTACGGCCCGACTGGCAATCTTTGAGAAGACAGGGGCCGCCACGAGTCCGCCGTAATTCGCCGAGGAGCCGATCGGGGCGTCATCCACAATCACGAGCCCCATGAGCTTCGGCTTATCAGCGGGAAGGAAGCCGGCAAAGGAGACGATGTAACGTCCGTCGAGATAACCGCCGCGAGGACTGATCTTTTGAGCCGTGCCTGTCTTGCCTGCCACCGTGTAGCCCTCGACACGCGCCAGGGGTGCCGTGCCCTGATCGCTCACAACCCGCTGGAGGGCGGCGGCCACAAATCCGGCGGTCTTTGCAGAGACCACTTCGCGCACGGGAGTCACCTCCTGCGTTCCGCTCCCCTCACCCTTGCTCAGCACGAGACGCGGCTTCATGAGTTTCCCCCCGTTGGCGACGCTGGACATCGCCATCACCATCTGGATCGGCGTGACGGCCACGGACTGCCCCATGGCCATGCGCGTCTTGGTCAGCATGTCCCAGCGGTGAGGAGGATTCACCAGCCCCGAGATCTCGCCGTGGAGAGGGATGCCCGTCTTTTCGCCGAATCCGTAACGGCGCACGTAATCGTAGTAGGAGTTGTCCTTCATTCGGAGCGCCATCTTCGCGGAACCGATGTTGGAAGATTTCATCAGGATTTCGGAAACGCTCAGGTCGCCGTTGCCATGGTGATCCTTCAGGATCTTGCCGCCGTAGGAGAAGGCGCCGTTCTCGCAGTAGATGCGCGATTTCTCATCCACGATGCCCTCGTTCAGGGCCGCTGTGGCCACGACGATCTTGAACGTCGAACCCGGTTCGTACATGTCGGTAATGGCCCTGTTGCGGAGTTGCTCGGGCTTGGCTTCGTTGAAGTGGTTGGGGTCGTAATTCGGACGGCATGCCATGGCGAGGATCTCGCCTGTATTAGGATCCGCCAGGATCGCCGTCGCACCTGCCGGGTGAAGCTCCTTGTAGGTGGCGTCGACCTCCTTCTCCACGATGGCCTGTAGCCCCATGTCGATGCTCAACCGGATGTCGGCTCCCTGTTCCGGAAGCTGTTCCTGTCCGCGGTACACCACGATCTCGCGTCCCTTCCGGTCGTGCTCGATCATCCGGAATCCCTCCTGCCCCGCGAGTTCGCCGTCGAGCATCTTCTCGATCCCGTCGATGCCGTGCCCGGTGTGGTCAATGAAGCCGAGCACATGGCAGAGCATCTCCCCGTTGGGGTAGCTGCGCACCGCATCCTCCTCGAGGTAGAGTCCCCGGAGACCCGCTTTCTCCATGGCGCGAATCATGCCCTGGGCATTTTCCTCGCTGACCGTTTTACGAATCACGACATAGGGACGTTTAGTACTCAGCTTCTGTGTGAGCTCAGGAACCGTCATCTCCAGAAATGAAGCTGCAACTGCGGCAAGCGCTGCAGCGTCATGAATATGGGTGCCATCTGCCGTGACGGTTCGGACTGGTATATTCACTGCTAGTTCCTCTCCATTACGATCCAGAATACGTCCCCTCCGTGCGGGGATCGCCAGGCGGATGGAATGCTTCTCGGCTGCCTTGAGAGAGAAGTAATCGTGCTGAAGCACCTGAAGGTTGATCAACCGCCAGGCAAAGCCCGTGAAGATCAGTACCATCAGGGCGCAGACCAACCCGATGCGTCCTCCGGTTCCCTTCACCTGTTAATGGTGCGCTGGGGCGCCCCGGGACCGAACCGGCTGGCCGGATCGCGTGAGGCGGTGCGCAAGACCCCATCTTCTTCGGCAGCCACGGCGGGGGTGACCCTCGCGATCGCCGTGTCCCGGATCGCATCAAGCTTGATATACCCCTCGTCAAGACGGCGCTGCAGGGCGCCGCGCGATGTCATGGCGGTGATCCGTGCCTTCAGGCCTTCGTTTTTGGCCTGTGCTTCGCGGAGGGCTGCCTCGGTGAGGCGGGCCTGGTTGCCAACGGCATGCTGCTGGTTCTTCAGGTAGACGAAGAACAGGGCGGCCATCCCGACGAGGAAGGCCCCGATGATCACTCTCGCCAGGACATTGACCTCGAGAGAGTTCGTGGTGCGGCGGCGGTTTTTGTTCATGACGTTGCTCCCGGTTGCCCGCCCGAACGTCGCTCCACGGCACGGAGCCGTGCGCTACGCGAGCGGGGATTGGAAGCAAGCTCCGCCGGCGAGGCCGTGACGGAACGTGGAGTCAGGGCGTTGAAGAGCCTCCCCGGATTGGGGCGCGGCGCGGGCCACGTTGGGTCGTCGATTTCGGCCACCGAATGACGGCGGAAGAAATGCTTCACGATCCGGTCCTCGAGGGAATGGAAGGTGATCACCGCCATGCGGCCTCCGGGAGCAAGGAGGGAGGCGAATGCAGGAAGGGCTCGCTCCAGGGAGCCGATCTCGTCGTTCACGGCAATCCGAAGCGCCTGGAAGACGCGGGTCGCAGGGTGACGTGGCCCCTGACGGCCGGCGGCGATGAGTTCGGCGAGTTCAGCCGTTGTCGTGAGCGGCTTCTTCTCGCGGGCACGCACGATACGGGCCGCAAACTGGATGGCGCGCGGTTCGTCACCGTATTCGCGGAAAATGCGGGCGAGCTCCGAGGCGGACGCCGTATTCACAAGATCAGCAGCCGTCTGGCCCGAGTTGCCCATGCGCATATCGAGAGGGCCCTCACGCTGGAAGGAGAAGCCCCTCTCCGGTGTATCGAGTTGGTGGGAGGAGACGCCGAGATCCAGGAGAATGCCATCGATACCCTGAACACCCAGTTCGGCAAGAGCCGCAGGTGCCTCCGCAAAGTTGCCCTCCAGGGCGGTGAACTGCTCACCGTGGGAGGCGAGTCGTGCACGTGCGTGCGCCAGCGCCTCCGGATCACGGTCAAAAGCAATTACCCGCGCCCCGCCCTTCAGCAGCAAGCCGCTGTGGCCTCCCCCCCCCAGGGTCCCATCGATGATGGTACGGCCCGGGGCGGGACGCAGGAAATCAATGACCTCTGCCGCCAAGACAGGTTCGTGGCGGAAGGAGGTGCTCATAAAAAGTGAAGGAGGGAAAGAGGTTGGGGTCTCGAGGTCGTGATGGGCTCGGAGGAATCTGTTGCGTCGCAGTTTGTATTGGAGGCGAGTCATCGGTTCAGGCGGCTCAGAGACCGATCAACTCGGCAACCTGACGGTAAGAGGCAGACTCCTCTGCGCTCACGGCGGCCCAGCGCTTGGCATCCCAGATTTCAAAACGGCTGCGCCCGCCCACGAGGACAACGTCCCCCTTGAGTTTCACCGAGTCACAATGATCATCGGGCAGCAGGATACGCCCGTTACTGTCGGCCGAGATGGCGCGTGCCTGCCCATAGAACTGACGAATTGCCTTCCGTCGCTCGCTTGCTGCCGCTCCGCTCTGCTCAATGCGTGATTCGATTGAATCAAACTCCGCAGGGGGCATGACAATCAGACAGTCACCCGTCGGCCCAGGAATAGCATGGAACGCGTCGGGTCCACCATTCAGCCAAGCCGCCGGAATCGTGACGCGATTCTTCGCATCCATGGACCTTTCGAAGGTCCCGGCGTAGCTGATCTGGATTGGGGTGGAGTTGGACATTGGGAGCTGGAGCCGCAGTGGGAATATAGACCACTTTTCTCCACTACGCCCCACTTTTTCCCACCAAAAGAGAAAGGGGTCAACTCGAAAAGGAGATAAAAAGCGTTTGTGCCGCGATTCAAACCCATCCGCTCCGAATCCATCTCTTTAGTGAGGCTCCTGACTAGCCTGCGTACAGTCAACTCATCGTGAGCATCTTTCCTTTAGCATCAGAAATCCCGAAAGATCATGAACTGCGCTCCCGTCTTCAGTTCGTCATAATCTCTTTTTTAAGAGCTGAAAAATAAACTTTTAAAGCCCCCATGTAACTTCATTTCTGAAAGGACTTTGATGATGAAAGAAGAGGTCGACTTGAATTTGCTACTTGAAATCAGAAGCTCACTTCATGATCTTTCCAATCTCAATGAAACTTATCACCACCTCCCTCCTGGCAGCATCCTGCCTCGCACTCGCAGCTTGCAATAAGCCTGCTGCTAAAGAAGAAGCATCCTTCCAGTGCATCTCCGCAAAGATCACCATCGCTGACAAGCAGGTTGATTCCGTTGTCCAGTGGAACACCAAGACCGGCGAGGCACGCCTTCTCAATGCCGCCTCCTTCGCTGACAAGGCCACCGGACAGCAGGGCAATCTGATCGGTTGGGTTCCTCTCGTTGATCTCCAGCAGGCAGTCCAGAATCTGGCCTCCCAGATTCAGGCACAGCAGAACGCTGCCAAGGGTTCAGCCTCCCCTTCCTCAACTCCAATCCAGCCTAAGAAGTAATTTCTTAAGTCTAAGATTTTAGAAAACGGCCGGATTACTCCGGCCGTTTTTTTGTGCCCAGATGCGGAGACCGCTGGGAGATTCATTGATAAGGAAATCAGGAACGCAGGAAGTGAGCTGCTCTATTTTGAGAATCAACGATGAGGGTAATGAAAATTACCTACCAATGCGCAGGCACCATCCCTTCGTGATATTCACGTAATCCTCTGTCACTACCCATCTCTCACCTACCTCAGCTGAAATCTCCTCTTTCCACGTTGCTTAATGGGTCAGAGTAAAACGAAAACGATCTTGTGCACGATCTCCGGGGAAACCTCATCCCGTCATGATGCACCCCCTTCGCGGTGGGGGGGCGGGGGTTAACCTGGAATATTTTTCAGCAACTCGGCGTTGGTGGGATAACGGCGGATGAAGAAGAGAAGTCTCTCAATCGCCTCGATCGGTTTGTGACCGGCCAGTCCGCGACGGATGATGTTGATTTTGTGCATCTCGTCTGGAGTGAGGAGGAGCTCCTCACGACGGGTGCCGGAGAGGAAGATATCGACGGCCGGATAGATGCGCTGATCGCTGATCTTGCGGTCAAGGACGAGCTCCATGTTGCCGGTGCCCTTGAACTCTTGGAAGATCAGGTCATCCATACGGCTATTGGTCTCGATGAGCGCGGTCGCCATGATGGTAAGTGAACCTGCCTCCTCGGTGTTACGCGCGGCAGCGAAGAGTTTGCGAGGGATCTCCATCGCGCGGGAGTCCATACCACCGCTCATGGTGCGGCCTCCGCCGCCTTGGGCGTTGTTGAAGGCACGTCCGATGCGGGTGAGCGAGTCCATGAGGACGAAGACATCCTTCCCTTGCTCGACGAGACGCTTGGCCCTGTCGATGGCGATCTGAGCGATGCGGGTGTGGCTGCGGAGGTCGCTGTCGTTGGAGCTGGCGTAGAGTTCGGCCTGAGGGACCGTACGACGGATTTCGGTCACCTCTTCGGGTCGCTCGTCGACCAGCAGGATGATAAGCTTCATCTCGGGGTGGTTCTTCACCACCGCGTCAGCGATGTGCTGGAGGAGTGTGGTCTTGCCAGTGCGGGGCGGTGCGACAATGAGTCCACGCTGCCCCTTGCCAACCGGCGTCATAAGGTCAATGACACGGGTGGTGAAGCGCTCGGGTGTGGTTTCAAGCGTAATGCGCTTGTTTGGGCTGATGGTCGTGAGTTCCTCGAAGAGAGGGATGTTCACGAATTTCTCCGGTGCCTCCCCCTCGATCTCGGTAGCGCGAAAGAGTTGGATGCCACGGGGGCCGCGGCGGGTCTCACCCTTGATGAAGACGCCATCACGGAGGTTGTGCTGACGGATCACTTCGGGGGTGATGAAGATGTCGTTCTGTGTGGCGGAGTAGGCGCGCTTGGCCTCGCGAAGGAAGCCGAAACCTTTGCCAGAGACCTCGACGATCCCCTCGGCATAGGTCGGTTCGGGAGGAGGACCATCTTGAGGCGCTCCCTCTGCGACAACAGGTTCTGCAAACTCATCGGGGCCTGGACCGTGCTCCTGGTATCCCCCTTGGCCAACCTGACCACTTTGACCGCCCTGTCCCCCACCCTGCGTGTTGGGACCCCGGTTGTCCTGGCGGTCGTTTCGGAAATTACGGCGTCCGCCATTGCGGGGACGGCGTCCTCCGCCACCACCGCCACCACCACGGCGGGGACGGTCAAAGTTTCTCTCGCGCGGCGCTCCCTGCTGCTGGGATCCACCCTCTCCTCCGCCCTGCTGCGGTGCATGGGAATCCGATGACTGCCTGGAAGGCAAAGATTCGGAGGGCTGGGAGGTTTGCGGAGTCTGGGGCTGCTGTTCGTCGCTCATGGTATGGAAAGGATAAAGGCTGAAGATT
>Ga0209829_10000212_pt1 | contig 53770 bp, 47 predicted proteins | sample C_140205_EF_Meta_FD_187311 | JGI IMG/M metagenome (GOLD analysis project Ga0209829, IMG submission 187311) | Freshwater microbial communities from Lake Croche, Canada to study carbon cycling - C_140205_EF_MetaG (SPAdes) (version 2) | ecosystem: Environmental > Aquatic > Freshwater > Lake...
AATAGTAAAGATAGTTTGAAAATACTGTCTCGCCCCATTTATGACTTGTATTTGAATGCACAAAATACTCTCGCCCATCCATTAATAAAACTGGTCGATAACAACCAGATTTTTTATTGGATCGCAAAGTCTGGGCAAATTTATTTGATAAAAGGGGACAACCTCAAAATCAAGCCGCAAGTCATTCGAGAAGTAAGAGTTTGCAAAGATTTGATACTAGAATTGGAAGAACGAACGCAAATTTTTGTATAGGCAACTATGGCGATGACCCCCTCGTTGGGGGCGCAGGTGCCGATACTTTTATGGGTGACGAGGGTAACGATGTGTTGATATCAAGCGCCAACTATTTATCTCATCTAAACGATTTGACTATAGATGGGTGTTATGCTTTTGATCGACTTGGTTTTCAACAAAATACAGGGCTGATTGATTTAACTCAATTGATCTTCATCGAGCAACCACTAGCTTATCCATAACCAGCAATCAAAAATATCGAACTGATTGATCTCGCGTCCGATCAAGTGGCCAATACGATCCGCCTTAATACTGATGTGGTTGCGTGCATGGCTTGTAATATTTACTCATCATTGACGGATCTTGAAAATTCAAATGTTTATGAGGCGTCATTGAGCAGTGTTTTTATTTGGGGCGATTCAATCGATCAAATTCAATTGAAAGGCTAGTGGCAAAAGTCTGATTCAATTTTTAGGTATGTACAAGGCTATCGAGATCAGCCTATTTTAAAAAATGAATATATCAATTGGGATACAGAAGAGTTTTACAAATACTCTGCACAAACAAGCATGGGTGAGTGGGTTGATATTTTTATCAACCATGCCATGGTCAATGCAAAGGGTGTCATTATTCTTTAGACAAAAAAAGCGCCTTGCGGCGCTTTTTAAAAGGCTCTAGAAATTAACGCTTGGCGATAGGTGGCACGTCGCGTTTTACAGCACCAGTAAACAATTGGCGAGGCCTGCCAATTTTGTATTCGGGGTCGCTGATCATTTCATTGAGTTGTGCAATCCATCCCACTGTACGTGCCAATGCAAAAATACCAGTGAACATATTGACTGGAATGCCAATTGCGCGTTGAACAATACCAGAATAAAAATCAACATTGGGATAGAGTTTTTTGGTGACGAAATAGTCGTCTTCAAGAGCGATTTTTTCCAGAGCCTTGGCCAATTTAAACAAAGGATCGTTTTCGAGTCCAAGTTCTTTCAAAACTTCGTCACAAGTTTCTTGCATCAACTTGGCGCGCGGGTCGTAGTTTTTGTAAACACGGTGACCAAAACCCATCAGTTTGACTGTGGAGTTTTTGTCTTTGACTTGAGTCATGAATTCGCCCACTTTGGCTACGCCACCCGCTGCTTGCAACTCTTGGAGCATATTGAGACACGCTTCATTTGCGCCGCCATGTGCAGGACCCCACAAGCAAGCAACACCTGCAGCAATGGCTGCAAATGGATTGGTGCCTGATGAACCGCACAAACGAACGGTGGATGTGGATGCGTTTTGTTCGTGATCGGCGTGCAATACAAAAATGCGATCCATAGCGCGTTCGAGTACAGGATTGACCACATAGTCTTCGCATGGATTACCAAACATCATGCGTAAAAAATTACCCGAATAACTCAAATCATTTTTGGGATACAAAAAAGGCTGACCAATGCTGTATTTGTAAGCCATGGACACCAAGGTGGGCAATTTGGCAATCAGTCGAATAGCAGAAATTTCGCGGTGTTCAGGGTTGTTGATGTCGGTGCTGTCATGATAGAACGCAGACAGTCCGCCAATAAGGCCAGTAAGCACAGCCATTGGATGCGCATCGCGTCTAAAACCGCGCAAGAAAAATTGCATTTGTTCGTGCACCATGGTGTGATGCGTCACCAAATGTGTGAAATCCTTTTTCTTTTGTGCGTTAGGCAATTCCCCGTATAACAACAAGTGACATGTTTCCATGAAATCGCATTGGGTTGCGAGTTGTTCTATGGGGTAACCACGGTAGAGAAGTTCACCTTTGTCGCCATCAATGTAGGTAATAGCAGACTGACAAGCCGCAGTGGATAAAAATCCGGGGTCGTAGGTGAACATGCCCGTTTGACCATATAACTTGCGAATATCAACCACATCAGGGCCGATCGTGCCGTTGTAGACAGGCATTTCAATGGGAGCTTTGCCATTACTGAATGACAGGGTTGCTTTGTAGTCTGCAAGTTTCATGGTGTTTCCTAATTAAACAAAATGATGTGATTCAATTCCAAAGGAGTTGTAAAACATCGCGCGCTTCTGGTTCATTTATTTGTGTATCTGGTGGAACTTTTTTGAGAAGAATATCCATCAAGTCATTGTCTGCCAATTCCATCAGCGTATACAAGCCACGGGCTTGTGCAACGGTGATGGAATTTTCATGCTTTTCAAAAAAACGTTCAATGAATAAATCATTTTCTAACAATCCGCGACGGCATCGCCACCGCAGTTTACTCAACGCACGCTCACCCAATGCATCGTGGGCGTGGCGTGAATCAAGGGTGTCGTCTTTCATGTTTTAGATGGCTCTGGCCACCATAAGTTCTTTGATTTTGCCAATGGCCTTGGTGGGATTGAGTCCCTTAGGACACACGTCAACACAGTTCATGATTGTGTGGCATCTAAACAAGCGATAGGGATCTTCTAAATTATCCAAACGCTCGGACGTGGCTTGATCTCTGCTGTCTGCAATGAAGCGATATGCTTGCAACAAACCTGCAGGGCCCACAAATTTATCTGGGTTCCACCAAAAAGATGGGCAACTGGTGGAGCAACTCGCGCACAAAATACATTCGTACAAGCCGTCCAATTCTTCGCGCTCTTCGGGTGACTGCAAACGCTCTTTTTCGGGAGGTAATGTGTCGTTGACCAAATAAGGTTTGATGGAATGGTATTGCTTGAAGAACTGAGTCATGTCGACAATCAAATCGCGAATGACAGGCAAGCCAGGCAATGGTTTAAGTGTGATGACGCCGGGCAAGGTGAGCATGTTGGTTAGACACGCCAAACCATTTTTACCATTGATGTTCATCGCGTCTGACCCGCACACGCCTTCGCGGCATGAGCGTCTGAACGACAAGGTGGGGTCTTGCTCTTTGAGTTTGATCAATGCGTCAAGCAACATGCGCTCATGTCCATCGAGTTCAATCTCAATGGTTTGCATATAAGGTTTGGCGTCTTTTTCTGGATCGTAGCGATAAATTTTGAATGTGCGTTTGGTCATGTGATTGCTCCGTGATTCGATCAGAATGTGCGAACTTTGGGTGGAACAGAGTCCACCGTGAGGGGTTTGAGTTTGACGGGTTTGTAGGTGAGGCTGTTGTCATGGCTGTGCCACAAACTGTGTTTCATCCAATTGGCGTCGTCACGACCCAAAGGGGCTGTGGGGTGATCGGCCGTGTGTTCGTAGTCGCTTACGGTGTGTGCGCCACGACACTCTTTGCGTGCAGCAGCTGAAACAATGGTGGATTGTGCGCACTCAATGAGGTTTTCAACTTCAAGCGCTTCGATACGCGCAGTGTTAAACACTTTGGATTTGTCTTTGAGTCCAATCGCGTTGGTGCGTTCACGCAAGGCCGCAATTTTTGCAACGCCTTCGTCCATGCCTTTTTGTGTGCGAAACACGCCAGCGTGCAATTGCATCGATGCGCGAATATCATTGGCCACCGTTTGTGCGTATTCACCACTTGATGCAGAGTCTAAGCGTGCCAAGCGTGCCAATGTTTTGTCTGCCGCATCTGCGGGTAAAGGTTTGTGGTTTTTGGTTTTGAGATTGAAGTCAACAATGTGGTTGCCTGCAGCACGACCAAACACCAATAAATCGAGCAATGAGTTGGTCCCCAATCGATTAGCACCGTGCACGCTCACGCATGAACATTCACCCACTGCATACAAACCATTCACTACAGCATTGTGATCTGTCGCGTTTTGTGTAACGACTTGTCCATTGATGTTGGTAGGAATACCACCCATTTGATAGTGAATGGTCGGCACTACAGGAATCGCCTCTTTGGTGATATCAACGTTCGCAAAGTTAATGCCGATTTCATAAACCGATGGCAAGCGTTTGTGAATCGTATCTGCGCCTAAGTGATCAAGTTTGAGCAACACATAATCTTTGTTGGGACCACAACCACGGCCTTCTTTGATTTCTTGATCCATGGAGCGAGAAACAAAATCGCGTGGCGCCAAATCTTTGAGTGTGGGCGCATAACGCTCCATGAAACGCTCGCCATTGCTGTTGAGCAAAATAGCGCCTTCGCCGCGGCAACCTTCGGTGAGTAAAACACCGGCGCCAGCAACACCTGTGGGATGGAATTGCCAAAACTCCATGTCCTCTAATGGAATACCAGCGCGTGCGGCCATTCCCAAGCCGTCACCCGTATTAATAAACGCATTGGTAGACGCGGCAAAGATGCGACCCGCACCACCTGTTGCTAACAAAACTGTTTTTGCTTCCAAAATGTAAACGTCACCTGTTTCCATTTCAAGTGCAGTGACACCAACGACATCGCCTTCTGCATCACGAATTAAATCAAGTGCCATCCACTCCACAAAGAAATTGGTTTTGGCAGAAACGTTTTGTTGATACAAGGTGTGAAGCATGGCGTGACCCGTGCGGTCAGCTGCAGCACATGCGCGTTGAACAGGTTTTTCACCGTAATTGGCAGTGTGACCACCAAACGGACGTTGATAAATCGTACCGTCTGGATTTCGATCAAATGGCATGCCCATGTGTTCGAGGTCATAAACAACCTTAGGCGCTTCGCGACACATGAACTCAATTGCGTCTTGATCGCCTAACCAATCGGAACCTTTGATGGTGTCATAAAAATGATAGTGCCAATTGTCATCCGACATATTGCCCAAACTCGCACCAATACCGCCTTGTGCGGCCACTGTATGTGAACGAGTTGGAAATACTTTAGATAGCACCGCCACATTGAGACCCGCGCGGGACAACTGAAGCGCTGCACGCATGCCCGATCCACCTGCACCAACGATGACCACATCGAAACGGCGACGGGGAATGTTTGAACGAGTCATGACTTATAGCCTCCAAAGAACTTGAATAGCCCAGCCGGCGCAAGCGACCAACCAAACCATGGTAAAAATTTGCAAAACCAATCGAACCGAAACAGGTTTGATGTAGTCCATCCATATGTCGCGCATGCCAACCCATACGTGATAGATGAGTGAAAAAATAATGGCAAAGGTAAGCGCCTTCATCCATTGAGGGCTAAAAATACCCGCCCATTTGTCGTAACCGATGTCGCCTTTGCTAAAAATAACTTGAAGCAATACAACCAGTGTGAACAAAGCCATCAGGCCGGCAGTGATGCGTTGCGCCAACCAATCGCGCAAGCCATAGTGTGCGCCGACAACAATGCGTTTAGATCCGTAATTTACTGACATGAATCAATTCCTTGAGTAAGTGTAAGTATTAGTAAGCACCAAACAATTTGGCACCCAATGCAAAGGTGAGTCCCAAACTCAGAGCTAATGTGAGAACAGCAGAAGACTTTCCAAATTCTTTGGTTACGGAATGCGTAGAGTCCATGTACAAATGACGCAAACCTGCAATGAGGTGGTGCAAATAAGACCAAATGAGTGCGAGTACCAGCAAATTAAACAACCATGCAGGAACAAATCCCAAACCTTGATTGAAAGCGGCTTTGAATTTGGCAAATGAAAATTCAGATGAAACCGATGTATCAAACATCCAAATAATCAATGGCAATAACAAAAACATGATGGCGCCACTGATGCGATGCAAAATGGACACAATGCCTGCAGGGGGTAAGCGATACGAAGGTAAATCCGTAAAGGCGTTGATGTTGCGAAATTTGGGTCGCTTTTTGGCAAGCTCAGTCATTGGTGGTGTCTTTCATGGGGTTTTTGAATAAACCGAGGATTGATGTTGGCAATGCGATGAAAAGAAATTCTATTGCATCGCAGTTTGCTGACGCATAAATTTCAAAACAGGGGTGACTCGACATTTTTTGATCCAGTTGATCAATTTAATTCATTGCGATAGTGATGCTTTTGGGTGACGTACAGACCTCGTCTCAACTCCATCGGAACATCATTGTATGTGAATGCAATGCGCTCAACGCTGAGCAGTGGTGTGTGTTGATTGACCCGCAATAGTTTGGCCTGAGTGCTGTAGGGCAAAACAGCCCGAATTTGCTCCTCAGCTCTGACCATGCGCATGTCAAATTCTTTTTCAAAAAATGCATACATTGGGCCTCGAGAGTCACTCAGGCGACCCGCGGTCAGCCCCTTAAAAGGTGCGCCAGGTAGCCATAAGTCTTCTAATATGGTGGGAACGCCTGAATAAGACAAGACGCGGCGCACTTCAAACACCGAATCGCCTGTACTGATTTGAAGCGCTTTGGCCACATCGGTAGTGGCGCGACCCCGTTTGCAATTAATGATTTGCCTGGATGCTGGCCCCTCAGATGATTTGCCCAGCGAATCGGGAACCAATCTTAAAAATCTGTATTGAACTTGTTGCTCGGAATGGGTGGCCACAAAGGTTCCCTTGCCTTGGCGACGTACGACTAAATTTTCAGAGCCTAATTCATCAATCGCTTTGCGAACTGTTCCTTGACTGACGTGATATCGTGCGGCCAAATCCATTTCGCTGGGGATTGCTTCGCCCGGTTTCCACTCGCCGTTTTGGAGGCTTTGTAGGATTAACCCCTTGATTTGTAAGTACAAGGGGCTAAACGCCGGTCCCACAACATCGCTAGAGGCGGCGTTGCGTTCGGGTTCTAAATTGTGGGGCGGGGACATGGAAGTTGTCAGTTTCGTTCATGGAATATTCCATATCATATCTTCTATAAGACATAAGACACGCCTGCAAGGGTTTTCGAGGGTAAACTGTATGTCTTTTCAAACTTAATTTTCATTTTCTTTGGAGTTTTCCCATGAGCAAAAAGCCAGTCCGCGTGGCCGTCACCGGAGCAGCCGGTCAAATTGGATATGCCCTTTTATTTCGCATCGCATCGGGTGAAATGTTGGGTAAAGATCAGCCCGTCATTCTTCAGCTTTTAGAAATTCCAGACGAAAAAGCGCAAAAAGGCCTCAAGGGCGTGATGATGGAATTAGAAGATTGCGCTTTTCCATTGCTCGCAGGCATGGAAGCTCATTCAGACGCCAAAGCGGCATTCAAAGACACTGACTACGCATTGCTCGTGGGTGCGCGTCCGCGCGGCCCAGGCATGGAGCGCGCCGATTTATTGGCTGCGAATGCGCAAATTTTTACAGCGCAAGGAAAAGCGCTCAACGCTTCAGCTTCACGCAATATCAAAGTATTGGTTGTCGGTAATCCTGCCAATACCAACGCTTACATTGCAATGAAGAGCGCACCTGATTTAAATCCTGATAATTTCACAGCCATGTTGCGACTCGATCACAACCGTGCTGCGTCACAAATCGCGCTCAAAACAGGCAAAGCCGTTGTCGATATCGAAAAATTATGCGTTTGGGGCAATCACTCACCCACGATGTATGCCGATTACCGTTTTGCAACTATCGCCGGTCATTCAGTCAAAGACATGATCAACGATCAAGAATGGAATGCCAATGTGTTTTTACCCACTGTGGGCAAACGCGGCGCTGCAGTTATTGAAGCGCGTGGCTTGTCATCCGCTGCATCTGCCGCCAACGCCGCAATTGATCACATACGTGATTGGTCATTAGGTACACAAGGCAAATGGGTCACCATGGGTATTGCTTCCAAAGGTTGGTATGGCATTCCTAAAGATGTGATGTTTGGATTCCCTGTTACCTGCGCCAATGGTCAATACACAGTTGTCGAAGGTTTGCCGATTGATGCGTTTAGTCAATCATGCATTGACAAAACACTCAAAGAATTAACCGACGAACAAGCTGGTGTTGCGCACTTGCTTTGATCTGAAATGAATCAACCCCACCCACGTGATGTATTGCGCGACGCGCAAGGTGGGGGCATTCGCATTCCTGTTTGTGATCATTACAGCGGTGTTGAGCAACGCATGAAAAAAAGCTTGCAGTTGCAACACGAAATGACTCAAGAGTTTGGCACTTGCGTTTTTGATGTCACCTTGGATTGTGAAGATGGTGCGCCTGTGGGCGGCGAAATTGAGCACGCGCATTTGGTCACCGAGTTGGCATTAGCTGCTTCACCCGATGCGCGAGTGGCAGTGCGTGTTCACCCCGTGGATCATCCTGTTTTTCAATCCGATATTGCGCATATCATTGCCAAAGCAGGGCATCGTTTGTGTCACATCATGGTGCCCAAAGTGGAGTCACTTCAAGATGTGCAGATGGGCGTTGATGCCATCGATCAACAAGGTGCTAAACATTTACCTATTCATGTATTGATTGAATCTCCTGCAGCTGTTCATCGTGCATTTGATATTGCGTCGCATCCGCGCGTGCAATCCATGAGTTTTGGTTTAATGGATTTTGTGTCTACGCATGGAGGCGCCATCTCATCCGATGGCATGGGTATTCAAGGTCAATTCACGCATCCGTTGGTTATGCGCGCCAAAATTGAAATCTCAAGTGCGTGTCACGCGCACGGCAAAGTGCCAGCGCACGGCGTAGTCACCGAATTCAATGATATTCAAGCATTGCAAAACGCAGCGCATACGGCCGCACATCAATTGGCCTTTACAAGGATGTGGAGTATTCATCCTTCACAAATCAGGCCGATATTGCAAGCGATGGCGCCATCAGTTTCTGAAATAGAAAAAGCCGCACGAATTTTGTTAGAAGCCGAAAAAGCGCAATGGGCGCCTATTCGTTTTGATTCTCAACTGCACGACCGTGCAAGCTACAGATTTTTTTGGCATGTTTTGGAGCGAGCGCATCTAACAGGCGCCGCATTGCCCTCTGATGTTCATCGTTATTTTGAGTAAATATAAAAAAGGAAGACAAGATGTTAAAGAAGTTATCTATTTCAGTTGTCGCCGTTCTTGCTTTATCAATCGGTACGCAAGCACAGGCGCAAAAAAAATCTGCAAAAAATAAAACCGAGACGCCTTTGGTTGAAGAGTTACAGCCTCCGTTAGAGCCGTTACTCATGGCAATTGCTGACCAAATTCACACTGGAAAAATTGTTTGTGAAGCGGGTGCCATGATTCAAATCACCGAAAAAATAAATGCACCTGGTCGTTTTGTTTTAAAACTTAAAAATGAAAATTTCAATTTGATGCCTGTTGCTTCATTAACAGGTGCCATTCGATTGGAAGACGCACAGCAAGGCGCTGTGTGGATTCAATTGGCCAACAAATCCATGCTCATGAGTAGCAAATTGGGTCGTCGCCTTGCCGATGAATGTCAAAGCCCTGCGCAATCCACCGTTGCTCAAGCCATGAAACTAGCCCCGCCCATCAACATCTTGGAGCCTCAAAAAGATGTTGCGCGGAAATAATTTTTTGTTAGGAGAACTGTAATGTTGAAACCTTATCGTGACCATGTGGCTGAACGCGCTGCCCTCGGTATTCCACCTTTTCCACTGTCTGCCAACCAGACGGGCGAGCTGATTGAATTGCTCAAAAACCCACCCAAGGGTGAAGAGACTACCTTGGTTGATTTAATCACCCAACGTGTGCCTGCGGGGGTGGACGATGCCGCCAAAGTCAAAGCGTCTTATTTGGCCGCAGTTGCGCATGGCACAGAAAAATGCACGCTCATTTCACGTGAAAAAGCTACAGAATTATTGGGCACCATGCTCGGTGGTTACAACTTGTCTCCACTAATCGATTTACTTGACGATGCAACAGTGGGCAAGGTTGCTGCTGAAGCATTGAAAAAAACATTGTTGATGTTTGATCAATTTCACGACGTCAAAGTCAAGGCCGACAAAGGCAATGCACATGCAAAAGCCGTATTGCAATCATGGGCCGATGCCGAATGGTTTACCAGCAGGCCCGAAGTGCCACAAAGCATCAAAATTTCTGTATTCAAAGTAACGGGTGAAACCAATACCGACGATTTATCTCCTGCGCCTGATGCATGGAGTCGTCCCGATATTCCTCTGCATGCATTGTCCATGCTCAAAAATAAACGCGATGGCATCACGCCCGAAGAAGACGGCAAGCGCGGCCCTATTAAGTTTGTAGAAGATTTGCGCGCCAAAGGCAACTTAGTTGCTTATGTGGGTGATGTTGTTGGTACAGGTTCATCACGCAAGTCAGCCACCAACTCGGTCTTATGGTTTACGGGAGAAGACATTCCGTTTGTACCCAATAAGCGTTTTGGAGGCGTGTGTTTGGGCAACAAAATTGCGCCTATTTTTTATAACACCATGGAAGACGCTGGCGCATTGCCCATCGAATTGGATGTGAGCCAAATGAACATGGGTGACGTGGTTGAATTGCGTCCTTATGAGGGCAAAGCGCTCAAAGACGGCAAAGTTATTTCAGAATTCAAAGTCAAAAGCGCTGTGCTGTTTGACGAAGTGCGCGCAGGCGGACGCATTCCACTCATCATTGGTCGCGGACTAACTGCCAAAGCACGCGAAGCATTGGGACTTCCAGCATCGATATTGTTTCGTTTGCCACAAGTTCCAAAAAGCCATGGCAAAGGTTTTTCATTGGCGCAAAAAATGGTGGGTCGCGCTTGTGGTTTGCCCGAAGGCCAAGGCGTGTTGCCAGGAACCTATTGCGAACCCCGCATGACTTCTGTAGGTTCACAAGACACAACTGGGCCCATGACTCGCGATGAACTCAAAGACTTGGCGTGTTTGGGTTTTAGTGCTGATTTGGTGATGCAATCGTTTTGTCACACAGCAGCTTATCCAAAATCAGTCGATGTAAAAATGCATCACGAGTTGCCTGAATTTATTAGTCACCGGGGTGGCATTTCATTGCGACCAGGTGACGGTGTCATTCACTCATGGCTCAATCGTTTATTGTTGCCCGATACAGTGGGCACAGGTGGCGATAGTCACACACGTTTTCCAATTGGCATTTCATTTCCTGCAGGCTCAGGCCTCGTCGCCTTTGCAGCAGCAACAGGCGTGATGCCATTGGATATGCCCGAGTCGGTGTTGGTGCGCTTTAAGGGCAAGATGCAGCCCGGCGTTACATTGCGCGATCTGGTGAATGCCATTCCTTTGTATGCAATTAAGCAAGGTTTGCTAACAGTTGAGAAAAAAGGAAAGAAAAATATTTTTTCAGGTCGCATTCTAGAAATTGAAGGCTTACCAGATCTCAAAGTGGAACAAGCGTTTGAGTTGTCTGACGCATCGGCTGAGCGCTCTTCTGCAGGATGCTCAGTGCATCTCAACAAAGAACCCATCATTGAATACATCAACAGCAACATCACTCTCATGAAGTGGATGATTGCCGAAGGTTATGCCGATGCTCGTTCATTGCAACGGCGCATTGAAGCGCAAGAAGCATGGATTAAAAATCCACAATTACTCAAAGGCGATGCAGACGCTGAATACGCCGCAGTCATTGAAATTGATTTGGTAGATATTCATGAGCCTATCGTTGCATGCCCCAACGATCCTGATGATGTCAAAACATTGTCTCATGTAGCTGGCGCAAAAATTGATGAAGTGTTTATCGGTTCGTGTATGACCAACATCGGACACTTCCGTGCAGCTTCTAAACTGCTTGAAGGCAAGCGTGACATTCCCGTTAAATTGTGGATTGCTCCGCCCACCAAAATGGACGCCAAGCAACTCACCGAAGAGGGTCACTACGGCGTGTTTGGATCGGCGGGCGCGCGCACCGAAATGCCAGGGTGCTCGTTGTGCATGGGCAACCAAGCGCAAGTGCGAGAAGGCGCAACGGTGATGTCAACATCAACGCGTAACTTCCCCAATCGACTTGGCAAAAATACCAACGTGTATTTGGGCTCGGCAGAATTAGCAGCTATTTGCTCGCGCTTGGGTCGTATTCCAACCAAAGCAGAATACATGGCCGATATGGGTGTGATCAATGCCGAGGGTCAGAAAATTTATCAGTACCTCAATTTTGATAAATTGGACGATTACGCAGCATTTTAAAAACTCGCAAAAAAATCCCCGCAAGCGCTTTGCATGCAGGGATTTTTTTGGTTGGGCTAGGATCCATCAGCTCACTCTGGTTCTATCTTCGCGTCCCTCACCACTTTGCCCCAACGAGGCGACTCCGCTTTAATCAACGCAGCAAATAACTCAGGCGCGCCACCGCCCATTTCATTGCCTTGACTCAATATTTTTTCTTTTACTTCTGCAGTTTGTAGTGCTTGATTGCAAGCGGCGTTCAATGCTTTGATGATGTCAGCTGGCATGCCTTTGGGTCCAATAAGTCCTTGCCAGTTTTGTACTTCAACAGCAGGGTAGCCCAACTCTGCCATCGATGGAATCTCGGGCAACAGCGGTGAACGGGTTTTGCTGGTGATAGCAATCGCGCGCAAGCGTCCACCTTTAATGGCAGGCATTGCGCTATACATTTGTTCAAACATCATGTCGACTTGGCCACCCATTAAATCTGAAGCACCAGCTGCGCCACTTTTGTAGGGTGCGTGAATCATGTCGATTCCTGCAGTGTGTTCAAACAATGCGCCACTCAAGTGATGCGATCCACCAATACCACCCGAAGCATAACTGAGTTTTCCAGGCGCTGCTTTGGCCGCAGCAACAATATCTTTGAGTGTTTTAAAAGATGATTCATTTCTCACCATCAAAATGAGCGGACCTTTTTCAATCAACACAATCGGAATCAAATCATTGAGGGGGTCGAAGTTGAGTTTTTTAAACAAGGCGTGATTCACAGCCAAGGGTGCAAAGTTACCCATGCCAATCGTGTATCCATCGGGTTTGGCGCGCGCAATGATTTCTGTGCCGATGTTGCCACCCGCACCCGCTTTGTTATCGATGATGATGGGTTGACCCAAAATCGCGCTCATCGCTTTGGCCACTTGCCGTGATCGGCTGTCTGCATTACCACCCGCTGCATAAGGGCAAATCCAATTGATGGGTTTGTTTGGATATTTGTCTTGCGCATGCAAGATCGAAGGCAAAAAAGCGATGCCGCCTGTTGCTTGAAGGAGTGATCTGCGTTTCATGCTTAACCTTTAAAAAAATTACATCAACAAATATTCGCCTGCGTTATCACCACCCAAAATCACATAGTTCACTTTTCGAATATCCATTAATTTGGTGCCGCCCGAATAAGAGATGGAACTTTGCACATCCTCTTGCATTTCACGCAATGTGTCGGCCAATTGTCCTTTGATAGGTTCCAAAATGCGTTTGCCTTCGACGTGTTTATATTCGCCCTTGTTGAAGTCTGATGCAGAGCCATAATATTCTTTATAAAACTTGCCATCAACTTCAACCGTTTGGCCGGGACTTTCTTCGTGTCCTGCGAGCATTGATCCAATCATCACCATGGTTGCGCCAAAACGCACGCTCTTTGCAATGTCACCGTGTTCACGAATGCCGCCATCTGCAATGATGGGCTTGGTTGCAACGCGCGCGCACCACTTGAGCGCTGACAATTGCCAACCGCCTGTACCAAATCCTGTTTTGAGTTTGGTGATGCACACTTTGCCCGGACCAATACCCACTTTGGTGGCGTCAGCGCCCCAATTTTCCAAATCGATGATGGCCTCGGGTGTACCCACGTTGCCAGCAATTACAAATGATGCAGGCATTTTTTCTTTGAGATAGCGAATCATTTTTTGAACACTATCGGCGTGACCATGCGCAATATCAATGGTGACAAATTCTGGAATTAATTTTTCTCCAACCAATTGATCCACAATTTTATAGTCGGGTGCTTTAACGCCTAAAGAAATGGATGCGTAAGCGCCTTTGGATTTCATGTGTCGCACAAATTGAACATTGTCCAAATCGAAGCGATGCATCACATAAAAATAGCCGTTTTTTGCAAGCCATTCACAAATCGATTCATTCACAACGGTTTTCATATTGGCGGGAACAACGGGGAGTTTGAATGAGTGACCGCCTAAGGTGACGCTGGCGTCGCATTCCGATCTGCTTTCAACGCGACATTTACGTGGCAGCAATAAGATATTATCGTAATCAAAAATTTCCATGAACCAAGCTCCAAATTAAAAAACATGAGGATGAGCGCTTGGGCTTGGCCGGCTAATTGCAAGATTGATCCCAAAAATAGGGCCCACAAAAAACCGGGCTCAAGAAACTTGGGCCCGGTGATTGAGTTTATCAGAGCTTTTAGGTTTATTTTTTAATTATTTTGACCCCTCAGGCCTGCCTACAATCAAACCATGCAATTCACAGAAATAAATTCCCCCAGTATTTGGGGCCCAGCGGGCGGCTCTGCGCCTTTGTTATTACAAGGACTCAACGACGAGCAACGTGCCGCCGTGGCCTTGCCCAAAGAGCACGCCCTCATTTTGGCGGGCGCTGGATCGGGCAAGACGCGTGTTTTAACCACTCGCATCGCATGGCTCATGCAAACGGGACAAGTCTCGCCTGGTGGTTTATTGGCAGTGACTTTTACCAACAAGGCGGCCAAAGAAATGATGACGCGCTTGTCGGCCATGTTGCCCGTTAATGTGCGCGGTATGTGGATTGGCACCTTTCATGGGTTGTGCAATCGCTTTTTGCGCGCGCATTGGAAGATGGCGGGCTTGCCGCAATCGTTTCAAATTTTGGATACGCAAGACCAGTTGTCGGCCATTAAGCGTTTGTACAAACAATTTAATGTGGACGATGAGCGCTATCCACCCAAACAAACACAGTGGTTTATTGCGGGTTGTAAAGAAGACGGAAAGCGTCCTGCTGATGTCGTCACGCATGACGCCGACGATCGAAAAAAAGTGGAGTTGTATCAACTCTATGAAGAGCAATGTCAAAAAGAAGGCGTGGTAGATTTTGGTGAACTGATGTTGCGCTCGTACGAGTTATTGCGCGATAACGAGATGTTGCGCCAACACTATCAACATCGCTTTGCCCATTTGTTGATCGATGAGTTTCAAGATACCAATCGATTGCAATACACATGGCTTAAGCAATTGTGTGGGCCTCAAAGTGTCATGTTTGCGGTGGGCGACGACGATCAAAGTATTTACGCGTTTCGTGGAGCTCGTGTGGGCAATATGGCAGATTTTGTGCGCGAATATGAAGTCAAGCATCAAATTAAATTGGAACAAAACTACAGAAGCCAAAGTCATATTTTGGATACGGCTAACGAATTAATTCAGCACAACAAGACCCGATTAGGAAAAAATTTGCGGACTGATCAGGGCGCGGGTGAATTGGTTCGTGTGGTCGAGTCGCCCGGTGATTTTGCCGAAGCAACTTGGCTTGTTGAAGAGATCAAACACTTGTTGCGCGAAGGTCGCGACGGTGAAGGCTTGCAGGGTGTGAACGCACGCAGTGAAATTGCAATTTTGTATCGCAGCAATGCACAAAGCCGTGTGATTGAAACTTCGCTTTTTAATGCGGCAATTCCTTATCGCGTTTATGGCGGCTTGCGATTTTTTGAGCGAGCAGAAATTAAACATGCCTTGGCATATTTGCGTTTATTAGAAAATCCGCGAGACGACACGAGTTTTTTGCGAGTGGTTAATTTTCCGCCGCGTGGCATTGGTGCACGAACCATTGAGCAATTGCAAGATGCGTCGCGAGCGAGTGGTGAGTCCTTGCACGATGCGGTGAACCGCGTCAGTGGCAAGGCTGGTGTTAATTTGTGTGCATTTGTTGCCAAGTTGGATGTGTTGCGTGAACAAACCCAAGGTAAAACATTGCGAGAGATCATCGATTTGGTTTTGGATCGCAGTGGCTTGGTCGAGCATTACAAAACAGAGCGCGAAGGCGCGGATCGAATTGAAAACTTGAGTGAATTGATCAATGCGGCCGAAAGTTTTGTGACGCAAGAAGGTTTTGGTCGTGATGCAGTTGCCATGGCTTTGCAAGAAGAGTCTCCTGCCAATGCCGATATCGCAATAACTGTTTTGGTGAATGAAGACACGGGCGAGACGATGTCGCCCTTGGTTGCTTTTTTAACGCACGCTGCTCTTGAGGCGGGTGACAACCAAGCGCAAGCCGGTCAAGACGCTGTGCAACTCATGACGGTGCATGCGGCCAAAGGACTTGAATTTGACGCGGTGTTTATCACCGGTTTAGAAGAAGGTTTGTTTCCGCACGAAAACGCAATGAATGATTTTGACGGTTTAGAGGAAGAGCGTCGATTGATGTATGTGGCCATCACACGTGCGCGCAGTCGTTTGTACATCAGTCATGCGCAAACACGCATGTTGCATGGCCAAACACGCTACAACATCAAAAGCAGATTTTTGAATGAGATGCCAGAGCACACGCTTAAGTGGATCAGCAAAGTAGTGGCCAACGCGCCATCACATCAGTGGAATTCCAACTCAAACGCATTTGCCGATACATCATTTGCAAAATCATTGCCTGCTATTGCGAAAGCCAATGCCAGCGGTCCCAATGCATGGGTGCGATCAGGTATACAAGTTTTTCACACCAAATTTGGCGAAGGCACAGTGTTGTCAGTTGAAGGTATTGCAGACGACGCAAGAGCGCAAGTGAACTTTCCGCGTCATGGCGTCAAATGGTTAGCTCTATCCGTTGCCAAACTCACCCAAATTTAATTGGGGTCATACCCCAATTTTCTAAAATTAATTGTTATCTGACCTCAATTCTTTTTCGAAGCAGTCTTCGAAGCTGAAGTAGCTTGATGTGAAGAACATGGCGGCAAAGAGAAGCATGATGGGTAGCATGAGCGCGGTGCCAATTTCTGGGGCGTCTAAGAGGCCGCTTATGACAATAAATCCGAGGCCAAAGCTGGTGGTGACAAAACCCCAAGTGAGCATGAAGACAAAAAACGCACGCCAATTGCTCAAGCATGCAATCATGCTGAAGAACATGCTTTTGAGTGCGGGCACGCCATGCCAATGAACCAATGCAGGCGCATGCCAAAAAATAGCAGACAAAGGGATATACAAAGCGGTGGAGAGCCACAGTGCGCTTTGAAATTCGGAATTGGAAATCGTTTCAATATCAAATTTGCCACCGAATAAATAAAATTTTGCAAACTGTCCGCCATCGAATAGTGAAGATAAGGCGAGCACAGAAACAAATCCGATGGTGTACAAAACGCCTAATATCAACATATCGCGTTTGCGATTGTTGCCAGCGATCAATGCGCTTGCTAATACAGAGGGCATTGGAAATTTACCGTTGCTCGCTTCGCGCGAGGCCACCATCAAGCCCAATGTTGCACCAGGTATCAAAATTAAACCGATTACGCTGCCAATGACGGGCAGCAACGAGCTGAGCGACATGACGGCCATGAAAATAAAAAACAAACCGCTCATGGCGATGGGCTGACGCCAAAAAGCTTTGATGCCTTGGCGAACCCAAATCACACCATTTTTGGCAGGGACGATGCGTAATTTCATAGTTGCTTAAAGAAGAATGGGATGTCGAACGCGTTCTAAAACAATACGCTCAAAATGTATGGGGTCGTGCGCTTTGAGCATGTTGGCTTTGCGCGGCAAATAAAAATCCCACAATCGTGATATCCAAAATCGAATGGCGGCGCCTCTTAGCATCGCATTGATCAATTGACGCTCGCTGGCTTGTAAAGGGCGAACCGATTGATACGCGTCAATGAGTGCATGAAGCCTTTCATGATCCCAAATACCCGTCTCTAAATCAATGCACCAATCGTTGAGACACACACACAAGTCATACAAAAAGGAATCAACGCCTGCAAAATAAAAATCAAATAAACCTGCGAGCGTGTCGCCTTCAAACATCACGTTGTCGCGAAACAAATCGCCATGTATAGGACCTCGTGGCAATGCAGCGTAGGCAGAAGACGCGGCGATATGAGTTTGATACGCCAATTCGCCTTGCAAGACTTGTTGCAGGGGTTGAGTAATGAAAGGCAATACCAAGGGCGTTGTTTTTTGCCACCAAGGCAGGCTGCGTAAATTGGGTTGATGACGATCAAAGTCGCGACCCGCTAAATGCATGCGAGCCAACATGGCGCCAACGGCTTTGCAATGTATAGCGTTGGGTTTGAGTTGATTAGTCCCCGATAACTTATTGACGATGGCGGCAGGTTTATCGGCAACGCTCAATAAAATTTCGCCTTGATGATTGGCTTGTGGGTTTGGCACGGGGATGCCGCGCAAAGCCAAGTGTTTCATCAAATACAAATAAAAAGGGAGTTGCTCTTGAGTCAGTCTTTCAAACAGCGTGAGCACGTACTCACTCTGATCGCTTGTTAAAAAATAATTGGTGTTTTCTATACCGCCTTGAATGCCTTGCAAAGACACCAGTTGCCCCAACGGCATATTAACCAGCAATTCTTGCGCTTGTTGTTCTGTAACGGTGGTGAAGACGGCCATGAAGAATGAAAGATAAAGGATTAAAAAGGACCGATGAGGTTTGCAGAGTTCGATTGTAGGGGCTAAGACTAAAGGCACAATGGAGGTATGAGCGATAAACCCACCCTGTTGCTGGTTGACGGATCCAGTTATTTATACCGTGCCTTTCATGCCATGCCCGATTTGCGCGCCGTGGCAGGCGACGCGAGCAGCCTCCCCACAGGGGCGATTCGAGGCATGGTCAATATGATGCAAAGCCTGCGCAAGGATGTGAAAGCCCAATACGCCGTTTGCGTGTTTGATGCAAAGGGCCCCACATTTAGAGATGACTTATATCCTGCCTACAAGGCTAATCGTTCTCCGATGCCCGACGATTTGCGCTTACAAATCGAGCCGATTCACGAATTGGTCAAATTAATGGGCTGGCGCGTGCTCGATGTGCCGGGTGTCGAGGCTGATGATGTCATTGGAACCTTGGCTCAAATGGCGGTGCAACAAAACATGCAAGTGATTGTTTCCAGTGGCGACAAAGATTTGAGTCAACTCGTCAATGATCACATCACCATCATCGACACCATGAACGGCAAACGTCGCGATGTAGAAGGGGTGACCGAGGAATTTGGCGTGCCTCCGAGTTTGATGATTGATTTTCAAACCTTGGTTGGCGACACCATTGATAACGTGCCAGGCGTTGAAAAGGTAGGGCCCAAAACAGCGGCCAAGTGGCTCAACGAATATGGATCTCTTGATGCATTGATGCAAAAGGCCGATGAGATCAAAGGCGTTGCAGGAGAAAATTTACGCAAAGCCAAGGATTGGTTACCGCAAGGCAAGGCATTGGTCACGATTAAAACAGATTGCGATTTAAGCAACTATGTTTCATCATTGCCCGCGCTCGATGATGTGCGCATCAACGCACCCGACAACACGGCTTTAAAAGATTTTTATACACGTTTTGGATTTAAAGGATTGATTAAAACGCTTGACGATTTGGTCGGACAGTCAACTTCAGCAGAAATCGCATCTTTTGAATCTAATTCTGGTGATTTGTTCGACAGCATTCCCGACGTCGTCATTAATCAATCGTATGAAACGATTTTGACGCAAGCGCAATGGCAGGGGTGGTTTGAAAAAATCAAATCGGCACCCTTGGTTGCTATTGATACCGAGACCACGTCGATTCACGACATGCAAGCGTTTATTGTGGGCATTAGTTTTTGTTTGAATGCGGGCGAGGCGGCTTATATGCCTTTGGCGCACACCTCGCATGACGCGCATCAACAATTATCCAGAGATGAGATTTTGGCGCAGCTCAAGCCTTGGTTAGAAGACGCATTGCGTTTCAAGTTGGGTCAGCATGTTAAATACGATCGACATGTGTTTGCCAATCACGGCATCGAGGTGAAGGGCTATGCGCACGACACCATGTTGCAAAGTTATGTTTTAGAAGTTCACAAACAACACAGCTTAGAGAGTTTGGCGCAAAGGCATCTTAACCGCAAAGGTTTGTCGTTCGAAGATTTGTGTGGTAAGGGCGCGCACCAAATCACGTTTGATCAAGTCGATATCGATCTCGCGTCGCAATATGCGTGCGAAGACGCAGATTTCACTTGGTGTGTGCATCAACGTTTATGGCCCGTTTTGCAAGCCGATGACAAAATGCGTTTCATTTATGAATTAGAAATTGCCAGCAGTGAGGCCTTATATCGCATCGAGCGCAATGGCGTGTTAATCAATGCTGAGCAGTTGGCCACGCAAAGTCACTCGTTAGGGCAACGGATATTGCAAATCGAAAAAGAGGCTTATGAAATTGCGGGCCAGCCTTTTAATTTGCAATCACCCAAACAATTGGGCGAAATATTTTTTGATCGATTGGGTTTGCCAGTGATTAAAAAAACTACGAGCGGTGCGAGAAGTACCGACGAAGAAGTATTAGAAAAATTAGCCGAAGACTATCCGCTACCTGCAAAAATTTTAGAGCATCGTAGTTTATCTAAACTCAAAAATACATATACCGATAAATTAGCAGGCTTGGCTTTGCCACGCACAGGACGCGTTCACACCCACTACGCGCAAGCGGTTGCGGTAACGGGTCGCTTGTCGAGCAACGAGCCCAATCTACAAAATATTCCGATTCGTACCGCCGAGGGCAGAAAAGTTCGCGAAGCATTTGTTGCTGCGCCTGGCTGTGTGATCGCGAGTGCAGACTACAGTCAGATTGAATTACGAATCATGGCGCACATCAGTGAGGACGAAGCATTGTTACGAGCGTTTCATCAAGGCTTGGACGTGCACCGAGCAACCGCTTCAGAAATTTTTGGTATCGCAACCGATCAAGTGAGCAATGAGCAGCGTCGCTATGCCAAGGTGATTAATTTTGGTTTGATTTATGGCATGAGCGCGTACGGTTTGGCAAAAGCACTCACAATTGACAACACAGCCGCCAAAAATTACATCGAAAGATATTTTCAACGCTTTGCGGGTGTCAAGCGTTACATGGATAAGACGCGACAACAAGCCAAAGCGCAAGGTTATGTCGAAACCGTTTTTGGTCGACGCTTGTATTTGCCAGAAATCAATTCGCCCAATGGCCCGCGTCGTGCGGGTGCAGAACGCGCAGCCATTAATGCGCCGATGCAAGGCACGGCCGCAGATCTCATCAAACTCAGTATGGTGAAAGTGCAACAGGTATTGGACGAAGAAAAACGCGGCACACGCATGATCATGCAAGTACACGATGAATTGGTGTTTGAAGTACCGCAAGCAGAAGAGGCTTGGCTTAAAACAAAAATTCCTCGCATCATGGCCAGCGTTGCTAAACTCAAAGTCGATTTGTTGGCGGAAGTGGGCGTGGGTCACAATTGGGACGAAGCACATTGACGGTTTGAAGCGAAAATACTTTTAAACAGGAGATTCAATATGCAAAACTTAACTGACGTACAAGCCTTGCTCAATGTTGATATCAATCACATTCAAGCACCGACTCGTCGATTGGCTTTAAAAACTGCAGTGGGTGTGGGATATTGCGCTGCGGCATGGCCTGTGGTTGCGCAAACGGTGATCAAAACACCCAGCGATGGATTGATTCAAGGCGAAGTCACCATTGATGTCAATGGTTTTAAGATGCCAGCGTTTCGATCAGCACCTGCAGGCAAAACCAATTTGCCATTGATTTTGGTTTTGTCTGAAGTTTTTGGTGTTCACGAATACATTGCTGATGTGACGCGCAGATTTGCTCTTCAAGGTTACATGGCCATCGCTCCTGAATTGTTTGTGAGACAAGGCGACCCTCAGTCCTATGGTGAAATTGCCATGATGTTTGCAGAGGTCATTGAAAAAGTACCCGACGTGCAAGTGATGAATGATTTGGATGCGTGTGTGGCGTGGGCCAAGTCGCAAGGCGCGCGTGTTGATCAATTGGGTGTTACGGGTTTTTGTTGGGGCGGTCGGCAAACCTTGCTTTATGCCGCTCACAATCCTTCGGTCAAAGCCGCTGTTGCTTGGTATGGACGCATTCATGGTAAGGCCACACCTCAATCACCCACGCATCCCATCGATATGGTTGGCAAAATGCAAGCGCCTATTTTGGGGTTGTATGGTAGTGCAGATACAGGCATTCCTGTAGATCATGTCAATCAATTAAAAAATGCATTGATGCAATCAACCACACGCGCTAAGCAATCGCAGTTTGTGATTTATCCCGATGCGCCGCATGCTTTTCATGCGGATTACAGGCCTACCTATCGTCAACAACCCGCACAAGACGGTTGGTTAAAAGCCTTGGCTTGGTTCAAACAACACGGCGTTGGATGATGTTTTTTAAATTAACACCATGACATTGCTTAATATCTTGATCGGTACATTTTTAGCTGGTGTGGGCAGTGTGTTAATCGCTGCGATGCTGGCGCGTGCATTGTTATCTCGCTTGACTCAGCAGTTGCTGAGTTTGGCGGCAGGTGCATTGTTGGCTACAGCCTTTATGCATTTGTTGCCTGAAGCATTTGAATCGGGCACGTCACCGCATCGGTTATTTTTAACATTGCTCATTGGCGTTGTATTTTTCTTTTTGTTAGACAAAGCAGAGTTGTGGCATCACGGGCATGAGCACAGTCATCACGGAAGTTACGAGCATCATCACCATCATAATGACGAAAAAATGTCGGGTAGTTGGGCGGTTTTGTTGGGCGACAGCATTCACGCGTTTGGTGATGGTATTTTAGTGGCCGCCGCTTTTTTGGTTGACACCACCTTGGGTGTTGCTGCTTCGGTTGCGATATTGGCTCACGAAGTGCCGCATCACATTGGGGACTTAATTGTATTGCAACAATCAACACAGCAACCTCAAAAGGCATTAATCAAATTATCTATGGCAGGGGGCATTACGGTGTTGGGCGGCTTATGTGGTTATGCATTAATAGATGGACATCAATCTTTATTGCCTTATCTACTCACCGTTGCCAGTAGCAGTTACATCTATGTTGCATTGGCTGATTTAATTCCTCAGTTACAAAAACGATTGAGCATGTCAGCAACATTGGCGCAAATCATTTGGTTGTTTGCGGGTATTGCGCTGGTCACCATCAGCACATCGATTTTCAATAATTAATTGTTAACTGACCCCAATTTATTTGGTAACGCAGGGAAGCTTGGGGGTGTTGCACCATTCGCTCCAGCTGCCCGCATAAAGTGCTGTGTGGCCAAGGCCTGCGACTTCCATTGCGATGATGTTGGGTACGGCACTTACGCCACTGCCGCAATGATGAACGACGTCTTGTGGATTGCGGCCTGCCAAGAGTGCTTCAAATTCTTTTAGCAATTCTTGTGGACTTTTAAAAAAACCTTTGTCATTCATGTTGAGTCCAAAGGGCCGATTGAGTGCGCCAGGAATATGGCCTGCAATGGGATCTAAGGGTTCGACTTCACCATTAAAGCGCGGCGTGGCTCTCGCATCAATCAAGTGTTGCGTGGGCTTGCCCAATTGCTGCGACACTTCTTGCGTTGTTTTTAGTGTGGCTAATTCTGTTTTGAGTTCAAATTTTTTGGCAAGAGGTGCAACACTTTGACCCGATGCGCACGCGCCTTGTGACGCCTCCCACGCTTGAAAGCCGCCGTCTAATACCGCAACTGCTTGGTGTCCACACCATTTGAGCATCCACCACAGACGACCGCAGTAATTGGCGTTTTGTCGGTCATACACAACTACTTGCGTGTTGTGATCAATGCCTTGCGAGCCCAACCATTGCGCAAACACTTCTCGCGTGGGCAAAGGATGTCTGCCGCCGTTGACTCGGGGCATGTCATCGTGCGCAGACAAGGATTGGTTTAAATCAACGTGTGTTGCGTTTTGAATATGTATTTTTTCAAATTGTTGAAGTCCTGCTTCGGGCTTCATCAAATCTGCACTGCAATCAAAAATTCTTAAGGGCGATGTTTGTGTCGTCAAATTTTTTAATTGATCAACGGTAATGAGTGTGTGGTACATCAATGCCCTGTTATTTAATATCTGTTGCCATGCGCTTGCGATACCATTCATGGAAATGTTGCATGCCATCTTCCATCGGGCTTTGATACGGTCCCATTTCGTTATCGCCTCTTAAAAACAATGCTTTACGCCCTGCGTCCATGCGTTCGGCAATTTCATCGTCTTCGAGGCATGTTTCCATATATGCAGCCCGTTGCGCTTGTACAAAATCTCGCTCAAACGCAACAATTTCTTCGGGGTAATAAAACTCGACTTGATTGAGGGTTTTATCAACGCCAATCGGATGAAGTGTGGAGACGGTAAGTACGTGCGGATACCACTCCACCATGATGTGCGGGTAATAGGTGAGCCAAATAGCTCCCTTAGTGGGGGGTACGCCATTTTGATATTTCATGAGTTGTTGATGCCATTGTTCGTAGACCGCACTGCCCGATTGTTTGAGTTGATTGGCCACACCAACGGTTTGTACCGAATACTCGGAATTGAATTGCCATGTCAGATCTTCGCAGGTAACAAAATTACCCAAACCAGGATGGAAAGGTCCTACATGATAGTCTTCTAAATAAACTTCAATAAATGTTTTCCAGTTGTAATTGCATTCGTGCAATTCCACATGATCGAGTTGATAGCCAGAAAAATCTAAATCTTTTTGGGTTGTCATCTGAGACAAATCTTTGGCAATATCGCGACCGTTGTCTTCAAATAGCAATCCATTCCATTCACGAAGTGGATAATTTTTTAAATTCAGGCAGGGGTCTTGCTCAAAATGGGGAGCGCCTAACAACTGGCCCGATGACGAATAAGTCCAACGATGCAAGGGACAAACAATATTTCCGCCTGTCGTTGTTTGACCTTGAAATAAATTACCTCGGCCTTTGAGCATGACGGCTTGTCGATGCCGACAAACATTGGAGATGAGTTTAATACCTTTGGGTGTATGCACCAAAGCGCGGCCGTGTTGTTCTTGTGGAAGCGACATGTAGTCGCCCAATTCGGGAGCAGCCAATGAGTGACCGACGTACAGAGGCCCTTGACGAAACAATTGCTCTTTTTCGCGAGCAAAAAGTACTTCATCAAAGTAGATTGAAACTGGAAGTTGGCTAGAAGCCTGCTGCAGTTGAAGACTTAAATCAGACATGGGTGACCTGACCTAAAGACTCCCCACAGGGAGAAAATGGAATGGTTTAAAAAAACTTGGAACCGATCCAAGCAGGGGACAGGGATTGTACCCTTTACTGTGGTGTTTATTCGAGGACACTACAATATCCATCTTTGATTACTTTAGATTCAATCTAGCTCGCATCATGGCCAAAACCCCTGCCGCTCCCGATCAGCCTTCTAGTTATGAGTCGGCTCAGCAAGAGCTTGAGCAATTGGTCGCGCGCATGGAAACAGGGCAGTTGCCGTTGGATGATTTGTTACAAGCCTATCAACGCGGGGCTTTTTTGATTTCGTTTTGTAAAACTAAATTAGACAGTATCGAGCAACAAATCAAAATATTAGAGGATGGTCAGTTAAAAGATTGGAAACCCACGACGTGAGTGCAGTTTTTGATTTTTCAAAATGGATGTCTGCTCATCTTCAAAATATAGAGCAGCATTTGATGCAGTGGGTGCCCCTTGATGCGCCTGCGCAGTTGGGTCAATCCATGCGTTATGCGGTTCTTGATGGTGGCAAACGTTTGCGTCCTTTGCTTGTGATGGCCACTTTTGACTCTGTTTTATCCAAAGACCCATGGCGCGAACAAGCCGCTTTGCGAGCCGCTTGCGCCGTTGAATTGATTCATGCGTATTCATTGGTGCACGATGACATGCCTTGCATGGATAACGATGTGCTTCGTCGTGGTAAACCCACCGTGCATGTTCAATTTGGCGAAGCTGGTGCTTTATTAGCGGGTGACGCGTTGCAAGCATTGGCCTTTGAATTATTAACACCGATTCAATCGTCTATTCCAGGTCAATTGCAAGCCCAGTTGTGTCGGGTTTTATCCAGAGCAGCGGGTCATGCGGGTATGGCAGGCGGTCAAGCCATCGATTTGGCCAGCGTGGGTCAATCTCTCAATGCAGAACAATTACAAGAGATGCATCGACTCAAAACGGGTGCTTTGCTTTTATCAAGCGTTCAATTGGGCGCACTGTGCGCTGATGTGGGCGAAGAGGCAGCTCAACATTTGCAACAGTTTGGGCAAGCCGTAGGTCTTGCTTTTCAAATAGTTGACGACATATTGGATGTCACAACAGATTCGAGTGTTTTGGGAAAAACCGCAGGAAAAGACGCGCAAAACTACAAGCCCACTTATGTTTCGTTGTGGGGCTTAGCGGGTGCGGAACAGCAAGCTCAACTTTTGCACGAGCAAGCGCACGAATCGCTCAAAAAAAGCAAACTTTCTGGTACGCTTGCACTCGGTGCCTTGGCTGACATGATGATTCAACGTTTAAAATAATTTCAACATGCATGATTTACTCGATTCAATTCATTCTCCTCAAGATGTACGGCAATTAACGCGCCCACAGTTGCGTGCCTTGGCCAATGAATTGCGAGACTACTTGCTCAAATCCGTCTCGCAAACGGGTGGTCACTTGAGTTCCAACTTAGGAACTGTCGAATTGACAGTGGCTTTGCATCATGTTTTTAATACGCCTCACGATCGTTTGGTTTGGGACGTGGGTCATCAAACCTATCCGCACAAAATTTTGACGGGTCGCAAAAATCGCATGAACACCTTGCGTCAATTGGGTGGTATCAGCGGCTTTCCTCGTCGAGAAGAAAGTGAGTTTGATGCATTTGGCACCGCTCATTCATCCACCAGTATTTCAGCAGCATTGGGTATGGCGTTGGCTGCCAAACAAAAAGGTGAAGACCGACGCGCGGTGGCCATCATTGGTGATGGTGCAATGACAGCAGGCATGGCATTTGAAGCGCTCAACAATGCAGGCGTGAGTGACTGTAATTTTTTAGTCATACTCAATGATAATGACATGTCAATCAGCCCGCCTGTGGGTGCGCTCAATCGTTATTTGGCTCAACTGATGAGTGGACGATTTTATGCTACTGCAAAAGAAATGGGCAAGCAAGTTCTCAAAGGCGCGCCACCATTATTTGAATTAGCCAAGCGATTTGAATCGCAAGCCAAAGGCTTGGTGGTACCTGCAACTTTGTTTGAAAAATTTGGATTCAATTACATCGGACCCATTGACGGTCACGATTTAGATTCGCTGATACCCACGCTTGAAAATATCAAGCAACTTTCGGGGCCGCAGTTTTTACACGTCGTCACCAAAAAAGGACAAGGCTACGATTTAGCTGAAGCTGATCCCGTTACATATCATGGCCCTAGTAAATTCGATCCATCGATTGGCATTGTTACCCCAACCAGCGCACCTAAAAAAACATTCAGCAATATTTTTGGAGATTGGTTGTGCGATATGGCGCAAGCCGATCCACTAACAGTGGCGATCACGCCTGCGATGCGCGAAGGATCGGGCATGGTGGCCTATCACCAAAAATTTCCTGATCGTTATTTTGATGTAGGAATTGCAGAACAACACGCACTCACTTTTGCAGCGGGCTTGGCCTGCGAAGGTTTAAGACCTGTCGTAGCAATTTATTCCACCTTTTTGCAACGCGCATACGATCAATTGATTCACGATGTTGCTTTGCAAAAATTACCGATGGTGTTGGCACTTGATCGTGCGGGTATCGTTGGTGCAGATGGACCCACGCATGCAGGTGTTTATGACATTGCGTTTTTGCGTTGCATACCCAACGTGAGTATTGCTTGTCCTGCTGATGAAAATGAATGTCACCAATTACTCACAACTGCACACAAACAAGATCACACAGTTGCTGTGCGCTATCCACGTGGTTCTGGTGAAGGCACTGTTATCGAACACAAATTACAAGGATTGCCTTTTGCAAAAGGTGAGATCAGACGTCAAGGACAAGACCTTGTTATTTTGGCTTTTGGAACGTTGCTCTATCCCGCATTAAAGGCCGCTGAATCGCTCAATGCAACAGTGGCTAATATGCGTTGGGCAAAACCATTGGATACAAAGTTGCTTATTCAACTCGCAAATTCGCATTCCATCATCGTCACGGTGGAAGAGGGTGCCTTAATGGGCGGCGCAGGCTCAGCAGTGTTGGAAACCTTGCAAGATGCAGGTATACAAAAACCTGTGTTGCGTTTAGGTGTTCCTGATATCTTTACTGAACATGGGGACCCCAATTTGTTGCTTACTCAATTAGGGCTGGACGCAAAAGGCATTGAATCAAGCATTACAAGCTTCCAAGGGAAAACCCGTAAAAAAGTCGCATAAGAGACACTTACAATCAACTAGTAATTTTTGTTAAACATTTGATTTATTTTTTGGAGAAAACCATGGATCGTCGTTCCGTTATTAAACATGCTGGTATTGCCAGCATACTCGCTGCAGGTACTGCTCCAGCAATCGTGCATGCACAAGCCACATTGCGCTGGCGCATCGCTTCTAGCTTTCCCAAATCGCTCGATACTTTATTCGGCGTTTGCGATGTATTTGCCAAAAAGGTGAGCGAGTTGTCAGGCGGTAAATTTGTTATCACCACACACGCTGCTGGTGAGTTAATGCCCGCTTTTGGTGTGCTTGATGGCGTATCCAACGGTACAGTTGAAATGGCCAATACTGCTCCCTATTACTTCTTCGGTAAAGATCCAACTTATGCCATCGACTGTGCGATTCCATTCGGTCTCAATAGCCGTCAAATGACAGCTTGGATGTATGAAGGCAATGGTATGAAACTGATGCGCGAGTTTTACGCAAAGGTCGGCATTGTTAACTTCCCCATGGGCAATACAGGTGTGCAAATGGGGGGTTGGTTCCGTAAGGAAGTTAAATCGCTCAAGGATTTAAAAGGCATGAAGTTTCGTGTTGGCGGATTTGGCGGTAAAGTGCTCGAACCCTTAGGCGTTGTGCCACAAAATATTCCTGGCGGCGAGATCTATCAAGCACTCGAAAAAGGAACGATTGACGCCGCTGAGTGGGTCGGACCTTATGACGATTTGAAGTTGGGCTTTAACAAAGTGGCGCCTCATTACTACTACCCTGGTTTTTGGGAAGTGGGCCCACAGTTGGCTTTGTACGTCAACCAAAAAGCGTACGAGGGTTTGTCCAGTGAGTACAAATCCATTGTTGAGTGTGCTGCAGCTTATGCGCATACAGACATGCAAGCGCGTTACGACTACAGAAACCCTGTAGCGCTCAAAACTTTGGTAAGCCAAGGCGTTAAGCTCCACGCTTTCCCCAAAGACGTGATGGCTGCTGCGTTCCAATCTGCACAACAGGTTTATTCTGATTTGAATAATAGCAACCCAGCATGGAACAAAATCTACGCAGACTATTCAAACTTCCGCCGCGAAGCCAACCTTTGGTTCCGTTTTGCAGAGTCCACCATGGACAACTTCATGCAATCACAAAAACTGTGATGCATCGATAGCAATAACAAGCTAAAAAACCCCCGTCATGTGAATGGCGGGGGTTTTTTATGGAGATCCAAACATGACATCTGGCTATTTAAGTGTCTAGATCAAGGTTTCTTGGCCTGTTCTTGTTTCATTGACTCCAACAGTGCCTTCATTGGATCTTCTTTGTCATCAGCATCCTTGTCGGCTTGCACAGTGCCACCATTGGCGGTATCAGCAGCAGCATCAGCCTTCTCTTTGTCTTCGTCCGTTTGCATTTGCATCAACGCCTTGTCTGCATCAATGAGTTCTTCTTTACCTAAACCACTGGAGACCAAGCCAGGGAAAGCGATGATTAAGCCCACCATCAAAACTTGAATGATCACAAATGGAACAGCGCCCCAATAAATTTGCTCTATGGTGATTTTTTTGATCGATTGCTTGGTTACGCGATCCACATAATCTTCTGCAGGGGCAACACTTCTTAAATAAAAGAGTGCAAATCCAAAGGGTGGATGCATGAAAGATGTTTGCATGTTCACGGCCAATAACACACCAAACCAAACCAAATCGATGCCGAGTTTTTCGGCAACGGGTCCAATGAGTGGAATGATGATGAAGGCGAGTTCAAAGAAGTCCAAAAAGAACGCTAGAACAAACACCAAAATATTGACCACGATAAGAAAGCCCAGTTGTCCACCTGGCAGGCCAGATAACAAATGTTCAACCCACTTGGGTCCGTCCACACCTTGAAATGCCAAGCTAAAGACAGTGGCGCCAATCAAAATGAACAACACAAAGCATGACAATTTCATGGTGGAGTCCATGGCTTGTCTTATTAACTTCATGTCAATGCGGTTGCGAGCAATCGCCATGATTAAAGCACCCATGGCACCCATGGCGCCACCTTCTGTAGGTGTTGCAATACCTAAAAAGATAGTACCAAGTACCAAGAAGATAAGACCCAGTGGCGGTATGAGCACAAATGTGACGCGCTCGGCCATGTTGGAGAGAAGGCCTAGTTTGGTGACCTTATTAATCAAGGATACGACGAATGCAAAGCCAACGCCTACGCACATGGAGACGACAATTTGTTCGTCCAAAGGCGTTGTATCGGGCAACCATTTGGCAAATGCAATCGCAATAGCAATTGAAATCAGCGTTAATGCGCTCAGGGATCTGAGACCTGAACTGCCATCGTCTTCGCGAATGGTTCGAGCCTCTGCAGGTAATGCAGGCACCCATTGAGGACGGAAAAAACTAATCGCCAAGATGTATGCAATGTATAAACCAGTGAGAACAAACCCTGGAATGAATGCACCTTTGTAAAGGTCCCCAACGCTTTTGCCCAATTGGTCTGCGAGCACAATCAGCACCAAAGAAGGCGGAATGATTTGCGCCAAAGTGCCAGAGGCTGCAATCACGCCACCGGCTACTCGTCGGTCGTAACCATATCGAAGCATGATGGGTAATGAAATCAACCCCATGGATATAACAGACGCTGCAACCACACCTGTCGTGGCAGCAAGCATGGCGCCGACTAAAATAACAGCGTATGCCAAGCCGCCTCGAATGGGGCCAAACAATTGACCAATAGTGTCGAGCAAATCTTCTGCCATACCAGAGCGCTCAAGGATCAGTCCCATAAACGTAAAAAATGGAATGGCCAGCAAGGTGTCGTTTTGCATGATGCCAAACATACGCAGGGGCAAGCTTTGCAAAAACGCAGGTTGAATCACACCTAACTCAACACCTACAAATCCAAAAAACAATCCGCATGCAGCAAGCGAAAACGTGACCGCGTAGCCAAACATGAGAAATAAAATCAGCGACGCAAACATGATCGGCGCCATATTGGCAATTAAAAATTCATTCATTTTTGGGCTCCAATCAAAACCGCTTCACGAGTAGCGACTTCTTTTTGTAACAAGAATTCTGCAAATTCTTCTTCTGGTGTTTTTGCACCTTGCTTTTTGCTTGGGTCTGGAATGCGGCCTTGCAAAAATGCAATTCGTTTAATGAGTTCAGAGATGGCTTGCATCCCTAGAAACAGCAAGCCCAAGGGTAATAAAACAAATACGGGCCAACGAATCAGTCCGCCCGCATTGGAGGACATCTCAGATGTGACAAATGCATTGATAACCAATGGCATTGACAATTTGATGATGTAGTAAACAAAAGGCAATAAAAAGAAAAGAATGCCAATGATGTCAATCTTGATTTGGGTTTCTTTGGAAAAACGTCCAGATATAACATCGATTTTGACGTGCTCTTGACGCATCAGCGTATAGCCAGACGCCAGCATGAAGACAGCGGCAAACAAATACCACTGAACTTCTAGAAAAGCGTTGGAACTGAAGTTGAATGCTTTGCGAGACACAGCATTAAGTGCGCTGATAACTACTGAAGCAAGAACCAACCATGCCACCCATCGACCGACCCATTCACTGAATTGATCAATTCGTTTAGATAAAGAAAGAAGAAAATCCATACAGACTCCTGGTGAAGTGAGAAATTTTTATATAACTATTGTAGTATCTTTGTGACCACTTTGGCTAATATTTTTGACAAGTATCTGGGTGCGTCAATCGCTGTGACTTTTTAAGTTTCAGTTTGAAAAAGACCACCATGGGAGAACTCGACTAAGGGATTCCACCTCCCCACACTGAAGTGATTCATAGCCGGCCATGTTTATCAAGCATTGGTCCCAATGTTTGGTTTTTAAAAAAGTACAAAGTGCTTGTACCGCAGGTGTTTCTAGCTCTGACTTTAAACATACCAATCGATAATTTTCTTGCGTTAACGGTACAAAATCCAATCCCATGGCGGATGCACAGGTTTCGATGCCAATGCCCACATCCGCATGACCCGCAGCAATTGTTGCAGCAAGCGCCGCATGTGATGGTTCTTCGTGAGATAAAGCTTTGAGATCTTTGAGATTCAATCCTGCATCGACCAATAACTCTTCTACCAAAACACGCGTGCCCGTACCCTGCGCACGATGAACAAACAATGCTTGTTGCGCAGCGATATTTTTTAAATTTTTTAAATACTTTGGATTGCCTTTGGGTAATACAAGACCCACTTGTCGTTTGGCAAAACCAATCACTTTGTGAAGCCCAGGTTTGAGCAACGGTTTGTAAGCTTTAGCTGTGATGGATTTTGCTTTTGTAGTTTCGCGTGTATGAAATCCCGCAAGCACACAGCGTCCTTCGTTGAGTGCACGAATCGCGTCCACACTTCCGCAAAACCGCATATCTAAATACAAACCTTGCGATGCGGTTTGCTCTTGAAGTTTGACCAACGCATCGTCGTGACTGGCGTACATGGTGAGCACATGCACTTGAGGATCGAAGGCTAAAGCAAATGTTCTTTCTAAATCCGCACGCAAGGATTGAATTTGAGGTGCGAGTCGCGCTTGCGTTTGTCGCTCGGCCCACATCAATTTATGACCGAATGCTGTGAGTTGCGCCGGTTGCCCTTTTTCCCAAACGATCAACTCATGGCCTAAATCGTTTTCCCATTGCTTGAGTTGCCCCCAAACATGTCGGTAAGACAAACTCAAACTTTTTGCCGCGGCGCTGATCGATCCATGATCGGCAACCGCTTGAAGCAATTGCATCAAGGGATGCCCAACCATGCCTTGTGGCTCGAAAGCATCTGCATGAAGGGTGTAATGAAGTTGAATGCTATGCACGTTCGAACATATGGCAGGGTTATTGGGCAGTCCGTAGGATACAAGGATTCGCTATTTTCACTTGAATCGTACCGATGTCCCCATTTTTTGAGAGTTTGACCACCGCTTGGGATTTACTTCTTGTGGGCGACGCAACATTAATGGCTATTGTTGCGCGCTCCTTGTCGATCAGCGCCGTGTCGTGCGTTTTGGCTTGTTTGCTGGGCTTGCCCATCGGTGCGGTATTGGGCGTTGCTAGATTTAATGGGCGCAGCGTCCTCTTGGTTTTTCTAAATACTTTGTTAGCCTTGCCATCGGTGGTGGTGGGCTTGGTGGTTTATTTATTGTTATCGCGCTCAGGGCCACTGGGTTTTTTGGGATGGTTGTTTAGTTACAAGGCCATGGTGATTGCGCAAACGATTTTGATCACGCCTGTGGTGATCGCCTTAACCCGTCAATGGGTAGAAGATGCAGAACTCAATCACGGTGAACAATTGAAGTCATTGGGTGCGGGCACATGGACGCGAAGTTTTTTATTAGCTTGGGATGAGCGCTTGTCATTAATCACAGTGGTTATCACAGTTTTTGGACGCGCGATTTCGGAAGTAGGTGCGGTGATGATTGTGGGCGGAAATATCGATGGCTTCACGCGAGTCATGACAACAGCGATAGCATTAGAAACCAGCAAAGGTGATTTGCCCTTGGCACTGGCTTTAGGTATTGTTTTGTTAGGCGTGGTGTTAGCTTTGAATGCCATGCTTGCACTGTTGCGAAAATGGCGATCGCACAACAGCATTTCAGCAATGCCATTAGAAGGTCGTATCTCTATATGAGTACAAGACTGATTCAGTTACAAGATGTCGGTCATCAGTTTGGCAGTCATTGGGCTTTGAAGTCGATCAATCTCACCATTGAAGCTGGCGAGCGTGCTGCATTGATTGGCGCCAATGGCTGTGGCAAAAGCACATTGCTTCGTGTCATGCATCAACTCATTGAACCTACGCAAGGCAAATTGCGAGTGAGTGATCAACACAAGCAAGCCATGTTGTTTCAAAGACCGCATATGTTGCGCATGTCAGTGTTGTCGCATATGGCATTAGGACTGCGTTTGCAAGGACAAACCCAAGAGCGTGCCAATGAATTGGTAAGCAAAGAGTTAGAGCGCATGCATTTGACGCATTTGGCTCATCAATTTGCGCCTACTCTATCGGGTGGGCAACAGCAACGCATTTCGCTCGCACGTGCATGGTCCTTGCAACCACAAATTTTGTTTTTAGATGAGCCGACTTCTAATCTTGATCCGCACGCCAAGCGAGATGTTGAGGCAAGCGTTACGCAATATGTATCGCAATCCATCCATGGCCAAGACGTAACACTTATTTTTAGCAGTCATAACTTGGGGCAGGTTAAGCGCATGGCTTCAAGAGTGTTGTATTTAGAGGATGGAAAAATCTTAACAGACTTACCAGTCGATCAATTTTTTAATTCAGACCTAGAACAATCGCATCCGCAAGCGCATCAATTTTTAAAGGGAGAAATGCTGTGAAATTTTTCAAACAATATGCCATTAATTTTTTGACGATTGGTTTAGTTGCGTTTGGTGCTTTATTCAACGCATCGGCACAATTGATTATGGCGTCGACTACTTCAACCGAGCAATCGGGATTGTTTGCGCATTTGCTGCCCGCATTTAAAAATGCAACAGGCGTTGATGTTAAGGTGGTGGCGCTAGGAACAGGCCAAGCTATTGACATGGGCAGACGTGGTGACGCTGATGTATTGTTTGTACACGATCAAGTGGCAGAAGAAAAATTTATTGCAGAGGGCTGGGGCATCGAGCGTTTTGCAGTGATGTACAACGATTTTGTGTTGGTCGGGCCTGCATCAGACTCTGCCAAAACAAAAGGAAAGGACATCACATCAGCACTTCAAAAATTAGCGCAAACGCAGATCACGTTTATTTCACGCGGTGACAAAAGCGGAACGCACGCAGCTGAGCTTCGTTATTGGCAAATGAGCGGCGTGGCAAGCAAAGGTGCGGGCTATAAAGAATGCGGTTGCGGCATGGGCCCAGCACTCAATATTGCGGCATCAACAGGCGCGTATGTTTTAACCGATAGAGGCACTTGGTTGAGTTTTAAAAATCGCGCAGATTTGCAGGTCTTGGTTGAAGGCGATAACCGATTGTTCAATCAATACGGCGTGATAGTTGTGAGTCCTTCCAAGCATCCGCATGTCAAAAAAGAAATTGCTCAAAAATTTGTAGATTGGGTGATTTCACATACAGGACAAAATCAAATTGCATCGTACAAAATCAATGGCGAGCAATTATTTTTTCCAAACGCAAAAAAATAATTTGATTTAACGAGCCATCCACCATTGCGCAGAAAAAATGCCTGCAATGGTGAGAGCCAATGAGCCCAAAAGATGTAATCCTGCCGTGCCAAAAGCCAAGAGGTAACGCGATTGCATCAGCATGGCTACGACTTCTGCGCTGAATGAAGAGAACGTGGTGAGCGCGCCTAAAAATCCTGTGACGAGTGCAAGTCGCCATGCAGGATCGATGTGTGGCATGGCTTCAAACATTGCAACGCAAATACCAATCAGATAACCACCAATTAAATTAGCCGCCAAGGTGCCCCACGGTAGCAGTGCACCTGCGTTGAGCCACAAGCCCAATTGCCAACGCATCAATGCGCCAACGCATGCACCCAAACAAATTGCCACAACAGCCATCATGACGTGCGACTCATTTAGCGATCCACCCCCATCACCATGTTGGGCAAAAAGGTGACTATCTGTGGAAACAAAGTGATGAGCACAATGCACACCACCAAGCATCCAAAAAATGGAAGTGCTGCGCGAGCAATAGTGTTGCTGTCTTTGCCCGTCATGTTTTGCAAGACAAATAAATTAAAACCAACGGGGGGTGTGACTTCTGCAATTTCAACCAACAACACGATAAAGATACCAAACCAAATCAAATCAAATCCCGCTTTTTGTATCATGGGCAATACAACTGCGCTGGTTAAAACAATCATGCTAATTCCATCAAGTGCAGTACCTAAAATTAAATAAACAAGGGTTAAAACACCGATCAATGAAATGGGGGAGAGTTGCATTGTATTAACCCATTCTGCGAGTTCGCGTGGTATGCCTGTGAATGCCATGGTCTTGGTGAGATACGCGGCGCCCGCTAATATAAACATGATCATGCAACTCGTGCGCGTCGTGCCCATAAGGCCCTCCCAAAAATTAGACCATGTAAGGCTGCGACTCCATGCGGCCAATGCCAATGAGCCCACAACACCATAAGCGGCGCATTCGGTAGCAGTGGCGTAGCCTGCAATCAACACCCAACATATAAAAACAATCAAAGCGCCACAAGGGATCAAGCTACCTGATTGATTGATTTTTTGTATCCATGTGGTGGGTGCGTCTGGAGGTGGAACTTTATCGGGGTTTCGTAAACTCCACCAGATGATGTAGCCGCTGAATAATCCCATCAATAAAAAACCAGGTGCAAAACCTGCCAAAAAAATTCGAATAATGGAGGCATCAGCAGCAACGGCATAAACCACCATAGTGATCGACGGAGGAATCAAGATCCCCAACGTGCCTGCAGTGGCCAATGACCCTAATGCAATTTTTTCGTCGTAGCCACGTTTTAATAATTCGGGCAAGGCCACTTTGCTGATGGTGGCGCAAGTCGCGGCAGATGAGCCCGATACAGATCCAAAAATGCCGCAGCCCAAAATAGTAGTGTGCATCAAGCGACCGGGGATGCGATTGAGCCAAGGACGCAAACCTTCAAACATTTCTTCACTGAGTTTGGTGCGAAATAAAATTTCTCCCATCCACACAAACAAAGGCAACGCGGCCAATTCCCACGATGCGTTGCTTTCCCAGAATGCAGAAAATAAATTTTTACCGGGTTGCGTGGTAGTAAAAAATTCTTGACCAATCCAACCGCAAATGGCCAGGGCCATTGCAATCCACACACCGCCACCCAATAGCAACAACATGATGAACAGCAATAAACCGCCGATGAGCAAAATATCCATAGATTTAAACTTCCGAAGAAAAATCGCCTTTGGCGTGGCGCTCTTCCACGGCGGTCACAAACGTGGGCTTGTTGCCTTGAATCACAAAAATAAATTCATCGACTACTGCGATGAACAACAAAATCGAGCCCAACGCAAAACTCATTTGCGGAATCCACAAAGGCAATGGAAGCAGGCCTTGTGCAATGTCGTTGAACTCCCAACTTTCGTAGGTGAATTTACAAGCCCACCAACACAAATAACTCGTGGCTGTTGATGCGATGAATAAAGAAATTATTTCAAAACGTCGACGAATGCCAGGCGACACTTTTTCTAATATTAAAGTAACGCGAACAAAGTCACCGTGTTTGAAAGCATGCGCCATAGCAAAAAAAGCCGCCGCTGCGCAAAACCAAGAAACGATGTCATTGATCGCCCCAGTTCGCAAGCCCAATTCGCGAAAAATGCTTTGTCCAACCATAAACACGCAAATGCCAACGATGAATAAAGCCGCGAGCGCACCTGCGCCTAAATAAAGGCGATCAAGAAATCGACGAAGCATTGATTATTTTGCTTTGGCTGCTGGCTTGGCTGCAACGGATTTATTGAACGCAGCAATCATGGCTTCACCATCAGGTCCCGCCTTTTTTTGCCAATCGGCCAACATAATCGCACCCACTTGTTTCATATCAGTGATTAATTTGGGCGATGGTTTCATGATCTTCATGCCTTTTTCTGCAAGTGCTTTTTTGTACCATTCATCTTTTTCTGCGCTGACTTTCCATCCGCGTGCTTCTGCATCTGCGGCGGCTTTCATCACAGCGCTTTGAGTGAGTGCGTCGAGCGCGTCAAATGCTTTGCGATTAACAAGCAATGCGTTTTTTGGTAACCATGCTTGTGTGTCGTAAAAGTATTTGATGCTTTCGTATGTTTTGGTGTCGTAGCCTGTAGAGCCAGAACTCATATAGCTTTCGACAACACCCGTGGCTAATGCTTGTGTGAGTTCTGCAGCTTGAATTGTGACGGGTTGCGCACCGATTAATTCAGCAATTTTGCCAGTGGCAGGGCTATAAGCGCGCCATTTGAGACCGCGCATATCGGCAACAGAGCCGATTTCTTTTTTGACATAAATGCCTTGTGGTGGCCATGCGACGGCATATAAGAGTTTCATGCCTTGCGCAGATAAAAGTTTATCCAGATAAGGTTTTTGTACATCCGAGAGTTTTTTGGAATCTGCATAACTGGTGGCTAAAAATGGAATGCCATCGGCGCCATACATGGGATTTTCATTTTCAAAATTGGCGAGCAACACTTCACCAATTGGCGCTTGACCGCCTTGTACCGCGCGTTTGATCTCGTTGGCTTTGAACAACGATGCGTTGGCATGCACGGTGATTTTGAGTTTGCCGGCAGTGGCTTTATCCACGTCATTGGCAAATTGGATGAGATTTTCTGAATGGAAATTGGTAGCCGCATATGCTGCGGGCAAATCCCATTTGGTTTGCGCCCATGTAGTGCTTGTTAAAGCACACGTGGCAACTAAAGTGAAGAGGCTTTTATTCATGATTTCTCCTATCAAAAAAATACAGAAAACAACCCTCAAGCATAAACCCAAAATCTCTAGTAAAAACTCGATTTTTGGTTGAATACTTTAGTATTGTAACGGAGCGCTATGAAATTCTTTTTGGAGTTGCATGCATTCACTTTTAGACTTAAAGTAAACAAACGAAACTATTCGAACATTGGTTGAGGTTTTGCACAAATTATCCAAAACAATGAAAAATATAAATCACAAAATATTTTTTGGCATCACGGCATTGTTGCTAGGTTTCATGACGACGCAGGTGAGCGCAGAGGTTCGCCCTTATAAATTTAAATGTCAATTGCACGGAACGATTCCTGATTTAGAGGACAAACCACTCAAACCCGCTCAGGTTAAAGTGGAAATACGCACGATTGGCGTGAATATCTATTTAACGATTCAAGGCCCACAGCCTTATGATATGTTCATCAGCACCTTGGTGACAGACAAATTTACTGGAAAAAATATAACAAGTTCAAGCGCGATGGGCATCAAAAGCACTGACAATGAAACAAAATACGAGCGCGAAGTAAAGATTGCGCGTGAAAGTTTGGTTCTGAGTGGCTCGACTGATATTTTGTATCGCAAGCAAAAAGTAAAAGCAGTGTTTGAAGGCGACTGCTTAAGAGATTCATAAACAATGAAGGCGTTTTAAAAAATGGCATCGAAACAATCGGACGAGTTAGCGCACGCGCTGGTTCTGAGAGAAATGAAGGACGGAATCCGCAGAGATGGACTGTGGGCGCAAGCCATGTCAGAGTCAGAAATGGACTCTAACAAAGCAACTGCAAGGTATATTGAATTGCGCGTGCAGTCGATGAAAGATGAGCTGCGTCAGCAAATGCTCAAACAAATTAAGGGTGCTTTTACCAAAGAGGGTTTGCCTGATTTAGGAAGTATCAAACCTAAAAAGAAATAAGCGTCAAAATAAAATTTTGAAACTCTTTTCTTGCACTTGAATACGGCTAATTTTTTTACCGATAAGGTCGGGTACTTGATACACATGTACGTCATTGAGTAGCAACTGAAACGCATGACGCACCGTTGAAGCAGCTTTTGTAGAAATTTCTGCCACATCGCTCGAGCAAAGTTTGATCACTTGAAATTGTCCGATCTCGATAGCGCCAAGGTTCATGTTCCAGGTGAGTTGTGTGTCTAAACAAAAATCACCCTTTCCCTTGAGGAGTTTGCTCGTCCACCTCCCGCACAATTGCATTTTTTGAATGGATGGGTTGAGCTTAATTTGTATGCGATCGATCTTGACGCTTAATTTTTCTTTGGGAAGTTGTTGCGCTACTTCCGATTCGATCATGGACAAGGGGACGCGAAGACTGATGGCGTGGGCTCCACTTAAGAGCCCCATCTGAAGAAATAAAACGAAAGCGAAAAAGCTTAATTTCATGGGTGCTTGTATTGTATGCCTTGGTGTGGCTATCATTGCACTATGCAATCAGTTAACGATATCAAAAAGTGGCAATTCTGGATAGACCGTGGCGGTACATTCACCGACATCGTCGCGCAGTCACCGCAAGGTCATTTGCTCACTCATAAATTATTGAGTGACAACCCTAGTCAATATCCAGACGCTGCGGTCGCGGGTATTCGCCATTTGCTCCAATTAAAACCCCAACAAGCCATTGGTGCAGATCAGGTTGAATGCGTCAAGATGGGCACCACCGTAGCAACCAACGCGTTACTAGAGAGAAAAGGCGAGCCCACGTTGCTCGTCACCACGAAGGGCTTTAAAGACGCCTTGCGCATTGCCTATCAAAATCGTCCTTGTTTGTTTGATCGACATATTGTTTTACCTGAGTTGTTGTATTCGCAAGTGATTGAAGCCAATGAGCGAATGGGTGCGCATGGAGATGTGATTGAGCTATTAGATGAAAATCATTTGCATCAACAAATGCAATTGGCTTTTGATGCGGGCTTAAAGAGTGTTGCAATTGTTTTTTTGCACGCGTATCGCTATACAGCGCATGAGGTTACAGCTGCGAAGATCGCGAAGAAAATTGGATTTACACAAATCAGTACATCGCATCAAACGAGTCCCTTGATGAAGATGATCAGTCGTGGTGACACCACGGTCGTTGACGCGTATTTGTCGCCCATACTCAATCGCTACGTCAATCAAGTCGCAAAAAAAATGCCTGGCGTGCCGCTTTACTTTATGCAGTCTTCGGGCGGTCTGACCGATGCGCATGCTTTTCAAGGCAAGGATGCTATTTTGTCGGGCCCCGCAGGTGGCATTGTGGGCATGGCACGCACAGCAGAACAAGCTTTTAAACATGCACAAGGTTTGTCGGGACCCATTCGCGTGATTGGTTTTGATATGGGTGGTACATCAACCGATGTGAGCCACTACGCGGGTGAATTTGAGCGTGAGTTTGAAACGCAAGTCGCAGGAGTGCGCATGCGTGCACCGATGATGAGTATTCACACAGTGGCCGCAGGCGGTGGTTCGCTGTTGCAATTTGATGGATCGCGTTTTCGTGTGGGCCCACAAAGTGCCGGCGCCAATCCGGGCCCTGCGTCTTATCGACGCGGTGGTCCGTTAGCCGTAACAGACGCCAATGTAATGCTTGGAAAAATTCAGCCGCATTACTTTCCGCATGTGTTTGGTGATGATGCAAAACAAGCATTAGACAAAAATGTTGTCGAACAAAAATTCAATGAATTGGCCGATCATATTTCTCATACAACGAATAAGACCACCAGCGCCACAGAAGTTGCAGAAGGCTTTATTCAAATTGCAGTTGCACAAATGGCCAATGCGATTAAGAAAATTTCTGTGTCTCGCGGCTACGATGTGACGCAATATACGTTGCAATGCTTTGGTGGAGCAGGTGGTCAACACGCCTGTGGTGTGGCCGATGCCTTGGGTATGACGACAATATTGATTCATCCCTTGGCGGGCGTGTTGTCTGCCTATGGCATGGGCTTGGCCGATCAAAGTGTAATTCGCGAGCAAGCTGTAGAAAAAAAATTAGATACGCAATCATGGATGTCGATTCAATCGGTTTATCAACAACTCGCAAACGATGCAAAGTCACAGTTGCAATCATCCATCGCAGCTTCTTCGCAAGCTAGTATTGCGTTGTTAGAACGCATTCATCTGCGTTACGAAGGCAGTGATACGGCAATGGTCGTTCCATTTGGCGATATTAAATCGATTCAGAAAAATTTTGAAATTGCCTACCAAAAGCGTTTTGCATTTTTAATGCCTAATAAAGCGCTGATGGTTGAAGCGGTAAGCGTTGAGGCGACGATTGCAACGCCTTTGCCCCATACTGCCGTGTTGAGGTTTACGCAAAGAGACCAAGTACCTGTTCGTGAAACAGTCAAAATGTTTTCATCAGGGCAATGGCATTCTTGCGAATTGGTGGTGCGCGAAGATTTGCAAGCGGGCGACGTTGTAACGGGCCCCGCCATCATCGCCGAACAAAATGCAACAACCGTGGTTGAGGAGGGATGGCAAACGCAACTCACGTCACTCAATCATTTGGTGCTCAAACGCATCAAACCTCGCGTGACGCGTCATGCGGTTGGAACGCAAGTCGATCCTGTGTTGCTAGAAGTGTTCAATCATTTGTTTATGAATATTGCTGAACAAATGGGCTTGCAATTGCAAAATACGGCGCATTCGGTCAATATCAAAGAGCGATTGGATTTTTCTTGTGCGATTTTTAATCAAGATGGACATCTAATCGCCAATGCGCCGCATATGCCTGTGCATTTGGGTTCCATGGGCGAGAGTATTCAAACTGTCATTGCCAATAATAAAAACAAAATGAAGCCTTGCGACGTATATGTACTTAACGACCCCTATCACGGTGGTACGCATTTGCCCGATGTCACCGTCATCACGCCTGTTTATTTAAAAGATGATGCACAGCCTTCGTTTTATGTGGGTTCGCGCGGGCATCACGCCGATATCGGCGGATTGACGCCTGGCTCGATGCCGCCTTTTTCGACGCTGATCGAAGAAGAAGGCGTGCAGATTCAAAACTTTAAATTATTAGACGCGGGCGTCTTGCAAGAAGAAAAAATGTTGGCGTTACTGCGCAGTGGTAAATATCCGAGTCGCAATCCTTCGCAAAATATGGCGGACTTGCAAGCGCAAATTGCCGCCAACGAAAAAGGCGTTCAAGAATTGCAAAGCATGGTCGAGCAATACAGTTTACCCGTTGTGCAAGCGTATATGAAGCATGTACAAGATAACGCTGAAGAATCGGTTCGTCGAGCCATTACAAAGTTGGCGCATCGATGGGGCAATGATGCATCTAAGAAACATTCTTTTGTGCTTCGATTAGACAATGGCGCACAAATACAAGTGGCTATACAAATCGATGCAAAAACGCGCACAGCACAGGTGGATTTTTCTGGCACATCAGCGCAGCAAACAAATAATTTCAATGCGCCCAAAGCAGTTTGTATGGCCGCTGTGTTGTATGTGTTTAGAACGCTGGTCGACGATGATATTCCGCTCAATTCGGGTTGCCTCAAACCTATCACCGTTAATATTCCGCAAGCTTGCATGCTCAATCCCTTGCCGCCTGCCTCCGTGGTTGCAGGCAATGTGGAGACGTCGAGTTGCATCACCAATGCTTTGTACGGCGCGTTGGGTGTAATGGCGGGTAGCCAACCTACCATGAATAACTTTACATTTGGAAATGCACGCTATCAATATTACGAAACGATTTCCGGTGGGAGTGGTGCTGGCCCCTTGTTTGATTCTGTTGGCGTGATCACGGGTGGATTTGCCGGAACGAGTGTGGTTCAAACGCACATGACCAATTCGCGACTTACCGATCCAGAAGTTTTGGAGTTTCGTTTTCCAGTTCGCTTATTGGCCTACGACATTAGACAAGGATCAGGCGGTGCGGGTCATTGGTGCGGAGGCGATGGCGGAATTCGTCGTGTGCAATTTTTGGAGCCGATGACAGCTAGTATGTTGTCCAACGGTCGCGTCTATCCCGCATTTGGTTTGGATGGCGGCGAAGATGGAATGACGGGTATCAATCGTGTGATTCGTGTTGATGGATCAATAGAAACGCTTGATCATATTACTCAGGTGCAAATGCAAGCAGGCGACATTTTTGAAATTCACACGCCGGGCGGTGGTGGATATGGCGAATAAGATTTGCCCTCAACTTTAAGGCCTTGTTTGGATAATTAATGAGCTGTACTTTTGCCAATGCCTTTAACGCGGTGCATGAGGTCTGACCAACTCTGAAAGGCTTTTGTATTTCTTTCTTTGAGCATGCGTGTCGTCATTGCAGGACCTAAACCCAGCAAGTCGTCTAAATCAGATTCTTTGGCTTGATTGATATCGAGTGCGTTGGCATGTGCAAACCAAAAAAATAAAATTGCAATAATTATTTTTTGTGACATGATAGTGAAATGAGTTGAGTAATTTCATTACACCAGTTGCAACGGACGCATCGTTGAAGTTGAAGTTAAAAAATAATTGATTTACAACTCTTCAATGCGACGAGGGGGGTAACTGTCCCACGCTTGGCAACCGGGGCATTGCCAAAAATGCTGCTGCGCTTCAAATCCACAAGCCGCACATCTGTATCTTTTGAGTGGTTTTGTTGCTTCGTCTAATGCCTTTTGTACGGAGGGATGTAAATTCTCGTGCGTAAATTTTTCACCCGATAACCAGCGAGTGGCCGCAATCAGCGAATTGGTTTTTTGTAAGTGTTGCGCAAAACGATCGCGTGCAGCAACAGGATCGATTGACGACTCTATATCGACCAAGGCTTCAAGAATATCTAAATTGGGTTGATTGCTGTAGCAGTCTTGCAAAAGTTGGTGCACCGATGCTTTGAGTTGATCGTGAATAGCCAAATGCAACAACAAATTTTTAGTTAGCGATAAATAAGCAGGCGCGTGATCGCGCAAAGTCAAGAGAGCTTCAAAGGCTTGGTCGGGTTGCTCGTTTTCAATGAGCAGTTGTGCTTTGTAAACATGGGCGCGTGCACTGCGTGGTGACAACGCAATTGCGCTATTGAGAAGTGTTAACGCTTGATCTGTGTTTTGTTTATCAACGACTTGTGCTTGTTCACACAAATAATGGGCTTGCCGCACAGAAAAGCTTCCCTCGTCTGCCTTGTCTAATCGCTTGGCTATGCGGGCTGCATTTTCCCAGTCACGGGTGCGTTCATAGATGTTGAGTAATGCCAATTCGGCTTGATGGGTGAGCGGTGAGTCTATTAATTCAAGCAAAGCATTTTCTGCACGATCCAAGATGCCAGCTTTTAAATAATCCAAGGCCAATGCATGTTGCGCGCGTTGGCGATCGCTCTTGGATAAATCGCCGCGTTTTAAAAGATGCTGATGCACGCGAACCGCGCGTTCGTATTCGCCGCGCCGTCTGAATAAATTGCCAAGTGCAAAATGCAATTCAGAGGTATCGGGGTCGTGTTGAACGGCTTCAATGAATGCGTCAATTGCTTGATCTTGTTGCTCGTTGAGCAAATGATTCAAACCTTTAAAATACGCTTTTGGATTTTGTCGATTTTCAAAGCGCAATTGCCTCAAATCAAAACGCGAAGCTAACCAACCCAATACAAACACCAAAGGTAAGCCAAGAAAAATCCAACTTAGATCAAGGTCCATAGGGGTAATCGTTTTTGGGTGGAGTGGATTGAATGGGAGCGATGGGTTGAACAATCTGTTCGGCAGTTTTAATCGATTGCTTAGCTAGTTTGCGTTGACGCCACCAGCGCGGCACCATGGCCAAGGCGCCAACCGCCACACCCAATGCAAAGACGGCTAATACGATCAATACCATGGGTGCGCGCCACTCAGTGCCAAAAAACAAGCGAACCACCGCGTCTTCTTGGTTATTGAGCGCAAAAGCAAATAGCGTAAAAAAAATGGCTGCCTTCAGAATCCACTGGAGCAGCCATATGACTTTTTTCAAAAGATCTCCTCAGTGAAGAGGTGATTCTAGACTGTCACGCTTTCTTTTTTGTGAGCATTTCTTGCGTTCTGGCATCGACCGCTTCACGGAGCGCTTTGCCCGGTTTGAAATGAGGCACGCGTTTTTCGGGAATAGCCACGCTTTCGCCTGATCGAGGGTTGCGTCCCATGCGAGGAGGGCGGCGGTTGATAGAGAAACTACCAAACCCCCGCAACTCGATGCGATGACCCTTGACGAGCGCCTCACCCATAGCATCGAGCATTGCCTTTACGGCAATCTCGGCATCGCGATGGGTGAGATGCTTAAAGCGTGCGGCCAGTTCTTCGACCAAATCACTGCGCGTCATATCAAGTCAGTGAAGATCACTTTTCGTTGGTATCCAACTTGGCACGCAACAAAGCGCCCAAACTGGTTGTACCAGCGTTATCGCGTGAAGACTGTTGACTCAAATTGGCCATCGCGTCAGCTTGATCAGCAGCGTCTTTGGCTTTGATGGACAACTGAATGTTGCGAGTTTTGCGATCGACGTTAACGATCACAGCATTGACTTCGTCGCCTTCTTTGAGAACAGTGCGTGCATCTTCGATACGATCACGAGAAATTTCACTCACGCGCAAGTAACCGATGATGTCTTCGCCCAAATCAATTTCTGCACCTTTGGCGTCCACTGTTTTGACCTTACCTGTAACGGTTTGACCTTTGTCATTAACCGACACAAATGTGGTGAAAGGATCAGAATCTAATTGTTTGATACCTAAGGAGATGCGCTCGCGCTCCACATCGACAGCCAATACGACGGCTTCAACTTCTTGACCTTTTTTGTATTCACGAACAGCGTTTTCGCCTGTTTCATTCCATGACAAATCTGACAAGTGAACCAATCCGTCGATGCCTGCGGCTAAACCAACGAACACACCGAAGTCGGTGATGGACTTGATGGGGCCTTTGACGCGATCGCCACGCTTGGTGGTGAGAGAGAACTCTTGCCATGGATTGGCGCGGCATTGTTTCATGCCCAAAGAAATGCGACGTTTGTCTTCGTCGATTTCAAGAACCATGACTTCAACTTCATCGCCTAATGTGACGATTTTGCTAGGAGCCACATTTTTGTTGGTCCAGTCCATTTCGGAGACGTGCACCAAGCCTTCGATGCCAGGCTCGAGTTCAACAAATGCGCCGTAATCGGCGATGTTGGTGACCTTGCCAAACATGCGAGTGGTTTGTGGGTAGCGACGAGCAACGCCAAACCATGGGTCTTCACCCATTTGTTTGAGGCCCAATGACACGCGGTTTTTTTCGGTATCAAACTTAAGAATTTTGGCTGTGATTTCTTGTCCAGCAACCACCACTTCGGATGGGTGACGTACACGACGCCATGCCATATCGGTGATGTGCAACAAACCATCGATACCACCCAAGTCGATAAACGCACCGTACTCGGTGATGTTTTTGACGACGCCATGCACGATAGAGCCTTCTTTGAGGTTGTCCATTAACTTAGCTCTCTCTTCACCCATAGAAGCTTCAACCACAGCGCGACGACTCAGCACAACGTTGTTGCGCTTGCGATCGAGCTTGATGACTTTGAACTCCATGGTTTTGTTTTCGTAGGGCGACAAATCTTTGATGGGGCGTGTATCAATGAGTGAACCGGGCAAGAATGCACGAATGCCATTGACCAACACGGTGAGGCCACCTTTGACTTTGCCACTGGTGGTGCCAGTTACAAATTCGCCAGACTCCAATGCTTTTTCGAGAGACAACCACGATGCCAAACGCTTGGCTGTGTCGCGACTGAGTATGGTGTCGCCGTAACCGTTTTCAACGGAGCTGATGGCAACAGACACAAAGTCACCAGCTTGAACTTCAATTTCGCCCAAGTCATTTTTAAATTCTTCGATAGGTACATAGGCTTCAGACTTCAGGCCTGCATTAACCACAACGTGGTTGTGTTCAACACGAACAACCTCAGCGGTAATCACTTCACCGGTGCGCATTTCTGAGCGTTTGAGGGATTCTTCAAATAGATCTGCAAAAGATTCTGACATTTAATTTCCTAAACCGTCGACGAAAAAGCCTGCTATTGAAACTAGCCAGATGTAATCGACGGTGGTTGCTGTGCGGATGATCCGCGGGTTAAGTTGTTGATCCCTATTACCAATGTGCATGCAGCACGTAAGGAGTAACAGGGGCCGGTTTTAGCTTTGGCTTGATGCTTTGGGCTGTTTGCTTTGCCACCAAGATAAAACCAAATCCACCGATTGATCGATCGATAAATGGGAGTTATCCAGTTGCATTGCATCTTGCGCGGCTACCAAGGGCGCAAGGCTTCGGGACATGTCCCTAGCGTCTCTGGCTTCTAAATCGGCGCGAAGAGTATCGAGTGTAGCTGAAAAACCCTTTGAAATCAATTGCTTATACCTTCGTTGTGCACGTTCTTCGGCAGAAGCGGTCAAGTAGACCTTGAGAGGCGACGCGGGAAAGATCACCGTTCCCATATCGCGACCGTCGGCAACCAAGCCCGGTAGGCGTTTAAAACTGTGTTGTAAATCAACCAAGGCTTGTCGTACCGCAGGCATAGAAGATACTTTTGAGGCATTCATTCCTGCCTCTTCAGTTCGTATATTCTGAGAAATATTAGTCCCATTTAAGAGTATGCACTCACCATCAAACTGAATTTTGGATTTGCTGGCTAATTGTGCGATTGCATCGGATTGTTCTGGTTGAAGCGATAAGCCCGCCCGAACAGCCGCTAAGGCGGTAATTCTGTAAAGCGCGCCCGAATCCAAATAATTAAACCCCAAGCGCTGAGCAACTGCCCAAGCCAGTGTCCCTTTGCCCGACGCTGTGGGGCCGTCGATACAAATTACTGGAATTGTGTTGCTTTTGCACACCGAAAACAAAGTTTCAAAATAATCGGGAAATGTTTTGGCCACGCAGGCGGGGTCCTCGATGCGCACTGGCAATTGATCTGCGTTAAATGCCGCCAAAGAAAAACACATCGCCAAACGATGATCTTCATAGGTATGAATACTGGCGCTTTTCCATTGGCCTTTTGCAATGGGATGAATGCGCAACCAATCGGGGCCTTCTTCAATGTGCGCACCTAATTTGCGTGCTTCGCATGCCATGGCAGCGATGCGATCGGTTTCTTTCACGCGCCAACTACCGATATTTTTTAAGGTGCTAGGTGCATCTGCAAACAACGCCATCACAGCCAATGTCATCGCAGCATCGGGTATGTGATTGCAATCCAACTCAATGGACTTCAAAGGCCATTGGCCTTGTTTGATTTCTAACCAATTGGGCCCGCCTGTTATATGAGCGCCCATTTGCTTAGCAGAGTCAACAAATCGAATGTCACCTTGAATCGACTGCAAACCAACACCTTGAATTCGAACACCCGATCCTTGAGTGATCGCACCCAATGCAACAAAATAACTCGCAGACGATGCATCGGCTTCCACATGCACAACGCCTGGAGAAATATATTGACTGCCCAAAGGAATTACAAATCGCGACCATTGATCGCGTTTCACGACGATTCCAAATTGCGCTAACAAATTGAGTGTGATTTCAATATAAGGTTTTGAAATCAATTCGCCTTGCACTTCAATCGTGATGTTTTGTTTAGCCACCAACGGCAACGCCATCAACAACGCTGTCAAAAATTGACTCGATACATCACCCCTTACTCGGATCGGACCATCAAGCTTGGGTGACGGGCAACCTTTGAGCTGCAAGGGGGGGGAGCCTTCATTGGCGGTGTAATCAATGACGCAACCCAATTGTCTTAATGCATCGACCAAATCACCAATGGGGCGCTCGTGCATGCGAGTCACGCCACGCATCGTTGCACTTGCACCCATGATGGCCAAGGCTGCAGTGAGCGGGCGCATGGCAGTGCCAGCATTGCCCAAAAATAAATCAAGCGATATCGATGAATCGATTTGACCTGCAATGCCTGTTACTTCAAGCACGTCATTTTTTTTGTTGATCGTGCAGCCCATTTTTTGGAGAGCGCCCAGCATCACACGCGTGTCGTCAGAATCCAAAAGATCATGAATCTGCGTCGTGCCTTTGCTCAAAGCAGCTAAGAGCAATACTCGATTTGAAATACTTTTTGAACCTGGCAAATGCACAACACCTTGCGCAGATTGCAATGCAGGCATATCTAAAAAAGGAATGCTGTACATCAGTTGCTATCGTCTTGATTGGCGGCGCCTATTTGCCATTGACTGCGAGTTTGACTGACTTTTTGAATGGCCTCAAAAAGTTGCGCGCCGTCCCCTTGGTCCATCATTTGAATCCATGTTTGCATGGCATTTTGAAACAATTGCGCTTGCTGTTTGATGTGCGTTGAATTAGCCAAAAAAATATCGCGCCACACATGGGGGTCGCTAGCTGCTAAACGAGAAAAATCTTTAAAGCCAGGCCCTGCCATTTGCAGCAATTGTTGTGCATGATCTTGTTGATTGATGGCGTGCATAGCTGCAAATGCAATCAGATGAGGCAAGTGACTCACGGTTGCAAAAATTTGATCGTGCGCGTCGGGTGTGAGTTGATGAACCGAGCTGCCCAATGTTTTCCAAAGCACAGTGGCTTGTCCAATTAAATCACTTGGTGTTTCTGTCAAGGGTGTCAATATCAAAGTGCGATTTTGATACAGGTCTGCATCGGCGTGGGTAACGCCTGCTTTTTCTTTGCCTGCAATGGGGTGAGCGGGCATAAATTGCGACAGACGTTTTCCCATCACTCGACGCGCTGAAGCAACAATATCGGATTTGGTTGATCCGACATCCATCACCCATGCGTCATCGGCCATCACGTTTGAAATTATTTTTAAAGCGTTTTCAATTGCACTCACAGGAGTAGCAAGCAAAATCAAATCACTTTGTAAGCACGCTTCTTCAACACTTGCGCAAGCTGTATGAATAACGCCCAATACCAAAGCTTTTTGTCGCGTTGCAAGCGATGGGCTGTAGCCCACGACGTGTTTCACAAGACCTGCGCGTTGCAGTCCCAATGAAAATGATCCGCCCATCAGGCCGCAGCCAATGAGTGCAAGTTGTTGAATCAAGATGTCACCATCCCACTAAAAAAAGCCCGCAAAGGACTTATTCACTAACTGGGTAGGAGCCCAGTACTTTATAAAACGAGCACAGCGATTGAAGTTCTTGAAGGGCTTGACTCACGTGTTTTTGTGAAACGTGACCTTCAAGATCGATGTAGAAAAAATATTCCCATTGACCTGATTTGGCAGGGCGCGATTCAAAGCGTGTCATCGAAACGCCGTGTGTTTTGAGAGGCACTAATAGATCATGTACGGCACCAGGACGATTGGGAACCGACACCACCAAACTTGTGCAGTCTTTTGAAGATGCAGGTGGTGTAGCCATGGTTTGCGGCAAGCTGATGATGGCAAAACGCGTGCGGTTGTAAGCTTCATCTTGAATCGCGTGTGCAATACTGTGCAACCCAAATTGCGCAGCAGCACGCTCACTCGCCAAGCCCGCCCAAGCTGGATTGGTAGACGCGAGTCGCGCGCCTTCTGCATTACTTGAAACGGCTCTGCGTTCTGCGTGTGGAAGATTTTTTGTGAGCCACGATTGACATTGCGCCAAGGCTTGAGGATGCGCCATCACCACTTCGATGCCATCAAGCGAAGGACTTTGTCGCAACAAATTAAATCGCACCATCAAACTAATTTCACCCACGATATGAACGGGTGAGCGCAAAAATAAATCTAAAGATCGTGCAACCGCACCTTCGGTTGAATTTTCAACGCCGACAACACCAAATTGAGCAGTTCCCGATGAAGTGGCATGAAACACTTCGTCAAAGTTGGCGCAATAAATAAGCTCTGTCGCACTGCCAAAATATTCAACTGCCGCTTGCTCGCAAAACGTGCCTTGAGGGCCCAACACGGCAATGCGTTGAGGCGCTTCGAGCGCCAAACACGCCGACATGATTTCGCGCCAAATCGCAGACACGTGTTGATCGAGCAATGGCCCTTTGTTGTTGGCCTGCATGTTTTTAATCACTTGCGCAACTCGATCGGGTCTAAAAAATGGCGATCCTTCTTGTCGCTTGATCTCTCCCACTGACTCTGCAACCGATGCGCGTTGATTGAGCAGTTGCAACAACTGCGAATCGAGCGAATCAATTTGAACGCGCAAATCTGCCAGCGTGTGTTTGGGTTTGGAAGAGTTGCTCATGTTGTCTCAATCGTTGTTATTGCTCAGGCGCTGTATTGGGCAAGTCTGCATCAGATGCATCAACATCTAAGTCATCTTCATCGCCGTCAACTGTGTTGGCGTCGTTTTCAACAATGCGTTGCAAGCCACTGAGTTTTGCGCCGTCGTCCAATCCAATGAGTGTGACGCCTTGTGTGGCACGACCCAGTTCTCTAATTTCACTCACGCGTGTGCGCACCAACACGCCCGTGTCGGTGATGAGCATAATCTCGTCTTCAGGTCTGACCAAGGTTGCAGCAACCACTTTGCCGTTGCGCTCCGATTGTTGAATCGCAATCATTCCTTTGGTGCCACGACCATGTCGTGTGTATTCGGTTATCGAAGTACGTTTGCCAAAACCAAATTGAGTAGCCGTGAGCACAGATTGCAATTCATCTTCTGCAACCAACATCGCAATCACACTTTGGCCACCGTCAAGCATCATGCCGCGTACACCGCGTGCATTGCGACCCATGGGCCTCACATCGTTTTCATCAAATCGAACGGCTTTGCCACCATCGCTAAACAACATCACATCGTGTTTGCCATCGGTGAGTGCTGCGCCAATTAAGAAGTCACCTTCGTCAAGATCAACCGCAATAATGCCAGCTTTGCGTGGATTGCTGAAATCATCGAGCGGTGTTTTCTTGACAGTACCCATGGACGTGCCCATGAACACATAGTGATCATTGGGGAAGGTTCTCATGTCACCAGTAATTGGTAAAATAACGTTAATTTTTTCGCCTTCAATTAAGGGAAACATATTGACGATGGGTTTGCCGCGTGAACCGCGTGAACCTTCTGGCACTTCCCACACTTTGAGCCAATACAAACGACCGCGATTTGAAAAACACAAAATGTAATCGTGTGTGTTGGCAATAAAGAGTTGATCAATCCAATCGTCTTCTTTGGTAGCCGCCGCTTGTTTGCCACGTCCGCCGCGTTTTTGTGCGCGGTATTCAGACAAAGGTTGGCTCTTGATATAGCCGCTGTGCGAAAGCGTCACCACCATGTCAGTTGGCGTGATGAGATCTTCGGTGACCAAGTCTTGCGCATTGTGTTCAATTTGACTGCGACGCGCACCGACTTTGGTTTGTCCAAATTCTTGTTTAACAAGAGTGAGTTCTTCGCTGATGATGGTCGATACACGCTCAGCTCTTGCCAAAATATCAAGCAAGTCATCAATTTCTGACATCACTTCTTTGTATTCGTTAACAATTTTGTCTTGCTCAAGACCTGTCAAACGTTGCAAACGCATTTGCAAAATTTCTTGCGCTTGCGTATCGCTCAAACGGTAAAGGCCGTCGTTGCCCATGCCGTATTTTTTTTCAAGACCGTCGGGGCGATAGTCGTCTGCATTAATCATGCCGCCGTCTGCACGTGCACGCGTCAACATTTGTCTCACCAATTGACTGTCCCACGACTTGGCCATCAACTCTACTTTAGCAACGGGTGGCGTAGGTGCGCTGCGAATAATGGCAATGAACTCGTCAATGTTGGCCAATGCAACCGCCAAACCTTCAAGAACGTGACCGCGTTCACGCGCTTTGCGTAAGGTGTAAATCGTGCGACGTGTGACCACTTCACGTCGATGTTGAATAAAGACATCGATGAGTGTTTTGAGATTACACAACTTGGGTTGGCCGTCGATCAGGGCCACCATGTTGATACCAAACGTGTCTTGCAGTTGCGTGAGTTTGTACAAATTATTGAGAATAACTTCTGGAACTTCACCACGCTTGAGCTCAATCACCAAACGCATGCCAGACTTGTCGGATTCATCTTGAATATGACTGATGCCTTCGATTTTTTTCTCGTGTACCAAGTCGGCCATGCGTTCTTGCAATGTTTTTTTGTTGACCTGATAGGGCAACTCGTCAACGATGATGGCTTGTCTTTGCCCTTTATCGATATCTTCAAAATGACATTTGGCGCGCATCACCACGCGACCGCGTCCTGTGCGATAACCTTCGCGCGCACCCTCCATGCCATAAATAATGCCTGCGGT
>Ga0209829_10000214_pt1 | contig 53659 bp, 44 predicted proteins | sample C_140205_EF_Meta_FD_187311 | JGI IMG/M metagenome (GOLD analysis project Ga0209829, IMG submission 187311) | Freshwater microbial communities from Lake Croche, Canada to study carbon cycling - C_140205_EF_MetaG (SPAdes) (version 2) | ecosystem: Environmental > Aquatic > Freshwater > Lake...
ATTCAAACTTTGGATCCTGTCCAATTTGAGCAATTTAGTATACTTCAGAAACAATTGATTCAACAGGAGATGACCATCGCGTATGGCTATATGTTTGCATTTTGTGCCATAGCTTATTTATTGGCTTGGAGTATAATGAAATCGTTGGTACCTAAAGAAAAATTAATTAACTTACCTTAATATTTTACTGATAATAATTGTTTCGTATGAAAAATTGTATTTTGTTTTTTTTTGGATTTTGTTTTTTTAGTGTTGGAAATTTAATTGCGCAAAATAATTTTGAAAATTTATTCAACGGAAAAGATTTATCTGGTTGGGTACAATACAATGGCAAGGCAAAGTACACCGTAGAGCATGGAGAAATAGTGGGTCGAACTGTTGCCCATGAGCCAAATAGTTTTTTAACTACCCAAAAAGAATATGGTGATTTTACTTTGGAATTAGATTTTAAAGTTGATCCTCAAATGAATTCAGGTATACAATTTAGAAGTGAATTGTATGATAGCAATGATCATTGCGAAGTTACCGACAAACATACCCCATACAGAGTTCACGGTTATCAAATGGAAATTGATCCTTCTGCCAGGGCTTGGAGCGGCGGCATTTATGATGAAGCAAGAAGAGGTTGGTTGTATCCTTTGGAATACAATGTGGCTGCAAAAACTGCATTCAAAAACAACCAATGGAATCATTATAAAATTGAAGCTATAGGCAATAGTATTCGTACCTGGGTAAATGGAGTCGCCTGTGCGCACATCATTGACAACATGACTCCAAAAGGATTTATTTCTTTACAAGTACATGCAATAGAAAATGTCAATGACGAAGGACAAGAAGTAAGATGGAAAAATATAAAAATTCAAACTAAGAATTTAAAACCAGCACAAACAGATAACTTATTTGTGATCAATCTTATACCCAATACCATTTCGCCTGATGAGCAAAAAAATGGGGTTCGTCTTTTATGGGATGGGGTGAGTACTAAGGGATGGAGAGGCGCAGGCAAAAAAACTTTTCCTGATAAAGGATGGGTTGTAAAAGAGGGTGTTTTAAGTATCAAAGGGAGCAATGGAAGAGAATCAAATGGTGGTGGAGATATTGTAACAGTAGACGAATTTCATGCATTTGATTTGCAATTTGAATTTAAAATTACTGATACCGCCAATAGCGGTGTAAAATATTTTGTAACAGAAAAGGAAAATACCGGAGGGTCTGCCATTGGTTTGGAATATCAAATTTTAGACGATGACAAACATCCAGATGCCTTGATGGGCTCTATTGGCAATCGAACCATGGCTTCCTTGTATGATCTGATTCCTGCTTTAAGAATTGGAGCAGTTCGACGTGAAAAATTTCCTATAGGGCAATGGAATAGGGGTCGTATTATTGTTTTTCCAGATGGTAAAATTGAACATTGGATCAATGGATGGAAAGTAGTAGAATACCAAAGAGGTACTCAATATTATTATGCATTGGTGGCAAAAAGCAAATATGTTGGTTGGCCTAATTTTGGAATGGCGGAAAAAGGACATATTTTATTGCAAGACCATGGTACCGATGTTTCCTTTAGAAGTGTAAAAATTAAAGAATTATAAATAAAAAAATAAATTAACAATTAAAAATTAGTGTATGAAAAATTCAAGAAGAAATTTTCTTAAGCAATCTGCAAAAGCTACTGCTGCCACGTATGCTGCCACTTTAGGCTTTTCTGCTAAAAGCTACGCCAATATCATTGGAGCCAATGATAGAGTTAGATTAGGCGTAGTAGGGTTTTCTGATAGATTCAGAGGATCGCATTTGCCAAGTTTTTTAAGTCATTACAAAGAGTTAAATTTTGACATTGTAGCGGTTTCTGATCTGTGGAAAGTACGCAGAGAAGAAGGCGTAGATTTATTGCAAAAGAAATTAGATCATTCAATAAGGGGGGCAAGAAACAATGACGAATTGTATGCAGGAAAAGATATAGATGGTGTATTTATAAGTACAGCCGATTTCCAACATGCTATTTTAGCATCGGAGGCGGTTAAAGCTGGTATGGATGTTTACTGTGAAAAACCATTTGCTGAAACCATGGAAGACAATAGAAATGCTTTTAAAGTAATCAAAGCATCCGATCGTATTGTGCAAATTGGTTCACAACGTCGTAGTGGAGCGAATTATCAAGCTGCTGCTGATTTTATTCAACAAGGAAAATTCGGACCTATTACCATGGTAGAATTAAGTTGGAATGTAAATCAACCTGGCCGTTGGAGAAGACCTGATTTGGTGGCGAAGTGTAAAGAAGAAGATTTGGATTGGAATCGTTATTTATTAAATCGCCCGCATGAGAATTTTGATCCTAGAAAATATTTAGAGTACCGTTTGTTTTGGCCATATTCTTCTGGTTTGCCAGGCCAATGGATGAGTCATCAAATTGATACGGTGAATTGGTTTAGCAAATTGCCACATCCAAGAAGTGTCACTGCCAATGGAGGTGTATATGTTTGGAAAGATGGAAGAAGAAACTGGGATACCATTACTGCTGTATTTGAATATGGTCCTTTAGACAATCCTAAAGAAGGTTTTCAAGTTGTATTTACTTCTCGCATGCACAATGGAGATGAAAATCCTTCCGAAATGTATTATTCTAATGGGGGTGAATTGAATTTGATAACCAACTTAGTATCATCTAAAGGCGGCTTAAAAGCGGGACCTGCAGCGGCTATGAAAATGCAGCCTAATCTTTTAGCTAGTTTTGATTTATCTAACAATGCTCCTAAAGTGGTGGCATCTGCTAATACGGGTGGAGATCCACTTACTTCCGCACACGTAAGAAATTGGATGGAATGTATCAGAAGTAGAAAGCAACCCAATGCGCCAGTAGAAGCAGGCTATCAACATTCTATTGCTACCATTATGGCCAATGCAGCTTGTCAGACAGGCGCTAAAATTACTTTTGATCAAAAGACACAAGAAGTAATGGCGAATGGAAAACCATTTAAATATTAATTGCTGTTCATTTAGTGTCTATAAAAAACCCTCGATTGCAATCGAGGGTTTTTTATAGACACTAGTTTTAGATGGGTTAAGTGCTATTATTCTGTTTTGTACATTTTCTCGTAATATTCTTCCGCCATTCTATTGCTATCAAATTGGAATCGAACATCTTTCATTCCATTTTGAGTAATTTGGCGCCAAGTATCTTTTTGCTCATAATACATGGGTATGATTTGTTCTTCTAGTATCTTATATAGTTCATCCAAATCATAATCATCTTGTTGCTGTGTACTCATGCGATCATAATCGGCCTTAGGTATTACAAAGCCATTGTTGCCATGATTGATAAATTCTGGAATCCATCCATCATCTGTAGAAAAATTAACAGCTCCATTCATAGCAGCAGTCATGCCACTGGTACCGGAGGCTTCTCTTGGCACACGTGGGTTGTTTAACCAAACATCAGAAGCTTGCTTCATTCTTTTGCTTAAGGCCAATTCATATCCAATAAGCACGGCTACATTATTATAGTTCTTGCTTAAATGGACCAAATTATTGAATTGAGAAATGGCTGGATGGTCTACTGGGTAGGGTTTCCCGGCAAATATAATTTGAACAGAATATTTTTTATTAGAAAGTAATTTTTCGAATCGGGCTAAGTCCCAAGAAAGAAAGTCGGCTCTTTTATATCCTGCAAAACGCCTGGCCCAAACAATCGTTAACACATTGGGGTCAAACACTTTTCCAGTTTGGTCTGCAACAATTTCAAAAGCTCGTTTTTTTAAATACATTTTACGATCATCAAAAGCTGCTTCGTCATTGCTTTCTGCAAAACGATACAATTGTTTATCGGCCCAATAGCGCCAATTTTGCGCATTGGTAATATGCGTAATAGGGCAGATGCCTTCATATTTACCCCACAGCGCTCTACTTACATGTCCATGTAATTCAGAAACGCCATTGGCTTTGCGAGCAAAACGAAGTGCCGCCAAAGAGTGATTGAATTGGTCGTCTTCAATGCCTGTTAATTTTCTTACTTCATCCATACTCAATCCACAGAAATAGCCCATTTTATGACACAAGTAAATATCGTGTTTTTCATTGCCTGCTTCTTCAGGGGTATGCGTAGTAAACACCAAACGTTTTTTTACTTCGTCTAATGACTTGTATTTATTTAATAAATAAAAAGCTGCAGAAAATCCGTGTGCTTCGTTTAAATGATATACTTCTGGATTAAAATTAAGTTCATCTATTAATTTGGCACCGGCCACGCCTAATAAAATAAATTGAGCCACTTTGGTTGCGACATTGGCATCATACAAACGATGGGTAATGGTTTGTGATACATAATCATTTTCAGGAAGATCGGTACTTAATAAAAATAGGGGAGCGCTGCAAAAAGTATTCGGGGCTAAATAAAAGGCTTTCACCCAAACTGGATGGTCGTGTATTAATACTTGAAATTTTATGCCTGTGTCTTCCAAGAAACTATATATTTTTTCCATGAAAGTTACTTGCAAAGTTTGGTCTTGGTTTCGGGCTTGATCATAGTAGCCATATTTCCAAAGAATGCCCACACCTATCAAATTTTGGTTCAATTCAAATGCACTTCTTAAATGGGACCCGGCTAAAAATCCCAATCCACCACTGTATATTTTTAAAGGCTGGTGAATCGCAAATTCCATAGAAAAATAAGCTGCCTTCTTTTTGAACTGTTCATTGATCGCGTAAGGCACTTGATAATTTCTAAAACTCATAGTAGCTTGTTTGGTAATTTGGCTGCAATATAATGGTATTTAAATAAAATGTAATTATTACACATTAAACTGTGGATAACAACCGTTTGCATTGGGAAATTGTGGATTATTTTTTCTTCTTTGGCTTCCTTTTTTTGTCATAGGAATCATTAAAATAGCAGCTCATATTGCGATGGTTGCCACAATTGCCGTCTTCTTTTATAGTAATCTGATTCCCCTCCATCTTAAAATGGATGATACAAGCATCTCCTTTTTCTGAATAGATGGCTGAATTTTTTGTAAAACTCATCCGTCCTTTTAATTCACCTACACAATCCCCATTGTTTCTTTCAAAATGCAAGAAGAATTGGTATTTGTTAGGCGCCGCATCATCTCTAATAGATATAAAATTTTTCGAATCATTTCCATAGTCTCCACTAAAGGGATGGTTCATAGGAAGGGTATCCAAAGGATTAATGATTTTCGTGTTTTCAGGTTTCTTATTGCTGTCATAATAGATGAGTCTAAAACTACTATCTATATAAGCCCAGCCTTTTTTTTCATAAGTCAAAGAATTGTCTGTGCTCATTTTATTTTCTTCTACTAAAAAGGAAGGTTCTTTGTTGATGTTTAAAATTTTCCCATAATGCCTTGAGCCTTTATTTTCATCTTTAAAATCGGTAATGACTTTGTAGTCTAAGAATTTATTCTTTTTACTAAATACCACAATACAAATTTCAAAATTGGTAGCATGCTGTACGCGAAAGAGTAAATAATATTCTTGCTCTTTTTCTATTTTAAAAATGGGATGTAATACCGCTTTCTTGTCTTTTTTACTAACCATAAATTCTACAATGGAATCAGGTACAAATTGAACCAATGCTTTTCTACCAATCACTAAAGTATCCGTGATGCGTTTTACATTGGTATCCGAAATGGTAAGAGGTAAGACAGCTGTTTTGAAAATTTTATTAAAATCGTTTATTTTAATAGGCGTATTTCCGGTGAGGTCTGGTTTTTCTTCAGAACAAGCCATCATTAAACAGACCAACCCAATAAGGCAACACCTGCGCATCTTCAAGTTTTTTGCTAAATTAGACTAACAAAGCGAGTTCCACAAAGCTTTTATGATTAAATTTACACCTAGTTATGCCAGATAAATCCCTAGATACATTAAATGAATCGGTACCCGTTCAAAATAAACGAGGATGGCGCAAACTATTCGCTTTTATTGGGCCTGCTTATTTGGTAAGTGTTGGGTACATGGATCCAGGAAATTGGGCCACCGATTTACAAGGAGGCGCTTTATTTGGCTACCAACTCCTTTGGATTTTATTACTAAGTAATTTTATGGCCATTCTATTACAAAGTTTAAGTGCTCGATTGGGTATCGTAAGGAGACTTGACTTGGCACAGGTGAATCGGGAGACCTATCCACCGGTGGTCAATTTTTCATTGTACATTCTTGCCGAATTGGCAATTGCAGCCACCGACTTGGCAGAAGTGTTGGGTATGGCCATAGGGATTAAATTGTTAACTGGAATACCATTGATGTATGGCACTTTTATTACTGTGTTAGATACCTTTTTATTTTTATTGTTACAACGTTATGGTGTTCGGAAAATGGAGGCGTTTATTTTTTTATTGGTAGCCACCATTGGATTTAGTTTTTTAATTCAACTTTTTATAGCCAAGCCCGATTTAAGTACTGCCATCACTGGTTTAGTTCCTAGCAAATTAAATCCTGCCGCTTTGTACATTGCCATTGGTATCATAGGCGCTACGGTGATGCCACATAATTTATACTTGCATTCGGCATTGGTGCAAACTAGAAAGATTGATCGATCTAGTAAAGGAATTCGAAGAGCCATTCTATTTAATTTTATTGATAGTGCAGTGGCTTTAAATATTGCCTTTTTTATCAATGCGGCTATTTTAATTTTAGCAGCTACCGTATTTTTTTCATCAGGCCATCAAACCGTTGCAAAAATCGAAGACGCGCATGCTTTGTTGGCGCCATTATTGGGTTCTAAATTAGCACCCATATTATTTGCCATTGCATTGATTGCAGCAGGGCAAAGTTCTACCGTCACGGGTACTTTGTCGGGGCAAATTGTGATGGAAGGTTATTTACAAATAAGATTAAATCCTTGGATAAGAAGATTGCTAACAAGATTAATTGCTATTGTTCCTGCTGTATTGGTAATTGGAATTATGGGAGAAAATCGGGTGGATGCTTTACTGGTATTTAGTCAAGTAATTTTAAGTTTACAATTGGGTTTTGCGGTGATTCCTTTGATCCATTTTGTAAGTGATAAAACTAAAATGGGAGAGTTTGCGATTGGAATTAAAATAAAAATATTGGCTTGGCTGGTGGCTGCTATTTTGGTATTCTTAAATAGCAGGTTGGTTTATCAATTTTCAGAAGCGTATTTTAATTCTTCAGCACCAATTTTACTTAAGGCCATTTTGGTACTTGCCGTTTTATTTTTCATCTTTCTTTTATGCTACATTACTTTTTTGCCATCTATCCTAAGAAAAAAAATAAACAACAGTGCCGACTTGCATGGAGCAACCATCGAATTGGATTGGACACATCCTACTCCGGTCAATAAAATTGCTATAGCTGTTGATTTTTCTTTAACTGATAAAAAATTAATTAAAACGGCCATTGCGCATTCCAATGCTCAATTCAAAGACCCTATTCAGGACTTGAATACCACTGAATTTATTTTCATACATGTTGTGGAAAGTGTAACAGCGAATTATTTACAAGAAGCCAGTGATGATGAAGAATCTCGAAAAGACCAGGAGCGATTGGAGGAATATGCGACTGCCCTTAGGTTAAAAGGCTATCAAGCAAGCACCGCTTTGGGGTATAAAAATAGGGTCAAAGAAATTGTAAGATTGGTACATTTAAAAGAGGCACAAATGTTGGTGATGGGAGCGCATAGGCATCGTGGTTGGAAAGATGCTTTGTTTGGGGAGACCATTGAGTCAGTAAGGCATCAGGTTCAAATACCAGTACTTATTGTAAACCATTAATAGGGGGCCTTTTATAGGCCAATTACTGCACTATATTAGTCCATTTTATGGCTAGTTTTTGTACATTTGCAGACAAAATTTTATACCTATGGGACAAAAAATTAAAGTAGCCAATCCAGTAGTAGAATTGGATGGCGATGAGATGACTCGAATTATTTGGAAGTTTATTAAAGACAAATTAATTCTTCCTTATTTGGAGATAGATATTAAGTATTACGATTTAGGAATGGAATACCGCGATGAAACCAATGATCAGGTAACCATTGATGCAGCCAATGCCATTAAACAATATGGGGTAGGTATTAAATGTGCTACCATTACGCCAGATGAGCAAAGAGTAGAAGAGTTTAAATTGAAACAAATGTGGAAGAGTCCTAATGGGACCATTCGAAATATATTAGATGGTACTGTATTTAGGGAGCCAATTGTTTGTAACAATGTGCCTCGTTTAGTACCTAATTGGACTGCACCTATTTGTATTGGACGTCATGCATTTGGCGATCAATACCGGGCTACCGATTTTGTAACCAAAGGCAAAGGAAAATTAACCATTAAGTTTGAAGGGGAAGATGGTACGAAGCAAGAGTTTGAAGTTTTTAACTTTAAAGGAGATGGCGTTGCAATGGCTATGTACAATACCGATGAAAGTATTTTTGGTTTTGCACGCGCTTGTTTTAACCAAGCTTTGGCAAAAAAATGGCCTTTGTACTTGTCTACAAAAAATACCATTTTGAAAAAATACGATGGTCGTTTCAAAGATATTTTTGAAGAGGTCTACCAAAATGAATTCAAAGCCAAATACGATGCAGCAGGCATCACTTATGAGCACCGTTTGATTGATGACATGGTAGCCAGTGCATTAAAATGGAATGGTAATTTTGTGTGGGCATGTAAAAACTATGATGGAGACGTTCAGTCTGATACCGTAGCACAAGGATTTGGTTCTTTAGGTTTAATGACTTCTACTTTAATTACCCCCGATGGTAAAGTCATGGAGGCAGAAGCAGCGCATGGCACAGTGACACGTCATTACCGCGAACACCAAAAAGGAAATAGAACTTCTACCAATCCTATCGCTTCTATTTTTGCTTGGACAAGAGGTTTGGAATTCCGTGGTCAATTGGACAACAACCAAGCTTTGATACATTTCTCTAAAGCTTTAGAAGAAGTTTGTGTTGAAACGGTAGAGTCGGGTATTATGACCAAAGACTTAGCAGTTTGTGTGCATGGAAATAAAGTTAAACATGGCGATCATTATGTTTATACAGAAGAGTTCTTGGATGCATTAGATAAAAATTTACAAGTAAAGCTTGCTAAATAAAGCATTAAAATAAAAAAGCCATCTCGAAAAAACGGGATGGCTTTTTTTATGCGGTCAATGTCTTATTGCAATACTTCTAAAATAGGTTTGCCTATAGAACCACTTGGCATTTGAATGCCTAACAAAGTGCTTACAGTGGGGGCGATGTCGGTCATGTAAGTCATATTATTGACAGCTCCTTTTTTAATGCCTGCGCCATACCAAAGTAAAGGAATATGTGCATCATAGTTGTACAATACACCATGCGTGGTTCCAGTGGGCGAACCATCTACTACGCCCGATTTGGTTACGACCATTAGATCTCCACTGCGTTGCGGGGTATATCCATTTACAATACGCTCTCTTAAACTTTGAGGAAGAGGCGCACTGGCTGCTTTTCTATTTTCGACTACTTGCAATACCAAAGGTTTCTTTTCTATGTAATTTGATAATAAACTTGTTAATTTTTCGGCACTCACTTGTAAGCTATCCATCACGGTGTGGTTGAAATAAATATTGTATTCGGCAATGGCACTAATTAACTTGGCATCTAAATTGTTGCTTTTTAAACAAGCAAGAACATCCGTTTTTAAAGCACCATCATCATATAAAGCCCCTGGCAAATTGTGTTTTTTAGCAAATCCAGGAATATTCGCTACTGCATGATCTGCAGTTAAAAACACGGTATAATTGTCTTTGCCCACTTGCTTGTCTAAAAAGCCAAATAAATCGGCCATGGTTTCATCTAGTTTAATATAACCATCTAATGTTTCCCATGAATCTGGACCAAATGCATGGCCAATATAATCAGGGGAAGAAAAACTTATTGCCAACATATCTGTAATTTCATCTGCACCCATATGTTCGTTCAATAAAGCTTGCTTGGCCATTTCTGCGACCAAGTCATTGCCATAAGGGGTAGAAGCAATTTTACCATAATCTTTTCCAATATATTCTTTCAAGCTATAAGGCAAATGTTTTGCGTCTTTTCCAAAGGGGGTAGATTCATACCCGTTTTCATCTGTATCACATTGTGCTTCATAGATAGCAGAGGGCAAACTTAAATTCCAGTTTTTATTGTATAAGCTATCTGAACGATGCATGGCATTGTAATTGCTTACCCAAGTTGGCAATGATTTCATGTAATAGGTAGAACTAATAAAATTACCGGTTTTTGAATCGTACCAATAAGCGCCGTCAGCAGTATGACCCGCAGGAATAATAGCACCGCGATCTTTGATAGAGATACCTATGACTTTACTTTTAAAATTGGTAGCTAGTTTTAATTCATCACCCAGGGTGCTTGTCCAAACATTCACTGGACTCATTTGGCCTGCACTATTATTGGAACTGCCAATGGTTTGTACACTATTGTCTTCTACACAGTACACGGTTTTTTGTTTGACATTGTCAAACCAAGTATTTCCTGCAATGCCATGAAGTGAAGGGGTGCTTCCTGTATACACACAAGCATGTCCGCAAGCGGTAACGGTAGGAATATAGGGGATTAAGGTATTGTTGCAAGAAGCGCCTTCGTTTACAAATCGAAGGAATCCTTTATTGCTGGTAAAGTAAGGTTTAAAACGGTTAACATAATCCCATCTCATTTGATCCACGACAATGCCAATGACTAATTTTGGCTTGGCAGTACTCTTTGTAATGGGCGAGACCATTTTTGGTTTTTGAGCAATGACTTGAAATGCTAAAAAGCAAAAAAATAATAAGGTGAGATATCTCATGTTTTTCATTTTGAGGAGCTTTTGAAGGCTTCATTTTTAAAAGGCAATCTTAGTGCAATTTACAGCTATTTATTAAGCTAATAAAGTGAAAAAAACATTAAATTTGCATAACAAAAAAAGCTACTATGGCAGATATATTTGAAAGGCTTATCAAAAATTACGGACCCATTGGTCAACATAGAGAAAGAGCACATGGCTATTTTGCGTTTCCAAAACTAGAGGGAGAAATTGGCTCAAAGATGAAGTTTAGAGGACAAGAGATGATTGTATGGAGTTTGAATAATTATTTAGGGCTAGCCAATCATCCTGAAGTCCGAAAAGTGGATGCGGATGCCAGTGCAAAATACGGCTTGGCTTTACCAATGGGTGCTAGAATGATGAGTGGTAACAGTGATTTACATGAACAATTAGAAAAAGAATTGGCATCATTTGTAGGTAAAGAAGATGCTATTTTAATGAATTATGGCTATCAGGGCATCATGAGTGCCATAGATACTTTATGTGGTCGTCACGATGTAGTGGTTTATGATGCAGAATGTCACGCATGTATTATAGATGCATTAAGAATGATACCAGGTCATCGATTTGTATTCAAGCACAATGATGTGGCAGATTGTGAAAAGCAATTGTTAAGAGCACAAGCATTGGTGGATAAGCAAACATCTGGTGGGGTATTGGTGATTACAGAAGGTGTTTTTGGTATGGCAGGAGATCAAGGAAAATTAAAAGAAATTGCAGCCTTAAAAAGGAAAGTACCTTTTCGTTTATTGGTAGACGATGCACATGGCTTTGGTACTTTAGGAAAAACAGGCGCGGGTGCTGGAGAGGAGCAAGGTTGTCAAGATGAAATTGATTTGTATTTTTCTACTTTTGCAAAAAGCATGGCTTCTATTGGTGCTTTTATGGCAGGGCCTAAAACCATCATCGATTATATCCGTTACAATATACGTTCTCAAATATTTGCTAAAAGTTTACCTATGCCCTATGTGGTAGGTAACTTGAAGCGTTTAGAATTGTTAAGATCAAAACCTGAATTAAAAGCCAACTTATGGAAAAATGCCTTGGCTTTGCAAAATGGATTGAAAGAAAAAGGATTTGATATTGGTAAAACCGACTCAGTTGTGACACCAGTGTATATGAAAGGTGGTGTAGAAGAAGCAACGGCGATGGTCATGGACATCAGAGAAAATTATAAAATATTTTGTTCTATTGTAGTGTATCCTGTGATCCCCAAAGGGCATATCATTTACAGATTGATTCCAACTGCCGATCATACACAAGAAGAAATTGATTTGACACTAAAAGCATTCAGTGAAACCAAGGCAAAATTAGATGCAGGGATGTATCAGACCACTGAGATTCCAGATATGGCGAATAAGTAATTCCCATAACATTTAGTGGAGGCTAATTGTTTTGTTCTTTTTTGAGCACTTCTATACTTACATTGAGCTCAAAGCCAATCAGCAAAATAAGCGCATTGATATACACTAAGGTCATTACTACAAGCACCGTTCCAATGGAGCCGTATATTTTATTGTAACTGCTAAAATGGTTCACCCAATAAGAAAAGCCCAAGGTTGTCAGCAACATAAGCAGGGTAGACAACAAAGCGCCGGGTGACATCAAAGACCATTTTTCTTTAATCAGTGGCGCGTATTTATAAATAAATGCATTCCCGAAGAACAGTAAAAGTATAATTACACCCCATCTCACTGAGTTCCAATAAGGGACAATGGTTTTTCTTTTGATATCAAATACTTCTCTTAATAAAGTAGTGAGTTGGTCTTGTCCTATTAATACCAATAAACTTGCAAAAACCAATAAGATCAAGATGATGGTGAGTCGAATGGCCCTCATTCTTTGGTGCAAGAAAAAAGGTTTATTCTGCATGATGGACTTATCGAAACTTCTTATAATGCCAGTCATGGCGTTAGAAGCGTAAAAAAGCAAAAGTAAAAATCCAAATGAAAAAATACCCACATGTTGGCTCAGTAAATCATTGATGATGTCTAAAATAAATTTATACGTACTTGAGTTGGGAGAGATGTCCTTAAAAACGGAAAGGATTTGCTTTTTTACTTTAAAAGTAGAGGGGAAATAAGGAATGATAGAAAATAAGAACAAAAATCCTGCTGGCAGCGCCATAATTAAATTAAATGAAATGGCCGAGGCGCGATCGTATAAACCCAGGGTATTTAATTGTTTGAATAAGAATTTGATTACCTGATATAAATTAACCCGCTCAAAACCCGGAATATAAATGACTTTGGTTTTCCGTTTTAAAAATAAAAACAGCGGCTTGATCAGTGTTAGGAAGGCGGATTTAATTTGTTTGAGCAAGTGCAAGGAAGTTATATTTTTTATAATTTAAATTTACGACTTATTTTAAAGCTTCTTTTTGTTTTTTATTTGCTTGGTAGAGGTCTAATTGATGCTGGTATTCTTTGGCATACTTTAGGTGTTCTGCATAATTGGAACTAAAATGATGGTAGCCACTAAAATCGGCTTTAGCGACAAAATAAATGTATTCGGTACTAGGGGCATCTAAAACCAAGTCAATGGTTTTAGATGCAGGTGTGCCTATAGGACCTGGAGGCAATCCTTTATTTCTGTAGGTGTTGTAAGGGGAAGGGTTGCTTAAGTATTTGTCATAAATACGCGTTAAAGTAAAATCCTGCATGGCATATTTAATGGTAGGGCAGGCTTGTAAGGGCATATTCTTTTTTAATCTGTTTTGATAGACACTTGCAATAATGATTTTATCGGAATCGTAATTGGTTTCTTCTTCTACAATGGATGCCAAAGTATACACTTCATTTTTAGAAAGCCCCAATGCGTTTGCTTTTTGAATACGGTTGTTATTGTTCCAGAATTGATCGGCCGTGGTTTTCATCTTTTGCAATAATTTAGCCATGGGGGTGGACCAATATAGCTCATAGGTATTGGGAATAAATAAAGTAAGCAATTGAGTGGTATCCGTATCAAATTTAGCCAATGAATCGTTGCTGTTTAAATAAGTAGCGCAGGCAGCACTATCGGTAGCGAATGTTGCGGCTATTAATTTACTTAATTCTGCTCGGGTTCTCACTTTATTCAAAACGAACTTAACGGTGGCTTGTTGATTGTTTCTAAGCATCCGCAGAATGGATAATAAGCTTGTATTTTTTAAGACTAAAAATTTGCCCGGTTTTAATTTGTCTTCTACTTTTAAGAGTTTTGCAAAAAGTAAAAAGCTGGGTTTGTCTAGAATTATTTTTTTGGCAACCAAGGTATCAGCTAAATCTGCAAGCCCTGTTTTTTGATAAACAAAGGAGGACTTTTCTCCAGAAAAATGAGTGGTTTTCAAAAATAAATTATAACTGGTATAAACCAGTGTGAGCAGAATGACTAGATAAAATATTTTTTTCATAATAGAAGCTGCCTGATTGCATTCATTAGTTCAATCAATAATACAATAAAAATCCCTCCCGATTGCTGGGGAGGGATAAAATATTTTAAGTTATAATTTTTCGTATGGTGCACACTCCAACTAATTTAACAATTCCTTGTTATTTTTTAGCAGGGGCATTGGCTGGAGCAGTTGCAGCAGGCGCAGCAGGTGCGGCAGCTGGAGCTACTGGAGCAGTAATAGAAGTATTTACTTTATTTAAAATGCCTTTACCATTGTCCGTTCCACCTGACTTTAAAAATAAGGTCGAAGTCATGGCCAATACTGCAATGATGGCAGCAAAAATCCAAGTGCCTTTTTCAAGCACATCGGTAGTTTGCTTAACACCCATGAAATTGTTGGTTAAACCGCCCACATTGGCATTTAAACCACCCCCTTTAGGGTTTTGGATCAAGACCATAAATCCAAGGCCAGCAGAGGCAGCAATAATTAATATCAAATAAAGTGTTATCATTTTCTTTGTTTTAGTTGTTCTATTCTTGACGCAAAATAAACGGATTTTTCAGGAAAAATAAAACTTAATTTAGAATAGACGTCAATTGCCTTGCGTTTATTGCCTTGTTTTAACCAAACCTCTGCCATGGCTTCGGTAATAACATCCGCGGTGGTATTGGCTTTTTCGGCAATGGCAGCGATGGCTTTTTCCTGTTCTTCCCCAATTTCGGCTATTTGAGGGCTTCCATCCTTGTTTTTGAGCACTTTTAGCCAGGCGGTGAAGCTTCTTAATTGTTTGGTGAATTTGTCCTGAGGAATTTTAGAGAGGTCTATTTCTATGCCTTGTGCTGCAAAATAGTCTCTTTGAAGGGGGGTCATTTCTGCTTCAAAAGCCAGTTGCGCTTCCACAACAGGCTCTTTAAACTGAGCCAGTTGTTCTGAAATAATACTCGTCAATTTATTTTCTATAGGAGCAGACAAGACATCTTCTTCTTCCAAATGCATTAAATGGTGCAATTGTAAATTATGGGGAAAATAGGCGCTTGTTTTTTGTAATTGAGCAGTAAGCAAAGGAGAAGCAACCAATTCATATTTTTTAGCCAACAACAATTGTAGGCTAGGGCTAAAGGGATGCTTGTTTACCCATTGCTCTAGTTCGATAGTTTCAATGGCTTCTAAAGCAGCATGACCTGTCCATTGATTTAGAATTGAATTGATAAGGGCAGAGGTCATGAATTACCAGTTTGAAAAAATTTGATTAAAAATATCATCCGTTATATTTCTAAGAATGTCGTCCATTAATTGACTTTCGGCAGCTTGTAAAGTTAAGTTGGCAGAGAAATCAAAATTTCGGGTCACATCAAATTCTTGTTCTTTATTTTCTAAAGTCTTTTTTAAAAGCACATGAACTGTTACCGTGAGTCGATTGGTGCTGGCTTGTTGTGCACTTACACCCACCGTTTGGGAAGGATCATAATTGGTAATGGTGGCATAAATTTGATAATGAGCTTCATCGCTATTGGTACGTGAAAGTTTGGTACCGCTCATTATTTTTTGTTGCAACTTATCGGTTAACATGGGAGCCAACTGTGGATTAACATACCTGGCTTTGTTTTCTATGAAACCAATTTTTACCGTTTTAATGTTTTCAGGAATAACGGCATCTCTAAAACTATAAATACCACAACTGGTCAATAAAGTACTTGCCAATATTGCCATTATAGAGAATCTAGTAAATAATACTTTTTTAAAATACATGTTGTTTGCAATAAAATTATTCTTCAATATCGTATTCTTTAATTTTTCTATACAAAGTTCTTTCGCTGATGCCCAAATCGGTAGAAGCATCTTTGCGGCGACCTCGATGTTTTTTCAGTGCCTTTAAAATTAGTTCTTTTTCCTTATCCATAATATTTAAGGATTCTTCCACCTCATAATGACCATTTATTTCATTGTCTAAGATGATTGGTTGCGGGGAGTTCAAATGCACTGTAGGATTGATCGGACTTGCGTGATGAATAGGATTGCTCACTGGCTTTAAATCCTCTTTTAATTCGTTGATTAAAGATTCTTTGTTAAAATTAGAATGATTGGATCCCGAAATAGAAGGGTTTTGTAATATCTCCAGAAACATTTTCTTTAATTCATTCACATCTTTTTTCATGTCAAAGAAAAGCTTGTACAATATTTCCCTTTCATTGGCAAATTCACCCACAGGGGTGCCGCCGGTTACCATGGGAACACTGTTTACATTTTGAATGGGTAAGAACCCAGCCAATACTTCTGCATTAATGTGTTCTACCTTACTTAAAACTGAAATTTGTTCCGCAATGTTTTTTAATTCACGCACATTGCCTGGCCAAGGATACTCAGTCAGTAAGGTTCGCGCTTCTTCGTCTAAGAAGATGGGTTTTGTTTTATACTTTTCTGCAAAATCAACTACAAATTTTCGAAACAATAAAGGAATGTCTTCTTTGCGATCTCTTAAAGAAGGTACTCTTATAGGCACTGTATTTAAACGATAATACAAGTCCTCTCTAAATTTTCCTTTTTGTGTAAACTCTAATAATTCTCTATTGGTGGCAGCAACTACTCTTACATCTGATTTTTGCACTTTGGAAGATCCCACTCTAATAAATTCCCCTGTCTCCAATACGCGTAACAAACGAGCTTGAGTACCTAAAGGCAATTCCCCAATTTCATCTAAGAAAATGGTACCTCCACTTACGGTTTCAAAATATCCTTTACGGCTTTCAACGGCACCTGTGAAAGATCCTTTTTCATGTCCAAACAATTCTGAATCGATGGTACCCTCTGGTATGGCACCGCAATTGACCGCAATAAATGGATTGTGCTTTCGTGCAGATAAACTATGAATGATTTGTGAAAATACTTCTTTACCCACACCACTTTCTCCAACAATCAATACCGTTAAATCGGTGCCTGCTACTTGTTCTGCAGTATTCAATGCATGATTAATAGCCGGCGTATTGCCTATGATACTAAATCTATTTTTTAATGCTTGTAAATCCATTTTAAATATTTTTTATAGCGCCTATTAAAGTGCCTTTCGTATAATGTGTAATAACAATGTCAACATAGTCTCCTTTTTTAAGCGCTGTGTTGCCGTCCTTATTTGTTTTTGGAAAAACAACTACTTTGTTTTGACTGGTTCTACCCATCCATTCGGCATCGCTTTTTTTACTGTTGCCCTCTATTAAAACTTCGTAACATTTTCCCAATTCTTTTTTATTGCTTTCATTTGATAAAGTCCATTGCACATCTACAATTTCTTGTAATCTTCTTTTTTTAACTTCTAATGGTACATCGTCTTCATATCTTTTTTCAGCGAGGGTGCCAGGGCGTTCCGAATAAAAATACATATAGCAATAATCATACTGCGCCATTTGCATGATGCTGATGGTATCCTGATGATCTTGTTCTGTTTCGGTACAAAAACCTGCAATGATGTCTGCAGAAATACTGCATTCAGGCATGAGTTCTTTAATGCGTGCTACTTTAGACAAGTACCATTCGCGTGTATACGTACGGTTCATTAACTGTAAAACTCGGGTGCTGCCACTTTGCACTGGCAAGTGAATGTATTTACAAATATTGTCGTACTTCATCATGGTAAACAATACTTCATCGGTAATGTCTTTAGGATGAGAAGTGCTAAATCGAACTCTCAATTGAGAACTAATGAGCGCAACACTTTCCAATAGCTGTGCAAAAGTTACTTGCAAATTGGTTTCCGGATTGTTCCAATAATAGCTGTCTACGTTTTGTCCTAACAGCGTCACTTCTTTGTATCCTTTTTCAAAAAGGTCTTTACATTCTGCAACAATAGAAAATGCATCTCTGCTTCTTTCGCGTCCTCTGGTAAATGGCACCACACAAAAACTACACATATTATTACAACCACGCATGATGGAAACAAATCCACTAATGCCATTGCTGTCTAAACGAACAGGGGAGATATCGGAATAAGTTTCATCGCGGCTTAATAAAACATTTACGGCTTTTTGTCCCGTGCCTGCTTCTATAATTAAATCGGGAAGGGTACGGTAGGCATCTGGCCCAACTACCATATCTACTAACTTTTCTTCTTCTAATAATTTTGATTTTAATCTTTCGGCCATACAACCTAAAATGCCCACCAATAAACTTGGATTTTGCGTTTTTAATTTTCTAAATTCTGTGAGTCTTTTACGAACGGTGAGCTCTGCTTTTTCACGTATCGAGCAGGTATTGATTAAAATTAAATCGGCTTGTTCGATATTTCGGGTACTACCAAATCCATTTTGCTCTAAAATAGACGCCACCACTTCACTGTCAGCAAAGTTCATCGCACAGCCGTAGCTTTCTACATAAAAGTGTTTGGCAAATGGCACTTTGGTTAAGGTAGATACATAGGCTTCCCCTTGTCTCAATTCATCGTGTTCCTTGGTGGCCGTTGTAAATAGTTCCATTCCAGCTGGTTTTGAAACGCAAATTTAGTTAAAAAAACAGAATGTGTCAACTTGTCAGCCAATTCTTCTAATTATTTGATAATGAAACCATTACTAAAAATGGCAATTTGGATCTTAACAATTTATATATAATTAATAATCAATGATTTAGTGATCCCTTCTTATATTTGATTAAAATATGGGTCATGTTTAAAGGGGGTATCATTTTATTCTTATTGTGCTTAGTTCATGGGGCAATGGCACAAAATATAGGGGTGACTAAATTAAGAAACGAAACATCTAGAAACGTCGTAAGGGTGGCGGATACTGCTTATTTCAACTGGAAACAAGGGGGTATGTATAATTTTAATCTTTCCGAAAGTTCATTAAGCAATTGGGCAGCAGGGGGAGACAATTTCAATATGTCCATCAATACTTTTTTTAACTATTATGCATACTTTCAAAAACCCAGACAAAGTTGGGACAATAATTTCGATGCCAATTTAGGTTTTGTACAATCCACTTCTATAGGAGGTAGAAAAAATGACGACAGAATAGATCTAATTAGCAAATATGGCTATAGAATTGATACAACAGGTGTCTGGTATTTGTCTGCTTTATTTAACGTTCGTTCTCAAATTTTTGATGGGTATAGTTTTAGCGGGACCAATGCTACTTTTACTTCTTCCTTATTTGCTCCTGCCTATATCATTTTATCTGCAGGGTTGGATTTCAAACCCAGTAGTATTTTTTCTGTATTCTTTTCGCCCCTTACGTCAAGGACTACTTTATTGTTAAATACCAAACTTTCAGATTTGGGAAGCTATGGGGTACCAAAGGGGGAAAAAATTTACAAAGAAACAGGTTTGTTTGTGACAGTCAACTACAACAATGTGATTGCGCCTAACATTACGTATAAAGGTCGTGCCGATTTTTTTTCCAACTATTATCAAAAGCCAGAGAATATTAATTTGTACATGACCAACATGTTTACTTTTAAAATAAATAAAAACTTTTCGGCCAATTATAGTCTTGATTTAATCTATGATGATAAAATTAAGAATTTTGGACCCAATAAAAACTCGCCAGGTTTGCAATTAAAAAGTATTATAGGTGTGGGCTATTTTAAAAACTTACAGGTAAAGAAGATCATACTGCAGCCAAAGATCTAAAAAATTTATTGGGAGATGGCCTTTAGCGTATGCTTAATTTTGTTGGCCTTATGTGTTAGATCTTGATAGTCTTTACTGATAATAGTTACATGCCCCATTTTTCTTCCTGGTTTGGTTTGTTTTTTTCCATAAATATGTACAAATACATTGTCCATTTTAAGCACATCGGATAAGCCCTCATAAAGGACATCACCAGTATGTCCCTCTGCTCCAATAATATTCACGATAGCAGATGGTAAGATGGCATCGGTATTGCCCAAGGGGTAGTCTAGTAAAATGCGAAGCAACATATCGTATTGACTGCTGTAATTGGCTTCGATGGTATGGTGTCCGCTATTGTGCACACGTGGAGCGGTTTCATTGACCCAAATTTCACCCAGGGCATCTATAAATAGTTCAATAGCAAATAAGCCTGGACTATTTAATCCTTTGACCACTTTACGTGCGATGGCTTGCGCTTTCCACAATTGTTTCTCATCCAACTTTGCGGGACTAAGTTGGTAATCTAATAAGTTGTACACCGTATCAAAAACCATTTCAGCGGGCGGATAAATAATGGTTTCTCCTTTTGCATTCATGCCTACAATCAATGCAATTTCGGTAGCTATTTTTACTTTTTTCTCTAAAACAGAGGGTACATTAAATGCCAATTCAATTTCTTTTTCAGAATTAATTATTTGCACGCCTTTGCCATCATAGCCGCCTTCGCCCATTTTATGAACTGCAGGTAAGAAATCAGTATGTGCCAACAAATCGGATGCATGCTGTGTTATAAAAAACGGAGCAGTAGGAATTTCGTTGTCTTTATAAAATTGTTTCTGGAGTACTTTGTTTTTGATGGTTCTAATGGCGGAAGGAGTAGGATATATTTTCACTCCTTCTTTTTCTAATTGTTCTAAAGCCTCCACATTCACGGCTTCAATTTCTATGGTAAGGGCATCTAAATTTTTCCCAAAATGGTATACGGCTTCATACGATTGAATATTGCCCAAAGTAAAATGATGGCAGAGATGGGCTGCAGGGCATTGGGCATCGTTTTCAAGAACATAGGTAGTTACATCAAAGTTAGCTGCAGCTTGCAACAACATCCTTCCCAATTGGCCACCCCCTAATATACCTATTTTCATTATTTGGATACTTTTAACAAAGATAAGGGTCTTAGGCAAGTTTTCATTTTGCACAGCGCTCAAAAGCAGTTAAATTTGTTTTCTAATTCAGTTAAAATGTCTCCATTGCCCATTATATCCGTGAAAAATTTGGTGAAATCCTATGGTGAATTTACTGCAGTGAAGGGTATTAGCTTTGAGGTATTTGAAGGGGAAATTTTTGGTTTATTAGGGCCCAATGGTGCAGGAAAATCTACCACTTTGGAAATTATTGAAACACTGAGAGAAAAAACCAGTGGAGAAGTAATGGTGAATGGGTTCAATATTGACGATGCTCAAGAAGCCATTAAAAAGATGATTGGCGTACAACTGCAAACGGCCGGGTTTTATCCAAATTTAAATTTAACTGAATTGATGCAATTGTTTATTGGTTTGTATCAAACCGATGTAGATCCCATAAGCTTGCTTAAAAAAGTGAATTTAGAAGACAAGGCAAAATCTAAATACAAAGAATTGAGTGGGGGGCAGAAGCAGCGATTTTCCATCGCCACCACTTTAATCAATCAACCTAAAATTATTTTTTTAGATGAGCCCACTACAGGATTAGATCCACAAGCAAGAAGAAACTTATGGGATTTAATTCAAGAAATAAGAGATAACGGAACAACCGTCATTATCACCACACATTATATGGATGAGGCAGAAGTATTGTGTGATAGAGTGGCCATTATTGATAGTGGAGAAATTGTAGTCATCAATACGCCCAATGAATTGATAGATGAATTGGTGGCTTCTGGATTTGAAAAGATAAAAGAAGTCAAAAAAGCCAATTTAGAAGATGTGTTTATTCATAAAACGGGTAAGGCTTGGAGAGAAGATTAATTTTGAAAACATTGAATTGGTAAAATATAAAAATAATAAGTATGACACAAGATCCACGTTATCCCATTGGCAAATTTGAAGCCATGCCTTTTTCTGAAGCCACTAAAAAAAGTTGGATTCATGAAATAAGAGTAGCCCCCAAAAATTTAGAATTAGCCATACAACATTTAGACAAATCGCAATTGGACACCCCGTATAGAGAAGGAGGATGGACGGTGCAGCAGGTTGTTCATCATATGGCGGACAGTCATATGAATGCTTTTATTCGTTTCAAATTGGCTTTGACCGAAGAAGTGCCTCCCATCAAAACCTATGATGAAAAAGCTTGGGTGAACACCGCGGATGCTTTGTTAACACCTATTAATTATTCTACTACCATATTGCATGCGTTGCATGAGCGTTGGGCCAATTTATTAGAATCAATGACCGACGAACAATGGCAAAGAAAATTATTTCATCCAGTGCGTAATGCAGAAGTGAGCTTATGGGACATGCTATCTATTTATTCTTGGCATGGCAAACACCATACAGCGCATGTTAAAAATTTGTGTGAGCAAAAAGGCTGGTAGTTAGTAAAATAATTTTCTGTCTACTTCGGCTACTAAGTAAACACTACCTATGACCAAGATTAAATCTTTGGTATGGCTATTTTGTTTGGCTGTGAGGATGGCTTGGTTGACGTCTTCATAACAGGCCCCTTTTAATCCCAATGCGTCTCCTTTTAAGGCTAATTCTATAGCAGCAAGCGCTCTGGGAATATGTGATTGTGTAAAATAGTAATTTGCTTTTTGAGGGAGTAAATGTAAAACCGCATCTACATCTTTGTCTTTGACCATTCCAGTTACAATATGCAATTGATCGTAAGTCATGGTTTTTAATTGTTCTAGTAAGGCTTGCATACCATGTTCGTTGTGTGCTACATCCAAAACAATATGGGGGGAAGATTGTAGACATTCCCAACGACCCATTAATCCAGTGGTCTTTTTTATTTGAGTTAAGGCAGTGGTAATTATTTCAGCATTAATTTCCCAACCCATGTCTGCCAACATTTGCAAGGCTACCAAAACACCTTTTAAATTTTTTGATTGGTATTTTCCTGGCAGGTCGCATAAGATGGTAAAATCTTTTTTAAAAAGAGGGGCATTTAATTTTTGGAATTGAGCTTGTGTGAATGTAAAGCTGGCCGTATGCCAATTGTTTTCAAAATTCGTAAGGGTTAAAAAATCTTCACTAAAATACAATGGGGCATTGCAAGCTTGTGCTTTTTGCTCAAATACTTTCGTGGTCTCCATGATACGCTCGCTCACCACCACGGGAACGCCTTCTTTGATGATCCCTGCTTTTTCAGCAGCAATAAGTGCTAAGGTATTTCCTAATAAATTCATATGGTCCCAACCTATATTGGTAATGATGCTTAAGATAGGAGTAATCACATTGGTGCTGTCTAATCTTCCCCCTAAGCCGGTTTCAATAATGGCGATGTCACATTTTTCTTGCACAAAATAGTCAAAAGCCATGCCCACGGTAATTTCAAAAAAAGAAGGTTCTATTTTTTCAATCAGCGGTTTTATTTTATTAGTAAAAGCAACCACAAAATCTTCAGAACACATTTCGCCATTTATTTTAATGCGTTCTCTAAAATCATATAAGTGAGGGGAAGTATATAAGCCTGTTTTATAGCCTGCTTCCTGAAAGACAGCGGCCAACATGTGACTGGTAGAGCCTTTGCCATTGGTTCCTGCTACATGAATGGTTTTTATTTTATGTTGAGGTTGGTCTAGGAATTGACAAATTTCTAGGGTATTGTGCAAATCATTTTTAATGGCTGCGGCTCCAATTCTACTAAATAGCGGTAAGCGACTGTACAAATAGTCGATAGATGCTTGATAAGACATATGGTATTATTGAACTTCGAATTTAAACTTAACGGTGACCATAGAACTATGATCTGCGCTATTAAAGTTTATTTTAGTTAAGTATTCGACGATGGCTTTTTTATATTTTGGATCATTGGAAGAAGAACCTTTCACAATTTGTATAAAGCGGCCTTGACCAGAGGGGCTTACTTCAATTTCTGCATAAATGGTGGCTGCTTCCACATCTCCATTAAAAGAATACGCTTTGGTGACATGTCTATCTCCTTTAGTTACAAAAGGTCCACCCGTTCCTGTATAATTTTTTCCATCAATACTTCCATTGGCAACACCTTGATCGCCTTTGCCACCGGCAATGCCTTGGTCTTTTACATGGTTGTAACTGTCTTGATTGTTTCCTCCTTTGCCATTGCCACCAGCATATTTTCCCATCAGTGCTTTTGGTTTTGGTGCAGGAGGTAAGGGTAAGTTTTTAATATTGGTCTTTGCTTTGGTAGATCGTATGGCTTCGTCATTGGGGTTGTTTGAATTGGCATTAATTTTTATAGACTTATTAATGGCAGTGGCTTTTACTTTTTTACTGGAGCCTACTTCTGGTGCTGGCGCTTCTTTACTTTTTGGGGCAATGTCTCCTTGGCCTGTGTTACTGTTGCCTAAATTAACTTCCATATAGGAAGCTTCGGGAGGAAGCACGGTGGGGGCGGCTTGTTGCCAATGCATGACTATAAACAATAAAGACAAAGCAATACATATTAAAAAGGTGTAGACACCTGCTTTAATATTTTTTTCTTGTTCAAAGCTTAATTGCATACTATAAAATTAATGCAAAAATACATCATAACCCAATCTGCAAAGGGTAGCTATTATGACGATTAAGAAGAAGGCCCTAATAAATTTATTACCTTTTTTAATGGCCATTTTAGAACCTAAAAAGCCACCTAAGGCATTACAAACCGCCATGGGTAAGGCAATGCTCCAGATAATGGAACCCTTCCATAAAAACAATAGAATGGAGCCTAAGTTGGTGGCCAGATTCACGACTTTGGCATGCGCATTGGCTTGTAGAAAATCAAAGCCAAGCCTGCTTATAAATGCCAATACCAATAAGCTTCCTGCTCCTGGCCCAATAAAGCCATCATAAAATCCTAGCACCAAACAAATAACTGCCCCTTGATACCATTGATATTGAAAATCTGTATTTTTAATTTCAAGGCCTAAGTTTTTTTTGGTGTAAGTGTAAATTGCAATTATTACCAGCACTATAAAAATGACTGGTTTCATAAATGCATTGCTTACCAATGTCAAACAATAGGAGCCAGTAAATGCAGCCACAAAAGCAATGATCGTAAAAAGTAATAACCTTGCTTTGGGAATGGTTACTATTTTTAAATATTGTTTTGCTGCAAAAAAAGTACCAGTAAAGGAAGGTATTTTTAAAGAGCCAATAACGCTGGAAATGGGTTCATTGGGAAATAAAATAATTCCAGCAGGGGTTTGGATGAGCCCTCCGCCTCCCACAATCGCATCTATAAATCCAGCCAGAAATGCTACACAACATAAGATGATATACGTGGAATTCATTTACAGCAATTAGGATTGGTGCACAATGGGTTTGATGGGACTAGGCCAGGTATTAATCACAATACCAGTAACAATAATTAAACCACTGATGACTTGTGCGGTTGAAAAACTTTCTCCTAAAAATAAAACGGCTTCTATGGAACTTAAAAAGGGAATTAATGTCCCAAACAAGCCTGCTTTTCCTGCGCCAATTTTTTGAATGGCATTGTTCCAGATAAGATAGGAGATGGTAGAATTGCCAATGCCAATATATAATACAATCCACAATAAATGGTAATTGTATACAACCGGTTGAATAAAATTCATTTCAAAAATGGCTACTGGAAACAATAGGATAGAACCAATCGCAAACAAAACCAATAAGAAACTATTGTTGGAAATGCCTTGTGGTTTTTTTCTCACAAAAACATTGTAAGATCCAAAACAGATTCCGGCTAGGATCATCCATACATCACCTAAGCCTATTTCAAAATGAGTAATATTGGAAAGATGCCCTTTGGTTAAAAGATATAAAGTACCAATTAAGCCAAGAATGATTCCCGTAATATTTTTCCAATGTAATTTTTCATTCACAAAGTAGGCAGCTAATAATGCTGCTACAATAGGATGTACCGTAGAGCCAAAAAGGGCCATGTTAATGGCCGTTGTATAATGACCTGCCGTATAAATTAAAGTATTGTAAATAGCAAAGCCCACCAAACCCATCAAAAAGAAGTACAGTTTATTTTGTTTGAAGATGGGAATTTCACTTTTAAAATTTTTATAGGCAAAAGGAAGCATAAAGATGGTAGCAACAGTCCATCTGAAAAACGCCAAGGTAGCAGGACCTGCTAAATGAATGGCATAACGTGATACAATAAAATTACCCGACCAAATAATGCTGGAAGTGATGGCCAATGCTGCTCCTATTTGATTTTGTCTTCTCAATGATGTGCAAAATTATGCGTAAAATCGCCTTTGATTCTTTCAATAGGAGGGTTGTAATATCCAAATTTTAATTTTGGAAATTCTTCCTGAATTAAATCCATCATTTGTTTGATGCCCATGATTTCTCCCATCTCAGTGACACCAATTTTACCTAAATACCAATCCGGATCAATATTGAAATTGCGCCATTGAATCATTTTCAAATCGGTGTCTTTGATAAATTTTCTTAATGCCTCATATTCTTCTACACTATCTGTCATGCCAGGAAATACAAAATAATTAATGCTCGTCCATTTGCCCGCGGCAGACATCACTCGAACACTTTCTTTAATGTCGGCAAAAGTATAATTGTTGGGACGGTAGTAGGCATTGTAAATATTTTCTCGCACCGAATTGGTACTTACTCTTAAACTATCTAGTCCCGCTTCTGCTAAAACTTTTACCGCTACTGGATCAGATCCATTGCTATTGATATTGATACTGCCTTTGTTGGTATGTTTTCGAATTTCAATAATGGCATCTTTCATGGTTTCCCACATCAGCAAAGGTTCTCCTTCACAACCTTGCCCAAAACTTACAATGGGGAATGGGGCCGTCATTAAATGTGGCACAGTGTATTCTACCACTTCGGCTGCAGTGGGTTTAAAAACCAATCGTTCTTGATTAGAAATAATTTCTTCTTCTATTGGTTGAAAAGAAATGCAACCTATACAATTGGCATTGCATGCTGGAGAAATGGGGATAGGGCATTCCCATCTGCCCATGGCAAAATTTCTTGCCGCAGGACAATGATAAGTCATGCAACAGTTTTCCATCAAATGTTTTACCAATCTATTTTTACTATAGGTAGCCAATAACTTATTGGTACCCGTTTCAATTATCTTTTGATCGTAGCCTTCACAATCCTGTCTGATGTCTTTTTCAATTCTTACAGCAGGCACATAATTTTTTCCATCCTGCCAACCTACTGCAGTATAACAAAATAAGGGAAGGGTGGGTGCATTGGGTAAGGTTTCATAGGCAGCAATGTACAATCCTGTATGTGCTGGTGGTATAAAGGCAGCCACCGCCCAACCTTTTTCACAAATACGCATTTCACCAGTAACTACATCGATACCAATGCCTCTTCTTTCAGGCAATTCATACAAACTGCCACCATTGGGTAATGCTATCCAATCTTCATTAGGAATAGCAAAGGCATCCCAACCAGCCCTTCCGGTTACATACAAACTTGTGTCTTCAAATATTTGGCCTTTGCCATCGGAATATAAAATAAAAGGGGAACTATGTAATGACATGAAGCAAAGGTATCTATTAGGAGTTAATTAATGCCGAATTGGCGATTTGTTGTGCACAAAATGCATTGAATTCTTGGGTAATGGCAGCTGTTACAGGCTCGTTAATTTCTTTTTGAATGAGTTTATTGTTCTTGAAATCAATGGTAATGAGGTCGTCTTTAATGAGTGCATTTTGAATACTGGCCCAAGGATAATGCTTTTTGGGAAAGGTGTTGATTACAATGCCCGCCGGATCAAAAGCCAATTCGTAAGGAAATTTCACCTGCCTTTCAAACAAGGCGCCTATTAAAAAGATGCCTGAAATAAGTAAGCCGTTGGGCTGTAAAAACCAGCCCCAGGAGGCCAAAAGTAAGCCTAAACGGTAATAGGGGATAATGCCTCTTTTACGTTGAAAAAGGCAAAAAATCCACCAGCTAACAAAGGAAGTCATGATGGCAAAAATCAAGGCTGGTTTAGGAAATAAGCCCAAATAAATGGAATAAGAAAATGCTACTATGGAAATCAATAGCATGAATTGGCTAATGCGATCCACGTTTTTAAAATCGGGGCTTTTGCAAACAATAATATAGTCAAAAACACGCATAAGATTCTGGTTTCGAGTGGAGTAATATTTGGTGCAATTTAAGCCCATTTGTTTAACTTTGCACCATGAAGAAAACACATCTAGTTTTATTGGTATTAATTGCTGCAGCCATCGTGGTTTTAATTAGCTATACTGGCGATTTAAGTAGTTATGAAACCATTGGTTCGGCCAAGCAAAAGGAAGGCAAGTTTGTGAACTTAATTGTCAAAATGGACAAGTCTGTTGCTGTCCAATATGACCCAGTAAAAGACCCTAATTTATTACAATTTAATGTACAAGATAGTTTAGGAGGTAAAATTGCAGTGGTCTACCACAATACCATGCCTACGGATATGGAAAAATCGGAAAGATTGGTATTGAAAGGGAAAGTGCAAGGAGATCATTTTGAATGTTCTGCCATCGTCATGAAATGTCCTTCCAAATACAAGGACAATCCCAACGCAATGAAAGAGCAACCTGTTACCATCAGCAATTAATAATTTTAATTTAGTAAATGAATACAACAAAGTTTATTGGCGAGCAATTGCTGCCTGGTCAAATAGGTTATTTTTTAACCATACTTACTTTAGTGGCTTCTTTATTGGCCACTTTTGCTTTTGCAAAAGCATTTTTTTCAAAAGAGTTAACGGTACAAAGTCAATGGAATAAATTAGCCAAAATCGCATTTTATATAGAAGCGGTGTCCGTGTTTTCATGTTTCATAGTTCTATTTTATATTATTTCCAATCATTTGTTTGAATACAAGTATGCTTACATGCATAGCGATAAGAATTTGCCTTATCAATATTTATTAAGTTGTTTTTGGGAAGGGCAGGAAGGCAGTTTTTTATTATGGAGTTTTTGGCATTGTGTATTGGGCTTATTTGTACTAGCAAGATTGAAAAAATGGAACAACAATATCAATGGGGTAATGATGGTATTGAACTTTGTTCAGTTTTGTTTGGCAACGATGGTGGTGGGTTTGTTTATTTTTGAATCCAAACTAGGAAGCAGTCCATTTTTGTTACTAAGAGAAGAAATGAATTGGCCTATACTTTCTCGTCCCGATTATTTACATTTAATTAAAGATGGTACCGGTTTAAATACTTTACTACAGAATTATTGGATGGTGATTCATCCACCCATTTTATTTTTAGGTTTTGCTTCTACGACCATTCCATTTGGTTTTGCAGTGGTGGGTTTAATTAAAAAAGAACACGATTGGATGGATCGATGTCTGCCATGGGCTACTTTTTCGGCAGGCATATTAGGATTGGGCATTATGATGGGAGCTGCTTGGGCCTATGAGAGTTTAACCTTTGGTGGTTATTGGGCCTGGGATCCGGTGGAAAATGCCTCCTTGGTACCCTGGCTAACCTTGGTATCGGCCATACATGCTTGCATTATTTATAGAAAAACAGGGGGCAGTTTAAAAACTACGTACTTGTTTTTTGGCATTAGTTTTTTATTGGTATTGTATTCTACTTTTTTAACAAGAAGTGGCATATTGGGGGATACTTCGGTACATGCATTTACAGACTTAGGAATGAATGCGCAACTACTTGGGTTCTTGTTAATTTTTGTAATTCCCTATTTTGCATTATTTGTGGTGCGGATTAAATCGATGACCACGCCACAAAAAGAAGATGAAATTAAGAGTAGAGAATTTTGGATGTTGGTGGGGTCTTTGATTTTATTTTTATCTGCCGTAGTCATTATTGCCATTACCTCTATCCCAGTTTTTAATAAATTATTTGGTACTAAAATTGCACCACCGGAAGATGCTGCATTTGCGCACAATCAAGTACAAGTATTTGTTGCCATTATAATTGGAATGTTAACGGCCATTGGTCAATTTCTAAAATTCAAAGGAACCACAGGGGATTATTTTAAAGAAAAGATAAAACTACCTTTATTAATTTCATTGGTAGCAAGTGCTTTGGTTTATATATTCGTCGGTGTATTATATACAGAGAAAGGCATTGGTTTTACAGGGGCCTTGTATGTAGCTTTGTTTGCTTCCATATTCACCGTAGTGGCTAATTTATTTTATTTTATTTCCGTTCAAAAAGGAAAATTAAAATCTGCAGGTGCCTCTATTGGTCACATTGGATTTGGGATGGTATTGGTGGGTATTTTAATATCTTCCTCCAATAAAACAGTCTTAAGTTGGAACACCACTGGCATTAGCCCTTTGCGCATGGAGTCCAATAAAAATCCAGCAGGCAATCCAAAAGAAAATATTACTTTATTTGAAGGCATTGCCACAGATATGGGCAAGTACATGGTCACTTATGTCAAAGATACTTTTGATGTTTTAGACAAAAGATTTTTTGAATTAAACTTCAAAGAGAAAGGCACCAATCATGAATTTTTATTGTATCCTGATGTACTAAAAAACAATAAGGGTATGGAAGGGTTTTCGGCCAATCCATCTTCAAAACATTATTGGAACAAAGATATTTTTGTATATGTAACTTCTTTTCAAGACCATTCTAAAGACGATACCACAAAATTTATACCACATCAAATGGCCATTGGGGATTCTATTTTTTACAGCAATGGGATCATTAAGCTAGATAAAGTATTGATCAATCCCAATCCCAACAGGCCTACTGGCAGCAATGAGTTGGTATTGCAACTGTCAATCACTTCTAAAGAAGGATTAAAGTATCAAGCAAATCCTAGCATTGTTTTGCAAGGAATGAATTTACAAGCCAATTTAGATACGGTAAAAGCCCAAAATATAGTGTTGGGATTTAATAAAGTGGTAGACCAGAAGAATGGTGTTTTAGAGATTGGCTTAAAAGAATCGGCTTCCTTGACCAATTTAATCACGTTGAAAGTGTATGAGTTTCCATTTATCAATATTTTATGGATAGGAATTATTGTAATGGTTTTTGGTTTTGGAATTGCAACCATGAATCGTGTTAAAAAGTTAAGGGAAAAGTAGAAAGATAAATTATAATTTTTGTATCAATAGCTATGAACAAAAAGGTCATATATAGTTGGGTTTTATGTTGGTTGCTTTTTGGAGCTTCTAAATTGAATGCACAAACAGGTAGTTACGATACCCTAAGGGTGGAAGCTTTTATTACCCCCGAAGGAGATACCATACCTCAATCTTGGTTGCCCCCTGCTCAAGTAAATGCGATTCAGACCAATCATTGGAAAAAATATTGGAAGGATTGGACCAGGTTAAGAAATGCAGTGTACGTAACTTATCCTTATGCCAAGACTGCCGGAAAAATTATTTCAGAAGTGAATATTCAATTGGCACAGGTGTCAGATGAGCATCAAAGAAAACAAATTATTAAGACAAGAGAAAAGGAATTAAAAAGGGACTTTGCCGATAAAGTAACTAACTTATCTGTTTACCAAGGAAAGGTATTAATGAAATTAATTAATCGAGAAACAGGAAACAATTGTTACGCAATTATTAAAGAATTTAAGGGCGGATTTAATGCAGGGTTTTGGCAAGCAGTGGCATTTGTTTTTGGAAGTAATTTAAAACAGCAATATGATGCCAAGGGGGACGATATTGAAATGGAAAAGATTGTAAAAGAAGTAGAAAAATTATACGGCTACAAAGGGTAGGTTTTTGGGTCCTATTTTAGTATCTTTACCCGAATAGTTACCATCACAATGAGTGAAGAAAAAAGCTTGAATTTTATTGAAGAAATTGTTTCCCAAGATTTAGCTTCTGGTAAACATTCCTCTATTTTGACTAGGTTCCCGCCCGAGCCCAATGGCTATTTGCATATAGGTCATGCCAAAAGTATTTGTTTGAATTTTGGATTGGCAAAGCATTTTGGAGGGGCAACCAATTTAAGGTTTGACGATACCAATCCCACCACGGAAGAAACTGAATATGTAGAAAGCATTAAAGCCGATTTAAAATGGTTGGGATTTGATTGGATAAAAGAATGTTATGCTTCAGACTATTTTGACACCCTGTATGAATTTGCTGTTCAATTGATTGAAAAGGGCATGGCGTATGTAGATGACAGCAGCCCTGAGGAAATTGCCCTTCAAAAAGGGACTCCTACAACCGCAGGGACAGGGAATGAATATAGAAATAGATCGATAGCGGAAAATTTGGAATTGTTTGCCCATATGAAATTGGGAAAATTTGAAGATGGTGCAAAAGTGTTAAGAGCTAAAATAGATTTAGCCAATCCCAATATGCTATTAAGAGATCCTATTATATATCGTATCAAAAAGGCACACCATCACCGCACTGGTGACAAGTGGTGTATTTATCCCATGTATGATTTTGCACATGGCCAAAGTGATTCCATAGAAAATATTACCCATTCCATTTGTACCTTAGAATTTATACCTCATCGTGCCCTGTATGATTGGTGTATTGAACAATTGGAAATTTTTCCTTCTAAGCAATATGAATTTTCACGTTTAAATATTACCTATACCATATTAAGTAAACGTAAATTATTACAATTGGTGCAAGAGCATCATGTGGATAGTTGGGATGATCCACGCATGCCTACAATTAGTGGTATGCGTCGTAGAGGCTATACCCCAGAAAGTATAAGAGACTTTTGTGATAGAATAGGGATTGCCAAAAGAGAGAATATTATAGATTTTAGTTTATTGGAGTTTTGTGTAAGAGAACATTTGAACAAAATTGCCCAAAGAAGAATGGTGGTTACGGATCCTATTAAATTAGTGATTACCAATTACGAAAAAGGGGAAGAAATTTTACATTCAGAAAACAACCCAGAAGATACCGAAGGGGGTGTAAGAGCAGTACCTTTTAGCAAAGAGTTGTGGATAGAAAGGGGTGATTTTATGGAAGCACCCACTAAAAAATATTTTAGATTAGGACCTGGCTTGATGGTACGCTTAAAAAGTGCCTATATTGTTCAATGTGAAAGTTTTGAAAAGGATGCCGAAGGGGTAGTTCAAACTGTTTTTGCATCCTATGTTCCAGAGAGTAAGAGTGGATCTGATACTTCAGGCATACATGTAAAAGGTACCTTGCATTGGGTAAGTGCTAAACATGCATTGCCGGTGGTATTGAATGAGTACGACCGTTTATTTAAAGTAGAAGATGTTGCTGGTGCAGAAGGCGATTTTAAGGATTATATCAATGAACAATCATTGACTAAGACCAATGCATGGGCTGAGCCTGCTTTGATGGCAGATCCATTGGATGCGCGCTTTCAATTTATAAGAAAAGGCTATTTTTATCAAGATACGACTAGTACAAAAGGAGCATTGGTTTTTAATCGAACAGTTACTTTAAAGGATGCATGGGCCAAAGAGCAAAAAAAATAATAACCACAAATTTATTTGAATGTTAGCGCTCGAAAACTTTACAAAAAATTGGGATAAAAAGTTTCCAGCATTAAGTATTAAAAACACTCATTTTTTAATTGCAGTGAGTGGAGGTGTGGATAGTATGGTATTAGCCCATTTGATGCATGCTAACAACGCTAAAATAACCATAGCGCATGTCAATTTTCAGTTGCGTGGCGAAGAAAGTGTAAGGGATGAAAATTTTATACGTGATTTTGCTAAAAAATTAAATTTACCATTACAGGTTCATAGGGTGGATACGTTAAAATATGCCGAATTGTATAAAATGGGTATACAAGAAGCGGCAAGAGAAATTAGGTATGCTTGGTTTGAGTCTTTGTTGAAAAAAGAAGACGTATTATTAACGGCGCACCATGCAGACGATCAAACGGAGACGGTGCTGATGCAATTGTTTAGAGGTACGGGCTTACATGGATTAACTGGCATACCACATAGACGAAACGATGTTTTAAATTTAGCAAGGCCTTTATTGTCCTTTACCAAGGAGCAAATTAAATGGTATGCAAAGGAGCAGGGATTAAGCTTTGTGGAAGACAGTTCCAATACCAAGGATGACTACACCCGTAATTTAATTAGAAATAAAATTATTCCTCAAATTCAAGCGGTGTATCCCCATGTGAATGAAAATATATTTTCTACCGCAGAAAAACTGAAAGAAGCGGAGGCTATTGTTGAGGCGACTGTAGCAACTTTTTGGAAAAAAGGATTTAAAACAAAGAAGGGAATTCTTACTTTGCCCGTTGGTTATTGGAACAAAGTAAAAGACAATGCCACTTATACTTGGGGCTTAATTCAAGCATTTGGATTTAAGCCAGCACAAATTATGGAAGTACATAAATTATTAGAGGCTTCTAATGGAGCTTATATTGCTACACCTACCCATCGATTTATAAAATTTAAGGAAGAAATACAAATAGTACCCAATGATACGCCCAAAGAGCATTTGGTGATTTATGTGGGAGAAGGGACTTTACAAACAAAAAATGGAAGTTTGCATTTTGAGTTGTTAGACGTAAGTAAGATTGCTAAAGTAGATCCCAATCCAAACATCGCTTATTTGGATGCAGCTAAATTGGATTGGCCCATTTTATATAGAACCTGGCAGTCCACAGATTATTTTTATCCATTGGGGCTGGCTAAAAAAAAGAAATTAAATCATTTTTTAGGGGGCTTAAAATTAAGCCCAGCCAGCAAAGAACAGGTAGCCATTATTTCGGTTGGAGATAAAATTTGTTGGGTAGTAGGGCATCGAATGGATGATCGTTTTAAGATGACTACCCACACAACCAAAGTATTAAAAATTACCTGCCAAAATAAGCCTTAATCTGATCTATAAACAGGCTTACTACTTCTACATGACCTATAAAATGTGCGGTTACGATTAAGAAGATCACGCCATAAATAGAGCCCCATAAATGCGCGCTGTGATTGATGCCACCTTGGCCCTTTTTAGAAAGGTAGGCGGTTAACCCAAGGTAAATGGGACCAAATATAAAACCAGGAATGATAGGAGGGATAATAAAAAATCCAATTTGCATGGTGGGTTGAAGAAAGATGCCAACAAATACGATGGCCGAAACAGCACCAGAGGCGCCTAAGCTTCGGTAATGGTATTGTTTGAAATGATTAAGATAGGTGGGAATCAAACAAACCAATAAAGCAGAAATATATAAAATAATATAGAAGCGAGCACCAGTTGTTCCAAATATCATGGCAAAATATTGTTCTACGTAATCGCCGAACATATAAAAAGAGAACATATTAAAAGCGAGGTGCATGAAATCGGCATGAATAAATCCAGAGCTAAAAAATCGGTACCATTCATTGTGCTCATGAACTGTATAAGGATGAAAAATTAATTTATCCATGAGGTTGTCATTGTACATAGCAGCGATGGAAATAACAACAGTAATAATGGTAATGTATAAAGTGATACTCATATTGTGTTAATTATTCGTGGTGGTATTTTTCATTCGCCAAGATACTGCATGCGCGGTATACTTGTTCGGCTAAAATTAATCGCACCAACATATGCGGGAAAACCAATTCAGAGAGGGACCAAGTAAATTGAGCACGTTGTTTAATTTCATCGGAGACGCCATATGCGCCACCAATTAAAAATACCAAACGCTGTGCACTTTGATTGCCATATTTTTGAATCAATTTAGCTACACCCGGAGCGCTAAGCATTTTACCTGTTTCCTCTAATAAAATAAGTACATCTGTGGGTTGAATGGCTTTTAGAATCAAGGGGGCTTCCATTTTTTTAATTTGGGCAGGATCGGTGGCTTTGGCAGGTGCTATCAATTGCCACTGGATAGGATAGTAGTGCCCAATTCTTTTAGTAAATTGGTCAACCCCTATTTTGATATAGGGCTCATGTGGCTTACCAACAGAAAAGAAGGCTATTTTCAAGGCTTGTAATTTGCTCAAAAGTACTATTATTATTTTGTGTTGCTACTTTACATCTCTACATAGGGCATGGCAGTAAAACTATTTGTAATTGCTTGATAATCATCAATATATTTCATCAAATTATTCAACAAAAATAGCATTAAGTTAAAATTTCCCTTATTTTCGCAACCAAATTTATTATCCCCCCCCCAATGAAAATTTACCCCCTCAAAGCCGTATTTTTTGCACTTATTTTTATTTCCTCCCAGGTAGTAGGTCAAGCTAAGGCAGACGATGTAGTCATTGAAACTATCACCCAAGCTCAAATTGGAGCATTAAAATGCAGTTATTTTAAATTAGGTACTTTGAAAGAGGAATATCAGGTACGCATTATTTATAAGAATCAAAAATACATCTACCAACAAGAATCAGATACCATCAATATTGTAGATAAAAGCAATCTTTCCCTATTCATTAAAGATTTAAAAGATGGCTTATCTATCATTGATGACAATCAAAAAAGTCAAACTTTTAACAGAGGCCTTTATATTATTTCCAAAGACAATAATTACATCGACAATCAGTCGCTCACTTTTTGGAACAAGGATTACAATATAAGTGCTTCTATAAATAAAACCAATACCATTGAATTGATTGATTGGTTGGTTAATATTAAGTTTTAAAATTATCTACTCTTTCTCGGATCACTTCTACTGAGATGCTACTAAATAAAAAAAGCCCTCCCCGAAAATCGGGGAGGGCTTTTTTTATAAGATCTATTGTAAATTCTATTGTAGAATTGGCAATTTAGAGAAAATGGTAACTGTTGGTACATTTGTACCGTTTTTGTCTAACTCAGATTGAGTATACAATAAACGTTGAATGTAAGTAGAAGCTACAGGCACTTTTGATGCAGAAGTGTTACTTACGTTTGGAATTGATTGCATGCCAACAGGATATGCATATGCATGTCTCTTAACATCCATCCAAGTTTCCACTTCTTGAGCTAGCATAGCTTTGTATTTCTCGGTCATGATTTTGGCCATAGATACAGTTGCAGCAGTTTCAGCACCATGATTTGCAATGTAAGTAGGAATACCAGCTTTATCGGCAGTAAAGCTAATCACTTGGTTTAAATGAGCAGCTACGGCAGCATTTAATGCAGTTGCAGCAGCAGCAGCGTTGCCCGCACGCATATTGGCTTCTGCTTCGATAAATAACATTTCAAAATAGGTAGCAAATAAAACTGGAGAGTTCTTTTGACCATAATAAGTACTATCTCCAATACTCATATAAGCACCAGTTCCTACATCACCATCTTGTAATTTACCAAGACCATAAGCAGGTCTAATAGGCACTGTACCAGAGTTAGAAGTAAAGAAAGCTCTTAAACGAGGATCGTTATCAGCCATAATATAATCTAAAAATGCTTTATTGGCTACATACATACCATTGGTAAAAGTAGATTGCCAAGGGTTATACAAAGTAGTACTTCCATCGTAAGGCATTTTGAAATCAGCAGAAGAGCTAGTAAAACCAGCTGCTTTTGCATTTGCTATTGCAGCAATTGCATTGGTAGCTGATCCAGCTGGATCTTTCTTACTAAAATGGTTGTAATATCTAGCACTTAGCATATAAGCCAAGCCTTTCCATTTTGCACGGTTACCACCATAAAGGAAGTCGCCATTAATAGCAGATTCAGATGCTCCTGCAGTAAGACTAGCAATACCATCTGCTAATAATTTTTGAATAGCAGCATATATATCTACTTGTGCATCATACTTTGGTGTAGGGAATTTTACAACGTCTAAAGCTTGGCTCCAAGGAATGTCACCATAAATTGATGTCATATAACCTAACTGATAAGCGGTTAAAATTTGTGCAATACCAACATAAGATCTTTCATTGGCTTGCGCAGTGGTAATAATTTGCTTTAAATTCATCAATGTTGATTGGTAGCCACCTGTAAATAAGCCAGCTAAATCACCATTGGTTAATTGATATTGGTTGTAACTTAAGCCTGTTGCGTGGTTACCAGCAAAATGGCCATTAAATACACCAATTGGTCCATCACCAAATCCACCTTGGCTAGTGAAGGTACCAGAGAGTTCAGCTTGCGTTAAAAGCGCTGAAGGAATAACGGAGGTTGGTGAATTTTCATTCTTATTCAACACAGCCATTTTGTCCAAAGTCTTTTCGCAAGAAGTAAATAAAAATGTACTTACTACTGTGGCAAGTAATGCTATTTTAAATCTTTGTTTCATTTTAATTATTTTTTGTTTATTATCTGTTATTGTTACTTATTTTATTAAAATTTAACCTTTACAGAAAAATCCCATGATTTTGAAGAAGGGATACCTGCGATGTCCATACCAGTTGTTGCATTTGCAGATGCACCACCAGCACTAACCTCAGGATCAACTCCAGTATAAGGAGTCTTTAACCATACGTTTCTTCCAGAGAAAGTAAGGTCAAGGCCTTTAATATGTAATGGTTTTAAAATTTTATCAGGAACTGTGTAACCAATATAGATGTTTCTTAGTCTGAACCAAGTTGCATCTTCTACATAGTTCTCATCAATAGCTCTAAATACAGTGGTATAAAAAGTTTTTGAAAGTTGAACTGGTTTATCATTAATAACTTGACCCGCTGCGTTAACACCAGAATAAATTCTTGTACTTAACACATTAGCAGGAGCACCAGCTACTGTAGGATCGTAGTATCTTTGATCTGTATAGAAAGACTTACCAGAGTAAGTAATCATTGAGTTAAAGTCGTTGGCTACATTGCCACCTTTTTTCCAATCAATGGTAAAACCAAAGTTGAAATTCTTATAGCTCATGGTATTATTCCAACCTAAGATGAAATCTGGACTGGTATTTCCTAATAAAGTTTTAGTAGCTGCTTTAGAAGGGTTACCATTGGCATCTAATAATAAAGGAGCGCTTAAGTAATCAGCATCTGTTGTTGCTTTTCCGTAACGCTTCCAAGCATAACCATAAATTGCACCAAAAGGTTGTCCTTTTACCGCATCTATTTCAGTAGTTCCCCAATAGCCATTACGTAAAGTAACTTTATCGTTTCCATTGTCACCTACTTTAACAACCATACTTCTGTTTCTTGAGAAGTTAAAAGCAGATGTCCAAGTAAATCCTTTTACATTAACGATATTGTTAAAAGACAAAGTCGCATCAATACCTTTGTTAGTGGTTTCGCCTAAGTTAATTAAAGTACTACTTACACCAGTAACGGAAGAAACTGGAGCGTAAATAATTTGGTCAAATGAACGCTTTTCATAATAAGCTGCTTCAAAGGTTACTTTTCTTTTAAATAAACCTAAATCAAGACCAACCTCTTGTTGAGTAGTGCTTTCAGGTCTGATAGTTGGGTTACCAACGGTACTAGGATAAGTAAATCTTACATTACCCAATACTGCTGGAGAAACGTTACTGTAGGATGTTTCTAAAGAGTTAACAGGTGCATCATTTGAAGTACCTGCATAAGAAACTCTTACTTTACCATAAGTTAACCATGGTGCTTTTATGTGCTCAGAAAAAACATAACCAGCACTTACTGAAGGGTAAGTGAAGCCCATGTTATTACGAGGCAAAGTAGAAGACCAGTCTTCACGTAAAGTTCCTTCTATGAATAAGTAGTTTTTGTAGTCCACTTGTACATCACCATATACACCCAAGGTTTGTTTAGACCAAGAACCATGACTCACTGTTTGAGTTTGTGTATTGGTTATATCATACAAATTAGGTAATACGAAAGAGTTGCCTGAATTGAATAAGGCGTCATATTTTTTGTAGAAAATGTTTTGACCAGCAAAAGAACGCAATTGAAAATCTTGACCAAATTTATGATCAAAATGCAAAATCAACTCTGAGTTCAATTGAGTGTTTTGTATATTACCAGTAGTAATTGAACCAGTGAAATTATTAGAAGCATAATTCCAAGTTCCAATCATATCGTGTTGTTCACGACCTTCTGAATATTGGTCCATACCTGCTTTATAATCTAATCTTAGATCTCTAGAGATTTTATAACTCGCATCAAAGTTAGATAGTAAACGATTTACGTTATATTTCTCACCACCATCATGCGTAGCCATCCACATTGCACTTGATTGACCATTGTTCCAATAGCTTTCTGTTCCAGTAGCTAAATTGGTAGTATGGTAAGTCATGATATCAAATGTGTTAATATAGTAAAGCAATGAATAAGACAATAAGTCTTGTGCATAACGATTACCACCAGTATTGATATAGTTGAACTTAGCTCCAATTTTTAATCTATCCGTAATTTGAGAATTAAAATTGAACATGAAATCTGTTTTTTGATATCTATTATTTAATATGATACCATCTTGATCTAATCTAGATAAAGAAGTGAAATACGTTGTTTTATCACTTGCACCAGAAACAGAAATATTGTATCTGTTGGTGATTCCTGTTCCAGAAGCATAAAAGTTTTCAAAGTTATTTGGATAGAAAGGGATAGGTAAACCAGTTACATCTTTTACCACACCATCTCCAACAAGATCCATTAAAGATCCTTTAGGGAAAACTGGGTTAGAGAATGCATTTGGTCCCCACATGTTACTAGTATTCGTAGTGTAGATACCACTAGAACCTCTAAGCCATTGTCTAGTTACATCTTGGAATTTGTTGGCTGAAGCAGCAGATCTGCTATAGTTAAAATCAATATTAGCTTTACCAACTTTACCTTTTTTAGTAGTAATGATGATTGCACCATTGGCTGCTTGAATACCATACAATGCCGTTGCCGCACCACCTTTCAATATAGTTACATTGTCAACATCATCAGGGTTAATATCCACCGCTCTGTTCGCAGAAGGGAATGAATATTGACCATTGGTAGCACTAGCCGTATTATCAATTGGCACACCATCCACGACATACAAAGGTTGGTTGTTACCAGTTAAAGAGTTGTAACCTCTAATTACTACTGTAGTACCACTTCCTGCTTGTCCACCTGAGTTGGTGATTTGCACACCAGAAACTTTACCAGATAAATCATCCATTAAGTTTGATTTACCACCAGCTGCGATAGATTCTGCATTGATAGTTTGTGTAGAGTAACTAATTGCCTTTTTATCTCGAGAGATACCTAAGGCGGTTACTACTACTTCACTTAATGCATTCACATCTGACTGAAGTTGAACTCGTAGACCGCTTCCTGCAGCTACTGTAGTTGATTTATAACCTAAAGAAGAAATTACTAAAGTGGCCTTTGCTTTTGTACTTAAAGTAAAGGTTCCATCATTTTTAGAAAGGGTACCATTTCTAGTTCCTCTTTCTAATACAGAAGCTCCAACAATGGGAGATCCATTTTCATCAGTAATTTTTCCGGTTGTATTTGTATTCTGTGCTGTTGCTGTTGAAGCAAAAACTACCATACAAACAAAAAATAGAAAATTTCTCATTCGAGTTGTTTTTTAAATTTAATAATATGTTATCTAAATGTTAAGGCTAAAATTAAACTATTATAAGTAATTATCATTAAATTATTCAATAAAATTGGGTGTTTAGCTAAATTATCGCTTTAATACATATATTTATATATATTAAAATATTATTATGTTTTAAAAAAATTCAACATTTTAGAGACCAAAAAAAAATCGCTGTAAATTGTTCATTTACAGCGATTTATCAATTTTTGTGGTGACCGCGTTAGGATTCAAACCTAAAACCCCCTCATCCGTAGTGAGGTACTCTATTCAGTTGAGCTACGCAGCCATTTCCCTATTAGATAGGGGTTGCAAATATACCTTAAAATCCGATTTTCCCAAGGAAAAACCTAAATAATAGACCAGTTACTAATAATGCCATCTAACAAAAGCTTCTATAGCAGCATATTTTGTAAGCCCGAGACGTGCATACAAAACGGCGGTATTGGCATTTCTAATTTCTGCTCTTTGCCAAAATTCTCTCGAGTCGGTACCTTGAAAAGGAACACTGTCTTTTTGGGATTGATGAATAAAGATGCCAAATCTTTTTTTCAATACTTGATCTGGACTCATAGGTACGGCCATTTCAATTTCTGAAATATCCCATTCCTGCCAAGCCCCTTTGTACAACCAAACCCAACAATCTTTTACCCAAACTTCCCCTTCGGCTTTTAATCGACGTAAACTTTCAAATATAATATCCAAACAAACTTTATGCGTACCATGCGGATCGGCTAAATCACCTGCGCAATACACTTGATGTGGTTTAATTTCTTTTAATAAATCCATCGTGATGCGAATGTCCAATTCACTCATCGGCTTTTTTTCTATCGCACCTGTTTCATAAAAAGGAAGATCCATGAAATGATAGTTGTCTTCTTTGATACCCACATATCTACAGGTGGCTTTGGCTTCACATCTTCTGATCAATCCCTTGATGGCTCTAATTTCTGCAGTATCTAAGTGCGTTGATTTCTTGCTTGCTAAAAAAGTTCTTGCTGTACTTAATATGTTTTCACTTTTTTTATTGTCGATACCAAAAAGTTCTTCAAAACCTACTGCAAAATCTAAGAAACGGGTAACAAATTCATCTGTGACTGCAATGTTGCCGCTGGTTTGATAAGCTACATGCACATCGTGGCCTTGTTCTTGTAAGCGCATAAAAGTTCCGCCCATGCTAATGATATCATCGTCGGGGTGGGGTGAAAACAACAAAACTTTTTTGGGATGTGGTGCACTTCTTTCAGGATGTGCAGGAATGGTTGCATTGGGTTTTCCACCTGGCCAACCAGTAATGGTATCCCTTAACATATAAAATACTTGTAAATTAATATCATATACCGATTCTTTTAAAACCAATAAATCGGCTAAATTATTTTCTTTGTAATCATCTGCAGTTAAACTTAAAACTGTTTTATCCAATTTCAATGCCAAAGCAATCACTGCTTTTTTAATCATAGAAGGGGTCCAATCATTGGAACCTGTTAACCAGGGTGCTTTATTTCTTGTTAAATCTAAAGAGGCCATTTCATCAATTACAAAAGTACAGTCGTCATGATTTTGTAAAACACTTGCTGGTATATGTTCAGTAACATCTCCTTCTACAGATTTTGCTACAATAGAAGCTTTGTCGCCCCAAGCCAATAATACAATTTTCTTGGCTTTCATGATGCTGCTGATACCTACTGTAATGGCTTGTTTTGGCACTTTATTTAAATCATGAAATTCGTAGGTGTTGGCAATTCGAGTTTGTTGGTCTAAATGAATGACTCTTGTTTTAGAATGAAAGCTAGAGCCTGGTTCATTAAAGCCAATGTGTCCATTTTTTCCAATGCCTAATATTTGTAAATCAATTCCGCCGAATTTTTCAATCGTTTGTTCGTAGGCGACACAACTTTCTTTTAAATTTTCTTTTGTCCATTCACCATTGGGTAAATGAATGTTTTTTGGATCAATGTCAACTAAACTAAATAAATGACGATGCATAAAACTCCAATAACTTTGGTATGCCGATTTTTCGATGGGGTAGTATTCATCTAAATTAATGGTTACCACATTTTTAAAACTCAATCCTTCTTCTTTGTGAAGGCGCACCAATTCTTTGTACAATAAAATAGGGGTGGTGCCAGTAGCCATTCCTAAAACACAAGGCAATTTTTTTGCTTGTTTTTCTTTTATCAATGCAGCCATTTGTGCAGCCACTGCATTAGACCCTTCTGTTGGATTTTTAAAAATTGTAACAGGTATTTTCTCAAAGGCTTCTAGCATAAAATTGGGGTCTATGGTAAATTAATAATTTAGTCGACTTTAGTAATTTTAATCATATTGGTTGGTAAGTGTAATTGGATAGGAGTACTTCCCGTATTCACTACCACATCTCCTGTTTTTACATAACCACCTTTCTTTAATAGTTGAATTTGATCGGTGATGATGCTGTCTAAACTTTCTTCTTTGTTATAATACATTGCTTTCACTCCCCAACTTAAACTCAATTGGTTCACCAAGCTTTTTTCTTTGGTGAAAATAAACAAAGGTGATTTTGGGCGAAAGCTACTTAACATAAAGGCAGTGTAACCACTTTGGGTCATTCCCACTAAAGCTTGTGCATTGGTATCTTCTGAGAGCTTACATCCATTGTAACACAAAGCGTCGCTTAAGAAAGAAGGAGAGTGCGGTTGTGGTTTTAAATCTTCGGAACGATTGTATTTGTATCCGTGTTCTTCTACTTCTGAAATAATTTTACGCATGGTTTCAATCACCAACACTGGAAATTGGCCAGTTGCAGTTTCTCCACTTAGCATTACAGCATCTGCGCCTTCAATTACCGCATTGGCCACATCCGTAATTTCACTGCGATTGGGTTTTACTCGATCAATCATCGACTCCATCATTTGAGTGGCTACTATTACAGGCTTGGCTCGATGCAAACATTTTCTGATTAATTCTTTTTGTATCAATGGAATTTTTTCTACGGGCAATTCCACCCCTAAGTCTCCTCTGGCAATCATAATGCCATCACTGGCAATAATGATATCGCGGATATTTATTAAAGCTTCTGGCATTTCAATTTTAGCGATAATTTTAGATTTGCTATTGCTTTTGGTTAAAAGGTCTCTAAGCATTTCAATATCTGCTACTCTTTTTACAAAACTCAGTGCCACCCAATCCAATTCTTCTTGAATGATGAATTTAGCATCTTCTAAATCTTTTTCAGTTAAAGCAGGCAAAGATATTTTCGTGTCTGGCAAGTTCACTCCTTTTTTTGACGAAATAATTCCGCCTAAAGTAACCGTAACTTTTACATCTCCATTTTTTTCAACACTGCTCACCTTTACTTCAATTTTTCCATCGTCAATCATAATTAAATTACCAACGACTACGTCTCCAGCCAAATTAGGGTAGGATACATATATTTTTTCTAAAGTACCAATACATTTGGTGTTGGTAAAAGTTAAAACGTCTCCTTCTTTTACTTCCAATCGATTGTTTTCAATTTCACCTACTCTTAATTTGGGTCCTTGTAAATCTCCTAATATTGCCACATTGCAACCCAATTCTTTGTTGATGCCTCTGATATGAGTAATAATGGCTTTTTTGTCTTCGTGGGTACCGTGTGAAAAATTTAATCGAAAAACATTGACACCTGCAATCACTAAATTTTTTAATTGATCATAAGATTCACAAGCTGGACCTACGGTAGCAACTATTTTAGTTTTGTGATGTGTTTGTTTAAATTCTGGGGTTGAGCTCATTTTGTGGGATGGGTTGTTTTATTAACTGGCTAAAATCTTTACAATTTTTAGCCATTCTTCTGAAATTTTTTGTTTTGCTTTTACTGCTTTGTCAAGTGGGGTATACTTCATTTTATTGTCAACGATACCTACCATGACATTGTGGGTACCGCTAATTAAACACTCTACTGCGTGATAGCCCATACGGCTAGCGATTAATCTATCTAAGCAACTTGGTGATCCGCCTCTTTGAATATGCCCAAGTATACATACGCGTATATCGGCATTCGGTAATTTTTCTTTGATAAAATTGCCTACTTGGGTACCACCACCGAATTCATCTCCTTCTGCTACCACGATTAAATTGACTAATTTTTTTCTTTTCTCTTTTTCAGTTAAAGAAGCAATCATGCCTTCCATATCTGTTTTGGATTCAGGAATTAAAATATTTTCCGCACCCGTGGCAATACCACTGTGCAATGCAATATATCCTGCATCACGTCCCATCACTTCAACAACAAACAATCTGTCATGGGCATCTGCAGTATCTCTAATTTTGTCAATGGCTTCAACGGCTGTATTTACTGCCGTATCAAATCCAATGGTAAAATCACTTCCAGCAATGTCTTTGTCGATGGTGCCAGGAATGCCAATACAAGGAATGTCAAATTCATGACTAAATATTTGGGCACCTTTAAAACTACCATCCCCGCCAATCACGACCATTCCATTGATACCTCTTTTCTTTAGATTTTCATAAGCAATTTTTCGGCCGGCTGGTTCTAAAAATGCAGCACTCCTTGCAGTCTTTAATATGGTACCGCCGCGTTGAATAATATTGCCCACCGATTTAGATTCCATTGGAAAAATATCGTCTTCAATCATTCCATTGTAACCTCTTGAAACGCCAAAAACCTCCATTCCATAGTGAACACCGGTTCTCACCACCGCTCTAATAGCCGCATTCATTCCTGGGGCATCTCCACCTGAGGTTAAAACTGCAATTCTATTTACTTTTTTTGTAGACATAATATATTCAATTGTGCATTAATCTCTTGATTTACAAGAACAAATCGAGCGATTATAAAATTAAGCGAGCTACAAATTTAATCAATTGAGCCCAAATGTCCCATTCAAATTATAAACAGTTCTAAAATGCTAACAATTGTTATTAAATAGAGGCAAAAATAGGTGCTAATGAAACGAACTAATAAGCTGTCGTTTAATAAGTTAAAAAAGCCAGTAAGAATAAAAATTGAATTGGGTTTATTTGCTCTCTAAAATCAATAAATCGTTAAAGGCAATTTCATACTCTTTATTCATGGACCTGATTAAAGCATTTTTATCTTGGTAGCTCTTTTCTACCACATGAAATTTGGCGGCATCTGAATAGATGTTAGAATCGGCCATTTGTGCTTCAATGGCTGCTTTTTCGGTATGTAAAGTTTCAATATTATGTTCGATTTGGGCCAATGCTTTTTGTAATTTTTGAATTTGCTTTTGCAAATCTTTGTCTATAGCTTGTGGTTTAACTTCTATAGTTGCTTGTTGCGCCTCTTGTTTGGATTGTTTTCTTGTGTCTTTATTGTTTGTCGATTTTACAGGCTCTGCTAATTGTGCTTTTTGTTTGGCCATTCTTTCTTTCCATTCCAGCCATTCTTTATAATCACCTTTGAATTCAATTATTTTTTCGTCTTCAATTTCCCAAATTTTATTGGCTGTTTTAGAAATAAAATAACGGTCGTGACTCACTAAAATAATGGTACCATCGTATTTGGTTAAAGCTTCTGCTAGCAATTCAACCGTGACCATGTCTAAGTGGTTGGTAGGTTCATCCAGCATTAAAAAATTCGCTTTGCTAATTATGGTTTTGGTAAGTGCGACCCTTGCTTTTTCTCCTCCGCTTAATACTTTAATTTTTTTATCAATTTCATCTCCGCCAAATAAGAAGCAACCCAGCAGGGCGCGTAATTCTAATTCGGTATTTTTTGTGCCACATTCTTGTACTTCTTTTAAGATGGTATTGTTTAAGTTTAAAGATTCCAATTGGTGTTGTGCGTAAAAACTTTCTTCTACGTTATGTCCCCAAACTCTTTCGCCTTCAAATTTTTCCATACCAGCTACAATCCTTAGTAGGGTTGATTTTCCCTTGCCATTGGCACCAATGAGCGCAATTTTATCGCCTCTTTCAATTTCTGCAAATGCATTGTCTAAGATAGAAACATTGGGGTAGCTTTTGCCCACTCCTTTTAAATCTACCAATACTTTTCCTGGAGTTTTATCTACTGCAAAATTGATTCTAATATTGGGTCTTTCTATTTTAACATCTTCTATCACATCTAATTTATCCAATCTTTTTTGAATAGATTGCGCTTGAGCAGCTTTAGAAGCTTTGGCTTTAAATCTTTCAATAAATTTTTCTTGTTGCTTGATATAATCCTGTTGATTCTCGAAGGCGCGTTGTTGTATTTCTACTCTTTGTTCTTTTTCTATTTCGTAATGTTCATAATCGCCGGTATAAAAATGCAATTGTTGTTGGTATACCTCAACGATTTTATTAACCATTTTATTTAAAAAATATTTATCGTGACTTACAATTACCACACTTCCTTTATAATGTAATAAATACTTTTCCAACCATTCGATACTTGGTAAGTCTAAGTGATTGGTAGGTTCGTCTAATAACAGTACATCGGGTTGTTGTAAAATCATTTTTGCCAGTAACACCCGCATTCTCCAACCTCCACTAAATTCTTTATAAGGACGCGCTAAATCTTTAATGGCGAAACCTAAACCATGCAAAACTTCTTCTGCTTTGTGATTGATGTTGTAACCGTCTAATAAATCAATTTCATGTAAAGCGTCGGTATACTTAATTAATAAATCATTGTCTTCGGAATTGGCTTCTAATTCTTTGCCTAATTGCTCTACCTCTTTTTCAAGTTCGCGCACTCTTTCAAAAGCACCTAAGGCCACTTCTGTGATAGATTCATTGGTGTCAAAACTTAATAAATCTTGATGTAAATAACCAATCGTAGTGTCTCTTCCTTTTTCAACAGTGCCTTTGCTTGGGGTTAACTGACCCACCAATATTTTTAATAAGGTAGATTTTCCAGTTCCATTGTAGCCAATCAAACCAATGCGTTCACCTGGTTGAATGGACCAATTTGCATCACCCACTATCACTCTGGCACCAAACTCAAATGTCACATTTTGTAAACCTATTAGCATATTTCTTTCAATTCAGACCGCAAAGTTAGCGGGTTGTAGTATCTAATTATGCATAAATTTGTAAAAATATTTTATGAACAGGGGATTCATCACTTTTATAGCCATTTTGATACTGAGTTGTAATGCTTCCCAAAAGCCTGATGCAAACAGCCAGCTTTGGGCCTATCACCCCAAAAACAATCAAACTGCATTTGACAATGCCTGTGAACCTTTGTTAATCAATTATCAAGATTTTCTCAAAGGGGTGCTTGCTCAGGATACCGCTTATTCATTCCTTGCTGCAAAAAATATGGCCACTTTAATCGATTCTTTTCCTGGTTTAAAATTGTCAAAGGATACTTTATTGATTCATAATTTAAAACAAGACCTAGAAAATATACATGCCGAAATTGAAGGTTTGCTTTTGGAATCTTCCTGGTTAGAAATGCACAAAGCGGCCAATATGATTTCGATTCATCTGATTCATTTACTAGGGGATGCTGGCTATAAGCATCATACCATATATATATTTAATACAACTGCCGAATTACAAGAAGATGGCTTTCACTGGTTGGCACTTACTAAAAATAACAGAGATCCATATCACCCCAATCTTAAAGAAGGGGTGTTGGCGCAACAAATATTGCAAGAAAATTAGTTAGGAGCTTTGTAATTAATAATGAGCATTGCATTGGTTTGCAAAGTAGTCGTTATATAATATTCTTTTCTACTGCTGCCATCTTTTAAAATCATTAAAGCAGTATTTGGAGGTACCGTACCTAGGTTCTTAGCTACGATAATAATTTCATGTGATGGTACATTGTTGTTAAAATCTAATTCAAAATGAATCGATTTATAACTAAGTCTTTGGTCATTTAAAAGTTGAACTTTGTTGTCATACACCATAATGGTATCGTTGTCGATGGTTCCATTGTCAAACATATCAAAGCTAATGTGCGGTGTATTTACCGTAATCGTTTTCACCAATTTATTTTCTCTACCTACTAATGCATAGGGCAAAATTTGACCTCGATTACTTTGCTTCGCAATTTCTGTATTGATAGCTGTTCCTGTATTGTCTGCTTTTGTTGGCGCAATTGCTTTGTCATTATTAACAGGGTTTGCCACTACACTGGTATTGGTTGAATTGGTTGTTGCTGGAGGTAAGGGGCTCGCTTTGCTTGTATTGGATGGAATGGAATTTTGGTCTTGAATGATGGCAGGTGAATTGGTGGCTATTGTATTTTTTGCAAAGGAGGTTGTTTTTTGAACTGTACTATTTTTATTTTTTACTATCTCGGTAATTGCTGGAGGTGACTTTTGTTTGTTTTTTATATTTAGTTGTACAATGGGTATTTCTTTTTCTAAATAAACAGTTCCACTTCCACAGTCTTTGCCCATTTTTGAATTGCTTGAAATATAAGTTCCCTCTAAAGTCGCTTTCCCTCTAATGGTATTATAAGTTAGGTAGTTGCTCATTAAGCAGGCTTGAAAATTGCCCAACAAGCGCATGTTCTCAAATTTGGTTTCAATAACACTTACCAGTTCGGTGTTTTCGGAATGCATTCCAGTGGCGATGGCTTTGGCAGAAAAATTATTGGATAATTTAGTATACGTAACAACAGATAAACTATGGTTAGGGAGTTCTTTGATGTCTAATTCATAGGAGTATACTTTCCCTTCTTGGTCTTGGTTGGGAGTAAAAACACCTTTCCACTTTCCGCTTAGGTCTTGACCTAAAAGCAGGGTGGGTAACCAAATGGGGAGCAGAAGCAATACAATGCGGTGCATATAGCAAAGCTATGTATAAAATATGAACCGCTTTTATTACCTTTGCGAACATATATATTATAGACAAAAAATGGTTCAAATTCAATTTCCAGACGGTGCGGTTCGTTCCTACGAAAAAGGGATTACTGCTTTAGGTATTGCTAAATCGATTAGTGAAGGATTGGCAAAGAAAGTATTGGCAGCTTCTGTAAATGGAGAAGTGTATGATGCAACGCGCCCCATTCAACAAGATTCGGCTTTAAAATTACTTACCTGGGACGATGCGGATGGCAAAAATACATTTTGGCATTCTTCGGCGCATTTATTGGCCGAGGCGGTAGAGATGCAATTCCCAGGGGCAAAATTTTGGGTAGGCCCAGCTTTGGAAAAAGGATTTTATTATGATATTGATTTAGGAGATAAAACCATTAAAGAAGAAGACGTTTTATCATTGGAAAAAAAGATGAACGAATTGGCAAAGCAATCCAATGCCTATATCCGTAAAGAAATGTCGAAGGCGGAAGCCATTGCTTATTTTACAGAAAAGAAAGATGAATATAAATTAGATTTATTATCAGGGCTGGAAGATGGATCCATTACTTTTTATACGCAAGGTGCCTTTACCGATTTGTGTCGTGGCCCACACATTCCCAATACTGGATTTATTAAAGCCATTAAAATTACCAATATCGCAGGGGCTTTTTGGAAAGGGGATGAGAAAAATAAAATGTTGACTAGGGTATATGGAATTACTTTTCCTAATCAAAAGGAACTGGATGAGTATTTATTGCTTTTAGAAGAAGCTAAAAAAAGAGACCATCGTAAATTAGGAAAAGAATTAGGTATTTATACCATGGACGATGATGTAGGGCCAGGACTTCCTTTGTGGATGCCCAATGGTACTATCATTATTGAGGAGTTAGAAAATTTAGCCAAGCAAACCGAAGAAGCTGCAGGATACAAGCGGGTAGTGACGCCGCACATTGCTAAAGAAAGCATGTACATTAAAAGCGGTCACTTGCCTTACTATCAAGACAGTATGTTTCCGCCGATGGAATTAGATGGGACTAAATATTATTTAAAGGCGATGAATTGTCCGCATCATCATAAAATTTTTGAAGCAGAACCGAAGAGTTACAAAGACATGCCACTTCGTTTAGCGGAGTATGGTACTTGTTACAGGTATGAGCAAAGTGGAGAATTGTTTGGACTGATGCGTGTGCGTTGTTTGCATATGAACGATGCGCATATTTATTGTACCAAAGAACAATTTGCGCAAGAATTTAGAGCGGTGAATGAAATGTACTTGAAGTACTTTAAAATTTTCGGCATTGATAAATATGTCATGCGATTAAGTTTACATGATCCAAAAAAATTAGGACAGAAATACATTAATGAACCTGAACTGTGGTTGGAAACCGAAGCCATGGTGCGTGCGGTATTAATAGAAACAGGTACTCCTTTTGTAGAAGTGCAGGACGAAGGTGCTTTTTATGGTCCTAAAATAGATGTGCAAATTTGGAGTATTATCGGACGTGAATTTACTTTGGCCACCAATCAAGTAGATTTTGCACAAGGCAAACGTTTTAATTTAAGTTTTACCAATAAAGACAATGAACCAGAAACGCCATTGATTATACATCGTGCTCCATTGGGAACGCACGAACGTTTTATTGGATTTTTATTAGAACATTACGCAGGCAAGTTTCCAGTGTGGTTGGCTCCCATGCAGGTGAAAATTTTACCTATCAGTGATAAGTTCATGCCTTATGCAGCAACTGTTTTGGCTCAATTTAAAAAGGCAGGAGTGCGTGTGGAGATAGATGATAGAAATGAAAAAATTGGTAAAAAAATCAGAGACACTGAAATCATGAAAGTGCCTTATATGTTGGTGATAGGAGAAAAAGAAGTAGCCGAAAATAAATTATCCGTTCGTCGTCAGGGAAAAGGAGATATGGGTATGTTGGATACGGCTGCTTTCTTGGCACAGGTGGTGGAAGAAATTGCGGAAAGAAGGGCCCCAGCGGAATAATGAAGCACTATATCATAACATTGACTATCTTTACAAAACTTAAATAAACGTTTAATTACTTAATGGCATTACCGAACAGAGGACCCAGATTTAACCCCAGGTTTCAAAGACAACAAGAACCAGAGCATCGCATTAATGATCGCATTCGAGTTCCACAAATCAGATTGGTTGGAGACAATATTACAGTGGGTGTTTACAATACGCAAGAAGCGCTGAAAATAGCAGCTGACCAAGGTTTGGACCTAGTGGAGATTTCTCCAACAGCAGATCCCCCAGTTTGTAAAGTCATCGATTATAAGAAATTCCTTTACGAAAAAAAGCGTAAAGAAAAGGAAATGAAAGCGAACTCCAAGCAGTCAGAAATTAAAGAGATTCGCTTTACACCGGGTACCGACGACCATGATTTTGATTTTAAAGCAAAACATGCCGAGAAGTTTTTACAGGATGGAAATAAGGTAAAAGCCTATGTTCAATTTAAAGGACGTGCCATCATGTTCCAAGACAGAGGCCAATTGCTTTTATTGAAATTTGCCGAGCGTTTGGCAGAAGCAGGTACTTTAGAAAGCATGCCTAAATTAGAAGGAAAAAGGATGTTTGCCATTTTTCAGCCTAAAGCAGGCGGTAAAAAGAAAGCTTCAAATTAGCTAATCTACTGATTTTCAATATATTTAGACCAGAGTCCTTCACCTAACAAGAAGGGCTCTTTTTTTTGTAATCTCGTTATTCCAACGTACCTTCGCCGTCCATTTCCCACATGGCCCAAAAAGTGTTCCGCCCGTGCAGAACCGCCAGCAGGGAGTAATCGTTAAGATTATAATAATGCCAAAAGTAAAAACTAACTCGAGCGCGAAAAAGCGTTTTAAAGTTACTGGAACCGGTGAAATCACCTTCCAAAAAGCCTTCAAAAGACACATTCTTACCAAGAAATCAACCAAGCGCAAAAGAGCGATGAGAAAAAAAGGACTTGTTGGGTCAACTAACAAAGACTTCGTTCTTCGTTTATTAAGATTAAAAGGATAGTCAAACACTTAACCAAAGTAAAGGTTTTTAACAAAATTTAATTCACCGAGTCCAGCAAGTAATCTTTAAGATCAACAGGATTCAAAAAAATATTAATTATGCCACGTTCAAAAAATGCCGTCGCATCTAGAGCAAGAAGAAAGAAAATTTTCGAACAAGCGAAAGGTTTCTATGGTAAACGTAAAAACGTTTATACCGTTGCCAAAAACGTATTAGAGAAAGGTTTGACTTACAGTTATGTAGGTCGTAAGTTGAAAAAGCGTGAGTACCGTACTTTATGGATTGCCCGTATCAATGCGGCAGTGCGTGAAGAAGGACTTACTTACAGCCAATTCATTAACCTGTTAGCAAAGAAAGGATCTGATTTAAACCGTAAGGTTTTAGCAGATTTAGCGATGAACGAGCCTGCAAGTTTCAAAGCATTGGTTCAATCCGTTAAATAATTTTTCTCGCCTTTTATAAAATATAAAGGCTCGAAAATTATGCTCTTATGATTTTTAAATCCCCTCCGGATAAGTCCGGAGGGGATTTGTGTTTCTGGCCTATATGATTTTAAAGCCCTGCTCCAATTCCTCCCAAAATTTCCGTCCCCAATATCCGTTCAAAGAACTATTTTTGTGCTCTAAAAATAACAAGCTAACAACCCTGTTTACAA
>Ga0209829_10000216_pt1 | contig 53483 bp, 64 predicted proteins | sample C_140205_EF_Meta_FD_187311 | JGI IMG/M metagenome (GOLD analysis project Ga0209829, IMG submission 187311) | Freshwater microbial communities from Lake Croche, Canada to study carbon cycling - C_140205_EF_MetaG (SPAdes) (version 2) | ecosystem: Environmental > Aquatic > Freshwater > Lake...
ATTATCACCTTCAGTTACTTTAACCGATTTTGTTGTTGTGTTGAATACTAATGTTTGCATGTTTGTTTTTATTTTAATTTTATTTGAAATCTTTCTTTCATTTGTTCTACTTTTTCTTCAGGAACTCCATGTGTATTAACTCCTTCATGTCTATTTTCCACAATAATTGTATGAACTCTATATCCATATTTTTTTGCAATTATTTGATAAAATCTCATCTCCCATTCCTGAGTGAATGTATTAGATATTACAATATTAGTGAAAAATAATGAATTTACCAAACTTGGATGCATTGCTTTATGAACTTTTCTTTTACACCAATTATGAGCATCCTTTAGTTTTGACCCATCAAATTCATACTTACCATTTTTAATAAAGAATTGGTCCGCCTCAAATATTTGCCAAGATTTCCCTAAAGATTTGGCAACTGTAGATTTACCAGATCCTGGTAGTCCTCGTATAATATATAAATTTTTCATTACTTATCTGAATTTAATAATCTTTCCATGTGATGGTCATTTGACATCTCAGATAGTTTTTCTCTATGTCTTAACAAAGGTACAACTTCTCTGTATACGTTGTATGGCCTAAATTCAGGGTGACCATCCATACCCACATCCATTCTCTGACCTTGACCAAACCTCATGTGGGTTGGAAGGTGACAGTGACCGTGTAAGTGCATCACACCTTTATTAAGACCATCCCAAGAACTTATGGGGTAATGCATCAAACGAAACTTAAATTGACCCATTTCAAGTGTGTTATAATGAGACACAGATTTAAATAACCCTTGAGACCCATCTCTATTGTTTTCTATATGATGGTCATGATTTCCAAGTATTAAATGTATATTTTTACATATAAGTCTATCCCAAAATTCACGTATTTGTTCATATCCGCCAAAAGACCAGTCACCAAGATGGATTAATATATCATCTTGTCCAACATTTTCATTGATGTTGTTAACTATGGCGGCGTTCATTTTTTCTATAGTGGAAAAGTCACGAGTTTGAGATACAGGTATTTCACCTTCTTTGGTTCTCCAAGCAGTAACTCCCCTACATATGTTCTTGTGGGAAAAATGAGTGTCGGAAGTTATCCACACGTTTGTAAAATCATCTTGGTCTATTTTTATCATAAAGCAAAGATAAGAATTATTCTGAAACTAAAAAAATTGCATTTTGTTCTCCCGCATATAATCCTAATATGTTATAATCGTAAAATTCTTCGGCTTCACTCATTGTCATAAGGTCTCTCTCACAAAGAATGGTGAGAATTTTCTGTTTTGAATATAAGATTCTTGGACCATTACCAAACTCTTCTACGATTCCAATAATTGCATCATCTAAACCGTCTAATATAACGGCACCTTCGGCAAATTGGTCAATATCGTAATTGTTGATTGTCATTTAAGTAAAAAACAAGTGATTTCAAATTCGGGCGATAAGTAAATTACCAGGATACTACCAATAAAAGATGAAAATCACTTGTTGTTAAAATGTAGATTTAATTTATAAAAATGTCAAATAATAAAAACGCGAAATTGAAGGTATTTATATAAAATAATAATTATGAGAGGATATTTTGGATTAGGTCAATTATCACCATCAGAAAAATCTGATATTTTAGACCAACACAAACAAGTATATAATGGATATAAATCAATGTTACCACAAGTTTCAAATACACAGCCATTATATGTACAAGATTATGCCAATGATAAAAACGGTATTACTGTGAACAATAAAGGTGAAGTTAAACATTATACAAATTTTGGAATCAATGAACAAGTTTCTAAAGAATCTATGTGTGAATGTGGTGGAATGATGTATGAAGGCGTTTGTAATGAATGTGGTTCAAGTTATATGGAAGAAGAAACAAATGAAGGTAGTGGTGAACCTGAAATGTGTGAATGTGGTGGAATGATGGATGAAGGTGTTTGTAATGAATGCGGTTCAGGCTATATGGAAGAAGAAACTGGTCATTTAGATGACATTTACAATGTAGAAGATTTTGACCCAAAAGCAGGGTTTGATTATATTGAAGGACCATCAAATGATGTTGATACTTTTGAAGGAATGCATAAAAAGTTATATGAAGATGAAGAATTGGATGAATTAGGTACTGATGAATTAAAAAAAGGTAAAAAATATAAATATGATTTACCAAGTTTTAACGATGAAATTGAATTTGATGATGAATTTGAAGATGAAAAGGGTGGCGAAAAAATGTATAAGTTTAAAGGAAAAAATAATATAAGTCATTTATTACCAGGAAAACATATTAAAGATTTTGTTGGTGATTTAGAAGAACAAGGTGGTAATGCCGCAGATATGGATGTTGATAATGTTGATTCAGAGTTTGATTTTGAATCAAAAGGACCAGGTATGGGAAATTCTTATCCTGTAACTGAAGAAGGAAATATGGATGACCCTGAAATTACTTACGATACAATGGAATCTGCTTGGATGGATGAAGAAGAAAGTTTTGACGATTTGATTAACATGGATTCAGATATTGAATCAGAAAGTGATAACCTTGAACAAATGGAATCTGCTTGGATGGATGAAGAATTAGATGAAGTTGATGTATCAGGATCTCAAGGAATATATGCGGATATGAAACCAGCATATGATTTTGATAGTGGTGGTGCAGGACCAGCAGGACCTTATCAAAGACGAAATGAAGATGAATTTAGACCAAATGTTGACTTAGGAAAATCTTTTGAAAAATTCAAAAGAAAAATGGCAGATAAAGATTTGGAAGATGGTGAATTAGATATTGATTTTGATAAATTTGACCCAAGAGAAAAATCATGGGAAGAAATTACAGATTATACAGGTGATGATGAATTTGGAGGAGTTGATGAAGACATAAAAGAATCTTTAATTACCCAAAAAAATAGAATCATAGAAATGATGAATAGAATGAAAGTTATAAAATAACAAAAACCCCTCCTAAGACGAGGGGTTTATTATTTCTGACAATATTTCGTTTTTTAAATTTAACCATATGCTGGCATAGGTTATATTATTATAAATGATTTTAATAATATCATAATCTTGAGGAAATACCGTGTGTATTATTTTTTTAATCTCATTTTTCTTATAATTTTCTTGAAATTCTTCCAAAGATTTGTTCCCATATAATACTTTATTTGGAATAAATAAATTACTAATTGTTGTTTTACGAGTAATTGGTGTTGCAAAAATTTCATTTACATTTTTACTAAAATCTATAATTGAAATAGTATCATGTTCTTTTTCCCAAAATTCAATTAATTTATCACTATTATTATCAACAAGAAATAAATGTTTTTTAACTTGATGTCTTCCAATTTTATTATACGGCAATAAATTATAATTTATAGGTAATTCAATTGTGTCATCTTTAAAAGTTAACATATATGTTGTTATTGGAGATATCTTTTCATTTGGAAGTAAATTTTCCTTAAGATACAAATCGTTTGTATTGTTGGTTTGTATAAACTTTGTAAACTTCCATCCATTTTTAATTGATTCTTCAGGTAAAATGATTTCAATTATAGAATTTGTGTAAAAATTAATTAATATTTTTTTATTTCGTATTAAATTTGTAAACTTTAAACAAAAAGATCCAAAAGATTTTTTTTTGGATAGGTGGTCAATATTCCAAACAAAATTATCGTGAGATAAATAAAGTGAATTATAACTAAGATTATCAATAATTTCATCTATATCTCTATAATTTGGTAATTCGTTAGTGTTAGATAAAAAAATAACATCTTCAAAATTTTCACATGTGGATAATAAAGTTTTTGTAAAATACTCACAACAAGAAACCATACGTTCTTGATTATTTGTGTCAGTATTTTTTGGAAACCACTCAATTAATATTATTTTATCTTCCCATTTTTTGAAAAGATTTAAATTTTCTTTAAATAATAATTTTTTTTCATTACCATCTAAATCTGATTTAGATTCTAAAATGATTATGTAATCTACCAAAGAACCAACTTCTTCAAATCGGAACATTATCATTTCCAAATCATATTCAAAAATTACCGAATCAAATATCTTAAAGTTTTTATCCATTTATATTGATAACTATAATAAATTTATTTATTATTAATATAACTAAAAATTAAATTATGTCATCAAAATATTTTATTCAAGACCAAAGAAATAATGTAAATCATTTTAATTATTATTATTTTACCTCAGCATTCACATTTAATGAATTGGGTAAAATCACTGAAATTGCAAGTAAACTACCAAAACAAAATGCGTCAGTTGGTGATGGAGGATCTGGCTCTGTAATATCAGATATTAGAAAAAGTGAAATTGCATGGATTCCAGATAATGATGATACCTCTTGGTTATATGAAAAAATTTCTGGTTTGGCAAAAACGGCAAATAAAGAAATGTGGAATTTTGATATTTGGGGATACCATGATGATTTACAATACACAACATATTATGGAGATGGTGGTCATTATGATTGGCACGCGGATTTAGGACCTGGAATTTCAAATAGAAAATTATCATGTGTTTTACAACTTTCAGATCCAGGCGAATATGAAGGTGGTGAATTACAATTAAATGCGGGTGGAGAAATAATTACAGTAAAAAAAGAAGTTGGGTTAATTTGTTTTTTTCCTTCTTTTGTATTACATAGAGTTACACCGATAACTTCAGGAGTTAGAACTTCTTTGGTTACATGGCTTTGTGGGGCAAATTTAAGATAATGATAAGAGAAAAAGTTACAATACAAGATTACGAAAGAATTTCAAATGAAAATGAATATTTCATATGGAATTTTATTAGTAGAGAAGAAGATTACCCTTTTGAAATATTTTCATTTTTTGAAGACCATGATGATGTGCACACATTAAGAGATGTGTTATCATATATTGATATTCCTTATTTTGAATCGTATAACGATAAAGATTCGGTTGATTTTTTAATGAATTTAGATATTTCTCCATATCAGTTATGGAGAAAAGATTCCGATGGGAAATCAATATTTTATCCACTTTTTGTTGGATTTAAGAAAAGAATAAAAATCAATTCTAGCTACGATAAAAATTCTTGTTATTGTAAAGAAGGGTTAATTGATTTAATATTTCAATTAGATCCTAAATTCATTTTAAATGTTAAATTGGATTAATTTTCTGTATTAAAAAAGAATACTTGAAATAATCTTCCGTCATTAATATCCTTACCAAAGTAATCCAAAGAAACATGATAGTTATCTGCTCTATACATAATTAATCGGTTAAATATGTTTCCAACTCTATCTACCATTTCCCATTTAGTATAATCTTGCATATCATGACCTGGAGGAGCTTGTTTATTATAAATTTCATCATGTTGTCTTTTATAATCATAAGTCATCCATCCTGTTTCTTTATGACGAAAAATCCCTGTTCCGGCACTTACAGGAGCATTAGGTGTTAGATAACAAACTGCCGCCCAATCAGTTGTTGAATCTGAATGGATCCAAGACCTATCATTTGCTGTTGTATATTGAAAAGACCCTGTATATTCACCTCCCCAATCAGTCACTTCTCCTGCAAAAGGATATAAAATATCTCTTAATTTTGATTTAATATCATCAGTTAAAAATGATATAGTTCTTTGTCCTGGATAATTTCCTCTAACGGCATAATCTTGTTTTAGTGCAAATTCTCTAACATCCATAGGATTAGAGTAAAAATCATCAATGATAAGCGAATTAAATCTCATATATTTTTGTTATATTCATAAGTATAAAACACAAAATAATAAAAAAAAATGATTAAATTAAATAATTTTTATGGATTTTGCTTTGTTTTAAACTATTTCTTTATAAATTGTTTAATTATGGAAATTAAAGAAATTGTGAGTTATTTTTTAAATAGCGATTCAAATATTTTAGAAGTATCATTCAGAACTATTGATGATGAAGAAGATGTTTTAAGAACTGATAGTATTGATTATTCTGTTGTGTCGGAATATGGTTTTGAATTAGAGACAGAATCTTTTAATTTTTTTGGTGAAGATATTGATGATGATTTAATTATTGAAGAAGATAAGATAGAACTTGATGAAGATGAACTTATATCTTTTCTTAATGAATATTATACGATTAATGAAAAATCTTTACCTAAATCAGAATTTTATTAAGGTCCAGTACGGGTTAGGCTGAATATGATTTTATATTCAGGACCATTTTTTCCGTATGGTGCAAAATCAAGTCCAGATAATTGGAGACTTTCAGGTAAATCGCTATCAACATGTAGAGTTATTCTTCTATATGATCTTTGATTAATTGGCATGTAGTCAAATTGGATTGCACCTAAATCATATGCGTTATAACTATAAGGAATTCTATAATAGAATATTTCATTTGGTGATTCTCCATATTCCCACATATCTCGTAATGAACCTGTAGTTGTTCTCTTTATCCAATTCATTCTAATTGATGCGTAGTCAAAGTGTAAATAAAAGTCATTAACTTTTATGTTGTTAAATGGATTTGGTAACATTGAATCACTAAAAACGGCATTGGATAGATAGGTACTATCTTTTATAAGCGCATGTGACGTGGTTATGACTGTCATTTTACTGACAACATATTTTCCACTTAAAGTTAAATCACTAACATTTGTAGTATACTTTTCACAAGAAGTAAAAAGTAATATAATTATTAAAAAAGAAGTAAGTTTATTCATATCACAAAAGTATGGGTTTTTACTGAAATAAAAAATATTTATTTGTATGACTTTAGATGTGGATTTTTTAATTGATTTTTTTAAAAAATATACCGGCAAAAAAAATGTTGGTGAAATAGGAGAACAAGATGCTCCTGCTGCTCCCGCATCTCCTTCAGCTGCTCCGGCAGCAGGTGGGGCTGCTAGCACAGGTAAAACACCAAAAAAATGGGAAAGTGGAAGAACTATGGGAAAAACATATGGTGGACCAGGATATAAATGGGAAAGTGGAAGAACTTTTGGAAAGACATATATGAATGACCCTAAATACAAATGGACATCAGGAAGACAAATGGGTAAAACGGGTGGTTCCGATTACTAAAAACGATATATTTATAAAATAAACTATTATGCAAGATTTAGATTTTTACGTTTCAAAAAATGGAAGATATATGATGATTGAAAATTCTATCCTTGATAGATCTAACAATCAGTATGCCGACATTAATGAATTAAGTTTTTCCGATTTAATCAATATTATCGGAGAAAATGTTGGGTTTATGACTCAAAATTTAAAATATGATTTAAGTGAAATATCATCTTTTACGAGAAAAACAGCCTATAACGTTTTTGAATATTTTGAAACTGATACAAAATTATCATTAATGATGGAATATGAAGTTAAATTTGGAACATCATTATTAAATGAATCATTATTAAATCCAAATCAAGTTATAAAAGAAACATGGGATTGGATTAAAGAAAAAACACAAATTTTAGAACAAACATATAATCCTTTCAATAAAGATTTTTATACGTCATCAAATTGGAAAAAAGCAGGACAAAATATTGTAACAGGTGCAACAAGTACCGCAAAAAGTATTGGTAATGCTATTTTACATCCTTTAGATACCTTAAATAAAGGAATTGAATGGGTGAAAAAAAATGGTATTGGTGGTGTAATGGAAAAAGTTAGAGACGGACTTTATAGTGGAGTAGGCGTGGCTGTTCAAATATTTTTACAGTTTACAGGAGTCGGAAATGTTGCAGTAGGAATTATATGGGCAATTATGCTTTTATGGGATTTATATAAAGGATTTTTTAAAGGAGAGTGGAGTATTATGAATATAATTTTTGATATTTTAGGTATTATTTCAGGAGGATTTTTAAAAACTGCAAGAGCAGGACTTGAATCTGTGGGATTTTTAACTGCAGTTGAAGGTAAAGGTGTAAAACAAATTATTGAAGCCGGATTTGAAAACCCAAAAACTGTTGGACTATTTAAACAAATGGGTAATTTTATTGTTAAGGGAGTTAAAACTATTTTGGGATGGATAAAAAGCGGAGCTACATTTTTATATGAAAAGTTAGGTATTAAATGGGGTATGGAAATATTAGGAAAAGCTGAAACATGGTTGGCTGAAAATATTTTAAAACCATTTGGAAATGGTATTGGGTTAAAAAGTGTTGGTAGTAAGGCATTAAAAGGTGCTACGGGGGAAGTTAAAACTGTAGGTCAAGCAGCAAGACAAGGTATTGCTGGTGGAGCTCGTTATGAAACTGAAACAAATGCAATTTTTAATCCAGCGATTAAAGGAGGTGTTAAGGCCTATAATTATCTTAAAGGGGGTGCTCCGCAATTGGCAACCGCTCAAGATGATTTAGCGACAAGTATTGCCTCAAAATATAAAGGTAATTTTTAAAAATAGAATTAAAATATATGAAAAAATTAAATCCAAAAGAAAGTTTAGAAAGAGTGTTATTAATGATGAATTATACACCTGCAAAAACTTTATCTGAAAATAAAGAAAGTGTTAATGATAAGTATAAATCTTACATAACGGAAGCGGGTCCCGGTGGTATTCTTAAAAACGCCGGAAGTGAAGCTGCTAAAGTTGGAAAAGAAGCTGCTAAAGTTGGAAAAGAAGCTAGAGACCTTGCTAGAGGTGGTAAAAGTGCAGCGGAAGTTAACCAAGAAATAAAATCAATTAACAATGAATTGTCTTCGGCGGTGAAAAATGGGGAATTAACACAGGCTAAAAAAGATGATATTGGTGACAGATTATTAAAAGCTGAAACCAGAAAATTTGCAGGTAAGATAAAGAATGATGGATCTGGATCTTTACCAAATGCATCTGAAATAGATGCTTTTGCCGCAGCAAAAAAAGAAGAAATTAAATCTAAATTCCCTGAAAAACCTGAAGGTCAAGTAACAACAACTGTTACACATGAACCTGGATATGAAGTCGTAGCACGTAAACCTCGTACTAAAATCAATAAAGAAGCTGCAACAGCAGAACAAATAGGAATGATTGCAAAACTTAAAAAATCTTTTTCACGAGCTAATTGGAAAAGTATTTTTAAATATACTGCTTTAGTTGGAGGAGTTGGTGCTGTTGTTTGGTATTTCTTTTTAAGAGATGTTGTTAATGTTAGTCCATGCTTATTAGATAGTTTAAGTGAGGAAGAAGTGGGACAATTAAATGGTGGAACATCAGGAACTATTACAAGAACTCAAGTTGGTAATAGAATTGCTGATATTAATGGAGGCCTTGTTTTTCAACTAGATCAAAATGGAGTAACTACAGGTAATGGAAAATATAAAGGTACATATTCTTGTGATGGAAATAATATTAAAGTTGAAATTGCTGGAGCTGTATTTACAATTGGTGGAGGTTCTTCTACCGATAAAGGTACTGGTAATACAAATAATGGTGGAGGTGGTCAATCAAAATACAAACAATGTTCTGAAACATTACCAATTGCCATGTATTGTAAGAACTCAACAATTAGTAGAGTACAAGGATGTTTAGGGTTTACAGGTAGAGATTTAGATGGTAAATTTGGACCTACAACATCAGGAGCTTTAATCACTAAAGGTCTTGATGGACAATCTATTACTCAAGCATCTATTGATAAAGCATGTGGTGGACAAGTTGTTAAACAATCGGCACCAGGAACTGATGCTGAGGAAGATGATGCAGGTGGAGGAAATTCAATCGCTACAACATCAAAAGGTCCCGCAGCAGATGATGCAGATGAGGCTTAACCAAATTAATGATAACAATATGAAAAAAATAATATTACAAGAATCTGAAAAAACAGAAATTTTAAATCAACACAATAGATTTAAAACTATTTTGAAAGAAACATTAGATAAAAAAAATAAAGGATTAGATATTAATAATTCTTTATTAGAACAATCACAAGGTCCCGCACAACCTCCAACAGGAGATGAGTTAATCAAAAAAGCACAACAGGTATGTAATACTTTGAAAAGTGCTAAGTTGTTTAAACTAAATAACGGAACATTAGGGTTAAATCTTAAAGCTTCTGTTGACGGTCCACTTGACTCTACAACAAACAAACCTAAATATGTTGCTGGCGATGTTTTAATTTATCAAAACAACATGATTTATGATGTTTATGATGGAACTAAAGTGGCTGGTGGAGATTGGCAAAAGAAAGGAACTTATAGATGGAAATGTACTGCAATAAATCAAGAATATAATGATCAAACAGCCGCAGCTAAAAAAGCTGAAGAAGAAAAAAAGGCTAAAGAACAAGAAGGAATGACGGCAAAACAAAAACAATTCAGTGACGGATTGGTTGCTCAAGGATATGTTATTGATCCATCGCCATGGGATATCACATCTAAGAGACTTAAAAAGGCAGATATTGAAAAAATACCAGGTCTTGAAGTTTTATTCCCTAATGGTTTAAATGTATGGTATGATCCGACAAAACAAAAAGGTGGTAATATTCAAGGATATAAAGAAAGATCTGCAAACATGACAATTGATGTAGACACTTGTAAAGATTTTGTTCAAACATATTGGGATGATTATAAAGGTGGCGGTGAAGGTAATTTACAAGATACCGAATTTGCTGATTTGAAAAATAAAGTTCAAGCATGTGCAAATAAATGGTATCCTAAATGGCCAGGACTATCAGGTGGTGTTTTAGGAATTGGTTCAGGTCAAAATCATTTAGATGATATTATAGACGTTTTAACAGGTCGTAAACAAACATATGAAAGAGTTTCAATTCCATCAAGAACAACAGGATGGGGATTAACTCCTCCAAGATCAACAAGATAAAATTTATCATGAAATTAGATAAAAAAATTAAAAAGAAACTTTTAGAAACAAAAGAACAAAAAAATAAGTTAATTATTGAACAAGAAATTGTTCGTAGTAGACTTATGATGATATTTGAAAGTGAAGATAATCTTAAAAATTGGGATAATTTATCTGATAAAAAAAGATTTAAAATTAGTTGTAAATTCTTACAAGAAGTATCTTTTCAACAACAAAATGGAGTTATTAATGAACAATTTTTAGACGTTATTAAATCTATTTTTGGAACAAGTGTTGGTGGTGGATTTGGACAAGCAATATTAGAACCAGCGGTTAGTTGGATATTATCAGGATTAGGTATGGAAAACAATTCTTATATTAAAAAATTCGTAGTGTCTTTTTTAACAAAAAAAGAAGGATTTTGGAATTACCTAAAAGATTGTAAAACATTAACAAAAGGTATTGCAGAATCTATTGCCGAAGCAACTGCTATGCAAGTCCAACAAAGTACAGGTACTGGCGGATTTTGGATGGACGCAGTTAGAAATACTTTAGGGGATTGGTTATCACCAAAAAATGATAGTGGATTCGTTGGAGGTCTTGAAAAGCAAATTGAAGACAAGATTTGTGGTTATTGGAATAAAGCAACAGGAAATGCAAAAAATGTTTTAACTAAATTAAATAGTGAAAAAGAGGCCCAAAGTGCAGAAACAACACCATCAGTTGCGGGAACAACTGCAGTATTTCCAACAGGTAAATAATACTGATTCTTAATGAATCATATTTATAAATGAAGACTAAAACAAAAAAAGGGGGTGTTCTAAATTCTAAAAAAAGAAGGGTTATTTACCCTTCTTTTTTGTTTTAACAATTTCATCAATAATTCCATATTCTACAGCCTCTTCAGCACTTAACCAAAAATCACGAGCAGCATCTTCCGTAACTTGTTCTGCGGATTTACCACAAAAACCACCTAATAACTCAAATAAAATTTTATTTGTCTTTTCCCATTCAACAAAATTAATTCTTGCATCTTGAATATTACCACCAGCTCCACCTGATGTTTGATGTAACATTGTTTTTGAAAATCTAAGAGAACTACGTTTACCTTTAGTTCCTGCTCCAAGTAATACAGACCCCATAGACGCTGCCATACCTGTATTTACTGTTCTAATGTCACAAGAGATATAATTCATCACATCAACCATAGATAGTCCTGATTTTACACTACCACCTGGTGAATCAACATGCATTGTAATATCGGTCTTATCTGACGAATCTAAATACATTAATTGAGCTTGAACAACTGTAGACATTCTATCATCAACTCCACCTGCAACCCATAATAAACGGTCTCTCATCAATCTTGAGAAGATATCCATCTGAGTAACTCTCATTTCTCTTTCTTCCAAGATATAAGGAGTCATTGAGGATTCAATGTGGTTTCCAATGTTGTGTAAGTCTAATGAATTTTTACCTAAATGTTTTACGTAATAATTTTGAAAATCTTGTCCTATTGTCATAATTTATAATTTTTACAAAAGTATGTAAAATTATTTAAATTCCCAAAATATCGTCAACAATTTCTTGGGATGAAATATTTTCCCAAATTCTTGGATGCTGGTAAGACCAAAAAGTTTTCCAATTACCAAACCAAATTAACCCTTCTTTTCTTGGGTCAACTGTTCTCCAGTCATCACTTGTTTTTGGATAACGGCCAATTCTATACGTCTTATAAAAATCTAAATTTTTTGTTTGATAAAATGAATCAAAAGATTTATTTAAATTTTCAAATTGAGAGTCTAATACTATTTTACACCGATTAATTTTTTGATATTGTAAAATCCTATCTGTCCATAATAAAGCTTCGGTATAATCGTTGGTATCCAATTTAAATAACACCAATTTATCAATATCATTATATTGATGGATGAATATAGGTTTTAACCCAATATTATCAATAAATTTATATATTTTTATTTGAAAATTAAAATAAAATTCTATTGGAAGAGTAAAATTTTTTCTAACCCAAGTGTATTTTAATTTATCAGTTATAAGATAACCTTCAACATAAACCAAATTATCATTATTTTTTTGAAATTCATTAACTTCAACATAATAAAAGTCATCTGGTCCACTAATAGAAACTGTAATACCTGAATTAAAATCTATTTTTATTTTTTCATCATTAATTTGAATATACATAATCTTCAATTACTAATTTATCAATAATGCCTTTTTCTAAAGAATTAAATGCTTGTTCTGGATTATCTATTATAGGTTCATTGTGTGAGTTAAATGATGTGTTTAATAAAAGAGGTATACCTGAAAGTTTATAATATTCATTTAAAATTTCCCAAAATTCTGGTAAATTTTCTTTTCTAACTGTTTGAGGTCTGGCTGTTTTGTCTGATTTTTGAATTACAGCTGGAATTTTATCTATCCATTCTTGTTTTGTTGGATAACATAAAGTCATAAATTCTGATGAATATTTTGATTTAGAATATGAAAAAACATCATCAAAATGTTCTTCAAGTATTATTGGAGCAAACGGCATTATTTCATGTCGTTTTAACCTACTATTAAGGACTTCGTGGGTCTCAATATGGGTTGGCCTAACCAATATACTACGTGCACCTAAAGATCTTGGACCGTACTCAAAACCACCTTTAAACCAACCTATTATTTTTCCTTCGTTTAAATCTTTGGAGATTTCTAATGGAGAATATATTTCTGATTTAAAATTATATTTTAATGATTCTTTTAATATTGACTCATTACTATATTTTAATCCAAAATATACATTTTTAAACTTTTTTGGTTTTGTCCATTCACCTAACTGAACCGCTTTATATATACAACCACCTAAAGATAATCCTTCATCTCCCATTGCAGGATAAACATATATTTCATCAACCCAATCAAGCTCATTTATTTTTTGATTTAGTTTAACATTGGCAAATAATCCACCAGATAAACATATTTTTTTATATTCAGGAAATCTATCATGTAAATCTGACATGAAATTTAAAAATAAATCTTCAGTTATTTTTTGTAGATTAAATGAAAAAATTTCTTTTTTAAATTGAGTATTAAAATATCCTCTTTCAAACATTGACTCCACTAAAAATTTAGTTTTTGTCGCTGTTGCTGAAGGAAAAAATTTAAAATTTTTATAATCAATGCATGTATTTAACATTCGGTATATGTCTTCATCATAATGACCATTTGGTGCCATACCCATTAATTTACCCTCATCTTTACATATTTTCCAAGCGTCTCTACTAATACCTGAGGTACTAAATCCCCACAAATGGGATAAGCTTCCTGTATTACATAAATCATATGAGTAAATCAAAGTCATTTTTCCATCTTCACAAAGATATACTTTCATTACTGATACATCTCCACCACCATCATAGGATATATTTAAAACTTTCCCATCCATACCACTTGTAAAATATGATCCGTAACAATGTGCGGTATGATGACCTACTTTTTCATAATTATTGTTAGTCAATTCTCTTGCAAATTTATCAGGTATAGGTTCAACAAATATTCTGTAATTAGAATCGTCTATTTTTAAATCTGAAGATGACTCAATAGATTTAGATGATAAATTAGGATAGCTCTTATGGTCATCTCCTGATTTAATTCTTGTCAATCTTTCTTCTTCTACGCATAAAACTACTTCACCATCAACAATTAAACTTGTTGATGCACTATGTGATCCTGCAAAAAATCCGTAAATGGAACTCATATTTATTTTTTACTAATTAAAAAATTATCAATTATTAGGAAATCTAATCCTATCTCTAAAAATGTGGAAATTGCATCATTAGGGGTTTCAACAATAGGTTCTTTTGGCCCATTAAAACTAGTATTTAATAACACAGGAATACCTGTTCGGTTATAAAAACTATCAATTAGTTTATAAAATTTTGGGTTATTTTCTTTGGTTACAGATTGATGTCTTGCGGAGTTATCAATATGTGTAATTGCCGGAACTTTATTTCTCCATTCTTCTTTAACTGATGTTGTTACCATCATATATGGAGAATATACATCAGATTCAAATATGGTATGTTGATATTCAAATAATACAGCAGGAGCAAAAGGTCTATACCATTCTCTTTTTTTGATATCATTATTTATATGACCTGTCATCCATGAATTAATTGGAGATGCCAAAATTGACCTATTTCCTAAAGCTCTGGGACCTATTTCTGAACCATCTTGGAACCATCCAATTACTCTATTTTCACTTAAAAAATAAGAAGTATCTTCAATTAACTTGTCAAAGTCTTCATATTTTTCAACTTTTAAAAAAGGATGTTTATTAATTGCCAATAAAATATCAGATTTATTGTATGTTTTTCCAACATATGGTACAAGAGGTTTATTATCTTTAATATCTGTTAATTGTTGATATGCATACCATGCACATCCCAATGGAATCCCACTATCATCTGCAGGAGGTATAAAATAACAATTTTCATATAATTTTGAATTCAATATTTTTTCATTGGAGCTACAATTTAAAAATGACCCTCCAGCAACACAAATATTTTTTGAATTTGTTAAAACTTTAGCCTTTTCTGCTAACATCATGGAAACTCTTTCTTGTTCTCTTTGATAAATTCCTGCAACACAAGCTTTGGAATAAAAATTAGAAGTAAAATCTACTTTTGGATATATTCTTGTGTTAGGTATAAAAATATCACCATCTTTTTCTACAATAAAATATGGAGCTTCATTAACAACATCTTGATTCGCATAAGAAGATAACCCCATTAATTTACCTGCTGGCCATGAATGAGAATTAGGTTCATAAATAAGTTGAAGAGACCCTGTAGAATACATTGTACCTACAGAAACACCATCATCAGTATCTAAAGGTACTGGATATTTTACCCATTTTTTGTAAACTTCTTCATAACTATTTTTATTGAAATGATAAATTGATATTCCTTCTGTCCAATCCTCCTCATCATCTAAATTGGGTAAATCTGTATTGTTATACCAATAATTTAATTTATTAAGATTGTTTAATATACTTCCAGACGCATCTGCAACCACTACTGCAGCATCATCAAATCCTGAACTAAAAAAAGTGGAATAAGCATGTGCTAAATGGTGAGGTATAAATTTTAACTTAAATAATAAATTAGATTCAAATACTTTTTCAAGTTGTTTTTCTACGTCATCTATAATTTCTGTGGTACTATAAACATAAAAATCAATATCCTTATATGTTATTCCCAAATAATTTAGGCAATAATTAATTGATTCCATTGGAATAATACCTCCTTGATACGCACCATCATGCTTAATTCTTGAAAGTCTCTCTTGAGTTATTCCAACTAAAACTTTTCCATCTTCAATTATTACTGCGCCCTTATCGTGACCGACAGAAAAACCTAATGTCCTCATTTAAAAATTTTAATAAAATATTATACTTTTTCAGTATCTGTAGTAGATTCAGGTTCTATTTCTGAAGGTTTCATGTTAACAGCAGTTCCTTCAGGAATATCTTCTTCACACATATAAATGTGAACCTGTTCTTCGTTTTTAAAAACAATTACTTTTTTAACATCTTTTCCTAAGTCAATATTTCCTGTAATATCAACAACAATTCCTTCACCATCTTTTAATATGAGACCTAAAGCTCTTGCAAAGATTAATGAAGCATTCATTAAATCCTGAGGATTTTGTTCTTTACCAGCTTGTTCTGGATTTGTGTAATTTTTTTGCATATAATTTAATTTTTATTCTGTTTCATGACTCATATAATCCATAAATTCTTTGGCGGCATCTGGATTTACATCTTTGAAATGGTCTAACGTTAATTCATATCTACCCATTTCAACATTTAACTCAAATGATTCTTGAAATATACTATCAACAATATTAGACAAATTATTAATTTCCTCTTTTTGTTTAATAACTTTTGCATCCGCATTACCCCACATTACAAGCGTCCATATTGTAAATAACAGTGATAGTACTAGTCCCCCTTTTAATGCATTCTCCATTGTCATAATTTTAAATTTAATATTTTTTTTTAATAAACAAATGATTTTTGATATTCATTCCAAATTTTTTGTAAAACATCCGTTTCATTTAATAATGGAGGAGCAAAAGGTTTATGTTTCATTGTTAGTTTGGCTTCTTCAGGTGTTTTATCTCCTTTCTTTAAATTACATTTAAAACACGATGTTACTAAATTTGTCCATTCATTTCCTCCACCTTTAGACTTTGGAATTACGTGGTCTAATGTTAACTCTTTTTTTGAACCACAATACACACATTCATACCCATCTCTTTTATAAACTCTTAATCTACTAGCTCTTATATTTTTTGCATGATGTTTAATATATCTCAATAATCTAATAATGACCGGACGTATATAGGTATTATACCCTGTGATAATGGGATTATCATCTGATTTTACAATCTCAGCTTTTCCTTTATCAACAAGTACAAATCCCCGTCTAATACTGGTTATGTTTAGTGGGGTATAATCGTAATTCAATACTAACACATTACTCATTATACTAATTTTAATAAATGTAAGTTATTTATTCCATAAAACAAAAAAAGGAGTCAAAAAGACTCCTTTGTTAATATATTACAGATTTAGCAATAGTTTATGGTTAGAGGGGTTTTAATCCTCAATACATCTGAGTTCTCATACTTAATACGTTCCAAAAGACTTTGTGTATTTCTGTCTATCATAACAATAAATATCTTAAAATTTTGTTGAAGTTTAATAAAATTTTATTATCTTTTATGAAATTGGATAAAATATGTAGTATCTTAAATCCAAATATATATAACCCCATTACCGTCTAAATAATTACAAATGAAAGAAATTAAATCTTTTGATATTTTTGATACTTTAATAGCAAGGACTGTTGAAAAACCGATTGATATTTTTGAGATTGTTGAAAAAAAATTCCCGTATAATAATTTTAAAAATTTACGACTTCAAGCACAAAATCAGTCAAACCACACAATGGATTCAATTTATAATGAATTTAAAAATATCACAAATGAATCTGATGAAACCCTAAAAAAATTAAGAGAATTTGAATTAATTACAGAAATGGAAAATACTATTCCTATTTTAAGTAATATTTCAAAAATAAAAGACGATGATATATTTGTTTCTGATATGTATTTGTCTCCAAATGAAATACGTAAACTACTTGATTATCATAATATTAACAAAAACTCAAAATTATTTGTTTCAACAGGAGGAAAAGCGGATGGTACAATGTGGGAGGCTCTTACGCAAACATATAAAATTAATTCTCATTATGGGGACAATTATCATTCTGATATAATGATGGCCTCAAGATATGGAATAGAAGGGATTTACACAGAAGCATATAAATTCACAGTTTTAGAATCACATCTTATTCAAAATAATGAATTTGAGTTATGTAAACAAATAAGGAAATTTAGACTTGCAAATCCATATGATGAAAATACTGTGGAATACAAAATATACGAACAACAAATTTCTTATAACATACCAATACTATTATTTATTTGTAATAAATTAGATGAGATATTAATAAATGAAAATCGTAATACTGTATTATTTCTTTCAAGAGATGGGTGTTTATTAATAAAATTGTTTTCTTACTTATACCCACAATACAAATCAATATATTTACATTCTAGCAGAATCATTAATAATGATTATACCGATGACTATATTTCATACTTGAAAGAAAATTATGATAAAGATAATTGTGTTTTATTTGATTTACATGGTTCATTAGACAGTGGAAAAAAACTTTTTACATCACTTTTTGAACATTTACCTAGAATATTTATTTTTGACCTTTCTTATATTGAAAATTATATTAGTGAAATAACATATATTACTAATTACTCAAGTAAAATAGAGGAATTTAATCCTGATTATAAAGGAACATTAGTTCAATTTATAAAGAATGAAGATATACGTACTCCAACTGAACATCCTCTAAAATATGTTGATTTAATTCATAGTATTTTTAATTCTTTTATAGAATATTTTGATACAAATTTAAAAAAAAATAAAATACTGAACGATAATGATTTTTTTAAAAAATATTATGTAGAAACTGTATGTAATTCTGAAACTATTTTAAGAAACCAATTTAAATCTTTGAATCTTACCGAATTAGCAAACAAATATAATTCAGACAAAGGAAACCTTTTCTTGTGTGCTCACCACTATACTCCAAAATATGAACAAATATTCAATGACATATTGAATATTAAATTGAGTAGAAAAGATTTTTCTACATTTGATTTGTTAGAAATTGGATTAAATATATCAACCACAGAAGAATCAATCCCATCACTAATGATATGGAATGATTATTTTAATAACAATATAAATATTACAGGATTTGATATAGATAATCGTTTTTCAAAATTTAATAGAGACCAAAATATAGATATTAAAATTGGTGACCAATCAAGTGAAAAAGACTTATCACAATTAAAAAATAAAAATTATGACATGATTATTGATGATGGATATCACGCATCAAAACATCAACAAATTACATTCAAAACGTTGTGGCAAAACATAAAACCAGGAGGATATTTTATTATTGAGGATTTACATTACCAACCAGAACCAGAAACTTGCGTAAAAACAAAAAAATTATTTGAAAATTGGAAAAACAATAATTGGATAGAAACCGAATATATTAACTCAGATGAAATACAAATCATCAAAAAGGATATTGAAAGCATTGAGTTTTATGATTCAAAATCAAAAAGATGGGGAGATTCCGTAAAAAATGCGTTTGTCTATATTAGAAAAAAGATTCAATAAGATTTGTTGAAGTTTAATAAAAATCTTATCTTTGATAAAGTGGATAAAACGTGTAGTAGCCACAGGGATGATATCTCCCACTACACTCCGCCTCCTTAGCTCAGATGGTAGAGCGTATCATTTGTAATGATAATGTCATTGGTTCGATTCCGATAGGAGGCTCACTTGAACTTTTTTTTATTAAATTATATATTATGTCTCATCCAAACCTTCACGCAAAATCATCTGCCAAAAAATTTGGTGGAAAACCTGAAGATTATATCCATTTACATGAATGGTTAGATGAAACCAAGTCATGGTTTGGTGATTCACTCCATAGAATGTGGAGACATCATAGCGAAGGCATTTTTGAGATGGAGAAAAGGTTTGGATCTGAATTTAAAAATAGTGATGGAAAGATAGTTTATACCAGATATGTTGGTGAACAACATGTTAAAGAAGATTGTAATAATTATATTCCAAGCGCAAAAGAATGGGTTAATAATATCTCAACAAATCAGCGTCCCCAATGGATGACCAGAACACTTAAAGTAGAAGATTAGTATATTTACTGTTATGAGAAGAAAAATTAACACAACACAGATATTAACGCCAGACGATAAAAAATATTTAAGAAGAATTTCCAATTATCTTAATTCTTTGGGAATGCAAGATGGTAACATTGAAATTGATATGGATGGACGATACGGTGATCTCAGTAGTATAAACTATATGCAACTCACCCACTTTTCTAATAATTATTCAGCCGAATTACCATTAGGGTTAACTCAAATTGTTGAAAAAATCATGAAATATATTGATTCAGAAGGATTATATAATGAACCTGATGTTGATGATACAAATTATGAAAGATTGGATATTGATATTGATACAAGAACAAAAGAAATATCTGTTAATCATTGGTGGTCATATTATGATAAAGGAGATTCAAACTCAATTGAATTTGATGCCCAAGAAGATTTGGAACAATTTGATAATTGGAGAAGTGATGAATTTGGTACAATAGAGATTCCTGAATCAGGAATATTAACATTAAAATATAATGGTGGAGGAGATTCAGGATATATTGATAGTGATTTTGATGAAACTGGTGACCATGTACCAGCAGGAGTTGAAGATTGGTGTTATAAGGTACTTGAAGATAACTTTGGTGGGTGGGAAATTAATGAAGGTTCTGATGGTGAATTTGTTTTTGATTTTAATAATTCAATGGTTACATTAAATCATACAATGAACATAGAATCAAATGATACTGATACCATTTATGAAGAAAGTTTTGCAGAATAAAATATTCTAACAAATTAAAATGTTAATCCCACCCCATAAAGGTGGGATTTTTAATTTATTTTTCATATCTTTGTTAAGAAATATAATGGTTCGGTAGCTCAGTTGGATAGTAGCGACAGCCTTCTAAGCTGTAGGTCATTGGTTCAACTCCAATCCGGATCACAATATCATATCTTCAGGTACCCGTACCGCTAACGTAGGGTTAAATAAGATACAATTTCGTACTACATTTGTGTAGGAGCGGGAAGTAGAATGCCTGTCTGATGTGATTAATACCCCGATGGTGGAATGATAGACACGTATGTTTTATACGTCCAAAATAAATTGATATTTTCCTGTTTTAAATTTTTGGTGATACCCTTCTCTAAAAACAGTATAAATTACAAAATCCCAAATATTACCTCTTTTGTTATTTGGTCCGATTGCAATTGATAACGACCATTTTTTACTCCGCATAACAAATGGTATGTTTGAAATAATTTCATCGTTTTTTATTGACTTCAAAATATCTTTAATATATAAATTCAAAAATTCAAGTAACTCTTCTTTTGTTATTTCTCTTTCATCATAAAATTCAATGTCATATCTTCCCTTCCCTCTTTGATTAGAATGATAAGTTGTTTTTATGTTAAAAACATAAGATTCTCCATCATAATTCAAACGAATTTTTCCAATTAGTTCGGCAGATTCTAACAATAAAGTTTCTTTAATTATTTCACGTAAATCTTTCATTAATTATAAATATTCTTAATACTGTAATAAAAAAATATTTGACAATTTGAAGATATTCCTTACCTTTGATATAATTATAATAACATGAACACTACAACGCATAATATAATCTTTAATAAACAACAAGAGAATTGTTGGTATGAGATTATGCCTTGTAGTTCAGATGGTAAGAAGTAAAATTCCTGATGTATATTCATATACAAGCCCTGAACGACAGAAATGGAGTTCGGGGTTTTTTATTTTTGGATGTTTGAAATATTGTTTGTATCTTTGTAAAACAAATGTTGTGTTGGACAAATTGTTTTTAAGGTTTCATTCTGCAACCTCAAAGAATAATGACAAAGTCGGAAGTAAAAGTGTGACAAAGTCGGAAGTTATTAAAGTTAAAGACTTTAAATTTATATTTGGTCAACTGCGTAATGAGGGATGGTGCCCAAGTCCAGTAAAATGGTAGCCTTGTGTAGGTTCGATTCCTATGTTGACCACGGAGTCCCGAAATAACGGGAAACCCCCACTCCCATATGGCAGCCAGTCCGTTAAGCTGGTCAAGTGGGGTATATAGTCAGGTGGCGGAATTGGTAGACGCACACATTAACTCGCAAGGTTGATATTGTATGATAGACGTAAGCGGACATCATACAGGAGTGGCAAAACGCTTGTGGTACTGTTGCAACAGTAAATTGAAGAGAAAACCACAAATGGCATACAGGTTCGATCCCTGTTCTGACTACAAAAAGTATGTATTATGAAAGCAATTTTGGAATTTAATTTGCCTGATGATAATCAAGAATTTTTATTGGCAACAAGTGGAACTAAATTTTGGTCTGTATTGTGGGAATTGGACCAGTCTTTAAGGTCTAAGACCAAATATGCTCCTGATGATTTACCACAAGAAAAGTATGATGCTTATCAAGAGATTAGAGATAAACTTCATGAGTTAATGTCGGATAATAATGTTAATTTTGATATGGTTGAATAAAACAAAAATTATGATGGAAAGAACATTTAATAGTGATGATTTGTCTTGGATTGCATTCGGTTTAAAAGAATATAGTCGCTCAATGGATTATGAAGGTGATTTAAGTGATTGTGGTAATGAAATTGGGAATATGGTTGGGAGTAAATATAAAAATATGACTGAGGGTGAGATTGAAGATTTTATCACAGGAATAAGACATGGGATTTCATTAACAAATGGAACACATTAAGGTATGGTCGGTTGGCCGAGTGGTTTAGGTATTTGTCTGCAAAACAAATTAGTTCAGTTCAATTCTGAAACCGACCTCATGACAAAAAAACAAATTGACGAACAAGTTAAAGCAATTAGAATATTAACTAAAAGGGTTTGTAAAAATAAAAAATCTGCTCGTAAGTTTCTTATTAAGGCGGGGATTATAAAAAAATAATGAGAACGGAACGTCTCCTTAGCTCAGTGGTAGAGCATCTCGCTGTTAACGAGAGGGTCCAAGGTTCAAATCCTTGAGGGGACGCAAAAAAATAAATGCGTGTATGATGTAACGGTAGCATGAATCTCTCCAAAAGATTTCGTTCCTGTTCAAATCGGGATATGCGTGCAAAAGGTTGATTGGGGAATAATATGTGTTAGACTGGTGGTGGTATGTCCGAACATATTGGAGTTGAAACCACTTTAGTAATGCCAATCGTAAAAGGGGATGTCCACTCAACCATCTTCCCCTTTCCGCTTTTTTAAATATTAATAATGAAGAAAGAAATTATAAATAAGGATTTTAGAGAATGTGAAATACCTGGTGGATTGGTTATCACCGATCCACCATACAATCAAGGGTATTCATACAATGAATATAAAGACACCATGAGTGAAGAAGATTATATTGAACTACTCTCAAAAATTCCAACACCATGTGTAATAATACATTATCCCGAAGAAACAATTAATTTACTACCAAAAGCATTAAAAGTAAAATGCGAACAAGTGGTTTGTTGGGTATACAACTCAAATACTGGAAAACAAAGTAGATTAATTAGTTGGTGGGGTTGTAAACCCGATTTTAGGAAGGTCAGACAAGAATATAAGAACTTAAAAGATAAAAGAATCCAAGCTAGAATTGCTGAAGGTAAAACAGGTGCAAAATTATATGATTGGTGGGAGATAAATCAGGTTAAGAATGTCAGTAAAGAAAAAACTGAACATCCTTGTCAAATACCTGAGGAATTAATTAGAAAAATCATATTAACTACTGCCAAAGAAAATCAGACAATAATTGATGTTTTTGGTGGTAGCGGAACAACAAGTAAGGTTGCAAGTGATTTGGGATTTGATTCAATTAGTTATGAGATTGATGAAAAGTATTGTGAAATAATCAAAAACAGATTAAATCAATAGAATTACCTTATACTCATTTTTGTAATACCATACTATTTATATGTATGGAAAAAAAACTAACACTAACTAAAGAACAATTATTCAGGGCAATGAACTTGAATGAGGCAGAAACTAAAAGAGAAAGAAATGAAACAGGAGATGTTGTTGATATGATTGCAACATTACTTCATTCAAGAAGTCAGGCTCATATTTTTCATTGGCAAACAAAATCACAATCATCATTTGCAGAACATATGGCATTAGGAACTTATTATGATGAAATAGTTGAATTAATTGATGGTATAGTTGAAAGTTATCAAGGAAAATATGAAATAATAACAGGATACAAAACAGTTGAAATGGTTGATTATAAATCAACGGAACAATTGATAAGTTACTTTAGAGATTTAGATAATAATATAGAAAAAAATAGAAAGGGAATTAAAGAATCTTATATTCAAAACCAAATTGACGGAGTTCAAGAGTTAATTTTTTCAACATTATACAAATTAAGATTCTTAAAATAATTTAGAATAAAATTTGACTATTTAAATCTTATTTAATACATTTATAGTAAATTAAGTTTAAAAACATTAAATTAAAAAAACAAAAAACATGAAAAAAATCGTAGCATTATTTGCAATCGTAGCATTAGCGTCTTGCGGAGGCGGAGTATCAACTGAAGTAAAATCTGATTCTTCTGCTGTAGTAGTAGATTCAACTAAAAAGGATTCTGCTGTAGTTAAAGTAGATTCCGCAAAAGCTGAAAAAGCAGTAGAAGTTAAATAATATAACTTTTTCTCTAAAACAGAAAACCCATCTTACGATGGGTTTTTTTTATTTTAATAATGTTTTAATTCTTTCTATATTTTCATTCACTTTTTTATTAGTCATACCATATTTATTAAAAAAATTTGTAATTTTAGACATAGGATTTTTGTTTGATGGTATTATTTTTTTTATTTTTTCCCCTAACCATGGATATAGAGGATCGATATACTCTATTCCGTTTTTATTATTAGTTATATCTTTTCTTTTTGATTTATTATCAGATAAGTTTTTACTTATTTCTTTGGATATATTTAATTTATTCCAACTTTTATCATATAAAGAAACTGTTACATTAGAAGAGGTTCTTCCTAAAATATCTCCTTTAGATACTTTGTTACCATTTCTAATTTCAGGATTAGATATTCCACAATATTGTAAATAATATGTCTTACCTCCTATTTCATGTTCAATTGTTATTTGATTATTACATGATTTATCAGAACGATTATTAATATAACCACTGTATGGTGATTTTATTTTACTATTATCACTACTTGGAATAATAATACTGTTAGATTTATTTATAGTTTTATAACCTAAATTTATTATTTCTTCTGTTAATCCAAAACTTTTCCCTAATTGTTGACCCATTTCTAAATATCTTGCGTCATCAGGATCATTAGGATCTAATTTTTTAGTTCCAAAAATGTCGTCTTTATCTTCCAATGAAGGTGTTGTGGTACTTGCCAATGAAGGTGTTGTGGTACTTGCCAATGATGGTTGGTTTGGTAAATTATTTTCTGTGTTTGAAACATGAACATGATCGTCATGTTTTGGAAATCCAAATGTTAAAACCGCCTTGGGATTATTTGTTTCAGAATTTTTTACATATCCCATTTTAACTAAAGCATTTACAAATTGGTCAGCATCTGATCTATTTGCAAGACTAACATTTTTACCATTAATTATTCCAATGTCAACAGCATTTCCACTTGGGTGTCTTGATGGAAGACTTTCATGACCTGATTGTGCAGTAGTAATACTAACATTAACATTTGCCGCTTTAGCAGCATCTTGTACATCTTTTAAAAGTTGTTGATTAATATTGTCTCTTGATGGATAACTATTTTTTACTGCACCATCTTTAAAATCTACATTATCACCAGGGTCAACAGCTTCTGATACCAATTTTTTTTTAAAATCTTTTTTTAGATCTAAAAGGATATCGTAGGTTTCATTAATTTTTTTAATTTCACTCATATCAATAAATACTATGATATTAAATAAAAAAAAACCGAGTAATCTCGGTTTATCTATTTGATGAGTAGTTTAATACTTTTTTTCCTGTCTGTTGTGTAACTTGAGAGGGTTCTTTACTAGATAATTCTAATTTAACATCACTTAATTCAGTTTCATTTAATTGAATTTTTTTTAATTTAGATTTTTTTTCTTCCACTAAACCAAATTTAATTCTCTTATACCATATTCTTTCATGAAAATAATATATCACAGGTTTTAATATTATTTCAGACATACCAAATGCTGCTCCAAATTTAATACTCCCTGTCATATACCACATTATCAAAAACCCAACAAATATGCTAATAATTCCATAACTTATTGTCTTTCCTAAATGCCTTTTAACCGATACTTTATAACTCATATTGAATAATTATCATGAAAATTGAATTATGTGGTCAGGGACTGGTGAGATATTATACTTCGGAGTGCACTTCCTTTCACCGCTGCAGGCGATTACCACCAGTTTGACCATTTTGAAACTTAAGACTTTTTACACTCTTCCATCTCAATTCTGTTTTTTAAATCTAATTCAATAATTTTATTTTTCCACTCTTTCCAAATCTCAAAATCTTGTAAATCTTCAATTGTCTTATCAAGAAGTAAAATAAATCCTTCAGGGGCAACTCCTGAGTATCTACATTCAACTATTTTGATTATTGGTATCTCCATTTAACGTATTAATTATTTTGTCTTTTAGACCTGTTTGTGTTAATCCTTCAGAATCTGTTGTTCTAATAAAATTATAACCTAAATTAGTTAAATTCATATCATCAATTGCCACCCATTTTTCAGGTTTATTAAACTTAACCCATTCACTAATTTGGTAAACTCTATCATCCTCTAAATCAGAACTCATTTTTCTTTTATTCTTAATGGTACCAAATATTGGAGATTTTTTAACTCCATTTGCTTTAAATATTTTATCCAATTCATCTAAATCCCAGTGGAATCTCCAATCTGAACTAATTACAATGTCGGCATTTGTTGTGTCCAATATCTCGTTAAATACTTCAACACAACCTTTATTCCACCCATAAGGAACATTCAACTCTTTAGCCCAAGAATATTTTTCTCTAAATTTGGTTCTATTTGTTGCATATTCTTTATTTGTTGCTAATACACCGTCTATATCTAAAAATATAATTACCATTTTTTTTGTATTTTGCATACGTTCTTTATCAGTAAGTTCATCGCATTTCCAACACCATTCTTTATCCTCTGTATCCCAATTATGTCTATCACATTTTGCCATAATGTAAAGATAAGATATTTATAATAAAATACCAAGGTTATTTTAACCTATAAATTTTAAATATGGGAATATGAGTGATGGAGACAAACAGAAAAACGTGGAGAAGTACATTTCAAGACAATCTCTCCCAAATATTTTTAATGCTAGCACTGTTCTTCAATCCTTTTGGGTTCGATGCCGTTCAATATTCCCTAATATTACTGACAGGAAATTTATGGAAAGCGAACTTCGTCTTGTATTGTATTGCGGCGGTTTTCTTTGGATTGTATATTTACTTTCGCAGATTATCTAAAAAAAATTAAAGAGCTTTTAATTCACCTTTTTTAAATGCTTCAAAATTTGGACCAGGTTTTATAATAAAACGTCTTCCTTCTTTTTGATATTGAATAATACCTGATAAAACAGCGGCAGAGAAGAATGATGCATATTGACCTTTCCATCTATTTGGATTTGAAAATTCGTTAGACCGTGTCCTTGAATATTCTTTTTTACCATCAACTACTTTTGATTTAAGAGTACCAATATATTCTAAGAAATCTAATTTTGTTCCATTATCATATCCAGCATCTAAATAATCAACTAGTTTTTTAATCATTCCTTTGTTTTTACCAAAAGTATAACCATATCTTGATTTCCAAACCGTTTTTGACCCACCAATTTTTTGAAGAAGTTTTGGATTATTTTTAATATGGTCTAATACTTTAAGGGCTATGTGTCTTCTAACACTTTCAGCGGTTTCCACAGGATTTCTACCAATATCATAAGTCACATCAATTCCCCAACTCTCAAGTCCAAGATCTACTAAATTATCTTCAGATATTTTATCTGACCCCATAAATCCTATACTGGCAGTAAATGTTTTTTCATCTTTAGACTTATATGTGATAAAAACTTGATATTCATCAATTAATTTATTTTCTTTATCTGAATTTAATGATATTGATAAACGAGCTTCCGAATGACCAAACCCTAAATCAGGAATATTTCGGAATCCTGCAACATAAGATTTTAGGTTATAAGTTGAGTTTAAATAAATTATAATTTCTTTGGAGTTTTCACCAATAGAGTCAAATGTTTGAGTTAAAAACCTATCAGTTATTGACCCTGCATGTATCTTATAATCTTTTTTAATTGCGTCAATAATTTCAGGAAATGCGTATTCAAAAATATTAACTTCTCTTTGACTTAAAGGAGAATCTTGGGTATCCCAATATCTTTTATCGCCAGAATTATCAAAATGAACGGCAACTTTGGAATAGTTTTGATTTGTGGAATTTGCTTTATTAATGATAAAATAAAGAGCTTGGTTACCTTGAGTATATCTTCCGAAATGCCCTGAACTATGTGAGGCAACACACCATTTTGTGTTGTAACCGTATTTACAGGAAGCTTCCTCAGTTTTTGGTTTTATAACTAAAAACTTATCATTTTCATAAATCCTATCTGCTTGTTTTTCTAATTCTTTTTCTTTCTCTTTTTCTATGAAAGGTTTTAATGCGGTTTCTAATTCAGTAAAACTATTGTATTGATTAATGTCTTTTTTTATTAATTGAGATTGGTATTTGTTAAAATCTTTTACTAACCCAACAGCAATATCAACATTCATATCAATATCTGAATTTGGGTCTAACGCCTTTAAAATGAAGTCAGTGTATTTGTGATTAAAATCTTGTAAATCGGAAATACCTAAAACAAAATTTAACACTTCGTCATCAAACTTACTTGAATACTTTTTCTTTAAATCTTCTTTTCTACCTTCCTTAACAAGGATTGATATAAATTTCATACAAATAAATATATCAATAACTTACTTCCAAAGGAATTGTATTAATAAAATAATTAAACACAAAAATAAACATACAGCTGTTTTTAACGTTAAAGGTTCTTTAAGTAAAAACCAAGACATTATAGTAAAAACTATAACACCAAAACTAAACCCTATTAGACGATTTGGCCATGTTTGTCCATCCCATAGGTCAATCATCGTTCTGCTTGCTATAACGACGTAATACCCTATGGGAACACTTAATATCGCCATAATCATTGGGTTGTCTTTTATCCATTTGTTGAAGAGATGTCCTTGTAATTGGTAATATGTGAAAACTTGAGACACTAAATAAACAAATAAGACAAAGAAAATTGATAATATCTTATTCATTTTATAATGATAATAAAATAAATGAAATAAAAAACCCTCACGTCTTAGGTAAGGGTACAACATATAAATTTTATTGTTTTGAAGTGTTTTTAGTTAGATAATCACATTCATATTCTCTACAAATTTTGGGTCTAATATCATAAACACTACAAGATTTCATATGAGTATTATAAAAGATACAAGGTAGTGATGGATTATTTAAATCTACTCTTAATGCAGGATAAGATTCTTCTCTTTTCCAAATAGATTTACCAGTTATTCCATTTTTTTCATACGAGAACATATCTTTACCTTCTTCATATTCAACAAATACTTCTTCTCTTTTAATTTCTCTACCAAATTTTTTAGATAAATTAGTAATGAATTCATCAGCATCAGGATGTGCACCCATAATGTAATCTCTTACATCAATCGTACAACAACTACCGTGATATTCTGGTATTCCAAAACATTTGTTACTACATATATTACAATCGTTTCCCATTATTTAATAATAAAAATAATAAATTAAAAAAACAACCATCTCCATAGTTTTTTACCACATTTCCATATATTTATTTATATGGATAAAAAGAAAATAAAATATAAAATGGGCAAATGTGTTTGTAAAAATTGTGGCGTAGAATTTGAAAAACCATTAACTGAAATAAGAAGAAATGAAAAATTAAACAGACCTAATTTTTGTACAAGAACTTGCGTCGGAAAAAACAATGTTAAAAATTTTGGAGATAAACGATTTGATTTAACTACTTTAGGGTATGATAGATATAATGATGAGTATACAAAATTTAGATATCATTTTAGAAATATAAAAAAAAGAAATCATATTCATATTATTGATGTTACTATTGATGATTTGAAAGAACAATGGGAAAAACAAAATGGTATTTGTGAATTTAGTGGAATAAATCTTATACTATCATCTTATAAAAAAATAGATAAAAGCCCAATATATGCCGCTTCTTTAGATAGAATAGATAGTTCTAAAGGATATATTAAAGGAAATATTAGGTGGGTTTCAAGGTCAATTAATTGGATGAAAAATACTATGTCAGATGATATGGTTAATGAATTAATTGACTTAATAGTTAAAAATAAAAAAGGTTCTTAATTAGAACCTTTTTTATTACATCATGGGTATGATGAGAATTGTGGTGGAGGTGCCGGTAATTGAAACCGGGTCTTTCCGGTTCAACAATACGTTACTACAAGTTTATTCTGTTATTCATAACAAACAAATAAATGGTTCCTATTTTGACATCGTAACCAATAACTGTGTCGGATTCACTTGTGTTAGAGTAGACTCCTGAACGAGACTCTTAATACATCTTCGGGTGGTATTACACCTTGACCATTTCTGTTCCAAGGTACGTATGGGAAACCCCGTAGTTGTTCTGTGAGATTAAGCACCAACAACAACAGCTTCTCTAGTTAAACCAAGAGTAGCCATTTTCGCAAAAGTTGCGTCTGTTATGTTTACCACCAATAATTAAAGTCGTAGATGATATCCGACTACTTGCAACTTATCCTTGATACCTGAAATCAAAGCCTGTCACCCCCATATTTTAAAGAACTTATTCAAAGGTAAGTATAAATATGTTATTCTCTAAAAAAATCTGAATAATATTCTTTATAAAAAGGAAATATATCATCTTATTTTGTAACCACTATAACACCAATTCCCATATACTTTCCATTTATAGAATCATATTGATTATAATTCTATTAATCCAATACCTAAGTAATTACCAACAACACTATCATATTGTTCAATGTACTCGTAATGTGTATATTCGTTTTTAATTTCATTCCAAAATTGAGTTACACCCATACAAATATCGTTAGTGATATCATGAAATACAACGTACTTTGGATTGAATTGTTTAGCAACTTCTAAGTCCTTTTTAACTGCATCATATGAATGGTCAGCATCAATTAAAATCAAATCAATTTGATTACCCACATGATTCTTAGTTAGACCAAAACTTGATTCGTGAATATATGTAAAGTCAGAATATTTTTTATATTCGGTTAACACATCACATATCGGTATCAAATCACAAGCATATGATTTAACATCCTTATTCTTTAATTTTAACATTTCATTTGTGATAATAAAAGTTCCGCCCCATCTACAACCAATCTCTAAATAAGAGTTAATTTCATATTTAGAAAGTTGTTTAAGATACTTACTAAATTGATTTGGGTATTGCCAAGTTTTAATACCCCACCCCATATACTCTTGAAATTCTTTTGGCATATACTTATACTCTTGAAATTCATTGTTTAATCCAAACGTGGGTAAAATATCTTCAATCTCTTTTTGAGTTGAATTTTTCCAGTCAAAGTCTTTGACAGACTGGATTGCATCTTTAATTGTTTTCATATTTTAAAAAATAATAAATATTTGGTATTTATAAACAATATGGCATCATTTGACACATTTATGGCTTTGAGAGATTTTGTTAAAGGTAAAATTTCTAGATATGAATTAGAGGATTCTGATCCAGACATTTATCATGTTAGTGTGGACAATTCTAATCGTGGGTTAAGCGTTGTTAAGATAGGATTTAATGATGATAAATTTTGGAAAGCAATAGGATTACATGATGATGATATTTGGTTTATGAAAATGATTAATTCAAACTATTCAGGTTATGAGTTTATGGATTGGTATTCGGTGAAAGATGATTTTGTAAGTGGATATACTATTTTTGGAGAATTAAACGAAGATAATATTGAAAAACTAAAACGAATATCAAGATTAATTTATCCTAAAAAGTTTGATTTGGAAAACGAGCAATTTAGAGCAGATTTTGCGAATAAACTAATAAAAACATTTAAAGTTGAAATAGATGATATCCTTTCTGATTATATGTCCGAAAAAAATTCAGAAATGACTCAAGTTGCTCAAGATTATATTGAAAAGGAATTAAATAATTATTTTAATGAAGCCGGATTTACCTATGTATCTGATGACGAATTTAAAACAACTGTTGGAAATTTGGTTATGTGGTATATCAGGGAAAATTCATTACACCTTCCAATTTATGAATTACTACCTAAAATTTTTACAGCAAATAAAATTAATATAGGAGGATGGCAAGAGGATAGTTATCAATACCAAGATGCTGAAAAATTTGATAGTGTGTCATTTAATAATTACGTTGAACGTAATTTAGATAAAATAATTGAAAAAATTGAAGACGGTTCATTATCTGATGGTGAATTTAAAATGCAAGATTATGTTGATATGGTAGATAGAATTAGTAAAAAGTTTGAGCTTGATAAAATGTATAATTTACCTAAAAATAAAGATGTTAGATTTAAAATTGAAACTTTTGAAATGAATCCAAATAAAATTGTTGTTAAACTTTCTAAAGGAATGAAGCAAACAACATTAAAATTAACTGAAGAGAATTTTTATAATCTACTTTATCAGCCAACATTATTTAATTTGGAAGAGATATAATTTTTACTTATCTTTGTCATTATGACACAAGATTTACAATTGCTTAAAGAAGTTTTAAGCGTCCCCACAAAAACATATCAAGAAGACCTAATGGTTCAGTTCTTGGTTAATTGGTTAACAGAAAACAATATTGAACATTTTGTTGATGAACATAAGAATGTTTATGCCACAAAAAAAGATAGTTCTGAATTATCAGAAGATTTTTATTTTCCTTGTGTGGTTGCTCATACAGATACAGTTCACAATATTGATACAATTAATGTTCACGAAGAGATGTTACCAAACACTCAAGGTGAACTTAAATTATCTTATAAGGCATACAATAACCAAGATAAACCTACAGGTATTGGTGGAGATGATAAATGTGGCGTATTCGCATGTTTAACTCTATTAAAAGAACTACCGTATTTGAAGGCAGCATTTTTTGTATCTGAAGAAACAGGTTGTCATGGTTCCATGAAGGCAAAAGAAGAATTTTTCACAAATGTTGGATATGGGATTCAATTTGATGCTCCTGAAAATTGGATGATTACTGAAAAATGTTTTGGACAAGTTCTATTTGATAGAGATTCTGAATTTTTTAAGGCTTGTGATAAAGTATTAACTGAAGGAATGGTTAATGAAAATATGCAATACATGGTTCATCCGTATACAGATGTTTATGCATTAAGAGGAAAATTTAATTTTTCTTGTATTAATTTTTCAATAGGGTATTATAATTATCATACTCCTAATGAGTATGTGGTTGTTGAAGATGTGTTTAATGGAATTAATATGGGACGTAAGATGATTAAAAATCTTGGATATAAATTGCATTATAAGGAAGCAAAACAATACGATTGGAGAAATAGAAGTATTTTTTAATGACTATTATTTAAATTAAATTTAAAACGGTGGAGGACAAGTAAATGATCCAGACCCTGTAATTGTTGGGAAATAAGTTGCACCGCTACAAGTTAATTCAAGGAATTGATAAATAGCACCATCTGTTCCAGGAAGAGAACCTCTATAGTAATACCCTATGGTAGGTGGTACGTTAGGGGAAACTATAACATTTGAATAAAGAATAGCACAAGTATCATCATAAATATTTGAAATATAAAAACTACATGGTGGAGTTGCTGTAGGAGTTGCCGTAGGTGTTGGTGTTGTTGTTCCTGATGTAGGAGTTGGTGTTGGCGTTACTGATGTAGAAGTTGGAGTTGAAGTTGGTGTTGGAGTTACATTTATAGTTGGAGTTGGTGTTAATGTACAATATGGTGCTGGATTACATGGGTCAGCATATGTATTATTATATCTTGGTAATAATGCATTATAATTTTGACTAATTTCAGAAGGAGATAACGCCCTATCGAATATTTGAACTTCCCCTATTGACCCATCAAAATATTCTGTATTATTTGTTCTACCAATAGTTAAATTTGATGTTGTTGTTACATTATGGCTTATTGGAGTATCACTACCTACCGAAACACTATTTACCCAAATTTGTCTTGTTGTGCCATTAAAAGTTGCAACTGCGTTATACCAAGTACCTGTACTTAAACTTGTAGTTACAGACAAATCATTTCCTTCCCAAGAATTTATTAATCCTGTGGCTGAAAGTTTAAAAGAGTTGACTTGATTAGTTGTACCATAATTTCCCCAACCTACTAATCCTTTTGTTCCTAAAGAACTCGGATTAAACCAAGTACTAATGGTATAGTTATTATTTCCTGAAGGAATATTTGATGTTGAGGCAAATGAAACAAAATTAGAATTTGATGAAACAAATGATAAATTACCATATGATGATGACAAATATGTTGCACCACTTAAGGTTCCTGTATTTCCATTTCCAGATAAATCGTACCAATTACTAAATACTAATGGATATGATGCAGGTAAGCTAGCATCTAAATTGACAACACAACCACTTGTAACAATTGAAGGGTATTCTTGGTTTATAATAAAGTATCCTTCACTAATCGCCCAAGTAATTGCGCCTGTTAATCCTGTAAATGGTCCTGAAGATTTTGATGCTGCTAATTTATTAATTGATAATATTAATGCAGAATCTGTCAACCCTGTTGTTGGAAATCCCATCGCTCTGGAATTTATTTGAGATGTTTTTCCGTTTGTATAACTATCGGTTATTATAAAGTATTGATTACATATTCCATAATCTGGACACCAGATTGAAGAACCTTGATTAACAGTATTATTAACATCCATCACAATTGTTCCAAATTGTAATGCGTTTGGTACTAAACCACCTGAATTATATGCGACAAGATTTGGCATTATTTTTATTAATAAATATGCCGAATATTAATTAAAAAAAAGAAGGGTTATTTACCCTTCTTTTCAAGTTTAATAATTTCATCCACAACTTTTATTGTGTAAGTTTTATTTTCAATCATTTTACCTGTTAATACTTCTTCAGATAATAGGTCTTCAACTTTATCTTGAATTGCTCTCTTAAGAGGTCTTGCTCCGTAAGATTCATCAAATCCAACTTTTGCTAAATAATCAATTAACGTATTATCATAAGTGATTGTGTATTTCATGTCTTTAAGACGATCCACTAATTTCTTAAGTTCAATCTCAGTAATTTTCTTAATATCTTCTGGACTTAAAGAATTGAATACAATTGTATCATCAATACGATTTAAGAATTCAGGTGAAAAGAAATTCTTCATCTCTTTCATCAATACTTGTTTTTTAGCCTCTTCATTTGAGTATGTGTTATTTGAAAATCCAATTCCTGTACCAAAGTCTTGTAATTTTTTAACTCCCAAGTTTGAGGTTAAAATGATTAATGTGTTTTTGAAATTAATCTTTCTACCAAGACTATCAGTTACGTGTCCATCATCTAAAATTTGGAGTAAGATGGTAAACACATCTTTATGTGCTTTTTCCACTTCATCAAATAAGATTACCGAATATGGTTTGTTCTTAACTTTTTCAGTTAATTGTCCACCTTCTTCATATCCAACATATCCTGGAGGAGCCCCCACCAATTTAGATATTGTATGTTTTTCTTGATATTCACTCATATCCACACGGATTAATGAATCTTCAGAACCAAACATTTCTTTTGCCAATTGTTTTGCCAAGTGTGTTTTACCGACACCCGTTGAACCCAAAAATACAAATGAACCAATTGGACGATTTGGGTCTTTAATTCCCAATCTGTTCCTTTTGATTGATTTTGCAATCTTTACAACTGCATCATCTTGACCAATAACTTTTCCCATTAATTCTTTATCTAAATTAATTAATGCCTTTTTATCATCAACACTCATTTTATTCACAGGAATTTTTACCATATTAGATACAACATCATATACGTTTTCAAGTGAAATTATTTTTTTATCTTTTGATTGATTTTCTTCAAACTTGGTTTTTTCAGTTTCAAGTTTGGTTAACAATTTCTTTTCTTTATCTCGTAATTCAGCCGCTTGTTCATAGTTTTGTTTTTTAACTACATCCATTTTTAATTGTCTAAGGTCTGATGCCTTCTTTTTTAATTCTTCAATTATTTCAGGAACTTTTATGTCGGTTTGCATACGAGCTCCAACTTCATCCAAGATATCAAATGCTTTATCAGGAAATTCACGATCGGTAATATATCTATCCGCCAATTTTACACAAGCTTCAATAACTTCATCGGAATAAGTTACCTTATGGAATGTTTCGTATTTTTCACGAACATTTTTAAGAATTTGGATTGTTTCCACAACTGTAGACGGTTCAACAATTACCTTTTGGAATCTACGTTCCAATGCTCCGTCTTTTTCAATATTTTTTCGGAACTCATCAAGAGTTGTTGCTCCGATACATTGCAATTCACCACGAGATAATGCTGGTTTGAAAATATTGGAACCATCCATTGAACCTGCGGAATTACCTGACCCAACAAGTGTATGTATCTCATCAATAAAGATAATGATGTTAGGGTTTGCCTGAAGTTCTTCAATAATAACCTTCATTCTTTCTTCAAACTGACCACGATATTTTGTGCCAGCAACAACTGAAGTTAAATCAAGATTTACAATTCTTTTATCAATAAGATTTTTGGGACATTCTCCACTTACAATCTTCATTGCCAAACCTTCAACAATTGCAGTTTTACCACAACCAGGTTCTCCTATGATAATAGGATTGTTTTTCTTTCTGCGAGATAAGATTTGAGCGATTCTTAAAATCTCTCTATCACGTCCAATAACAGGATCTAACTTACCAGCTTCCGCCAATTTATTTAAATCTCTGCTAAAATTATCCAAGACAGGTGTATTGCTGTCTGAATTTTGTTTTTGTTTTTTACTCATTATTTTGTCGTCATCATCCATAATATCGTTCATAGTTAATTAATTTTTACAAAGATGTATCAAATTTGGGACATTGCCAAATTATTTGACAAATTGTCGTTTTATTTTTTTATTGTATGTCATTATGACATATTATATTATAAAGAACTTACATATTGACAGGAATTGTCGTGTGGCATTGAACTTGATTATTACAAATATAAATAATAAATTTAAAACAAAAAAACAAAATTATGGTTTATTTAAATTCAGATTTCGGAAACATTATGGAGAATTTTTTTAACTCAACTCCATCCTACAGGTATTCAAGTTCATCACCCAAAAATACCAATGAGGAAAAATATGAAATAAACAACACAAATGATGGTGCATATCTTTTCTTAGAAGTCGCCGGATTTAACAAATCAAACTTAAAAGTTGAAATGGAAAATGGTGTTATTTACATTGAAGGAAAAAGAGTTTATAAATTAAATGGTGAAGAAAAATCCAAGTCAATTTCAAAACAATTCACAGTCGGAGAAGGATATAACCCAGTTTCTATTGAAGCGACCATTGAAGATGGACTTTTAACGGTATTCGTACCTAATTACAAAAAACAAGAAAAGAAAAGAATAAATATCCTTTAATTATTCACAGATAAACCCTCACCATTTTCGGTGGGGGTTATATTTATATTTAAAGAAATTTATTATGAAAAAAACTATAAGATTATCTGAAGATGATTTGTCTCGTATTGTCAAACGAGTTATTGAAGAACAAACATTTACGATTGGTGATAAAGTTAAAAATAAATTAGGAAAACTTGTTGGAATACCAGAAAGAACTGATGATGAGAAAAGACTTGCAGATGATATTATGAGTAAAGTCGAAAGTGGTGACTACAATATGTTAGATGACAAATTTGGTAGTGATTCTCATGGAAGATATACCATTAAAGTTGTTTTACATGATAAACCTTATACTATTAATATAAAAAAACTTATAAAAGTTGATGGTGTTCCTGGTGGAAATGTTGAGACTATTGTCAAAACTCCTGATGGTCACAAAATATTTTTACCAAAAGGATTTACAAACAAACTTATTAATTTGATTCAAAAAGATGATAGAGGAACAAGATTTAGATATCCTAAAAAATAATAACAACCCTCACTTAACTGTGGGGGTTATATTTATATTTGATGAAGCCATTTGAAAAATTTTTAGAACATAGTACATCATTAAGAGAACTATTGGACATTTATCTTGAATTAAGACAACATTTTCAAGAACTTGAGTTTAGTGAAGAAGATTTAAAGAGTCCACCAACATATACTCAAAAAATGATGTCTTTATTTCATAAATTCGGTGATACACAAAAGGCTTTATTTCAACAAGTAAAAGATTATGGTTTTGATATAAACTGGAATAATTTTACTGATTATACTACAATATTATTATCTAAAATTGATGAATTAACACCACTTAAAGAAAATGGCAATAACGAAAGAAGAAATCAAGGGGACGAAGATTATTAACGAAATAAAATCGTCTAATATTAAGAAAACAGAATACGATACAGAAACCAAAAAATTGATAACAGAGTTCAATAATGGTTTTAAATATGAATATGATAATGTACCTCATCAGGTATATACTGCCTTTAGAAAAGCCCAATCTCAAGGGCAATTTTTTATTACAAACATTTCAAAGAAATTTAAATATAAAAAACTATAAGTTATTGAGTATTTATATGTAATGAGTAATGCCCAAAAAATACTTAATAGTTTTTCAGTTAAAGAAACCCTTAACCCAAAAGTATGGGAAGACTATGAAAGTGCTGAAAACGCAACCATGAAACCTAAAGTCAGAAAGGCTCTTATGCGAATCGCAGAAGAATTTATTGAAGATTTGGGTGATGACGTATTTGTTGAAGACATTTATCTTATGGGATCATTAGCAAATTTTAATTGGTCAGAATATTCTGATTTTGATTTACACGTTATTGTTGATTTTGAAAGATATGGAAAACAAGAAGACCTTTATAAAGAACTTTTTGATTTAAAAAAGAAACTTTTTAACGACAAACATGATATTAAAATTTTTGGATATGATGTTGAGGTTTATGCTCAAGGTATTTCAGATGAATCTCATAGTGATGGAGTTTATTCTGTTATGAATAACGAATGGATTCACAAGCCGAAAAAGACACATAAAAATTTAGATATGTCAGTTTTAAAAACCAAAATAAAAAGTTGGACCGATAAAATTGATGATGCAATTGAAGACGCAAAATCTGAAGGAAATGCTGAAACTTTAAAAGGGTTAAAAGACAAATTAAAAGATTATAGACAATCGGGATTAGATAAAGATGGTGAGTTTTCTTATGAGAATTTAGTTTTTAAATATCTTAGAAGGTCTGGTCATATTGGAAAACTTTTTGACGAAAAAACTAAAATTAAGGATAAAGAGTTGTCTGTAGAAACACAAATTCAAGAAATCCGTAAATAATTAGTATAAATCGTATATTTATAAAGAAAAAATTAAATGGCATTAGTTACATATCTCATAGGTTATTGTGGTGGTGGCCCTGCAATATTAGTTGATTTTGATAGTTCATCATTGCCTGCAGTTAACGGTAATTACTATTTAACATTTACAGGTGGAACAATAGCAGGATGTTATGACATCATTGATAACGCAGAACCAGCAACTGGTATTGATAAAGTTTTAACATTATCTGTTGATTATACTGATTGTGCGACTTGTCTAGCAGTTGTAACTCCAACTCCAACTGCAACCGTAACAAAAACACCAACACAAACACCGACCAATACACCAAGTCATACTCCAACAAATACCGCAACTTTAACACAAACACCAACCAATACACCAACTCTAACAAAAACGCCAACACCAAGTGTAACAACAACCAATACACCAACTCTAACAAAAACGCCAACACCAAGTGTAACAACAACTAATACACCAACACCAAGCGTAACTACAACACAAACAGGAACACCAAGAGTAACAACAACTAAAACACCAACACCAACTGTAACACCAACTAACACAGGAACACCAAATGTAACACCAACAAATACGGTAACAAAAACACCAACTCCAACACAAACAGGAACGCCTAAAGTAACTCCAACTAATACACCAACACCAACTCATACACCTTTTTTTACAGGTATTTCAGTAAATGCTCTTTATCAATATACCGATGATATGTTTGGTTCTTTCAGTGGAGGAACTTGGCAACCATCTTATGGACCAGTGCCATATGCTGTATATACTAACAGTAATGGTACAGAAGAGGTAATTCAATTAAATGCAATATCTCTTGGAGGATTTAACGGATTAAATAATTAAAAAAAATAAAAATACAAAATATGTCAGATTTAAAAGCAATAGGAAGTGAAAAGCTTACAGGCCAAAATAAATTGAATAGAATAATGGAAATTGCTCGTTTTAATGAAGTAATTCCATCTAAAATTAATGAAACTTCAAATTCAGAATATAATATCTCTCTTGCCGATGGTTATAAATATGAAATTGTAAAAGAAAGACAAGGTTATATTATTAAGAAAAATATTAATGAATCTGAAGCTGATTATATTGAGCCAATGAAAAATAGAAAATACTATTCTTCATATTCTCAAGCTCTAAAAAGATTAAATTTATTAACTAAAGAAGTTAATAGACTTGCTGAAAATGAAGAAGGTACTTCTTTATTTGGTGAACAAAAAAAGTTCACTTTAAAATTACCAACACCAGCTCCAGCTCCAGCTCCAGCTCCAGCTCCTGAAGTTGCAGCCGCTCCACCAGCAGAACCACCAGCGGTTCCGTCACCAGAATTACCTCCATCACCTGATATGGGCATGAGTGCTGACGCAGGTGTAGATATGGGAGGAGAAGATGTAAATGTTGATATGAACTCGGATATGGGAGGAGAAGATGTAAATGTTGATATGAATGATGATATGGGTGCTGATGCAGGAGATGCTGAAGAACAAGTTACATTCAAAACAATTCAAAAACTTACTGGTAAATTAACACAAAAAATTAGAACATTAGATAATGAAGAAGGAATGACTTCTGAAAATATCAAATATGTTATTAATATGGTTTTATCATCTTTAGATTTGAAATCATTAAGTGAAGAAGACAAAGATGATATTATGTCAAAATTTGATGAAGCTGAGGAAAGAGAAGAAGGTGGAGATGATATGGGAGGTGAAGATATGACCGATGATAGTGAAGTTGAAAATATTCAAGCGGATATGGATGTACCTGTTGAACAAACAGGAGCTGAAATGGCAGAATATGGTAACGGAGCAATCATGGATAGTATTTTTAAAGAATCTAAAGTTGATAAAGTAATTTCGAAATATTTTGAAGTAACAAAACAAGAAATAAGAGAATCTGCAAATAAAAAAGCACAAAAACAAATCAAAATTAAATCTGAAGTTAAAAAGAAAATGGATTCAGTTATTAAATTAACAGAAACTATTGAACAAGAATTGGCGGCTAAGAAATTTTTAGAAAAAAATTCTAACTATAACTTTATCGGAATTACTAATAAGAAAAATTTGGTGTTTGAAAATAACGGAAAACAAAAAAGAATTTCAACAGAAGGAAATGTTATATGAGTAATTTAATCTACGTAAATGGTTTGGGACCTAATTATAAGGGAGACAATCTTTACGAGTTTATTTTTTCTGATGATTTAGATGTATGGGGAGAATATTGGGAGAGTAAACCATCTAATGGTTATCCAACTCCACCTGAATTAAAATATATTAAAAAAGTAGGAGTACTGAGAAATACTGATATAAAATTAGAATTGATTCAGAACTCCGATTTTTTTTGTATGATAGATGCAATGGATGATGTTGTTGCATTAGCCTGGGAAACCGAAGAATCTGAAGGACAAAAAAGATTGGTATTTAGATTTGGAGAAACAGAACAAAAAATAAAAGATAAACTCTATGAAAGAGATTTGATTCTAGAATTTGAAAAGAAAGTCGTGTATGAAAACTAACATAAAAGCCCTTGAATTAATTGAAAAAGGAATGACAGCCAAAACTGTTTCTAAATTAACTGAATCTCAAATTAATATTTTATATTCAAAATTACTTGGTGAACAAGTATCAGGAAAAGGTGTTACAACCATAAGTAGTAAAAATCCACAAGCACCTCAAATTGCAAAAAACTTGAATGCTCAAGGTGTTAATGTTTCAATGACTGAAATTGAGGAAGACGAAACCGACGATTTAACTGATTCTGACGCATTGGCTACTGATGCATTACAAAATGTTACAGGGCAAGACGATCCACACGATGAAAATGATATGGGTAAAGATGGAATGGACGATGACTCAGATAATAATAGAAAAATGATGGGTATGGCAGAAGCTAAACATAAAGAAAACAAACCAAATCCCTGGGCTATTTGCCATTCTCAGGTAGGACCAAAAAAATCAAGAAAGTGGGAAAGATGTGTTAGAGAAGTAAAAAAACAATTGGGAGAAGGAAAAAATCCTGTATCTTTGTTTTTAGAAAACGAAATTATGAAAATTGTTGAAAGAAATATTTTACCAAGAATTACTAAAGGAGATTTAATTAAACATCTTAATGAAGAAGAAAATTTTGCAACAAAACATCTTCAATCATTTGGAAAAAAATCATCTCCAAAAGTTAAGAAAGAAGTTGATGAACAAAATCCTTCTCCGGCACCAACAACAAAACCAGCTCCAACTAAACCTGGAACTAAAACACCACCAAAACCAAGACCAAGTCATCCTGGAAAAAATCCAAATCCTGGTGAAAAAGATGCTCCAAAGGCACAAAAAACTTCACCTGAAAAGGCTAAAAATGAAATAATTGATACTATTATTAAAATGTTAGAAAAATAAAAATGGGAAAGAATTTAAAAGAACAAATAGATTACGGAAATAGGCGTGAAAGAATGGACCCTAATTTGGAAAGAAAATTAGGAGACCCTGAAAGTTTATATGCAAAAAATCCTGCAATGAAAAAAGGGACTCAAGATGTTCAAAGATTAATAAGCCAAAGATTTGGTAAAGTTGCCGACAAACTTAAAGAAGTTACAGGTAATCAAAATATTGATTCTAAACAAGTTCAAGGAATGATTTATCAAGAAATGATGAGAAAACTTCCTAATATCATGAGAATTGAAAGTGCTCATAAAGAAGAACTTGAACAATTAGCAGTTGATGCATCTTTAGAAGAAGGTGAAGTACCTGAAGATTGGTATCAGATTGATGCTAAATTGGGTATGCCAGATACTTCTAATTTTAGATTTAATCCTGAAGAACCTGAAGATGAAGAAGATGATGAAGAGGAAAATGAAACCCCTCAAATCCCATCATTTGATATTGAAGATTTAACTGATGAAGAAGAATTAGAATTAGAAAAACATAAGAGAAATATCATAAATGCTATTATTCAAGGAGCTGCAAAAAAAGGTCATTATCTTTTTCAAAAGCCATCAGTAAAAGCAAGATTAGATGCTATTGACCCTTCATTATATAGAGATTATTTAGGAATTATGGCAATCAATGATTTCCTGTATTTTACTATGGAACAAATGATTGAAATGATGAGTGAAACAGGACAAGGTATTGCTGGTAAAGTAGAATTAGGTGATTCAGATGATGAAGATGAAGGTGGTGAAGGTGGAGAAGAAACTCCTGACACAAAAATTACTGCAACAGGAATGATTTTCCCAATATTATGTCATGAAATAATCAAAGGGTTAGAAGAAGCAAAAGGAAGACATGGACATTCTAAAAATCCTGATATTCGTGAAAAAGTTAGAGGTGCTGTTGATGTATTATCTAACGAACCAATGCAATTGAGAATAGGACCTGAAATTGTAGAAAAACTTAGATTTGCATTACCCGACAGAATGTTTGACGAATCAAACAAAGGTCTAATAAACTGGTTCCATATCTTGTTATACCAAATACCTGCTCAAGAATTTTTGGCAATTATAGGAAACGCCATATCTGAAGATGACTCTAAAGTAAGAAAGGCAACTTCAAAATTTGAAGAAATTATGAAAGAAGCTCAAAATATGAAAGATGAATTTGAGGAATATAAAGAAGAAAAAGATATTGATTCTGACGAAAATGATGATGAAGATGAAGACGGATTAGATGATTTCTTAGGTAGTTTGGGAATATCAAGACCCAAATAAAATTTTGTGACTAAAGAACAATTAATTATAGAAGTTACGAAGTGCATGAGGAACACACCTTACGCACTTCGTACTTATTTACAGACATTTGATAATACCGTATCCAAATACGTTCCATTAGATTTATTTCCAGATCAAATCAAACTAATTGAAGATTATGATGCTTACAATGAAAATGTGGCATTAAAGTATAGACAAGCAGGTGTATCTACTGTTACCGCAGCATGGGCATCAAAAAAAGTAGCATTTGCCAAAAAAAGTAAGCCAGAAAAAATTCTAATCATTGCCAATAAATTGGATACTGCCGTAGAAATGGCAAATAAAGTTAGAGGTTTTACAGAACAATGGCCTGCTTGGGTAGGCATTGGATTCTCACAAGAAAAAAACTCACAAAGACATTTCAAACTCAATAATGATTGTGAGGTTAAAGCCGTTGCGACATCAAAAGATGCCCTTCGTGGTTATACCCCAACCATACTGATATTTGATGAAGCTGCATACATTGAAGCAGACAGTGATTTCTGGTCTGCTTGTATGGCCTCACTATCTACGGGTGGTAAGGTTATTGTTGTATCCACACCAAATGGATATGACCCAATCTATTATGAAATTTATGACCAGTCATTAAGAGGAATGAATGATTTCAAAATCTCTGAAATGTACTGGTATAAAGACCCAAGATATACAAAAGATTTGTATATGGTTAAAACTCCTGATTTAGTTCATTTTTTATTAAACAGAGAAGAGTACCCTAAAGATACTATTGTTAGTTTACATAATGAAAATCCTTATGAAAGAGATTTAGAAGTAGTTAAAGACTATATGGACCAAGGATACAAACCATGTTCATCTTGGTTTGAAGGAATGGTTAAAAAATTAAAATTTGATAGAAGAAGAGTTGCCCAAGAGTTGGAATGTAACTTTTTAGGTTCAGGTGATAACGTATTTGATTCTGATTTAATGCAGAACATTTCCAAAAATCAAGTAAGAGAACCACAAGCCAAAATGATGGGAGGAAATCTTTGGATATTTAAAGAACCTGAAAACGGACATAAGTACGTTATGGGTGTGGATGTATCCAGAGGGGATTCTGAGGATTTTAGTTGTATTGAGATAATTGACTTTGATACAAGGGAACAAGTTCTTGAATATGTCGGAAAAGTCCCACCAGACGTAACTGCAGAGATAGCCTATAAGTGGGGAACAATGTATAATGCTTATTGTGTGGTAGATTTAACTGGTGGAATGGGGGTTGCTACTGCAAGAAAAATGCAAGAATTACAATATGCTGGTGGAATGTATGTTGATAATATTGATACAAGTAATAAGTGGAAATACGATCCAAAATTAAATGAAAAAATTCCTGGTATAAATTTCAATAATAAAAGAGTTCAAATTATTGCTTCTCTTGAAGAAGCGGTTAGACATGAATTTAAAGTTTATTCACATAGATTATATAATGAAATGAATACTTTTATCTATGTAAATGGAAGACCTGACCATCAAAAAGGTCATCATGATGACTGTATTATGGCAATATCTATGGCAATTTATGTTGCAGAAAAATCTTTTCAATCTCTCACAAAAGTTGTTAATCATACAAAAGCTATGTTAAATTCTTGGTCTACAGTGGTTAATGAAAATAAAAATTCTTCAGAATTTTTTAATCCAATGGTCCCACAAATGGGACGAGATAGTAGACAATATAACTCTGGTCCAACAAAAAAAGACTATGAAACATATGGTTGGTTATTTGGTGTTAAATAACTATTTATATTATTAAAGTAACAACTTAAAATTACAATATGAGTAATCAAAATCTAACCGTTTGGCAACGTTTGTCCAAAACTTTTGGGCCAAATTCTTTGTTGAATCAAGATTATCCAACTTTTAAGTTTGATAAAAAAGAATTATTGCGTACCCCTAATCGTGATGAATATGAAAAGGAAAAATTACAAGCGCAACAAACATTTTATTTATCAGGTCAATGGGCAAAAGTTGAGAATAATATGTATTCTCAGGCAATGTACTATGAGCCAACAAGACTTTCTGCTCAGTATGATTATGAATCAATGGAGTATACTCCTGAGATTTCAGCAGCATTAGATATCTACGCCGAAGAATCAACTACAACAAATGAAGACGGATTTATTTTACAAATTTATTCTGAATCAAAACGTATTAAATCTGTATTGGCTGATTTATTTAATAACTCTTTGGATATTAACACCAACTTACCAATGTGGACAAGAAATACTTGTAAGTATGGTGATAACTTTGTTTACTTAAAACTTGACCCTGAAAAAGGTATTGTTGGAGTTCAACAACTTCCAACAATTGAAATTGAAAGACATGAAGCAGGTGCAGGCGCAAAAATAACAGTTAATATTGAAAAACCTGAAAAACCAAAAGCATTAGAATTTACTTGGAAAAATAAAAATATGACTTTCCAATCATGGGAAATTGCGCATTTTAGATTATTAGGTGATGATAGAAAACTTCCGTATGGTACTTCTATGTTAGAAAAGGCAAGAAGAATTTGGAAACAATTATTATTGTCTGAAGATGCGATGTTAATTTATCGTACATCAAGAGCCCCTGAAAGAAGAATGTTCAAAGTATTTGTGGGAAATATGAATGATGATGATGTGGAAGCATATGTTCAACGTGTTGCCAATAAATTTAAAAGAGAACAAATTGTTGATAAAAATACAGGTAATGTAGATATGAGATTTAATCAAATGGCGGTTGACCAAGATTATTTCATTCCTGTTAGAGATCCGGCAGCTCCTGATCCAATTACAACATTACCAGGAGCAACAAACTTATCTGAAATTGCGGATATTGAATATATTCAAAAGAAATTATTAACAGCCCTTCGTGTTCCAAAAGCATTTTTAGGATTTGAAGAAGTTGTTGGTGATGGTAAGAATTTAGCATTAATGGATATTCGGTTTGCCAGAACAATTAATAGAATTCAAAAAAGTATGTTGCAAGAATTAAACAAAATTGCAATTGTACATCTATTTTTATTAGGATTTGAAGATGAACTTTCAAACTTTACATTAGGACTTAGTAATCCATCAACACAGGCAGACTTGTTGAAAATTGATGTATGGAAAGAAAAAGTTTTGCTTTACAAAGACCTTGTTGCAGATCCAGGAAATGGTATTCAAGCGACTTCATCTACATGGGCTAAAAAACACATTTTTGGATGGTCTGATGAAGAAATTAGATTGGATTTACAACAACAAAGAATTGAAAGAGCTGTGGGAGAAGAACTTAAAGCAACTCCAACAGTTATTAGTAAAACAGGAATATTTGATAACATTGACAAGTTATATGGTTCATCTTCAGGAGGAACGGCATCATCAACATCAACTGAACCTGCTCCACCTGGTGGAGATTTAGGGGGAGGTGATTTAGGAGGAGCGCCACCACCACCAGCACCAGAAGGAGGAACTGAAGCACCCCCAACTGAAGGAGCTGTAACACCAGAATCAAGAATGGATAATCTCAATATGTTAGTTGAAAGTAACCTAATTGAGGGCACACAATTTTTAGATTTAGGACAAGGTCAAGATTCTTTAGGAGAAATGTCAAAAGAATTGGATAAGTTACTAAATTCATAATATTTATATCAAAACTACCACTAATGACTTTCGGACAAATAAAATCCATAATTGAAACAAGCTTAATAGAATCCTACAAGAATGAGTCGGATTTTAAAAAATCTTTAAGAGAATTCAAACATAATGTATTGAATAATAAACCTATGTCAAAGGTCTATTCATTATATGACCAATTAACTACCCCACAAGGATTGTCTGAGTCAGATGCCAAAGAATTCTTAGAAGAAGGTATTAATATTATCCAAAAATTATTAAAAGAAATTAAACTACCTAAAACAATTTCCGAATCAAAAAATGAATATTCTGATATTGATACGTTAGTTTATATAAATAAAATTAATTTATCCGAAAGAGTTAGTTCAAAGAAAAAAATCATTAATGTTTTAATCTCAGAAAAAAAAACATTAAAAGAAAGTATTAATATTCCAATTAAATCAATGGTTAGTATTGCCAATCAAACTCTTAGAAGTTATATTGAAAACCTTACTGAACATGATAAAAAAGAATTTTTACAATTAATTTCTGAAGATACTAAAACTTTAGAAACTAAATTTGAAACACTTAGAGAAAGTACTATAGTTAAATTAAATTCTATTTTGGAAAAAGAAGAAGAGTTTGAAATAAAAACAAAAATTTCTGAAACAATAGATAGAATTAAAAATGAAAAATTTGACCAATTAAATTTCTTAAAACTAAAAAATTTAGAAGGGTCTATTTAATTCTTTTTACTCTGAATATATTTCGCCTTTAAAAGTTCGGTTCTTTTTAGAACCGATTTTTTTTTATACTCTTTTTTTTCAAATAAAAGTTGATTCTGTTTTGTCTTAATTACTTTAGATTTTAACAATTTTAAAGCCCTATCAATGTTCTCGTTATTTTTTATTTCAATTATTATCATATATTAAAAATATCTAATTTTTATAAAAATTTTGATTATTAACTTTATATTTGTTATTATTTTAACAAATAAACTCATAACAATATGAAAATTAATGAAAAAAGGGAAAAGTGTTAAAATAAATTTATATAATCCAATTAAATCCACTTATGGAACCGTAGATTCCAAAAATTTAAAATCAGTATACATAAACATACAATCATGGGTTACACCAAAATTTGAACAGGATAATTGGACCCGAATAGTTGGGAATTTAAATAGAGAAATAAAACATTCAGTTTTTAATTCAATTCCATTAGAACTCTTTAAAGAAAAAAGTATTGTTGATTTAGACCTACGAACAAGTGGAATATCACACGGAAAAAAATCATTTTTTAATTTGGAAGTTAATCTCTACACAATCATTGATGTAGATTTTAAATCTCAAGAAATTAAAGATTCAATTAAAAAAATTATTAAAAATATCTTTAATAATAATATTATTGAAAACAAGTATTTTGATTTTTCAACATCAAAAAAATAAACTAATCAATAAACTATCTATTATTAGATATTTATTTTAAAACAATTGATGAAAAAATTAAGAATATTAGAAGCAAACGAACTTGGACATGGAATCTTAGTTGAAATGGATGCCGGTTACATATCTCCAAAAGATAAACTTAATGCCGATATTTTAAAAGAAGCCGCTAATTTGGATTATAGAAATCCATTTGAATTTTATGCGGTATTACAAAAATATAATACACCAAACAGAAATGGTAGATTTTATCCTGAAAAGATTCTTAAAAGAGAAGCCGAAAACTATAAAAAGGCAATTGCTAAAGGTTTATCAACATCAGAACTAAATCACCCTGAATCATCACTAATTGATTTAGATAGAGTATCACATCTCATCACAGATATTTGGTGGGAAGGAAATATATTGATGGGTAAAATAAAACTTTTAACATCACCAGGTTTTCATGAAACAGGTGTGGTATCAACTAAAGGAGATATTGCGGCTAACTTAATGAGACAAGGAGTTACTATGGGAGTTTCCTCAAGAGGAGTTGGGTCATTAAAAAAAGTTGGAGAAAGAAATGAGGTTCAAGATGATTTTGAATTAATTTGTTTTGACTTAGTATCATCACCATCAACACCTGGAGCATATCTTTTTGTAAACCCTGAAGATAGAAATAAATATGAAGAAAATTTAGACGAAGAAAAAAATCGTAAAGATTCAAATCAATTTGTAGACAAGTCTGTTGACTTAATGAAAAAATTAAACGATTTTTTAGGAAAATAATTAAAAATGGAAGAAAAATATTTTGTAGCAAAAATTCAGTATGACTTACCTGATGAGAATTCAGGAAAAATTAAAAAAATTAGAGAAGAAAAACTTGTTAGAGGTTATTCTGTTACCGATGTTGAAGCAAAGGTTACAAAGAAGTATGAAGGGTTCACACATGATTGGAGAATAACTTCAGTATCTGAAAGTAAAATTGATGAAGTAATTGAGTAAAATCAATTAATTAATGAATAAAGTGGTCCATGACCACTTTTTTTGTTTTATGGAAATATTTATTATAAATAAATAATTTAAGTGTCTTATTGCAAAATAAGTCTCTTTGTTATCGTATAACATAAACTTTTTTCAAGTTGACACTATTTATAAGTTAAATAAATAATTTTTCATGCAAGAAAATAAAAATTTAGTACAAGAGGCTCTTATTCAAATGAAACAAGTTGAAGAAGCTATTGCCGAAAATGCAAAAGGAATACTTCATTCTACAATGAAAGAAGAAATCAATCAATTAGTAAAAGAATCTCTCTCAGAACAAGATGATGAAGAAGAGATTGGTCTAGATACAGACATGGACGACACAGATGTAGATACTGACGTAGATACTGATGTTGACATGAATGTAGATAACGATGAAATGGATATGGATGTAGATACAGACATGGACATGGATTCAGAAGAAAGTCCTATAGATTTAACTGACGCATCTGATGAAGAAATTCTGAAAGTGTTCAAAGCTATGGGTGAAGAAGATGGTATCATTGTTAAAAAAGATGGTAACAATATTCACCTAACAGATGACGACGCTGATACAGAATATCTTGTTAAGCTTGGTGAGTCTGAAGAAGACGAAGAAATAAATATGAATGAAATGGATGAAATTATGAACCAAGAAACAGACGAATCAGTACAAAAAATTATTGATACTATTTTCTCTAAAAACGGAGACACATCAGAAGTTGATTTGGATGATGTAGAATCTGATGATGATTCAGATATGGAAATGGATGAAGAAGTCGTTTACGAAATTCATTTAGATGATGATGATGATGATGAAGAATCGGATACGGAAATGGACGAACAAGACAATGATGATGAAGAATCAGACATGGAAATGGACGAACAGGACGAAGATGATGAAGAATCAGACATGGAAATGGACGAACAGGACGAAGATGATTCTGACATGGATGAATCTTACATTAGAGAAGGTAAATCAACAATTAAACCTAAAGGTGTTGGAATTGGCTCAGGACCTAAATTCGCTTACAAGAAATCTGCTGGCGGATTTAAAGAGGACAAAAAACAAGGTCCTAAATCAGTAGGTACTGGTAAAGCAAAATTTGAATACAAGAAAGGTGGTAACATGGAAGGTAAATCTAAAATTGTTAAAGCTGAAACTAAAGAAGGTCAAGGATACAAAGATAAAGAAGATGAAAGATTGGCTATGAAGCACGGTAAAATGGCTTCAAAAGATCTTAAATCTACTAAAGCTCGTAGAGATGATGCTGGATTTGAAAAAGCTGAAACTAAAGAAGCTGCAAGAACTTATGGTATGGGTTCTAAAGAAGGCAGAGGTTTGAGAAAAGGTATCACAAACAACAGAAATTACAATTACAGTAATTCTGGAGTTAAAGTAGAATCTACAAACGCAGAAGTTAGTATGTTGAGAGAAAAGAACGATGAATATAGAAAAGCATTGAATGTTTTCAGAGAAAAACTTAATGAAGTTGCAATCTTCAATTCAAACTTAGCTTACGCTACAAGATTGTTCACAGAACATTCAACAACTAAAAAAGAAAAAATAAATATCCTTAGAAGATTTGACGGAGTTGAAACTTTAAAAGAATCAAAAAGTCTTTATAAGTCTATCAAAGATGAATTAACTAAAGGAGACACACAACCAATTACTGAATCAGTTGAAACAAAATTAAACAAACAAGTTTCTACAGGTTCATCAGTTAATCTAATTGAGTCTAAAACATATGAAAATCCTCAGTTCTTAAGAATGAAAGATTTGATGTCTAAATTAGGTTAATAAAAAATAAATTAAAAAACAAAACAATACTAAAATGGGAGCATTATTAGAATCAGGTCTTGTTGGTAACATCGGTCTTAAGCACCTTAAAGTTATCAAAGAAGATACAATCAACAAATGGGACAAATTAGGCTTTTTAGAAGGTCTTAAAGGTCACATGAGAGAAAACGTAGCACAATTATACGAAAACCAAGCATCATTTTTAATCAATGAAGCATCATCTACTTCTGATACAGGAGCATTTGAAACAGTGGTTTTTCCAATCGTTAGACGTGTATTCTCTAAACTATTAGCAAACGATATCGTTTCAGTACAAGCTATGAACTTACCAATCGGTAAATTGTTCTATTTTGTACCTAACATTCAAGCTTACGAAACAGGTGGAGCAGAATATGGTAATGGTGGAACACACTACGCACCTTACGGATCACCAAATGGTCCAGATAGTCCTAACGCAGGTTATGATTACAATGTAGGTAAAGATCTTTATGATAGATTTTATGAAGGTACAGAACCAGCATTAGACCCTCCAGGTTTGTTTGACTACTCTAAAGGTGAGTTCTCAGCTGTAACAGGTACTGCAGTAACTGCACTTTGGAATAACACAACATTAAACTTAGAACCAGCTGCTTACGCTTTAACTGATTACAGAAAAGTATTAGTTATTATGTCAGGTTTTGCATCTGATGCAGCAGGTAAATTAATCGGACCAGATGGTAACCCAATCGACAACGAATCTTTCTTGTCTGATTTGACTATTTGGGGTATCGGTACTAACACAACTACTTCAGGCACAGGTCAAGGTGGTGGATCAGGTCCTTACTTATTCAGAGTTGTAACTCAAAGATATGGTAAAGGTATCGTTCAATACGGTAATAACAACCAAACATTAACTTTCCCTAACAGTAAAACAGGTGGTGGTCAATACGACAACATTTGTGACGCTCAAGGTTTCATTTACTTAGAGGTTGATTTACAAGTTCCAGTATGTATTACTTGTGGCGGTTCTATGGACGGTTACACAGGTTCTACTTTCTCTTCTTCAACAGCAAATAACAACGCTTTCGTTCCTACTTATAGAATCTATAAGAACTTGGAATTTGAAGATAAAATCGGTGAGGTTTCATTTGACTTAATGTCAGTAACAGTTTCTGTGACTGAAAGAAAATTAAGAGCACAATGGTCTCCTGAA